>Ga0209758_1000148_pt1 | contig 166232 bp, 170 predicted proteins | sample AraplaMF_Col_mMF_FD_184258 | JGI IMG/M metagenome (GOLD analysis project Ga0209758, IMG submission 184258) | Arabidopsis root microbial communities from the University of North Carolina, USA - plate scrape MF_Col_mMF (SPAdes) (version 2) | ecosystem: Host-associated > Plants > Roots >...
GGCCGCGCCCGCGAAGTTCTGGACGGCCTGAGCTTCAGCCAGGAGATGATGGACGGCGATGTCGGCGCGCTCTCGGGCGGCTGGAAGATGCGCGTGGCGCTCGGCCGCATCCTGCTGATGCGCCCCGACGTGATGCTGCTCGACGAACCGAGCAACCATCTGGATCTCGAAAGCCTGATCTGGCTGGAAGCGTTCCTGAAAACCTATGAGGGCGCGCTCTTGATGACCTCGCACGACCGCGAGTTCATGAACCGCATCGTCACCAAGATCATCGAGATCGATGCCGGCTCCCTTAACAGCTATTCCGGCGACTACGGCTTCTACGAGCAGCAGCGGGCACAGAACGAAAAGCAGCAGCAGGCGCAGTTCGAACGCCAGCAGGCGATGCTTGCCAAGGAAATCAAGTTCATCGAGCGCTTCAAGGCGCGCGCCAGCCATGCCTCGCAGGTGCAGAGCCGCGTCAAGAAGCTGGAAAAGATCGAACGCGTCGAGCCGCCGAAGCGCCGCCAGACGGTGGCCTTTGAATTCCAGCCGGCGCCGCGCTCGGGCGAAGACGTCGTCAACCTCAAGAACGTGCACAAGAAATACGGCAGCCGCACCATCTATGAAGGGCTGGACTTCATGGTCCGCCGCAAGGAGCGCTGGTGCATCATGGGCGTCAATGGCGCCGGCAAATCGACGCTTCTGAAGCTGGTGACGGGTACGGCCGAACCGGATACCGGCAGCGTGGCGCTGGGTGCCAGTGTCAAGCTCGGCTATTTCGCGCAGCACGCCATGGACCTGCTGGACGGCGAACGCACCGTGCTGGAATGGCTTGAAGATTCCTTCCCGCTTGCCGGCCAGGCGCCGCTGCGCGCGCTTGCCGGCTGCTTCGGCTTTTCGGGTGATGATGTGGACAAGCGCTGCCGCGTGCTGTCCGGCGGCGAGAAAGCCCGCCTCGTCATGGCCCATATGCTGTTCGACCCGCCGAACTTCCTCGTGCTCGACGAGCCGACCAACCACCTCGACCTCGATACCAAGGAAATGCTGATCAAGGCGCTCGCCGATTTCGAAGGCACGATGCTCTTCGTTTCGCACGATCGCCACTTCCTGGCAGCCCTTTCCAACCGCGTACTGGAGCTGACGCCTGATGGCATCCACCAGTATGGCGGTGGCTATACCGAGTATGTCGAGCGCACCGGTTACGAAGCGCCCGGCATCCACGTTTAACGGCTGAACGCGTTTACACCGGTCAATTCCGCCGAGAGCGCCCAGAGACGGGCAGCCTCGTCGGGATCGACGGCGTAGGCGCGCACACTGGTCTCCGCCCCATCGTCGGAGATGGATGCGATATCGCAGTTGGCGCAGTAGAGGCCGCCGAAGCCTGCAAGCTGTGGTGAGGTCGCGGCCCAGACCTGTGTTGCGGCACCCTGCTCGGGTGTCTTGAAGGTCGGGTCGATGGCATTGCCGTCAGCGTCGATCCAGCCGGCGGCGACCATATCCTCTTTCTCCAGATGCCGCTGCAGCGGCGTCAGGATCTTGCCGGGATGCAGCGAGAAGGCACGCGCGCCGGCATCCTTGCCCAGCCTGTCCAGATGTAAGGCGAAGAGCGCATTTGCGGTCTTCGCCTGCCCGTAGGCCTGCCATCTGTCGTAGCCACTATTGAACTGGATATCGTCCCAGCGGATCGGCGTGATGCCGTGAGCGGCTGAGGAGACGGAGACGATACGGCCTCCTTTTGATATTGCCGGCCAAAGGCGATTGACGAGTGCGAAATGGCCGAGATGGTTGGTGGCGAACTGCGCCTCCCAGCCCGGGCCTACCCGCGTTTCCGGGCAGGCCATGATGCCGGCGCTGTTGATGACGATATCGGCCTTGCGGCCGGAGGCCACGAAGCGTTCGGCAAACTGCCGCACGCTTTCGAGATCGGAAAGATCGAGCCTGTCGACCTCGATATTGGTGGTGCCCGAAAGCGCCTTGGCCGCCACTTCCGGCTGACGTGCGCCGACAAGCACATGGGCGCCGGCCCGCGACAGCGCCTTCGTCGTCTCCAATCCGAGGCCGGAATGTCCACCGGTGACGATTGCCAGTTTGCCCGTGAGATCGATGCCGGCGAGCACGTCTTCGGCCGTCGAGCGAGCGCCAAAACCGGAACCAAGAGGGTATTGCGCGTTTTCCATGGATGTCTCCTTCTCTGCTTTCGCCCGGAGACTAGTGCGGTGGCGCCCATACGATCTATGCGCTAAAGTCCGTGATATGTTTGCGATCGTCCGGATTTCCGCATGAGTTCCGTTTCCATGGATCCACTTTCCGATGTGCTTGCGCTCTTGAAGCCGAAAAGCTACGTCTCGCTTGGGCTCGATGCCGGCCGCGACTGGGCGATCGATTTTCCGCCGCCGCAGGGTATCAAGTTCAACGCCGTCCTCTCAGGCGTCTGCTGGCTGGAGGTGGATGGTGTCGCCGAGCCTGTTCGACTGGAAGAAGGCGATTGTTTTCTGCTGACGCAGAGCCGGTCCTTCCGGATGACGAGCGATCGCAGCCTTGAGCCAATCCCGGCTGACGACATCTACGCGCATGCGAAGGATGGTGTCGCGGTCTGCAATGGCGGCGGCGCCTTCTTCCTCGTCGGCAGCCGGTTCGGCTTTTCCGGCGCCGGCGCCGACCTGCTCGTCGGCATATTGCCGCCGGTCGTGCATATCCGCGAGCATTCGGAGCAGGCATCGGTCTTGCGCTTTGCGATCGACCAGATGGCGCGGGAGCTGCGCGGTCGGCACCCTGGCGGCTTCCTGATGACCGAGCATCTGGCGCATATCATGCTGATGCAGATTCTCCGGCTCTACCTCGCGGCACCCGATACGGAGGGCACGGGCTGGCTCTTCGCGCTCGCCGACCGGCAGATCGGCATGGCGATAGGCGCTATGCATGCCGAGCCGGCGCGGCGCTGGACGCTGCAGCAGCTTGCAGCCATGGCCGGCATGTCGCGTTCCTCCTTTGCGGAGCGTTTCAAGCAGAAAGTCGGTGCTGCTCCGATGGATTACCTGACGCGCTGGCGCATGATGCTGGCGGGCGAGCGGCTGGCCAACAGCCGCGAACCGATCGGAACGATTGCACTTTCCCTCGGCTACGAGTCCGAAAGCGCATTCAGCACCGCCTTCAAGCGGGTGATGGCGCGCTCGCCACGGCAATACGGCCGGGATGCGGCGGAGTAAAAGACGGCAGGCCGCGGGTCTTGCAGAAACGGCTGTCGTTTCATACCTATACAGAGAATGGTATGCGTCCGGCCCTTGCCGGCCCTCGCTGCATTCTGGGCCTTTGTGCCGCGCCTTACGAGGATGAAACCATGAATATCGACAGGATCCTGCGGTCAGTTGTGGCCGTTCGCGCCTCCATCCCCGAAGATGCCTTCACCGCGAATACGCTGGGCACCCGCCGGGAAGGTAGCGGCGTTGTCATCAGGGAAAACGGGCTGGTGCTCACCATCGGCTACCTGATCACCGAGGCAGACGAAATCTGGCTGACCCGCCATGACGGCAAGGTGGTTCCGGGTCATGCGCTCGCCTACGACCAGGAAACCGGCTTCGGCCTCATCCAGTCGCTTGCGCCTCTCGACCTGCCGGCCATCGACATCGGCGACAAGGTCAAGACGACGGTCGGCGACGCCGTGATCTTTGCCGACGGCCTTGGTGAATTCGTGCAGGCCAATATCGTCGCCAAGCAGGAATTTGCGGGCTATTGGGAATATCTGCTCGACGAGGCGATCTTCATCGCACCCGCCCACCCCTCCTGGGGCGGTGCCGCGCTCGTCAGCGACGACGGCAAGCTGCTCGGCATCGGCTCGCTGCGTCTGCAGATGGTACAGGGCGACGAGGTGGCCGACATTAACATGGTCGTACCGATCAACCTTCTGCCGCCGATCCTCGACGACCTGCTCAATCGCGGCCAGATCGACCGCCCGCCGCGCCCCTGGCTCGGTGCCTTTTCGGCCGAAAGCAATGGTGAAGTGGTTGTCATGAGCGTTGCGAAGGGTAGTCCTGCGGCACAGGCGGGTCTGCAGCAGGGCGACGTCATCTCGGAAATCCGCGACGGCGAAGTGGACGGGCTTGCCGATTTCTACCGCAAGGTCTGGGGGAGCGGCCCGGCAGGGGCGGAAATTCCCATGCGCGTGCTGCGAAACGGCCGCGAGGCCTGGCTGCGCATCAAATCCGCTGACCGCAACAGCTTCCTCAAGAAGCCGCTGATGCAGTAATCGGAAATGGAGCGGCGCCATTCGGCGGCATTCAGATGTAAAGTGGCGCCATCCGGCAGCGTCTAGATGTAGAGTGGCGCCATCCGGCGCCAGGCTCCTGCGCGATGCGCCCTGCCATCCCAGAAATGCAACTGATGGCCGACGGCCTTTTCGGCGAGCAGGCGGCTGAGATAGCGGTTGTTGTCGAGGAAGGGATCCTCGTTGCCGATCGTCAGAACGATCTCGACCTGCCGCAGCTTTTCCAGCCGCCAGTCGGACGTGAGACCCGGCAGGAAATGCGTCGGCGTGTGGAAATAGACCGTCTCGTCGTAATAGCCGTCGAAAAGATCACCAAAGGACTCGACCTTCATCGTCAGGTCGTAGCGGCCGGAAAAGGCCACCAGCTTGCGAAAGAGATGCGGGTGGCGGAAGACGAGACTGGCGGCCTGGAAGGCGCCGAGGCTGCAGCCGTGGACGATGGTGCATTCGTGGCCGTTGCGGCTCTCCATCAACGGCAGAACCTCGTTCAGTACATATTCCTCGAACGCGATATGGCGACGGAGACGATCGGCCGGGTGACGGCCGAAATCGTAAAAGGTCTCGCCCGCCATGCCTTCGATGCAGAACAATTGCAGATGGCCGGCCTCGAGCTTTTCAGCGAGGCTGGCGACGATGCCGAGATGTTCATATTCCCAAAAGCGCCCTTCCCGCGTTGGGAACATCAAAACTTTGGCGCCGGCATGCCCGAACACCAGAAGCTCCATGTCACGATGGAGCCGATCGCTGTACCAGCGCAGATATTCTCGGTTCATAGACCCCTGAAAAACCGCCCGACTCGCTCGCGCAGCGCAGTTTGCTGCACTGCACTATCAGCATAGTCGAAATGCCCGGCATCCAGGATGAAGATTTCGTTAAATTTTGATCTCGGCAAAGCGTTCGCAACCGCGAACTGACATGGCGGCGCGACGGCTGGATCGAAGAGGGCCACGGCGGCCAGCATCGGTATGCTGATGCGGGTCGCAGCCGTTGCGGCGTCGAAAAGGCGCAGCTTTTCCAAAAGACCCGAGTGGGTCTTTCCATATTCCTGCACCGACTGGGCGCTGCCGACCGTCGGCAATGTCAGCCAGAGCTTGCGGTCTCCGAAGGTCGGCACCGTCAGATGGCCGCGCTCGATCCTGCTGTCGAAGGGAATGGCGAGCGCGCCGATACCGCCGCCGAAGCTGATCCCGCTATAGCCGATATGACCGTCGAGTGAAGGATAAAGGGAGAGCAGCGCCGACACTGCTACCCACAGATCCTCGACGCAGCCGCCGATCACGTAATGGTCGGGATCATCGATATCATGCAGCACATGCCCGGGGGCGTCGGGCGAAATCGGCGGATGGGCGCTGCGCGACATGCCGCGAAAACAGGGAAAGAGGATCGCGGTTTCCTCGACCGGAATATCGAATTCCGGCTGGTCGCGCCCGCCATAGCCGTGGCCGACGACGAGGCCGCGCCTGACTTCGCCCTTGCGGGGCGTGAGCAGCCAGCCGCCGATGCTGATATCATCAGTGGAGGTGTAGACGATATCGCGCACCTGCCAATCCGGATGGGTATCCTCGCTCGGGCTCAGGCGTGGCCCGGGCTTGACCGCCAGCGCCTTCGCATAACGCTTCTGCCAGAAGGCATCGAACCCCTCAGGCGCCTGCGGCGGGCGGATGGCCTGCAGATCGGCAAGCGTCATCCCGTAGGTGGGGTCGAAGTCGAACGGATAGTCTGTCGGAATGCTCATGCCCTGCTTGTTGCCGCGAAACCGCTCTCGAAGCAAGATACGCCCCCTGCCCGAAATTGCGTGACAGCCGTGTCCGGCTGGTCTTAACTGGAAACGCGCTATGTCTCCCGACTCAGGCGACAACGCGTTCTGGTTTGCGTTCACTTCATCGGTCGGAGGACCGTTTCAAATGAAAATCCTTGTGATCGGCGCAGAGTTTCGATGCCAGCCGCACTCTTTCGCCCGGTTTCACAGCCGGGACATCCCTTGATGACACCATCCGCGTCCATATCGAGGACGAATTGAACAATAGTCTACCGGAGCGCACCTGACATGCTGCTTGGAGCCATTGCCGACGATTTTACCGGCGCCAGCGATCTAGCCAACACGCTTGCCCGCGGCGGCATGTCGACGATGCAGTTCGTCGGCCCCGGCCGCGGCAAGGTCAATTGCGAAGCAGGTGTGGTGGCGCTGAAGACGCGCTCGATACCGGCCGAGGAAGCGGTGTGGCAATCGATGGATGCGGCACGCTGGTTGCTGGATCAGGGCTGTGAGCAGATTTTCTTCAAATATTGCTCGACCTTCGATTCCACGCCTGAAGGCAATATCGGCCCGGTGGCCGAAGCGTTGCAGCGACTGACCGGCGCCAATGTCACCGTCGTCTGCCCGGCCTTTCCGGCAACCGGCCGACGGGTCTTCATGGGTCACCTCTTCGTCAAGGACAAGCTGCTCAGCGAATCCGGCATGGAGAACCATCCGCTGACGCCGATGACCGATCCGGATATTCGCCGCTGGCTGCGGCTGCAGACGCGCGACGGTGTCGGCGGCATCACGCTCGATACGGTGCGCCAGGGTTCGGAAGCCATCCGCCGCAGGCTGCGCGATGAGCTGACCGATGGCAATCGTCTCGTCGTCGTCGATGCGATCGAGGATGCCGATCTGCTGACTATCGGCGAAGCCGTCGCCGATCATGAACTCGTAACCGGCGGGTCGGCACTGGCCCAGGGGCTGGCGCGCAATTTCGCCAGGCGCGGCAAGCTCTCCGGTGCCCCGGCCGAAGTGCCCGTCGTCAGCGGGCCTGGTGTCATCCTTTGCGGCTCCTGTTCGCTCGCCTCTCAGAACCAGGTCGCCTGCCATCTCCAGAACCATCCAGGCCTTTCGATCGACCCGGCGGCGATCATGCGCGGCACCATGTCGGTGGAGCATGCCGCCCACTGGGTTGCCTCCAATGCGGCCGACAATCCGATCGTTTATTCCACCTCCTCGCCTGAAGTCGTGAGCTTCGTGCAGCAGCGCTTCGGCCGCGAGGAATCGGCGAAGATTCTTGAGGATTTCTTCGGCGGCCTTGCCAAACGGCTTGCCGATTCCGGCACCCAGCTGATCGTCGTCGGCGGCGGCGAAACCTCAGGCGCGGTGGTCGAGGCGCTCGGCCTCAGGCATATGATCATCGGCGCCGAGATCGATCCCGGCGTGCCGGTGCTGGTATCGGAACGCGGCAACCCGATGCAGCCGATCGGACTCGCGCTAAAGAGCGGCAATTTCGGCTCGCCCGACTTTTTCGCCAAGGCATTGGACAGGATTGCAGGCCATGAGTGAGACCCTACTGCGTGAAACCATCGTCCGCTGGGGAAAATCGCTTTTCGACCGGGGGCTCACGGCCGGCTCTTCCGGCAATATTTCCGTGCGCACCGCAGAAGGCTATCTCGCGACCCCGACCAATTCCTGCCTCGGCTTCCTCGATCCCGAGCGGCTGTCGAAGCTTGATAGCGACGGCAGGCATCTGTCGGGCGATGCGCCGACCAAGGAACTGCCGCTGCATTTCTCCTTCTATGAAAAGCGGCCGCAAACAGGCGCCGTGGTGCACCTGCACTCCACCTATGCGACTGCCCTTTCCTGCCTTGCGGATACCGATCCAAAAGACGCCATCCCGCCGCTGACGCCCTATGTGGTCATGCGCGTCGGCAAAGTGCCGGTCGTGCCCTATACGCGGCCGGGCTCAACAGACGTGAAGCCGCTGATTGCCGAGATTGCGGGCGAACACAGCGCCGTGCTCCTGGAAAATCACGGGCCCATTGTTTCGGCCGCGACGCTCGACTCTGCCGTCTTCGCCATCGAAGAGCTGGAAGAGGCGGCGAAGCTTTCGATCATTACGCGCGGCATGAAGGTGCGGCAGCTGAACGAGGAGCAGATCGCCGACCTCAACCGGCATTTCAAGCTGCGCTAATTCCTGCGCCATTCCGGACGCAAAACCGCTTCTCGCCTTCGGAATTGCTTAGGCAAGCTCAATCAGGAGCGCCCGGTGATCGGAAACTTCGGGCTGTTCGACGACCTCGAAGCGCTCCACCACAACCTCTGGCGTCACCAGCATATAATCGGCAAAGCGCCCTTCCTTCGGATAGAGCGAGGTGCGGGTATCGGTAAAACCCCTGCTGGTGACGAGATCGTTGAGGCCAAGGCGGCCGAGCTTTTCGAAACTTACGCTGTCAGGCAGCACATTGAAATCGCCACAAACGACGAGGCGTTCGTCACCCGGCCAGACGCGTTCGATCAGCTCGACGAGGGCATCCGCCTGGGCATGACGTGCCGGGATGTCGCCCTTGCCGGCGGGATCGCGCAGGCCGTGAAGCTGGGCGATGGTGACGGAAAAGCCGCCGGCATAATCGAACAGGCGGATGCAATGGGCATTGCGCGAGCGCGGATGCTCGCCCCAGCCACCCGGCGAGAAACGGCCATGGATGAAATCCGCCGCCTGCCCGATGACAGGATAGGATCTGCGGACGAAGGTGGCGATCCCGAATTCGGACGGGAAAAGGATCTCGCCGTGAAAGAGGTCGCCGCGCGCAAACGGGCTGAAATAACCGTCGTGATCGGGAAGAACGGCAGCGATTTCGTCATAGAGACGGGCGCGCTGGGCCAACCGAGTGCCGCCGTCGCGATATTCCAGCCATTCCGGCGTATCGGGCGCTGACCGGATCACCTCCTGCAGGCAAAAGACGTCGGCCTCCGCATGCGCGAGATAGTCGATCAGCGGCGCGTGGACGCTGCCGCCCCAGGCATTCAGTGAAATGATACGCAAAGTCGTGCGAGCTCCCTTTCCGGGAGGAGACTAGCAGATTCGCCGGCCGATCAATGCCCGGGGCCGCAGTCCATCGGATCAGCGATAGCCAGCGTCATCTGCCGGCTTGCCAGGCTCCTGCACTTCGGCGAGATACCGCCAGCAATCCGGCCGGGTGCCATCGAGGTCGGTGAAACCATAGGCATCGGCCAGCTGGAAGCTCGAGAGCGACTGGCCGTTCCATCTGTTGCGATCGGGATCGGCAGCGAGTGCGGCGACGGCTCGGCCGGTGAAACGCGGCGTTTCCGATATGACGAAATGCGGCTGGACTTTTGTACCGTCACGCCAATTTTCTTCCTTAACCCCATAAATTTCCAGCATCATTTCCGAACGCATCCAACCGGGCGAAAGCGAGACGGCAGTGGCGCCATGGGCTGCCAGATCCTTGGCATGCGCCCAGGCCATGCGGTTCGTGCCTGTTTTCACCAGGTCGTAATAGGGGCAGAGGCGATAATGGGTGGCGTTGTAATCCGCCGTGCCATCCGTGACCTCTACCAGCAGGCCGCCCGGCTGCTGGATCATCAGCGCCAGCGCATAGTGGGCGGTGATGAAATGGGTGTCGATTGCAAGCCGCAGCATGCGCAGGCCCTTGTCGAGAGAATGTTCCCAGACCGGTTTGTTCCATTCCGTCAGATGTTCGCCACCCCAGATGTCGTTGACGAGAATATCGAGCCTGCCCTGCTCCGCTCGGATGCGGGCAACCAGCGCTTCGACCTGCTCGGGCACCAGATGGTCCACCTGCACCGGGATGCCGTGCCCACCCTCCGCACTCACCAATTCGGCTGTTTCCTCGATGGTCTCGGGCCGGCCATATTCGGATTTCTGCGCGCGTGTCGTGCGGCCGGTCACATAGACGGTCGCGCCTGCCGCGCCCAGTTCCACCGCAATACCACGGCCGGCACCACGCGTTCCGCCGGCAACGAGCGCTACCTTTCCATTCAAGTTCACTGTCACTTCGCTGTCCTCCCCGCTAGAAAGAATTGGCCATATCGATCGGCTCACTTGTATATAAACGAATGTTCGTTCATAAATAAGGCGAGCGCAAGAGGGAATTTCATGCCGCGTCCGCGCACGCTTTCCGATGAACAGCTGCTTTCGATCGTTCTCGATGTGATCCAGTCGGAGGGACCGGATGCGGCCACCTTTGCGGCAGTCTCGAAGGCGAGCGGCCTTTCCGGTTCGACGCTGGTGCAGCGCTTCGCCACCAAGGCCGGCATGTTGCGCGCCGCCCTGCTCCACGCCTGGGACCGGCTGGATGCTGAAACCGCCCGACTTGCCGATACATTGCCGAAGACCTCGGATGGAGCGATCGCGCTTCTGGCCGCCCTTTCCCAGGATTATGGAGATAATCCCGCCTCCTATGCGGAAGGCCTGCTTCTGCTGCGCGAAGACTTCCGCGACCCGGTGTTGCGCGCCCGCGGCGGGGCGTGGGGGACCGCGCTGATGTCGGCACTTGCCGAGCGTTTCGAAGGGCACAGTCAAGCACAGACCATTGCCAGGCTGATGCTCTCGCAATGGCAGGGATCGCTGCTCTGGTGGGGCTTCTCGTCCGATGGCGCGGTTGCCGATTACGTGGAGCGGGAACTGCGGCTCTTTCTTGCCGCTCTCAAGCCCAAATTAAACTAGGGCCTCCTGCGAGTTCTTATCGTTTGTGGAGGGGCAAACGGCCACGCTATCGACGGTGTGTCGGCCGTATCGCCGGCTGCGCAAAGAGGAACCGTCCGATGAACACAAGACATTGCCTTATCGCCCTCGCCTTGTCGGCGAGCCCGCTTCACGCGGCAGACATGACGGACAAGGCATTCCAGGAGATAGCAGATCGCGTTTTTCAGCCGGTGATCAGGGAATACGACATTCCGGGACTAGCCGTCGGCGTGACGATCAATGGCTCGGAATTCTATTATACCCGCGGGGAAGCCTCGCGCGAGACGAAAGCGCCGGTCACCAGCGAGACGATCTTCGAACTCGGCTCCGTCAGCAAGATTTTTAATGTCACGCTTGCCGCCGTTGCCGAACAGCGCGGCCTGTTGTCGCTGGATCAGCCGGTTTCGACCTACCTGCCGGAGCTCAAGGGCAGCGCTTTCGACAAGATCTCCCTCGTCAATCTCGCCACCCATACATCAGGCGGCCTGCCGCTGCAGGTTCCAGACAGCGTGACGGATGATAGCGAGCTGATGACGTACCTGAAGAGCTGGAAGCCGGCCTACAAGGCGGGCAGCATGCGCTCCTATTCCAATGTCAGCATCGGCCTGCTCGGGCGCATCGCCGGAGCGCGTCTCGGCGGCACCTACCGGCAAGCCGCCGAAGGGCAGCTGTTTCCCGCCCTCGGTCTGAAAAGCACCTTCATCGCGGTTCCGCCTGATGCCATGGATCGCTACGCCTTCGGTTATGGCAAGGCGAACAAGCCGATCCGCGTCGGACCTGGCGTCCTCGACGACGAGGCCTACGGCATCAAGACCACCGCCCGCGACATGGTGCATCTGCTGGACGCCAATTTGAAGCCGGACGCTCTTGCACCTGAATTCAGGGCTGCGATCGAGAAAACGCATACGGGATATTTCGATACGGCCTATTACACGCAGGACATGGTCTGGGAGCAATATGCCTGGCCCGTCGCGCTAAAGCAGCTTCTCGACGGCAATTCCGCAAAGATGAGCCTGGAAAGCCAGCCCGTGAAAAAACGGACAAAGCCGCTTGCGCCGCAGACGGCAGTGCTGATGAACAAGACGGGATCGACGAACGGTTTCGGCGCCTATGTCGTGCTGGTGCCGAAGTTGCATATCGGCCTGACGGTGCTGGCGAATCGGAACTATCCGAACACGGTCCGCGCCGAAGCGGGGCTGAAGCTCGTCCAGGCGCTGGAAGCCTACGCGGCGCAATAGCTGTCAAATGGCCGGCCGGGCAAGAATCCCGGCCGGCGTTGTCAGCGGTCACGACACCCTATCCATTCGTGTCAGAGGACAGGACTTCTTCTTCCGTGATATAGGGTCCAACCCCCAATCAGGATGTCCTGCATGTCATGGCAGACGCTCGAAGATCCGCTGTACCAGTTTATTGTCCTCGTTCTGGCGAGTGCCGCGGCGCGGTTCATTTTCGGACGGGAACCCGCCTTCCGGCTGATCGCCAACTTCATCTTCTTCGCGCTGCTGACCGTGCTGCTCGTGAAACACGAGATTGCCCCCTATACGTCCGACATGGGCAAGGCCGAAGATCTTTTCCGGCGCATTTTCGTCGGGGTCGCCAAGGCCGTCTGGTGGATCGGTGGCGCAATGGTACTGGCGAGTTCGGTGCGGCTCTTCCTGATCTTCGAGCGCAAGCCGCGCGAGGCACGGCTGCTGCAGGATCTCGTTGTCGGCATCATCTATCTCGGCGCCGGGCTGTCGGTCGTGGCTTACGTCTTCGGCGCACCGATCGGCACACTGATTGCAACATCGGGTGTCTTCGCCATCGTGCTCGGCCTTGCGCTTCAGAGTACGCTGAATGACGTATTCTCGGGCGTCGCGCTCAATCTCGGCAGGCACTACAGCGTCGGCGACTGGATCGTTCTCGAAGACGGCGTGCAGGGCCGCGTGGTGGAGACGAACTGGCGCTCCACCCATCTCCTGAACGGCACAAACGACCTCGTCATCGTACCCAACAGCGCACTCGCCAAGGCGCGGTTGACGAACCTGACCAGCCCTGAAGAAGCGCATGGCGTCTCGCTGAAAATCCGGGTCGTGCCTTCAAGCCCGCCGGCGACCATCGAGGAGACGATGCGCACGGTACTCTTGAGCAGCAACGCCATCCTGAAGTCCCCCGTCCCGACTGTCAGCGTCACCGGGCTGGACAGCAGTGCCATCGAATTCGAGCTCTCCTTCCGTGTCTCCGGACTGGGCGAGGCGACCGCTGCCCGGAACGAAGTCTACGATCTCGTCTATCGTCACATCAAGGCGTCAGGCCTGCAGCTTGCGTCACCTGCAGGGTCGTCGCTTCCCCCGGCTGCGGATCCGCCGGAGGACGCCGGGAAACATCCGAACTCGGCCTGGCGCCTGCTCAACGCCATTCCGCTCTTCTCGACGCTGACGGAAGACGAAAAGGAATCGCTTGCGGCCGACATGAAGCGGCTGACCTTCAGGAAGGATGCGTTGATCGCCACGCAGGATACGTCGCTGACATCATTGATGGTCGTGCGGCGTGGCGTTGCCGTCGTCGAGCGGAAGGAAGGCAACGAGACGATCGAACTCGCCAGAATCGCGCCCGGTGATCTCTTCGGCGAACGCGGCGTGCTGATGGGTGCGCTGGAGCCGGCCAATATCCGTGCGCTGACATCCGTCGTGGTCTACGAAATCGCCAAGGATCACCTCGCGGCGATCATGCAGGAGCGGCCGGCACTTGCCGAAGAGCTTGGTCTGCTGCTGTCTCGCCGGATCGAGTCCGAGAAGCATCATTTCAGTGCAGGCGTGTCGGCCGAAGCCAGCCATCCAACGACGCTGACGACGCGCATAAGGCATCTGTTCCAGATCCCTCACAGCACATGGTCATGACGGTCAGCCGGCCTTTTCCTCGGGCTCTTTGGCATCATCTCCGACCGTCAGCGGCCAGTCGACGACGTAATCCTCGAAATCGTCGACAGCGACCTCGTTTTCGCTGATGGTGCGGCCGCGGGCGGAAATGCCGGCGGCATGGACAGTGTCGGGATCGCCTGAGACCAGCGGATGCCACCAATAGAGATCACGGCCCTCATTGACGAGCCGATAGCCGCAGGTCGGCGGCAGCCATGCGATTTCGGGAACGTTTTCCCTGGTCAGCTGAACGCAGTCGGGCACGAAATCCCAGCGGTTCGGGTAGCTGGAACAGCGGCAGCTTTCACTGTCGAGCAGCTTGCAGCGGATCGAGGTGAAATAGACATCGCCGCTATCCCATTCCTCGATCTTGTTCAGACAACAGAGGCCGCAGCCGTCGCAGAGGCTTTCCCATTCCTCGGCATTCATTTCGGCAAGTGTCTTACGCTTCCAGAAGGGCAGATCGTTCATCGTTCGTTTCTTGCAACAGCCGCCCGCAAATTCGCGTGACGACCGTTCAACTCTCTTGTTCTTGTGCGCAAAATCAACCAATTATTCAACTTGCTCCGGCTATCCGGAGAGTTGCGGCCCCTTTCAGGCCCCGCTCCGGCGTCCGGATTTTACGGTCGCCGAGCGTGCTCAGGCGGGAATATAGGACGTGCAGGATCCGGACAACCCAAATAATGGGTCAGATGTTGGTTCAGAGGGCCCCGAAAACGGGCATGGCAAGCAGCAGTCGAAAAACCGTCATCTGCTGCTGCGCATCGATTCGTGGATCGACTCGACCGTCTGGAATGCCGGTTTTCGCGCCGCAGAAATCTGGGAAGACACAACTATCTTCTTCCGCCGCTTCCGCGTTCGCGGCTGGAAACGTGCGGTGTTCGAACTCGCCGGCGAAGGGCTGACGCTCGGCGCCGTCGGCATGGTGCTGATGCTGGCGCTCGCCCAGCCGGCTTTCGAGGCCACCAAGGAAGACTGGCGCAACCGCGGCGATTTTGCCGTTACCTTCCTCGACCGCTACGGCAACGTGATCGGCCATCGCGGTGTCATCCACCAGAATTCCGTGCCGATCGACGAGTTGCCGGATTCCCTGATCAAGTCCGTGATCGCCACAGAAGACCGGCGCTTCTTCGACCATTTCGGCATCGACGTGATCGGCCTCTTCCGCGCCATGGTGACCAACGCCCAGGCCGGCGAAGTCGTGCAGGGCGGCTCGACGCTGACGCAGCAGCTCGCCAAGAACCTCTTCCTTTCCAACGAGCGCTCGATCGACCGCAAGATCACCGAAGCCTTCCTGGCGTTCTGGCTGGAAGCCAATCTCTCCAAGAAAGAGATCCTCGCGACCTATCTCGACCGGGCCTATATGGGCGGCGGCACATTCGGTGCGGCGGCCGCGGCGCAATTCTATTTCGGAAAGAGCATCACCGATGTGAATCTGGCCGAATCCGCCATGCTCGCCGGCCTGTTCAAGGCGCCTGCCAAATATGCGCCGCATGTGAACCTGCCGGCCGCCCGCGGCCGCGCCAACGAGGTGCTGACCAATCTCGTGCAGAGCGGGCTGATGACTGAGGGTCAGGTGATTGCGGCACGGCGCAATCCGGCCAATGTCGTCGACCGCAACGAGGTCGAATCGCCCGACTTCTTCCTCGACTGGGCCTTCGACGAGGTACAGCGCCTGTCGCCGCGCTTCCACCAGCGCTCGCTGATCGTGCGCACCACGATCGACATGGGCATCCAGCAGGCGGCCGACGATTCCATCGAGACGTCGCTGCGCGAATATGGCGAGGCCTATCACGCCAAGCAGGGTGCGATGGTGATGATCGAAAATGGCGGGGCCGTGCGCGCCATGGTCGGCGGACGCGACTATGGCGAGAGCCAGTTCAACCGCGCCACAAAGGCGCTGCGCCAGCCGGGCTCCTCCTTCAAGGTCTATACCTATTCGGTGGCCATGGAGAGCGGGATGACGCCGAAAACGACGATCATCGACGCGCCGATCTCCTGGGGCAACTGGAGCCCGCACAATTACGAAAACCGCTATGCCGGCCGCATCACGCTGGAGACTGCGATCGCCCAGTCGATCAACACCATCCCGGTGCGCCTCGCCAAGGAAAAGCTCGGCATCCAGCCGATCCGCGCCATGGCCAAGGCCATGGGCGTCGAAACGCCGATCCGCGACGACGTGACGATCCCGATCGGCACGTCCGAGGTGACGGTGCTGGACCAGGCGACCGCCTATGCCGTGTTCCCGACCGGCGGCTATCAGTCCCGTCGCCATGGCATTACGCAGGTTCTCGATTATGACGGCGACGTTCTCTACGACTTCGATCGTGACGAGCCGCCCGCCCGGCGGGTGCTGTCCGAACAGGCCGACAGCTACATGAACCAGATGCTGTCGCGGGTGCCCTATGTGGGCACGGCGCGCAAGGCAGCCCTCGACAACGGTGTCGTCACCGCCGGCAAGACGGGCACGACGCAGGCCTATCGCGATGCCTGGTTCGTGGGCTTCACCGGCAACTATACCTGCGCCGTCTGGTTCGGGAACGATGACTACACGTCGACCAACAACATGACCGGCGGCTCGCTGCCGGCCATGACTTTCAAGCGCGCCATGGATTATGCCCATCAGGGCGTCACGCTGCGCCCCATCCCCGGCATCGAAAACCCGCTGCCATCCGAAAAGGATGTCGCCAAGGCACAGGCCAACAAGCCGAAGGACGGCGTGCCGACCCTTGTCCGCCCGCGCATGCTGTCGGTGCAATCGACAAACATTCTCAAGGGTATCGGCGAGAAGCTGAAGGATGCGGCGCCGCTCGAGGTGCAGAAGGTGGCGAGCGCGGAATGATGCTTCCGTTGTTTTAGTCGGACCGCCCTTCGACTGCCAAGAGTTGGGGGACACATCGCCCCATGGCATTCCACCCTGCCAGAATCAGTGGTAACCCTTTCAACTGATTTGATCTTCAAGGGCGCAAGGTGTTTCGGTTTCCCCTTTTCATCCTGATCACGCTGATCGTCGCCTTCGGCGGCGGCATCATGATTTCGCTTTACGCGCTGGATGCGACGCAGGGATTCGGAGCGATCAAGCTCGGCGCCTGGGAGGCCTTTCCGGAACTCCAGACCGTCGACGCCGACCCCTATGCGAAGTCGCATCGCGCGCGCGCCGGCAAGCTGCTCTATGGCAGCGCCGAAGGCCTGACCTTTACAGCAAGCGTGGACGACAGCGGCGAGCGGCTGAACGCTGCCTGCCATTACCGCATCAGCGGCCAGACGCCGCCGGCACGGCTGTGGACTCTGTTTACCGCAGACAATGCCGGCAATCCCGCCTCCCTGCAGCAGGCCCTGCCGGCGGCGCTGAATTCATGGACGGTTCTTCGCCAGCCGGACAGCAGCTTCACCATCGACATTGCGACGCGGGCCGAGCCCGGCAACTGGCTGGCACTGCCGCAAGCCGGTACGTTCCGGCTGGTGCTGACGCTGTTCGACACGCCAACGGCCGGCAGCTCCGGCGTCATCGACCTGTCGATGCCGAAACTGACCAAGATCGGATGCGGCAATGCTTAGGGTGTTCTTTGCCCTTCTCGCCGGGCTTTTCGGCGCAGCGCTTCTGCATCTGGTGATCATTCTGGCACTGCCGCACTTCACCGGCCGCGATGCGGCGACGCGCGTGGAAGCGGAGGGCGATCCGAACAATTTCTATCTGCTGACCGGCCGATATGATGAAGCAGGGCTCGCCAATGGCGATCCCTTCGTGCGCACGGCCGTCTGCTCCTTCGATGTGGGCGAGGATCCGGTGCACTTCACCGCCAAGGGAAATGTGCCCTTCTGGTCGATCGCGATCTATGACAGCGCTTCGAACGAGATCTTCAGCATGAACGACCGCACCTCTGTCGGCGGCGCTCTCGATGTTCTCGCAGCAGGCCCGATCCAGTTGACGGACCTTCGAAAGAACCTCCCGCAAGAGCTGGAGCAGACGATCATGGTCGAGATGGCGCATGCCGAGGGCTATGCGGTGCTGCGCACGCTGGCGCCGCAGGCAAGCTTCGACGAGGCTGCGCGCGCCTTCCTGACGGAAGCGGGCTGCGAGGAACTCGACGCCCGCTAGGGTTGTTTTCGTAAATTACTTATTCTTGACGCGCGGCGCAGAATGCGCCGGATTTTTCTTCGGGGTTTCGACGATCCGTTCGTAACGGACGCCGGTGAACCAGAGTATTTTTGCCTCACCGGGCTCCTTGCCCGAGCGGCGCGGCGCCTGCGGCAGCCGGTCCGCCAATGCGACTACAATTGCCATTCTCGTCTCCATGCACTGCCCGAGACGGATGAACTTGCGTTGGATTTCACCCTGCCCGCCTTGCTGCGGGCCAGCGCGTCCTCAAGCGCCGGATGAACCGGACCGAGGGCATTCGCGCCTTTCTCACGGCACCTACCGAAATACCGTGATGTTGCGGAGCTTCCACGATCCATATTCCCAAATCGCGTCGTTCCTGTCCGAATTGAGACACACGACCGTTAACAGATTACTAATATTCAGCCGCTGCTTTGGGCAGCCTGCTCGGCAGTCAGATAACGCGCAGAACGGTTGTTTGGTTTCAGCCGCGGAAAAGAAAAGACAGGCTGAAAGCCGTCCGATAAAATTAGAGATAATTCATATAGTTAATGGCTCCCCGCCAATGAAACGGCGCCCAAGCCCCCACTGTTGCAAATATGCATCATTAAAATATGAATTGCGGCCAGGATGGATGGGTGTATCGTAACTCCATCGGCCCAAAGCTTTTAAGGCGATGGCCGCTTGGAAGTCATACGTGCTCTTGCTGTCATACGGAGAGCAGCCCATGCCCTTTTTATATGGTTGCGCATTCACGTCAGAGGATTTGGACGTGTTAAGTGGCGTGCTAAACGCGTGGTGCGCTGAAAGACATATCGACATCAGAAGTGTCGAGGCGCAGTTCGCTGCTTCGACCGCACTCGACCTCTACCAGTCGGGCCACCACGAGCACGACAAGCTTCTGTCGGCACTCAACGGCCGCACCGGCCTATAGATTATTTGCCGGCTATTTATCCGCATGTCTGGAAACTGCGAATCCCCGCGTTCCGGGGGCATGTGATTTTATTTTGCCGGCTTATTATTCTGCGACACGCGAAACGTGTATATTTCTGTTGCATTTTAATAGAATCTTCAGCATGCATTAACCGTGCCGGTGTAGGATTTGTTCATAACCGTATGGTCTGACGCGCGTCCCGCCAGCGCTTGTCGGCCCACGGTGTCCCGCTTGTTCTGCGTTTTCAGGGTGTGCTTGTGCGTGACCGGTTTCGAGACCTAGAGGGCCCGTTGGCCATCAGGAAGAAGGACGTGGTGTTAATGGCGACTGTCAGCAGTTTCGAGAACCTGTCACATCCGACACGCTCCGAACTGCGCCAGTTTGCCGAACTCTTCATGCCGCTTTTCCAGGCATCCTCCGAGGAAGCACGGCGCCAGGCCGTCGCCGCACTTTCCCAGTGCGAGAACATGCCGGCAGCAGTCGCCCTCTTTATCGGCAACCAGCCGATCGAAATCGCCGCTCCTTTCCTCACCTCCTCCAAGGCAATCGGCGACGATACGTTGATCACGATTGCCCGCACCCATGGTGCCTCGCATGTGAAGGCGATCGTCAGCCGGGACTCTCTCTCGCCCAAGGTCATCGATGCGCTGGTGGCATTGCGACAGGCCGAGCCGCGTCCTTCCGCCGCCACACCTGCCGAACAGCCGCCCATGCCTCTTTCGCCGATGCCTGCTCCGCCCGAAATGGACCAGGAAGAAGCCCAGCGTCTCGCCAATGAAGAGGCGCTGCGCGAGCGCATCCGCGGCCTTGCCGGCCATCTTGGCCGCGATGACGACGACCGGCTTGGCCTTCGCTCGCTATCCGACATTCAGGAGGCGCTGCTAGTGCGCTTTGCCCGCTCTCGGGAAGCCACGCATTTCGCCACCGCACTTGCCGATGCGCTGTCAGCCAGCCGCTGGCTTGCAGAGCGTATCATGCTCGACCTCTCCGGCCAGCAGCTCGCGACGACGTTGACAAGCCTTGGCATGGGCTTTCTTGACTCCGTCTTCGTGCTGGAAAAGCTCTATCCGCATCTTGCCGAGGTGCAGCACAATGTCAGCCGCGCCTTCCTCGTCCTCGATGCGCTGGACCCGGAAGAGTGCCATGCCCGTGTCGAGGCCTGGCGGCGGGCCGACAGCTATACCTACAATCCGGACAGTTCGGCCGCAGCCAAGCCTGCTCCCGCAGCCCAGGCGCAGGCTCCCGCCTATCGCTTCATCCGGCAGGCGCCGTTGCGCGACCTCAAGAGCGTCAACCGGGCGCGCTAGAGCGCCGTGCGTCCCTTCGGACGCACAAAGATCGCTCTAACTCTTTGATTCTACGCATCAGGCTTTCCGAAAATCGATTCCGATTTTCGGGCCGATGCTGCAGCCATCTGGTGATCGCGCCTGTACTGCTGCGGCGCAACGCCGGTGATACGCTTGAACGCATTGCTGAAAGCGCTTTCCGATTGATAGCCCAGCGAATAGGAAATCGCCGAGATCGGCTCTGCGCCTGACCGTAGCGCCTTCGCGCCAAGCCGGATGCGCCAGCGCAGCAGATAATCGAGCGGTGAGATACCGGCGAGCTCCCGGAACCGCAGCGCGAAATTGGAGCGCGACATGCCGGCCGCATCCGCCAGATCCTGCAGCCGCCAGTTTCGCGCGGGATCGCCGTGCAGCAATCGGATCGCCGCACCAACACGCCGGTCGTTCAAGGCCTGCATCCAGCCCGGCGCTGCCGTCTCGGCCTGAGCGAGCCAGACACGGATGAGCTCCACAAAGAGAAGCTGGGCCAGATGATCCGCCGCAACCGACCCACCGGCGCGCTTCTCATCCCATTCTTCTCCCAGGCGCGATAGCAGCCAGCGGATGGCGGCTGCCTCCCGCGACTTGCCACTGACGAAGAGGATCGGAGGCAGCGCATCGAGCAACAGGCCTGCATCGGCATCATCGAAGGTCACGCGCCCGCCGACGGCAAACAGGCATTCCCCCGGCAGGTCAGCATGGACGGAACCGACATGGTCGGGTCCGAATACCTCGGACGGCGAAAGCGGCGTCAGCGAGGGGTCACTGCACAGGATATGGGTGCCGCAATTGACCAGGAGGAAGCAATCGCCGGCCTCCAGCCAGCGTTGTTCACCTCCCTCGGAGACCAGATAACAGCCGCCTTCGAGCACTGCATTGAATTTCACGCCATCGGAGGCAAAACAGATCGACCAGTCACCCTTGGCTCTGAGACTGGCGGAAAGCAGGCTCCTGGCCGAGAGCAGCGACAGGACATCGGAGAGAGGGTCGACAGGAAACATTTAGGACGATCACGCAAGCAGATTGGATTTCAGCGCATGGATAATCCTACATCGGATGGCCTAGGTCTAGTCCAGTAGGAGCGGACAAGCCGCCCACAAAACAAATGCGAGGACTTCATGCCGACTTCCCAATATCCTCTTCCCTCCGGATTCAGCCGCTCGACGACATCAGAAGAAGCGCTCGGCAATGCCGATCTCACCGGCAAGCTTGCCGTCGTTACCGGCGGCTATGCCGGCCTTGGCCTGGAGACGGTGCGGGTGCTTTCGGGGGCCGGAGCTTCGATCATCGTGCCGGCGCGTGATACCGAGAAGGCCAAAGCGGCGCTCAAAGACCTGCCGCGTATCGAGATCCATTCATTCGATCTATCCAACCCGGCCTCGATCAATGCCTTCGGCCGGGAATTTGCCGCGAGCCACCGGCCGCTCGATCTCTTCATCGGCAATGCCGGTATCATGGCAACGCCCCTTGCCCATGACGACAGAGGGTTCGAGCGGCAGTTTGCGACCAACCATCTCGGTCATTTCCAGCTTGCCGCATGGCTCTGGCCAGCGCTGAAGCGCTCCGGCAATGCCCGCGTCGTGGCACTGTCATCGGGCGCGCATCGCTTCTCCGCCATCGATTTCGACGATCCGAATTATCAGCGCCGACCCTATGATGCCTGGAAATCCTACGGCCAGTCGAAGACCGCCAACGCACTCTTCGCACTCGAGCTCGACCGGCGCGGGGTAGAACATGGCGTACGCGCCTTCTCGGTCCACCCCGGCTCGATCCGGACGGAGCTGACCCGCTATGTCTCGGACGCGGATATGGAAGCGATCGGCTTCCGCGATGCCGACGGCAATATACCCTCGCATATCGCGGCCCTCTTCAAGACGATCGAACAGGGTGCGGCAACCACCGTCTGGTGTGCGACGAGCCGCCAGCTCGACGGCATGGGCGGCGTCTATTGCGAGGACTGCGATATTGCTGAGGCGCTGCCTGCCGATACGACGGAGCTGCGCGGCGTCATGCCCTGGGCAATGGACGAGGAGGCCGCCGCGAGACTCTGGACGCTGAGCGAAAAGCTGCTCGGTATCTCATTCGAGTAACTTTCTCCCAGGCAATTCCAGCCGACGCGTGATGCCGACCATCTCCAGAAACACCTCGTCATGGCTGACAATCAGCAGCGCGCCGTCATAGGCTCTGAGGCCTGCTTCGACGGCCGCGATGGAATCGATGTCGAGGTGATTGGTCGGCTCGTCGAGGATCAGTAGCGACGGCGGTGTCGCACCGCCGAGAACGCAGGCAAGGCCGGCGCGCAGAAGCTGGCCTCCTGACAGGGTAGAGACGATCTGCAGCGCAGCATCCGCCCGGAACATGAAACGGGCAAGGGCTGCGCGGCAGGCATTCTCATCCGATTGCGGGTTCAGCCGACGGAAATTGTCGCGGATCGAGGTTTCGGGGTCGAGCAGGCTGACGCGCTGGTCGAGCATCGAGAAAGAGGTCAAAACACGCACCGCTCCCTCCCATGGCTGGAGATCGCCCGCGATCAACGCCAGCAGGGTTGTCTTGCCCGAGCCGTTCGGGCCGGTGACTGCGATGCGTTCGGGTCCGGTCATGTCGACGGAGAGTTTACGGATGATCGGCTCGTCGATTTCGTAGCCGGCGGTCACCGCGTCGATCTTCAATACCGATCTGCCCGGCGGCAGGCCGGTCGAGGGCAGTTTTACGGAGAGCGGCTGCAGGACCTCGATGCGTTTGCGGGCCTCCTCGGCATCCTCAAGCGCCTGGCTATGGCGGCGTTCGGCAAGGCGGGCATTCTCGCCGCTGGTATTTTCCGCCTGCCGCTTGAGACCACCGGCAACGATGCGCGGCATGTCGCCCTTGGCCGCTTTCTTCTTGCCGGCACTGTCCCTGCGGGCCTTGCGCTCGGCCGTTTCCTGGGCGCTGCGGGCGACCTCCGCCACGCGCTTTTTGGCGTCCGCCAGATCGTGCTCGGCGGCGGCCAATTCCAGCGCCTTGCGGGCGCGGTAATCGCTCCAGTTTCCGCCATAGCGGGTGGCGCCCAAAGTCGTCAGCTCGACGATCGCGTCCATCGTCTCCAGCAGTTCGCGGTCATGGCTGACGACCAGGGCGCCGTGGCGCCAGCCTCCAAGAAGCGAGATCACCGCTTCGCGCCCCTCTCGGTCCAGATTGTTGGTCGGCTCGTCGAGGATGAGGAAATCCGGCTCTTCGAAGATCAGGGCGGCGAATGCCGCGCGGGTGCGCTGGCCGCCGGAGAGCGTTGCCAGCAAAGCCTGCGGCCCAGCGGCAAGACCGGCACGTTCCAGTGCGGCTTCGATGCGGGCTTCGAGCGTCCAGTCGGCAACAGCAAGCTCATCGGCAGTGGCTTCGCCACTTTCGGCACGGCGGAGAATAGCAAGCGCCCGCGTTGCGCCGAAGAGGTCGGCGACCGTTTCATCCGGCCCAACCTGCACACTCTGGCGCAGGATGCCGCTAGTGCCGGATACGGCAACCGAGCCCGTCTGCGGCTGCAGCTCGCCGGCGACGAGCTTCAGAAGCGTTGTCTTGCCGACGCCATTGCGACCGACAAGGCCGGCGCGCTCCGCGTTGAAGCTCAGATCGATATTGGAGAAAAGCGGCCGGCCGTCAGGCGTGGACCACGAAAGATTGGAAACTGTAATGGATGCAGGCATGGAAATCCCCGATGGCAAGGCGAATTGGCGTTGCGATCAGGTTCATATCCATTGAGCACACATCCTGTTGGTATTGCGGATGGCGCTAAACTAGGCGGGAATTGGCGTAAATTCAAGGCAAGCCGTCAGTTGGCCATCGGGATGAGTTCCGAGACTTCGTCTGCCTCCAGCTCGACGATCCAGAGATCCGGGTCGAACTTGCGCTCGCGCTCCAGCATTTCCTGCACCTTCTCGGGCTCGGCGCGTTCCAGCCTGATTTCGAACAGCCGGTCGCCGCTGCTCTCCTCGTCGAAGAAGCTTTGCGGGGCCGGCGCATAGAGGGTTTCGAGCCCGTCACGGAAGCGCTGGCGAATGAAGATCGCGCCAGCTTCTTCCGCGCCCTTCTTCTCCACGGCAGCAAAATCGCCGGCGGAGAAAACCCTGCGGACGAGAGCGGAAACGTAGATATCGGCGCGCAATCTCATGGGCGGGACATAGACCGGATGGCAGATGGCGGCAACGCTATACTTTTACCGCCAACCGCAAACCACCCCAATGCCTACCGCGGACTGTGATCGGGGCGGAAATATCTTTCATCATGACGAAGTTGCCGCCGCCCATGTCCCGCCTGTAGGTCTGGACGAGGAAGGGCGCAGTGCTTCTGCCGGCAGCAAGTCCGACGCGATCGTTGAAGATGCGGCGATTGCGGCAATTGGCAGTGTTCCAGACGACATCGCCCGGCCGCTGCGGCTCGGAGAATTTGCGATTGTGGGTCGGCAGGTAGCCGTTTTCATCAATCGCGGCACAGAAGGCGATGCGCTGGTCGGAACCCGCCACCGGCTCCTGGATCGGCGGCAGCAGCCGGTCGGCGAGTTCAGTGAAGGGTGCCATCATCTGTACCGGATCGGTGCCCGATATAGGCTGGTAGTGGCGGTTGAACAGGCTCTCCATGCCGATTGCGCCTTCGGCAACGGCACGCTCCAGGGCATGCGATATCTGGCCGGCGACGGATTGGGCCTGTTCGATCCAGTGGCGGTCGGCGGTTTCCACGCCGGCACTCGCGGTCAGCTGGATCAGCGTTTCCGACAGGCCGACGACGCTGTCGACGCGCCTGGCTGCCTGCTGCAGCCGGCCGTTGGAATCCAGCACCTCGGCCGACATCTCTCCGAGCTTGGCGACGAAGACGGCGCAATCACGATCCACGGCCTCGGTCGTGTTGGCCATGACCGCGGATGAATCGAGGATGCGCGTAATCACATGTTCCATGCTTTCGAAGGCGCCGCGCATCGCTTCGGACTTTTCGCTGACGCCGGCAGCGCTCTTGCGGGCGCCGCCGCCGACAGTCGAGAGACGGTCGATCTTGAGTCGAAGCTGCTCCAGCGTTTCCTGGATGGAGCCTGTGGCCTTGGAGGTCTGCAGCGACAAGGCACGGATCTCGGAGGCGACGACGGCAAAGCCCTTGCCAGCCTCGCCGGCACGAGCGGCCTCGATTGCCGCATTGAGCGCCAGAAGATTGGTCTGGCGGGCGATGGTGCTGATTTCGGCGGCCACCTTGTCGACATCGGTCAGCGAGCGGGAGAAGCCGGAGATTTCCGTGCTGATCTCTTCCGAGGACTGGACCATGTGACGGATTTCGGAGACCGAGCCGGACAGGCGATCGGCCGATTCCTTCAGCATGTGGCGCGCTTGCGTGGCGGTACTGTCGGTCTCACGCAACGAAACGGCAACGGAGCGATTGGTCTCGGCGATGGAAAGGGCCGTGCGGGTGACCTCATCGAAGGCGGCGGCATGGCGGGCCGACATTGCCGCCATGTCCTGGATGGCGCCGGCAATATCGACAAGGTCGACGCCGAGCGTGGAAGCCTCTTCGGCGAGGCGCGAAAGGATACGGCGCAGCGCGTCGCGATCCGGCCCTTCCGGCTCGTAAGCCGGGCTTACGGCATTCTCCTCCACCGCCTGCAACGCCTGCATGATCGAGCTCCCCCAAGCTACATTAGGGAAGCTTCAAACAACATGGTTAACAACTGGCTAAGAATAGCGGCGCTTATACTTAGGTCTTAGACCCCCGCCCCCTTAAGCCTTCAGCTCTGCGTCAGACCCGTCAGTCTCTCACTCATCTGCCAGAGGCGCTCGGCAAGCTCGGGATCGGTCGCCCAGGGGCGCACGCCGAGCAGTTCCTCGGAGTCGGCCGGCACGGCCTTGGCGATATCGCAGTTCTCGCAATAGACGCCACCCATGCCATCCAGCTCATCGCTGACAGCGCACCAGACAGTGGTTGCCGCACCCTGGGCAATGGTCTTCTTGTTGTTTTCAGGGTCGACGACCGGGTTGCCGTCGGCATCCACATAACCGCTCGCCAGCAGATATTCGCGCGACTGGTGGCGGACGAGATCGGTCGTAACGATGCCGCCCGGATGAAGGGAGAAGGCGCGCACGCCCTCTCTTGCGCCCAAAGCGTCCAGCGCAACGGCAAATAGCGCATTGGCTGTCTTCGACTGGCCATAGGCGACATAGGGCAAGTATTCGCGGTTCTCGAACATCGGATCGTCGAAATCGACGCCAGAGCGGACGTGGCCGCGCGAGGAGACGGCAACCACACGCGCGCCTTCCGCCTTCACCAGCGCCGGCCAGAGCCGCGCGGTGAGCTGGAAGTGGCCGAGATGGTTCGTGGAGAATTGCGATTCATAACCGCGGCTGTCGCGCGTCAGCGGGTTGGCCATGACGGCGGCATTGTTGATGAGGAAATGCAGTGGCTTGTCGTCTTCGAGGAAACAATCGGCGAACTCGTCGATCGAATTGGGATCCATCAGGTCCATATAGGCGAATACCAGGCCGGGCACGTTTTCGCCCGCCGCCCTCGCCTTCTCGATATTGCGGGCGGGCACGATCACCTTGGCGCCGGCGGCCGCCATCACGCGGGCGGTTTCGAGGCCGAGACCGGCATAACCGCCGGTGACGATCGCCACCTTGCCGGTGAGGTCATGGCCGGTAATCACCTCTTGCGCCGTGGACGCTGCACCGAAACGTGAACCGATGGGAGCCTGGGGAGTGGACATGAAATGTCTCCTTTCAAGAGGATTCCGTCCCGTGGGTGACGGAAATGTTCTATCTCTTTGTTTTTATGCAGTTCGAGACGTAAAACCGCTGCACACGTCTGCCGGAATTGCTCTGGTCGGGAAATATCTATCTCCGGCAGGTGGGATTCTGAATGCTTGTAAATCCCGATTTCTTGCGCCATCGTACAGAGATGACAAGCGATCCCCTCTCCGAAATGCTCAGCCTGCTCGATGCCCGCTGCCTGATGGCGGGCGGTCTGATTGCCGGCGGCCCCTGGGCGCTTGCCTTTCCGCAGCCGAACCGCATCAAGATCAGCGCGGTGGCAAAAGGCCGTTGCTGGCTGGTGCTCGACAATGGCAGCGAGCCTATCCTGCTCGAAGCCGGTGACGTCGTCCTGCTCAACGGCAAGCATGCCTTCATGCTGGCAACCGATCTTGCGATGGAGCCCGCCGATGCCGTCACAACCTTCAAGGAGAAGAAGGTCAATGGCATGGCGCGGCATGGCGTGGGCGAGGATTTCCTCTATATCGGCGGGCATATCGCGCTTGGGCCGACCGGCACGGCGCTGCTGCTCGACGTATTGCCTCCGGTCATCCATGTGCGGGCGACCCTTGCCGAGGCCGGCGTGCTGCGCTGGCTGCTGGACCAGCTGGTGCGGGAAATGGCGGCCGGCAAACCGGGCGCGCTGCTTGCCTCGGCCCAGCTTTCTCAGCTCATCTTCGTGCAGGTGCTGCGCGCCCATATCATGACGTCGGAGCCGCTGACGGTCGGCTGGCTGCGCGCCTTTGGCGACGAGAAGATCGCGCCGGCGCTGCGACTGATGCACTCGGACCCCGCGCATGACTGGCAGCTCGGAGAGCTCGCAAAATCGGCCGGCATGTCGCGCACCAGCTTCGCCCTGCGCTTCAAGACGGTCGCGGGTGTGGCCCCACTCGCCTATCTCACCGCCTGGCGCATGCGCCTTGCCGAGCGGGCGCTTCGTGAGGGATCGACGCCGGTCTCCTCGCTGGCACTTTCACTCGGCTATACCTCGGAAAGCGCCTTCAGCAATGCGTTCAAGCGCGTGACCGGCATTGCGCCGAAGCGCTACCGGACTTCGGCTGCCATCAATGTCGGGCCGATCGAAGAGGTGGTCGATGTCGAAGGTCGGGTGCGAACAGTGGACTACCGGCTCCTGCGGTTGGCGAGCCAGCCGTCAGCCCTGCCGCGGCAAGGCTGATTTCATTCCGTTATTGCTCAGAGCGCACCGATTTCCTTGAGCTTCTTCAGGACGGCTTCGCTGGGTTCGCCATTTTCCGGGAGATTGTAGTGCTTCTGGAAGTGCCGGATGGCAGCGCGGGTCTGTTCGCCGGCGACACCGTCGACGCCGACATTGGCGTAGGCCATGTTGACCAGGCCCTTCTGGATCTTCAGCACCAGGTCGACACTGGAAATGCCTGACAGCGGAACCTGTTTCGGCCCTGAGGGCGCCGTCTTGACGGTCTTTTCGGCGCTGCGGATGGCGGCTGCGACCGGATCTTCCTCTGTCGCCTTCGACGTCACGTCTTCCCGAGGTTTCTCCGGAGGGACGGTGGAGGGACCGACTGCATCGGTTCTGAGCGCAGCAAGCACGTCGGGCGTCGCATCGCCGCTTTGCGCCATACCGACCGTTTCCTCGAAGAAAAGGATGGCTGCGCTGGTGCGCGGGCCGATGACGCCGTCGGCATTGCCGTTATAGAGGCCGCGGCGGATCAGTTCCTTCTGGATGTCCATCACGAGCTGGCTCGGCTGCTGGCCGGCCGCTGCAGATGGCGGCGTGGTCTGGGTCGTCGCCGCGGCGTCGTCCGGCCGCTCGATGCGGAACGTGGTGACATCGCCCTGCGGCTCGACCTGCGGGCGGAAGCCTATGGCGGTCGGCGCGCCCGGATCGCGGGTGCGGAAAATCGGATGCGGATGCGCGCCTGGCTGATACCAGAGTGCATTGGCAGCGACGAAGGAGAAAATGACGACGAAGGCGATCGTGCCGCCGGCAATGGACGGATTACGGCCGATGACGCTTCCAAGCGCACCGGCGCCCTGAAGACCGAGGCCACCCAGCGCAGTCGCACCCTGCAGGCCGATGCCGCCGAGTGCTGCCGCACCGGTCATCACAAGGCCCGGCTGCTGCCGTCCCTTCCTGCCCTTAGGCGATTTTCGCTTGCGCGCGGCCATCGAAAAGCCCCTCTTCCAGTTCTGCGGCACCCGCCGCGCCCCTCAGCCGCGGCGGAAACTCGACCGTTTCCACCTGGCCGGCATTTTCTGCCGCCGGGGCTCCGGAACCATCCGCCGCAATCTCGATGGTGATGATCGTGCCCTCGCCCGGCTGGCTGGCAATGGCGAAATTGCCGCCATGCAGGGCGACAAGGCCTTTGACCAGCGACAGGCCAAGACCCGTGCCCTCGAATCGACGGGTATAATCGTTCTGGATCTGGACGAAAGGTTGACCGAGTGTGGCGAGCCTGTCGGCAGGAATGCCGATGCCGGTATCGCTGACAGTGAGCTTCAGGATGCCGTCGCGCATGGCCGCATCGACGGTGACCACGCCGCCCGTTTCGGTGAATTTCACGGCATTGCCGACAAGATTGATAAGGATCTGCTGCAGCGCGCGCTGATCGGCCACGACCTCTGCGATACCGCGCTGGACACGGTTCGTGAGCGTCACGCCCTTGCTCTTGGCCTGCAGCGCCAGCATGGATTCGCAGGACCGGATCGATGCGCCGATATCGAAAGGCTCGAGCATCAGCTCGTAACGGCCGGCCTCGATCTTGCTCATGTCCAGCATCGTGTTGACGACGGAAAGCAGATGTGCACCGGATTCACGGATCAGGCCGACATATTCGCGCTGGCGCTCGTTCTCGAACTTGCCGAAATATTCGCCGATCAGGATATCCGAAAAGCCGAGGATGGCATTCAGCGGCGTGCGCAGTTCGTGGCTGACGGCGGCGAGGAAACGGGATTTGGCATCGTTGGCCGATTCCGCATCTGCCGCGCGCGTCTGCGCCTCGGCGCGAAGCCGTTGCTCCACCGAAACATCATGCAACTGGGCAATGACGGCCGAAAGCATGCCGTCGACATCACGCCGCGCGGTCATATCCATGCGCAGATAAGCGAACTGCCTGTTGTCGCGCGAGACGGAGGGGCGCTCCAACCTGAGATCGACGGTTGCCTTTTCCTCGCCCTGGCGCAACGCATCCAGCGCCTGCAGGAAAAGGATGCGATCGGAAACATGCACCTGCTCGAAGAAGCCACGGCCTTTCAGGTCGCGCATCCAGGCGAGATAGTCGCGCTTGTCGCGGCCGCCGGCCATCGTCACGCTGCCAAGCGGATCGAGGAAGAGGACGAGGCCCGGGCTCATCTCAAGGAAGAGATCGTCGGCACTGGCTGCGGCTACGTGCTGCGGAATAGCCTGGCGGGCGAGCGCAATGCTGCCGACGGCGGAAAAAAGAAAGGCGGCGCAGACCGTGGCGACACCGGCCGGCAGTGCAACTGCGGGGCTGGTAACGATGGAGAGGCCGACCGGAGCGGCGACAAGAGCGGCAGAGGAGAGGAAGACCAGGCGGCGCAGAATGGTGAGCTCGCTCTGGCGCACAGCTTCGCCGCCGCTCGTGCGGGAAAGCCAGCTTGCAGCTGCCCGGTCCACGAGGGCTGTCGCCCAACCGCCAATGTCACTCAATACACGCACGCAATACCTGCCCGAAAAGGCCTTTCATTGACCCGGACAATAGGCCCCCGCGGCTTAAGGAAAGGATAAGGCAAAGTCGCCTTCCACAGCCCAAAAATGCTAAAAGTCCCGTTTTGGGCCATCTGCCTGGCTCTTTGAATTTCGTGGTTAATAGCAGGTAAGCGCCGGATTTTCCTCATATTTCAGCATCACGTTAACTCTTGTGGCAGAGCGGCGGGGCAAAAGTCCAGCAATTGCAGGCGGCGGCTGCCACCATGCTTAACGACGTCTGTTAGAATTTGAGTGAAATGCCCCGAAAATACCGATCATTAAAATTTGAGATAAATTTGCCGCAAATGCCGATGAGTTTCGAAAAGCTGCATTCGCAACTCGGCTGTAAGGTGCAGACATACCGGACAACCGGCCCGATTCGGCGACAAGACCGGACGGGAAAAACAGGATGGGCAAGACAATGTGGTTTCTGATCAAAGGATCATTCTGGTTTGGCCTTGTGCTCGTCGCTCTCTCCGTTTTCTCTTCGGAGAGCTCCGACAATGCCGGCCACCCGCAATTGCAGCTTTCCGACGCCTTCACCGCGGCAAGCGGCGCCTACGTCTATATAACCGGCATGTGCTCCGAAAAGCCCGAGGTCTGCAGCAAGGGTGGGGAGACCCTGACGGCTCTCGGCTACCGGGCCCGCGAAGGCGCCCGTGTCGCCTATGAACTGCTCGACAGCCAGTTCAGGGACGACAACTCCAAAATGGTCTCCGCAAAGACGGCCGTGCCGCCGGCGCCTGTCGCGCTTGCCGCTCCTTCCCTGCCGGAGGCCATCACTAATACGCGCGAGGCTCAGGCCGCGCTGAACCAGCCGATGCCGCACCTGCCGCAGCCCTACCGCCCACCGGTAGACGACGGCGCTTCGACCGAACGTGTGGTAACCGGAACCATTCCGGCCGGGTCGATCCCGCTGCCGACGCCGAAACCGGCGATCTGACGAATTTCGCGGGCACCTCGCCCGCACCCCAGCTTGCATCGGTGGTCCGCATGACGCGGAGATGCCCCATGCCTGACGTGCCTGCCCTGTTTATTTCAGCACTTTGCTGCGCCGTGAGGATGCCCATCCCTCACGGCGTTTCTTTTTAACGGTTCAAATCTGCGGTCGCTTCGCCTATATGAACTGATAATAGTGAAAGGCCTGAACAAGCATGGCGACCCTCGACCAGATCATCGACGACTTTTCCTTCCTGGACGATTGGGAAGACCGCTACCGCTACGTTATCGAACTCGGCAAGGCGCTGCCTGATCTGGCAGACGAGAAGAAGACTTCCGAGAACAAGGTGATGGGCTGCGCCAGCCAGGTATGGCTGGTCACGCATACAGCAGGCAATCCCGACAATCCGGTCATGACATTCGAAGGCGATTCCGATGCGCATATCGTGCGCGGCCTCGTCGCCATCGTGCTTGCCACCTATTCCGGCAAGACCGCAGCCGAGATCGCCTCGCTCGATGCTTTCGAGATCTTCTCAAAGATCGGTCTGACGGAAAATCTCTCCTCGCAGCGCTCGAACGGCTTGCGCTCGATGGTCAACCGCATCCGCGAGGAAGCGCGCGTGCGGGCTACCGCCTGACAGGTGCGATCCGCACGAGAAAACAAGCCTTGAGACCAGACGGTTCGGCGCACGGAGAAATACGCCGGGCGCCGAACCTGATATTGCCAATTCGTTATTTGCCGTTTGTCATCCTCTCACCGAGACGTTCGGCCCGCTCGGCAAGCTCCGGCGTCAGGGCCTCGCCGAAATCGGCCGCCTCGAACACCTGACGGATTTCAATCTCGCTCGGACCGAGCATTGGATTGGGGCAGCGCTTTACCCACTCGACGGCTTCGTCCATATCCTTTACCTGCCATAGCCAGAAACCGGCGATCAGTTCCTTGGTCTCGGCGAAGGGGCCGTCGATGACCATGCGCTTCGGGCCATCGAAGGCGATGCGCTTTCCCTTGGAAGACGGATGCAGGCCTTCACCCGCCATCATGATGCCGGCATTGACCAGATCCTCGTTGTACTTGCCCATGGCGCCCAGAAGCTCAGTCGTGGGCATGATGCCCGCTTCACTGTCTGCCGTCGCCTTGACGATGACCATTACGCGCATGTCTCTTCTCCTCTTGTTTGCGGCGGCATGAGTGCCCGTCCGTCCTCGATCTTTCATGTCATTCCGTCGTTATCGCAAAACCGCTGCGCACCTTTGCGCGACATGCTTTAGTGACGGATGAGCAATCGCGGGACCGACATTTTTGCCGCGCTTTTTTTGAAGATAGATGACGAGAGCCGAAATCACCGGAAGAGACGACCGGTAAACACAAAAAAAGCCGGGCAACAGGCCCGGCTCTTTATCATCCAGCGGTGCAATACTCAGCCGCGGCCGCGCTTGCGGCGCTGTCCCAGGCCCATTTCCTTCGCAAGGCGCGAACGCGCTTCGGCATAGGCCGGGGCTACCATCGGGTAATCGGCAGGCAGGTCCCACTTCTCGCGATATTCTTCCGGCGCGAGATTGTGATGCGTCATCAGGTGGCGCTTCAGGGACTTGAAGTTGCCGCCGCATTCGAGGCACGTAATCTGCTCGTCCTGTACGGACTTGCGGACAGAGACCGCAGGCTTCTGCTTTTCGACGACCGCTGCCACCGGCTGCGGTACGGATGTGTTGCTCAATGCCGAATGTACGTCGGAAATCAGATTAGCCAGGTCGCTGACCGGGACAACGTGGTTGCTGACATAGGCCGCGACGATATCGGCCGTCAGTTCCACAAGCAGCTCCGGCGCATTGCCGGTCGCCATATCCGTCATATTCTTTCTCCTGTTAGCATGCTCAAACGGTCCTTCTCCCAAAAAGACAAAGAACCCTCGTCGTAGAGCCAAACACCAAAAGAGCAGCTTACAGCCTTTGTTTCGAAAAACCGGAATCCACCCCTAGATTCCGAAGACCGTACTCTGCACCAATACTGCCTGACGGTGAGCTACTACGTATTCTTCCCGGCCGTCACCCAGTTAGACATTGACAAACAAGGCTAGGAGACCTGGAAGCAGTACGATTCTAATTCACAATCAGAACTCTACTTGGATTTTCAAATAGCATCGTTTTCGCAAAAGGCCAATTATTAATTGTGATTTTCCTAGAAAAAAAATCCATCACAAAGAATTGGTCAGCGGTTCAGCAAGCTTTACTCGTGCTTCCGGTGCATAAGTTTGCGTAAAATTGCTTAAAATTCTGAGTAGCCCTCGCTCTCAGCGCATTCGCATATCGTCACGTACTGAGATATCGGCCGGAAAATGTCCTGATACATGCGAAGCTCTCGCAAGAAGGTGTGCAGAAACCGGTGCGGTCAGGATAAAAAAGAGGAAACCGGCCAGCGCTCTTGCAAGCACAGCAAGTTCGCCCGAATAAAGCCCGGCAGCAAGCAACAGCAAACCGGAACCGACCGTGCCGGCCTTTGAAGCGGCGTGCATGCGCGTGTAGAGATCCGGCAAGCGCGCGATGCCGATCGCGGCCACCAGCGCGAAGAAGGCACCTGCCAGCAGCAGGACCGCAGTGACGATAGCAAGCGCATAGTCCATCATCATTCGGCTCTCCCCTGCGTCCCAGACGCCACGGCTCTCCGAGAGAGCACGAAACGGGCGAAGGCGACGGTCGCCAGAAAACCGACGAGGCCGAGCGCGATGGCGATATCGATGTAAAGCGAGAAACCGGTGCGCACCGCGACGACGGCAATGAAACCGATGGCGATGCCGGTCATCATGTCGAGCGCCAGGATGCGGTCGGGAAGAGTGGGGCCGGCAATGACGCGCCAGACGGTCACAAAAAGCGCAATACAGAGAATACCGAGGGCTGCGATGGCGGCGGCGGAAACGATGGCGGCAGGCGTTATCATCCAAAGGCCTCCATGATACGGCGCTCGAAGCCGCCAGCAATATCGCGCCTGACCGCGGCAGGATCGGCGCAGTCCAGCGCATGCACATAGAGGACGCGCCGGTCCTCGGAAACATCAACCGAAAGCGTACCCGGCGTCAGTGTGATGAGATTGGCAAGGAGCGTGATCTCAAAATCGGTTCTCACCGTCAGCGGGAATGCAAGGATACCAGGCGCCAGCTGCATACGCGGCGAAAGCACCGTCAGCGCCACCCGCCAGGCCGAAAGCGCCAGTTCCCAAAGGAAAAGACCCGCCAGCAGGAATATGTGCCAAGGACGGATGCGGCGCGGCGGCGAACGGCCGGCGAAGGCCTCGCGCACGACTGCGAGCGACAGCAGCGACAGGGCGAGGCCGAGAACGAAATTAAGCGGCGAGGCGCTGCCGGTTACGGCGACCCAAGCGACGGCAAGCGGCAGGCTGAGGAACAGGACGGTCATCGTATGGTCCCTTCCGGAAAGACGGAGAAGATATAGGCGGAGGGATCAGCAAGCCCGTCGGCGGCGGAGCGCGCGAGTTGCAGCAACTGTTCCGGCAGGAGACCGATGCCGATGACGAGGATCGTCAACGCCGCAAGCGGAAGACCAGCCGTCCAGCCGGTCCGCACCGGAGGGAGCGCCGGGGACGCGGGACGCCAATAGGCAAACAGGAAGACGCGGCCGCAGGCAATTGTCAACAGGAAGCCGCCGAGCAGGATCGTGCCCGCCAGCCACCACGCACCGACATCGAGCGAAGCCTTGACCAGCAGCACCTTCGGCCAGAAGCCGGAAAAGGGCGGCAGGCCGCAGGCGGCCAGCAGCAGCATCAGCGAAATCGCCGCGAACCAGCCATTCTGACGATAGAGGCCGCCGAGCGCAGCCAGCGAGAAGGAGCCGCCTCGCCTGCCTGCTTCGCCGGCCAGAAGATAGAGCGCCGTCATCAGCACTACCGAATGCAGCGCATAGAAGACTGCGCCGCCGAGGCCTTCGGCGGTGCCGAGTGCTGCACCGACCAGCATATTGCCTATACCCGAGATCACCACATAGCCGAGCAGACGACGTAGGTCTGTTTCGGCGAGCGCGCCGAGTGCGCCGACGAGGACAGTCAGGGCTCCGACAACAGCTATCAGCAGGCTGAGCTCGTCGCGCTCGGCCGGCAGCAGCATGACCAGGACGCGCAGCAGCGCGTAGATGCCGACCTTGGTCAGGAGGCCGGCAAAGAGTGCGGAAACGGCGATGCGCGGCGTGTGGTAGGAGGCCGGCAGCCAGAAATTGACCGGAAAGGCCGCAGCCTTCATGGCAAAGGCGAGCAGGAAAAGGCAGGCGAGCGTCATCAGCGGCGCCGTGCCGCTGAGGCCTGCCGCCCGCTCGGCGATGTCGGCCATGTTGAGCGTGCCGAAGCTCGCATAGAGGATGCCGACAGCGATGAGGAACAGCGTCGTGGCGATGAGGTTGAGCACCGCATATTTCAGCGCGCCATCGATCTGCGACCGTTCGGAACCGAGGATCAGCAGGCCGAAGGAGGAGATGAGCAGCACCTCGAACCAGACATAGAGGTTGAAAATATCGCCGGTCAGGAAGGCGCCGGTGACGCCTGCCATCAGCAGCATCAGCAGCGGGAAGAAACCGTATCGGCGGCCGCTTTCGGTGGCATCAGACAGGGCATAGATACCGGCAGCCAGGGCAGCGACCGCTGCGGCCAGCGCCATCAGCGCGCTGAAGACATCGACCGTAAAGGCGATACCGAAGGGCGGCAGCCAGCGGCCCATGACCATGGTGAGCGGGCCGTGTCCGACGACCTGCTGCAGGAGGGCAGCGTCAAGGAGCAGCAGGACAACGAGGCCGGCAATTGCGATCCATGCCTGCAGGCGCGGAAGGCTGCGCAGCATCAGGAGCAGCGCACCGAGGCTGATGCAGAGCACGACCGGCAGGATCGCCAGCCAGTGGGCGGGCGGGACGGGAGCGGTGACCATTGCGGCCGAGAGGTCGGTGACGGGGGCGGCCATTAGTGGGTGCCTCCCGCGAGGGTCGGCGCATGGGCACTGAGCATCCGCGTCTTACTCACGATCAATACCCCAAAGGCGGCAGCGGCCGGTCTTCAGGTTCGGCATCGTGCATGCGGGTCGTATCATCGGTGCCGAGCTCCTGATAGGCGCGGTAGGTCAGCACCAGCAGGAAAGCGAGGAAGGAAAAGGAGATGACGATTGCCGTCAGGATCAGCGCCTGCGGCAACGGATTGGCCGCACCTGACGGCAGCGTATCGGCCCCTGCCGGTATGATCGGCGGCACGACGCGGGTCAGCCGCCCTGCCGTGAAGATCAGCAGGTTCACGGCGTTACCGAGAATGGCGATGCCGAGCATGATGCGGATCGAGAAGCGCGACAGGATCAGATAGATCGCGGCAGAAAAGAACAGGCCGACGAGAACGGCAAAGAGCGCTTCCATCAGTCCAGTTCCCTTTCTTCCAGCGCTAGCGCGATCGAGGCGACGGCGCCGAGCACCACGAAATAGACGCCGAGATCGAAGAGCATGACGCTGGAGAGCGGCACCTCCACACCTGCCAGGACGGGATAGACCCAAAGGCCGGTCATGAAGGGCACGGCAAAGAAGATCGAGATCAGGCCGGCGAGGCAAGAGAGCAAGAGACCAAAGCCGGCAATCGCCAATGGATGGAAGCGGATCGCCCGGCGCACCGCGTCCACGCCGAAAGCAATGCCGTAAATCGCCAGAGCCGAAGCGGCGATCAATCCGCCGATGAAGCCGCCACCCGGTTCGTTGTGGCCGCGCAGCAGGATAAAAGCGGAAAAAAGCAGCATCAGCGCGGTGATGAAGGGGGCGACCGTACGGAAGATGAGGGTGTTCATCGCGCGCCTCCACGAAGGGGCTGAGAAGGCCGGGGACGTCTACCAACCTCCCTCATTCCTATGCTTGTCGCAGGAATCCAGCCACGACGCGTCTGCGTCGTGAATGACTCATTTGCAGCAAACCAAAGAGTCTCTCCTGCCCAAGGACTTGGGCAGGCTGGATTCCTATGACAAGCACAGGAATGGGGGGAAACGGCAACGTCCCGCGATACCTCGAACGCTGCATTCGCTGCGAGGACAGAATCAGATTCCCAAAAGACCTGTCTCATGCCCCCTCCGCATCCGGATCGTTTGTCGCCAGCCGGCGCTCCGTGTTGCCGCGGATGCGGATCAGCGCAAGGATGGCGAGGCCTGTCACCGCCACGACGGCGATTTCGCCGAGCGTGTCCGTGCCGCGGAAATCGACGATGATGACGTTCACGACATTGGCGCCGTGGGCGATCAGCTTCGAATGGGCATTGAAGAAATCGCTGAGCGCCGCGTTGAACGGCGCCTGCGTGGCGCGCATCAAAAGCAGCGCGAAGCCGAGGCCGCAGGCGAGTGAAAGCACGATATCGAAGAAGCGGCGGACGCCATGGCGCGGGTCGGTCGGCGACAGGCGCAGACGGGTCATGACGAGGGCAAGGATGACGACCGCGAGCGTTTCGACCATGAACTGGGTGAAGGCGAGATCCGGGGCGCCGAAGAGCAGGAAGATCAGCGCGACGGCAAAACCCTGAATGCCGAGCGATACGATCGCCGTCAGCCTGTCGCGGGCGATCAGCACGGCGACAAGGCCGAGCAGGGCGATGAGCATGATGCCCGCTTCGCGCAGGCGCAGATCTGCAGGCCAGACAAAGCCTCGCGGCAGTCCGTCATGGATGACGAGCGGTAGAAGCAGGATTGCGGCAACGCAGAGGAACGTGCAGGCGACATAGATATCCAGCCGCCTTGGCTGGACGATGCCGATGAAACCGTGGGCAAAACGGACAAGTCCGGCGATGAAATGATCGAAGCCGCGATCCGGGCCACGCGCGGAGTGCAGCACGTAGGCGACCAAAGCCCTGCTGCGGTCGAGCTGCCAGTAGACAGCGATGCCGAGCACGATCGTCAGCAACGACAAGGCAAGCGGCAGGCCGATATGCGGGGTCAGCGAAATGGAAACCGCCTTGGGAGCGCCGGCAATCGCGGATGCCATAGGAGAGGAAATCGCACCATGGGTGACGCCGGAAAAGAGCGCGGCAAGCGGACCTGCCAGAGCAAGGACGGCAGGGCCGAGCCAAAGCAGGACCGGCGCCTCATGCGGATGTTTGGGCGTCTCCACCAGCCTGCCGGCGAAAGGCCTCAGTCCCACCGCAAAGGCGATCGCAAACATCAGCGCATTGCCGAAGACGGCAATGGCGGTGACAAGGACCGGATAGAGATCACTGCCGACGATAGCCGCATAAATTTCCTCCTTGGCGAGGAAACCGAAGAAAGGCGGCAACCCGGCCATGGAAAGTGCGGCGACGATGGCGATCGCAAAGGTCAGCGGCATGGCCCTTCGCAGGCCTCGCAGCCGCGTGATATTCCGCGTGCCGGTTTCGTGGTCGATGATGCCGGCGACCATGAAGAGCGCGCCCTTGAAGAGCGAATGCGCCACCAGATAGAGCACTGCGCCTTCAATGGCATAATCCGATCCGAAGCCGGTCAGCAGAACCAGCAGGCCAAGGGAGGAGACAGTCGTATAGGCGAGCTTCAGCTTCAGATCCGTCTGGCGGATCGCAAGCACCGAGCCGGTGACGAGCGTCAGGCCGCCGAAGACCGGCAGCAGAACCTCCCATGCGGGTGTTGCGCCCATGACCGGATTCAGCCGCATCAGCAGATAGACGCCGGCCTTCACCATGGTGGCGGAATGCAGATAGGCTGAAACCGGTGTCGGCGCCTCCATGGCGTTCGGCAGCCAGAAGTGGAATGGAAACTGTGCCGATTTGGTGAAGGCGCCGCCGAGCACCAGCAACAGGGTGGCAAAATAGAGCGGGCTGCCTCTGACGACATCGCCGAACTGCATCAGTTCCGACAGCTGCGCAACGCCTGTCTGCCCCCAGAGCAGGAGCAAGCCGGCAAGCAGCAGCAGCCCTCCCCCGCCTGTGACGACGAGTGCCTGCAAAGCGGCGCGCCGTGCCGCCTGCCGTTCATGGTCGAAGCCGATCAGCAGAAAGGAGGTGATCGAGGTGAGCTCCCAAAAGATGAAGAACATCAGAAAGCTGTCCGACACCACGACGCCGAGCATTGCGCCCATGAAGAGGAAGATGAACGAGAAGAACCGACCCTGATCCGGATGGCCCTTCAGATACCCGCCGGCATAAAGCACGATCAGCGTGCCGATGCCGGTGATGAGCAGGGCGAAGGTGAGCGACAATCCGTCGAGGAACCAGGAAAAACGCAGGCCCAGGCCCGGCACCCAGTCATAACCGCCGGTTATGATTTCGCCATCAGCGATCTGCGGCACGAGACGCAGGAAATGCAGGAAGGCGAGCAAAGGGGCGACGGCGAGCAGCCAGGCGCCGCCTGCGCCGAAGGCACGAATGATTAAGGGAGCCGCAAGAGCGCCGATCAACGGCAGACACAGGGCCAGAAATGTCAGAGCCGTGACATCGGCCATGTCCCCTCCCCGTGAGCACGGATGAAAGCCGGCAATCAGCCTTTTCAAGGCTTAGGTGAATCGGCTGATAGCCTCAAGCAATTTCGACAACCCGCAATGGATGCGGGCTGTGTTCACAGGCTTGACGTTCAGGAAAGGCGCGTGGCGAGACGCAAAACGGAACCGTGCAGGATGAAGAAAGCGAGCGGCAGCGGCCAGACCAAACAGGCGACCAGCCCTGCGATACGGAACACCGTCCAGCGATCATGATTGACCCAGCCCTCCAGCAGGGTCACACCCATGGCAATCGCGGCGACTGCGCCGTACAGAACAATCATCAGAGTATGAAACACCGTTTGTCCCCGAAACACGCAGCATTAAGCTTAATCGCACACTAAAGATAAAGCACGGGTGATTCGTCGTCTTCCCCCGAATTGGGTAGATGACAATTGGGGCGCTGAAGCGGCACAGTCTGCTTTGGGGACTTGATCACACCGAGGCTTCCATCCTCAGGCACTCTCAGGACAGGCCGAGACGGCTATTGGCGGGCGAAAAAACCGCGGCGACGGCCTTCGTCCCAAGAGAACATCAGTTCTCCTACGATGACCGCAAGAAAGATGTAAGCAACGACCCCCATACTCACTTCTTTTCGCACGTATTTTACGTTATAATGACACCTCTTTTAGTTCGCACCCGTCCAGTAAACATCCAACTCTGCTGAGGCAGAGTGCGTGGCATGTGTATTCAATTGAGTTTCTACGAAGCGAGCACAAGGTTTTGAACTGGAGCAAGACAGCCGCTGACGCCGGGACGCGGCTATAGTGACATCGTCAAAATGCCCGGTGAAATGTCACGAAAGCGACTGAATTTCCGATCGGAGCAGTGGCCGTGTCCCACGAAACCCACATGGCAGTCAGTAGAAACGATGGCGGTGCCTCGTTCGCGGCTGGCCTTCGGTTCGATATAATGGCGGGCCTTGTCGCCGCTGCGGTCGTACTGCCCAAGGCCATGGCTTATGCCACGGTTGCCGGGCTGCCGGTGAGCGTCGGTCTCTATACGGCATTCGTGCCGATGATTGTCTACGCATTACTCGGCACGTCACGCGTACTAAGCGTCAGTTCGACCACCACCCTTGCCATTTTGGCCGGGACCGAGCTTGGAACCGCCGTTCCAGATGGCGATCCAGGCAAGCTGGTCACCGCCGTTGCGACACTTGTGGCGTTGACCGGGGCTCTCCTCATTGCAGCCTCCGTGCTGCGCCTGGGGTTTGTGGCCAACTTCATTTCATCGCCAGTGTTAACCGGTTTCAAAGCAGGCATCGGCCTGGTGATCGTACTGGATCAGATACCGAAACTGCTGGGCGTGCATATTGAAAAGGCGGGCTTTTTCCGCGACATCATGAGCGTGGTCCAGCATATACCCGAAACGTCGCTGCTTACGCTGGCCATTGCAGCCGTGGCGCTGATCGCCTTGTGGATGATGGAAAGGCTCTGGCCCCACTCTCCGGCCCCACTCGTGGTCGTCGGCGCGGGCATTCTGGTATCCTGGCTCGCCGGTCTCAATGCCTTGGGTATCGCGACAGTCGGATTCATCCCGCGGTCGCTGCCGTCACTCACTCTCCCCAGCGCCAGTTTGGTCGGGCAACTCTTGCCCGGAGCACTCGGCATCGCGCTGATGAGTTTTACCGAAACGATTGCCGCGGGTCGGGCGTTTGCCGCACCGTCCGAGCCCCCAATCAGGCCCAACCGCGAACTTCTCGCGACAGGCACGGCCAACGTGGTTGGCGCATTCTTCGGCTCGATGCCCGCAGGTGGTGGCACTTCGCAGACGGCGGTCGTCCGCGCAGTGGGCGGGCGGTCCCAGACGGCCTCGCTTGTCACTGCTGCGACTTCTGCGGCCACAATGCTGTTCCTTGCGCCGTTGCTTGGTTTGCTACCACAGGCCGTGCTCGCCGCGATTGTGATCATCTACTCGGTCGGCCTCATTGCTCCGGCGGAATTTGCGGCCATCCGCAAGGTGCGGCGAATGGAATTTCGCTGGGCACTGGCGGCATTCCTCGGCGTGCTCGTGTTCGGTACGCTTCAGGGCATCGTCGTCGCGATCGTTCTTTCGCTGATCGGTTTGGCCAGTCAGTCGGCGAAACCGAAAGTTTACGTCATCGGCCGCAAGCCGGGCACTGACGTGCTCCGGCCGCTGTCTTCGGACCATCCTGACGACGAAACATTTGATGGTCTGCTGATACTGCGCCCGGAGGGACGGTTGTTTTTCGCCAACGTCCAGCAAGTCGCGGATCAGATTCAGGCATTCGTAGCCGAATACAAACCGAAAGTGCTCGCACTCGATATGAGCGGGGTCTTTGACATCGAGTATTCCGCTCTCCAGACGATGATTGAGAGCGAACGCCGCGTTACCGACCAGGGCATAACCGTCTGGCTCGCAGGTTTGAATTCCGATGTACTCGACTATCTTCGCGCCTCCGGTTTCGCCGACAAGCTCGGCCGTGAGCGCCTCTTTTTTAGCATGAATGCCGCTCTGCAACGCCATTTGGAGCAAAAGAGCGGCAGCTAGGCATGGACTGGAGCCGGCAGCATTGCGGTGGTGCGTCGCTGCGCTGCTCTCCTTGGCATCTTCAATCTTTGCAATGCAGTCTTTTTGAGGGAGCAAGCTACTTCAGCCGAAAGTCGCTGGTGGACCGTCTCAGCGAGGCCCACACGAGCGCTGTAGGACAATCCATCCCGCGCGTTTGTTTGAGCCACGCGGGTCGTCTTCTCACTATCTTAGCGGAGGAAACACCCATGCGATCTCGATCGGAAAACCCCTTTCAGAATGCCCGCCTGCTTGCCGCTGGGCTTGCCCTGGCGGCGCTGACTTGCGCGACGTCTGCCCAGGCCGACGACACACAAGCGAAGAGCCTGCTAAAGGCGATGTCGGACTACATGGCAGCGCAGGACGCAATCTCCTTCGAATATGACACGAGCCTGGAGGTCGTTACCAAACAGAAGCAGAAACTGGCACTTGCAAGCTCCGGCGCGGTGAAGCTCAATCGGCCCGACAAGCTGAACGTCACACGCCAGGGCGGCTTCGCTAACGTCGAAATCGTTTTCGACGGCAAGACACTCTCGGTTCTCGGGAAGGACGCCAACCTTTACGCTCAGACGGAAGTGCCCGGAACGACCGACCAGCTGATCGACGCCTTGCGGGACAAATTCCATCGGCCGCTGCCGGCCGGCGACATCTTGATGTCACACCCTTACGACGCGCTCATGTCCGAGGTCACCGACGTCAAGGATCTCGGGAGTGGCGTAATACGCGGCGAGGAATGCGATCACCTGGCATTTCGCACCAAGGAAGGGGTGGATTGGCAAATCTGGATTGCCCAGGGACAGAACCCCTACCCTTGCCGCTACGTTGTTACCAGCACCAAGGTCGCAGGCTTTCCGCAATATACGATTGACATACGGTCATGGAAGGCAGGGGCGGACGTGGCGGCAGGCGACTTCAGCTTCAAGGCGCCCGACGGGGCTCAAAAGCGGGATTTGAGCAAGCTTCCAGACGCTGACGAACTACCGGAAATATTCTCCATGAAATGATCGAACTTGAAAGGAGAGACGGCATGCTTAAATGGATCGCTATCACGTTGCTTGCTGTAGTCGCCGGGGGCTCAAGCATCGAATTTCGCGGCGCCCTTCCGGTCGAATTCAACCTGATGCCTTCCGCAGAGGCCAGGGTTGGGCGCCCGCTGACACCCGTCAGCGTCGCCGGCGTTGCCCGCAGGAGCGCAAGGCGATGCGCGGCAGGTGTCTATAACTGTTAGCCAAGGCAACTGCGCGCAGCGACCACGTCCTTTCAACGACAAACTGCGCGCAGCCGCCGGATCTGTCTGTGCAGGGGCGTGTCGACATGGCAAAGGGCTCTACAGAAGACCATTCGTGTGAAACCTCTGCGTTGCTGGCCGAAGTGATCTATCGGTTCGCGTTCGATGCGCCACACAGGCCCCTGCCGCAGGATGCAGATGCTGCTCGTTTGCGGCTCGAGGCTGGCAATCGGGCTTTCGCCGAACTCCTGACCCGATTCGGATCTTCCAAGGCGACAACGTTAAGTATCGATATCGACCCGCGGGATCTCGGCCTTTATCCAAGGGGCAGCGGCGCGCCAGCTCAGCAACCGTTCGCGGCAATTGTTGGCTGTGCCGACGCCCGTGTTCCTGTCGAGCTAGTCTTTTCCGAGGGCCCGAACGACTTGTTCGTCGTCAGGACCGCCGGCAACGGCATCGGAGATGATGTCGTGGGGAGCCTGAGCTATGCGATCAGCCATCTCGGGGATAGTCTCAAGTCTATCGTGGTTCTTGGCCACAGCCGGTGCGGCGCCGTTTCTACGGCAGTCGATGTCTATTTGCAGCCCGCCAAATACATGCATATCGTGCCGCTGAAGGATCTGCGGTGCATCGTGGACCGCACACTGGTCATCGTCCAGCTCGCAGCGACCTGGCTGGAAAGGGCTCATGGAGTGGAGGTCATTCGCCAACCGGGCTATCGCGCCGCACTGGTCGAGGTTGCGATCGTGCTGAACGCCGCTCTCACCGCCTATAGCATTCGGACGTGCCTCGGGCTAACCGGAAGCGACTCGATCGATGTCGTTTACGGCATCTATCTTCTGGAGCAACGGCTCGTATGGGCGCCACGAGAAGAAGGGCAGAACTCGTTTGGGCTTGCGTCTGCGCCTCACGACGCGAATGAATTTGCTGTTCTGTGTGATCTCGTGGTCTCCTGCCCCAGGATACAGGCTTTACTCGTTGCTTAGGGGCGTATCGAGAGCAGAAATATCTCCGATCACGTGCGATGCCCCCAGGTTCAGCTCCCGGAGGCGCGATCCCAATCTTGATCAATTGCGCTCAACGCACCACATTTGCGCACGAAAAGAGATTGCCCCCATCGGCGAAAGGAGCACTCCATGGCCGAAACGACCACCACACCAAAAGTCCACAAGACCGATGCCGAATGGAAGGAACTGCTGACTCCCGAGCAGTACCGTATCACCCGCCAGCACGGTACCGAACGCGCCTTTACTGGTCCCTACTGGGATTCCTTCGAGACCGGTCTCTACCGCTGCGTCAGCTGTAATTCGCCGCTCTTCCGCTCCGACACGAAGTTCGATGCCGGATGCGGCTGGCCGAGCTATTTCGAGCCGGTCTCTCCGGAGTCCGTCACCGAACACAGCGACACGACTTACGGCATGGTGCGCACGGAAATCCGCTGCGGCACCTGCGAGGCCCATCTCGGCCACGTCTTCCCGGACGGACCGCCGCCGACCGGCCTTCGCTATTGCATTAACGGGCATGCGATGGTTTTCGAGCCCGGCAAGTAAAAGATTGAAACCAAAAAGAAAAGCGGACCCACGGGTCCGCTTTTTTCATATCAGGCCGGCGCATGGGATGAGCGGCGAGCGCCGGTCTTCCAGCACATGCTCTGCTGCAAGCCGTCCGAGCAGCGGTGCGAGAATGACGCCGGGATGACCGACGGCGACATAGGCGCCCTCGATGCCGGGCAGGAAACCGAGCCGCGGCATTTCATCGGAGAAGAATGGCCGGTAACCGGCAGCAGCCTCGACCAATGAGACGCATTCGGGCAGGCGCAGGCGCTCATGCATGACCTTCAAGATCCGCTCACCAACTCTTTCCGGTGCGTTCTCCGCGGAATCATCGATATAGCCCTTGGCGACATGCAACATGTTGTCCGCTGATTGGCGAATTTCCAGGCCGGGGCCGCGGAGGATGCGGTTCACGACAGGCTCTGCGCATCGATAGCGCAGGATGATCGAGGGTGAGGCTTCGACGCCCGTTTGGAAATCCACGCTTTCCGTCAGGCGGTCGACCGCTGTTCCGCCTGCGAGGATCACGAGATCGGCCTCGATCGTGCCATCGGCCAGACGTACGCCACGCACCCGATCGCCCGAAAGGATGAGGCTTTCGACCTTCCGGCCGAAGGTAACGGGCACGCCGGCGGCATCGATCAGGTCCCGCGCCAGCCTTGCAGGATCGAGCGCGAGATCGCGAGGCGAGAAGATCGCGCAGGCGGGAGGCTCAAGCAGATTGGGCTCCAATGCTGCGATCTTTGCGGCATCGACCAGTTCAACATCCGTCCCTTCGGCGCGATGGGCTGCGGCGAAGTCTTCGGTCTCCGCAGTGCTTTTGAGCCAGAACAGGGAACCGGGACGCGCGGCGACAAAGGCATCCGGCAGATCGGACTGCAGGCGGGTATAGTCGGCGAGCGCCTGCTGCACGAGGCCGTAATTGACGGCTCCCGGTACGACATTGATGATATTCACCCAGCCGAAGGCCCGTGCCGTCACGCCGCTGCCGGCTTGCTCATTTTCATCCACGACTTGGACAGTGGCTCCACGCCGGGCCAAATGGAAGGCAAGCGAAGCGCCGACAACGCCGGCACCAACGATAATGACGCGTATCTTTGCAGATGCCATGGCGGAAGCTCTCGTATAAAGCGGACTGAAGAAGTTGGCGGGCTTAGGCGCGCTGGATGACAGAGGGATGAAACAATGTCCATCGTCCGCGAAATCCTGCGCAGCGATCGGCTGGTGTTGCGCGAAATCACCGTCGCGGACCTGCCGGCGCTCGAGCGCATCTTCGCCGATCCGCTGTGCATGCGATATTACCCTTCCGTGAAGGATGCCGCGGCAACGCGCGATTTCTTCGACAGGCTCGCCTTCGGAAGCTATGAGAAAAATGGTTTCGGCCTCTGGGCGATGATCGATCGCGAGAGCGGCGAACTGCTGGGCGACTGCGGGATCACGCTACAGGACACATCGCGCGGATTGGAGCCGGAGCTTGGCTACCACCTCTGGCCGGATTACTGGGGCAAGGGCTATGCCACCGAGGCCGCGCTTGCCTGCCGCGATCATGCCTTTTCGACCATGGGGCTGTCGCGCCTCGTCAGTATCGTCAGCCTGGAAAATCTTCCCTCGCAGAAGGTCGCCGGACGCGTGCATCAGCGGCGAGAGATCTTCAGCAAGCAGAACGCGGCCGGCGAGACGGTGGAACGTTATCTCTATATCAGCGAAAGGGCATCAGACGTATGAGCACAGTTTCAGACGATCCCCTCTACCGCGACCCTTCGCTTGCGCAATTCTATGATACCGCCAATCGCTGGGGGCCGGATTTCGACTTCTGCATGAAGCTTGCGGAAGGCGCCAATTCCGCGCTCGACCTCGGCTGCGGCACCGGAGAACTGACGGCAGCGCTCGCAGCGACACGCGACGTCACCGGCGTGGACCCGGCCGCCGCCATGCTGGATATCGGCAGGGCGCGGCCAGGCGGCGATAAGGTGGAATGGATCGAGGGTGATGCGCGCACCGTTCGCCTCGGGCAGAAATACGATCTCATCGTGCTGACGGGCCACGCTTTCCAGGTCTTTCTAACGGAAGAAGACCAGCGCGCCGCCCTTGCGACAATTGCCGCACATCTCAGTCCCATCGGCCGGTTCGTCTTCGATACGCGCAATCCCGGTTTTCTTGGACAGCAAGACGTGCGTCATAGAAAGGTGCGCCAGCTCGAACATGTGGAGCTTGGTGCGATCGAGGCCTCGGACGAGTCGCATTACGATGAGACGAGCGGCATTCTTTCCTACGAGAACGGCTATCGCGTACTCTCGACCGGCGAGCGTTTCGCCGGACGTTCGAAAATCCTCTACACCCCGCGCGACAAGCTTGCCGCAATGATCAGCGATGCCGGGCTAACCGTCGATGCATGGCATGGCGACTGGGAAGGCAACCCTTTCCAGGCACAGTCGCGCGAGATCATTCCGGTCGGCCGCCTAGCCTGAGTTAATCCTGCTCCTGCGGGCAAGGCCAGTTTGACGGGACGGTAAGCCCCGAAGGCAGCTTCGTGGAGGAATCGCCACAGGCAAGATCGATCTGCGCCTGCTGCAGGCCTGTGGCGGCGGACAGATCCAGCCCCTCGATGCGGGTCAGGAACATGAAGGCACGGTCGAAGCTGATCGGGCCTTCATAACGTGCACCCGTCAGATCGGCGCGCGAGAGATTGGCGAGCGCGAAGCTCACGCCCGTCAGCACCGCCTTGTCGAAATTGGCGCGGCCAAGCTCGGCTTTCTCGAAATTGGCCTTCGTCAGTTGCGCACCGGTGAAATCGGCCCGCTGCAGCTCTGCACCGGCAAAGCTTGCGCCGTCGGCGGCCGCACCTGCAAAGGTGGAGCGGTAGGCCTCGATCTTGCCGAAATTGGCCCCCTGGGCACTTGCTCCGGCCAGAGAGGCGCGCACAAGGGTTGCTTTTTCCGCATTGGCAGATTTGAGGTTGGCACCGCCGAGATCGGTCAGCGAAAAATCCGTGCCGGCAAGGTTGGCGCCCTGCAGGTCGCTGCCCTGAAGCATCAGGTTCTTCTTGTTACACTCCTGCCAGTCGAGCTCCGGCGAAGCCGTGCTGCCGCAACTGGCCGCCATCGATGGCAGCGAATAAGCTGTCATGACCAGGAAGGCCGAAAGACCGAGCACCGAGCGTCCAAACATCAACCTCTCCTCCGCGAGTCGCGCCATCAGAGATTCCTACAAGGCGCAGACTACGATAAAAATATGGTTAGTCCTCGCCAGCAATCAATCTGGAACCGGCCCTATCAGACCTTCGGTACGCGCAGTTCCATGCAGGTCAGATCCAGCCAGCGGCCGAATTTGATGCCGACCTCGGAAAATGTGCCGGCGATGCGGAAGCCGAGCTTCTCGTGCAGTTTGATGGAGGCGGCATTTTCGGCCTCGATGCCGGCAATCATGACATGGATGTTGGCGGCGCTTGCACGCTCGATCAGTGCACGCATCAGCTTTTCGCCGATGCCGGCGCCGCGGCAATCCTTGTCGACATAGACGGAATGCTCGACCGTGTGGCGGTAGCCATCGAAAGCACGCCAATCACCGTAAGAGGCGTAGCCGGCGACCTTGCCATCCATTTCGGCGACGATGACCGGAAAGCCCCTGCCCTTGCGGGCCTTGAACCATTCCAGCCGGTTGTCGAGATCGACAAGCGTTTCGTTCCAGATCGCCGTCGTATGTTCGACGGCGTGATTGTAGATATCTCTGACAGCAGGAAGATCAGCTTCGGCAGCGTCCCTGATAAGAACGGTATTGGTCATGTGGCAGGCCCGGCTCGGAATGGTCGTGTTCGAATAAGCTTGTTGGCACGGGGAATACGCCGGGCGCGGGCTTATGTAAACGCAAGATGTCAGAAGGCGGGGACTGAGAGGCTGAAGCAGGTCAGCACGGCCGAATAGTGCACGGCGGCGGCGGCCACCACGAAGGCGTGCCAGATCGCATTCTGGAAGCGGAGCCTTTCCCAGACATGGAAGATGACGCCCAGCGAATAGATGATGCCGCCGATGATGATCAGCAGCATGGAGGCATAGGGAATGCGCGAAGCGACGGGCTCTGCCACCAGTACGCCGCTCCAGCCCATGGCGAGATAAAGCAGGATCGCCAGCCGGTCATACCTGCCCGGGAAAACACATTTGACGAAGATGCCGAAGGCTGCGATCGCCCAGATGGCGATCAGCGTGCCCAAGAGCAGCGGGTCATCGGCGCCGCGCTCCAGAAAGGGCGTGTAGGTGGCGGCGATCAGGATGAAGATCGCAGAATGATCGAACCTGCGCAGATACCATTTGGTGCGCGAAACCGGCCAGATATTGTAGGAAAAGGAAATGCCGAGCGTCAGCACCAGTCCCACGCCGTAAACCCAGGCGGCAACAAGCGCGCCGGCCGGGCTCCAAAGAGTGGCGTAGAAGATCAGTACGGTCACGCCGATCAGCGCAAAGAACAGCCCGACGCCATGAACAATGCCGTCCGCGATCAGTTCATATCTGTCGTAGGCCCAGCGAATGCCGTTGAACTCGCCCATGCACGCACCCTTACTCAGAGTGATGGGATGGTCGCACCGAATTGGGCAAGGCGCAACCGGACGCCTGGTGGCGTCAGGTTAAATCTTTGTGACGAGCCAAGCGTGTTCTTGATGGCGCGCTTACCTGCCCGCCGCGCAATCCTCGCAGACCGGTGTCTGCGGCAGCACTGCAAGGCGGGCCGCGGAGATCCCGGCGCCGCAGCGGGCACAGGTGCCGTAAGTGCCCTTGGCGATGCGCTCGAGGGCGGCATCGATGGCGCGCAACTCCTCTTCTCCGGCCTGGCCGAGACCTTCCAGCACTTCGTCGTTCTCGTTTTCGATGGCGCGGTCTTCGTCATCGATCGCCTTGGTGCGGCCGAGATCCGTGTCGATCTTTCGCAGGCGCGTTGTCAGTTCGTGCCAGCGATCACGCAGGATCTTTTCCTGTAATTTCATGTCCATGGGTTTCACGTCCTACCGGTCCACCAGCACCGAGCACTTGGCGTGACGCACCACGCGATCGGCGGTGGCACCGATGAAGTAGTTGTAGATATCGGGAAGATGCGAGGCGACCATGATGAGATCGGCACCGTGGTTTTCGGCAGCGGCCAGAATGCCGTTGGCGGGCGGACCGTTGCGGACTTCGACGGTGGCCGGAATGCCGGTCTTGGCAACGAGGCTATCCAGCCTGTCACGGCCTTCCTTCATGGCGTTTTCGACGACGTTTGCCGGCAACTCTATAGCGACGTAGGTCGGAATATCCTCGACGACGTTGAGGAGGATGATCTCGCCGCCATCGTCGAGCAGCTTTTCCGCCTTGCGGAAAATCTTCTCGCCTTTTTCGATGCTGCCGATTTCAATCGGAACGATGATCTTCCTGTACATGCGATCCTCCTTGAGGTGTTGCTCTTCGTCGTCAACTATCCTCTCTGGATAGATAAAGCGCATTGACTGATATCAAGTGGAGAGCCAGGCATCGTCAACGTTTTCAGAACGCTTCATCGTCAAAAATGGGCCTTCTGTGAACAATGTGAATAGGCCATATAGATATCAAGTACAGCAGCCGAGGGGAGCTTACAGGCGAATGGACCGGCGAAAATTCCTCGCGCTCGCTACGGGCGGCACACTTGCCGCCACCGCCGGTACGCCTTTTAATTCCAGGGCAGGAGATCATTCCATGACATCATCAGAAACTTCCTATGCGCTGACGCGCCCTGCCTATATCGACCAGTCGCACCTGGTCGTAAAAGACCTGGCGGCGGTCTCCGGTTTCTATCAGAAGATGCTTGGTCTGTCGGTGCTCGAAAAGACCGCAAGCGGTGAGGTTCTCGGTGTTGCCGGCCTGCCGCTCCTGACGCTGACGACAGACAACAACGCACGCGAAGCGCCCCGCAACGCCGCAGGCCTGTTTCACACCGCCTTCCTCGTACCCAATCGCACCGAGCTTGCGCGCTGGCTTCGTCATGCTGCGCAGAACAATGTCACGCTCGAAGGCGCGTCCGACCATGTGGTCAGCGAGGCGATCTATCTTTCCGATCCGGAGGGCAACGGCATCGAAATCTATGCCGACCGGCCACATGAGGGCTGGAAATTCCACCCAGACGGCATGGTGGAGATGGCGACCCTGCGGCTGGATCTGCAGGCGCTCTACAACAGCGCCCCCGATGACGCGTGGACCGGAATGGCTGACGGCACTGCGATCGGTCACATCCACCTGCAGGTCGGCGACATCCCGCAGGCGGATGCCTTCTATCGCGACGTGCTTGGCCTGAAGGTGATGGCCCGTTATCCGAGCGCGAGCTTCTTTGCGAGCGGCGGCTATCACCACCATCTCGCCGCCAATATCTGGAACAGCCGCGGCGCCGGCATGCGCGCCGACCACATGACCGGCCTTTCCGACTACAAGATCCGCTTCAACGACAAGGAAACACTCGACAAGGCCGTGTTGAAGCTCGACGAACTGGAGATCAAGAGCGAGAAACGCGACGGCGGCGTCTTCCTCAGGGATCCGTGGGGCATAGGGCTGACGCTTTCAGCCTAAGGCGTCCACCCTCAGACAATATCAGAAGGGTCGTTTCGGAATTTTCCGAAACGGCCCTTTTGTTGTCAGGCAATTACCAGTCGCCGCAGCCTGGCGATGCAGCGGGTCTCGACGCCATCATGCCGCTGTAATAAACTGGGCGTATCCATCTACTTTGCAACCCTCAATAGATTTCGCAGCCATTCCCGATCGTATCCCAACGAAATGTCCGCTTACGGACTGAGGAGGCAGAATGACAGTCGAGGACTCCCAGCGCGTCAAGCTGGTGGCGCAGCAGGTCGCGGCTGCCAGTCCGCCTGATGTGCAGGCAGATATCCGGGCGCTGATGCACAGCGCCGATAAACCGGAATGGCTTAGCGAAGCCGGCCGCGCCATGAACGTCCGCTATGGGGGCGTGCGCGCCCTGATGAACAAAGACCAGCCTGTCGAGGAAGGGGTGGATATCGGGCCGCCACCTGTTGGTAACGACGAGACGATCGTCTTTGCCGTGGGCACGCCGGTTTTCCTCGTCAAGAACAATGCCGTCGATATCGACAGCGCTCGCGAGGAGGCCAGGGCGTGGCGTCGCATCCTCACGGAAAACGCCGCGAATGTGAACCGGGCGATGGTCTCGATCGGCCGTGTCGACGTGAGCAACGCCGATCGCGATTATGCCGGCACGGCCTGGGTGATCGATGATGGCCTCGTTGTAACCAACCGGCATGTGGCCAATCTTTTCGCCGAAGCAAGCGGCACCGGCTTCAGGTTCAAGATCGGTTTCGACGCACGCCGCGAGATCGGCGTCAATATCGACTTCCTGGAAGAATACGGCAATGACGCCAGCGACGAGGTGAAGATCGAACGCGTCGTCTGGGTGGCGCCGGAAAGCGGGCCCGATGTCGCCTTCCTGAAACTGGAGCAGAAGTCCTCGCCGGTCGGACGTTTGAAACTCGACCTTGCTGTCGATCTGCCAGTGCGCAATCTGCCGGTTGCCGCCATCGGTTATCCCGCCAGCGATTCCCGCTTTTCCGACCAGAGGCTTGCCGAAAAGATCTTTGGCGGCGTCTTCACCAAGAAGCGGCTTGCGGTCGGAAACCTGCTGGCCGCCGACGAGAACCGTGTCACCCATTCCTGCTCCACCCTCGGCGGCAATTCCGGCTCTCCGCTGCTCGACATCGGCACCGGCAGGGTGACCGGGCTTCACTACAGCGGCACTGAATTCATCGAGAATGACGCGGTCCCGGCAGCCGTGTTGCAGCGCTGCCTGCAACGTGCCCGCGGACTGCTCGAAGCGCCATCGAACGGGGAGATCATCGTGAGCGGCAAGGACGGCAATAGCGGCGGCGGAAGCGGAACAGGCAGCAGCGGCGGGAAAGTAACGTTCACGGTGCCACTGAAGATCACCGTTGAACTCGATACAGCTGCGCTGCAATCATCGCTTTCCGGCGGACCGACACTCTCTTCTTCGGGATCGACCTTCGTCGTGAATACGGCCGGTTCCGGCATTGATGCGGCAGCGGTTGCGCCGATCGCGATGCCGACCAAGGAACAGGTGTTTGCAGCGGTGCGCAGCGCGCGATCGCAATTTGCCAATCGCGAGGATGTCGTCGCAATCAAACCGGGCTATCGCTTCGAGAATGGCGAGATCACCGATCAGCGCGCCGTCGTGATTGCGGTCAATCGCAAGCTCGAATTGGGTGCGCTGGAAGCACGCGGCCGCACGAAACTGCCTGATTATATCGATGGCGTTCGCACCGATATCACCGTTGCCTCCGCACAGGATCTCTTCGGCATCGATCTGGACGAAGCCGCGACGGCAAGCTGGCACACGAATTACAAGCCGCGCCCCGATCTGCCACTGAGCCGGCGCCCGGTCAGCGGCAAATTCGTCATCCATACCGGACCCGACGCAAGCTGGCCGCAGCTTGGCCCGTTCCTGTCGAAGACCCGCACCTCGCTGGTCGTTGCCATGTACGATTTCGGAGCGACGAATGTCGCCAACGGCGTGCTGGATGCGGTCAAGGGTCAGGCCGAGACCATCTCCATGGTGCTGCAGATGGGCGGAAAGGTGCATGATGGCGACCTGACGGATGCCGAGGCAGTCGCGCAGATCCGCGATGCGAAGGGCAACAAGTTCGATTTCGCGCCGGCCAGCGTCGGCAAGGATGGCATCTTCGATTCCGCCTATCATATCAAGGTCGCCGTACGTGACCACAAGGCCATGTGGCTCTCGAGCGGCAACTGGCAAAGTTCCAACCAGCCAAACGTGGCGCCTTTGACGAACAAGGATGACGAGGCATCGGCGCTGCGGCTCTACAATCGCGAATGGCATGCCATCCTTGAAAACGCTGAGCTCAGCAAACTCTACGAAGCGCATATCCTGCGCGATCTTGCAGAGGCCAAGACGGTGACGGAGGCCGGCATCGTGCCGGAACAGCTGGTGTTCCTGCCAGCCAATCTCGCCATGGATACGCTCGAGGCGCCTCAGAAGCCGCGCTATTTCCAGCCGCTGACCGGCGAACGCACGATCGACGTCCAACCAATCCTGACGCCCGACAACTATATCGACGTCGTATTGCCGTTCATCCAATCGGCTAGGAGCCGGATCTATTTCCAGAACCAGAGCTTCAATACCAGGACGGTGGGCGACAATTATCGCCGGCTCCTGGATGCGCTGCTTGAAAAGCAAAAGGGTGGCCTCGACGTGCGCATCATCTTCCGCAGCTTCGGCTCCGAGGACCGCGACGTCATCAGCAATGCCAAGGATTACGGCTTCGATACGAACAAGATCCGCAAGCAGAAGAACTGCCATACCAAGGGAATTATCATCGACAGCGAAGCCGTCCTGATGGGCAGCCACAACTGGACGACAGCCGGCACCGGCTTCAACCGCGATGCGAGCCTGATCTTCTATGATGCGGAGATCGCCAAGTTCTACGAGGAAATCTTCCTCTACGACTGGAACCGTATCGGCCCGGCAAAAATAGATGAAAATCTGCCGCCGCCGGTGCTTGCGCCGGCCGGAGCGGAAACGGCACCGCCATCAGGCTACATTGCCGTCCCGCTTTCCATTGCACTTGGGCGGTGAATTTGGAACGGCACGGCTAGGCTTTCGCAGCAAAGCGTCCAAACGACAAATGGCGCCGTTTCCGGCGCCATTTCCATTTTGGATGTGGCAGACTTCAACGGCGGGGCTCGATGGCCACCTCGCCGAACATGACGCCGCGCGTCAGCGGCTTGGCGAGGAAATCATGCGGGAAGCCAAGGACAATCGCGCTTGCCTCGGCGAGGCGGGCGCGGTGTTCGTCCGACAGGACAACATCGAGCGCACCAAGATTGTCTTCGAGCTGGGCCATCGTCTTGACGCCCATGATCGGGGAGGTCACGGCCGGATTGGTCAGCGTCCAGGCGATCGCCACTTGCGCCGGCGTCTTGCCGATTTCGGCTGCGACCTGCTTCACGACATCGGCGATGCCGAGACTGCGTTCCGTCAGCGCACCGTTGCCGGCGGCGACATTCTTACGGGTGCCGACCGCACTTGCCGTTCCCGCACCGATATCGAGATCGGAGCGGCTGTATTTGCCTGTCAGAACGCCCATGCCGAGCGGCGACCAGGGAATGACGCCGAGGCCGAGTTCATGGGCCATGGGGATCAGTTCGCGCTCCACCGTGCGTTCGATCAGGCTGTATTCGATCTGCAAGGCGACCAGCGGTGCCCAACCACGCAGGTCGGCCAGCGTCTGCATGCGCGCAACCTGCCAGGCAGGGGTGTCGGAGATGCCGGCATAAACGATCTTGCCGGCAGTAACGAGATCGTCGAGCCCGCGCATGACCTCTTCGACCGAGGTCGTGAAATCCCAGGCATGCAGGTAGAAGAGATCGATGTAGTCGGTATTCAGTCGCTTCAGACTGTCTTCTACCGAACGGATCATGCTGCGGCGATGATTGCCGCCGGAATTCGGATCTTTCGGGCGCGAGGTAATCGTATATTTGGTGGCGATGACAAGCTCGTCGCGGCGGCCTTCGGCAAAGCGGCCTACGAGTTTTTCCGAGGTGCCGCCGGTATATTGATTGGCGGTATCGATGAAGTTGCCGCCGCGATCGACATAGGCGTCGAACATGCGGCGGGACTCCTCTTCATCCGCGCCCCAGCCCCAGTCTGTTCCGAAGGTCATGGCGCCGAGCGACAGCGGCGAAACGCGCAGGCCGGAACGGCCGAGGAGACGGTAGCGGTCAAGGGACAATGTATCAGTCATGGGTAATCTCCTGTGTTGCAGACAGAAGATGCGCCTTGCCGATACTGACAACAATGCTACATTATCGGCATGGCTTCCTTAGAAAAGAGAGTATAATGCGCGGTAGCGACTATGCGGAGCTCAGGGCTTTTGCCGCGGTCGCCGAGCACGGCAATTTTGCTCGTGCGGCCGCCCGGCTCGGCATATCCGCCTCCGCGCTCAGCCAGACGATCCGCACGCTCGAGGAGCGGATGGGCATCCGGCTGCTCAACCGCACGACCCGCAGCGTGGCGCCGAGCGAGGCGGGCCAGCGGCTGCTTGCCCGGCTGCTGCCGGCACTTGCCGATCTCGACCAGGCGGTGGCGGATGTTTCTGCACTGCGCGATACGCCGGCCGGCCTGCTGCGCATCAACGCGCCGCGGGTTGCGATCGTACACAGGCTGGCGCCGCTGATTGCGCCTTTCCACGCCGCCTTTCCCGATATCGTCATGGACATCATCGTGGATGACAAACTCTCCGATATCGTCGCCGACCGCTTCGATGCCGGCATCCGGCTGGGCGAGATGGTGGAAAAGGACATGGTGAGCGTGAAACTCGGCGGCGAGATGCGGCTCGTCGTCGTCGCCTCGCCCGAATACATCGCGCGCCACGGCATCCCGGACACGCCACGCGACCTGCGCGACCATTCCTGCGTCGTCTCCCGCTGGCCGACGGATGGCAGCCTCTATCACTGGGAATTCGAGCGCGGCGACGAGAAGCTTGAGGTTGCCGTTTCGGGGCCCCTCAGCACCACAGACAACGATCTGATGCTTCGGTCCGTGCTCGATGGCGTCGGCATCGGTTATCTCTTCGACTATCACGTGGCGGAACATCTCGCCGCCGGGCGGCTCATCAGCATGCTCGACGAGTGGACACCGCCCTTCCCCGGCTTTCACCTCTATTATCCGAGCCGGCGCCAGATGCCGCCGCCGCTACGCGCCTTCGTGGATTTCGTCGCGCGACAGCGGGCTGCCTAGCTGGCTCGATACCAGAGGGGAACCTGTGGCAACCCCTGTGCGTTGATTGGCGAAGCAATCGGGCTTCGGGGACTTATCGCACATGGGTATCGCCAACGGCATCCGGAAACAGGCAAGCAAGATCCGTCTTGGCGAACGCCATACCAGCGCATGGGCGCGAACACTGCAGGAAGCAGCCGAGGGGCTTCCACCGGCACCGGTGCGTCGCGTCGAGAAGGACGGGCTCGATGTCAGCATGGCCTGGGCCATCATCGGCATCTTCGGCATCCTCGGGCTTGCCGCCGTCTATCAGATGTCGCTGATCCTGATCCCGATCACGCTCGCCGTGGTCGTCGGCATGATCCTCGGGATGGCAGCCGAGAAACTTTCGAAGATGGGCGTGCCGCGGCTTGCCAATGCCGTATTGCTTTCCAGCGGCGTCGCGCTTGTCATCTTTTTGCTCGTCAATTCGCTTGCCGGACCACTGACGATGCTTGCCAATGACGCGCCTGATTTCATCGATCGCACCACACAGCGCATCATGCCTTATCTGGAACGGATCGAGTGGCTGCACATCACGCCCGCGACTTTCCAGAGCGGGCCTATGTCCATCGAATCCTTGCTTGCGAATACCGGCAACGTCCTGCACGTGGTGACGACGAACCTGACGCCGGCGCTGGTACAGGGGCTGATCTTCTTTGCTGCCCTGCTGCTCTTTCTTGCCAGCCGTGTCAGCCTGCGCAAGACGATCATCATGACCTTCCGCGAGCGTGCGCAGAGGCTCGCGGCAATCCGCGTCATCAATGCGGTGGAACAGGCGCTCGGCTTTTATTTCGCCACAGCCTCGCTGATCTATGTCGCCCTCGGTGTCGTCATGACCATCATCGCCTATGCCGGCGGTCTGCCGACGCCCGTTCTCTGGGGCTTCTTCGCCTTCATCTCCAGCTTCATCCCCTATCTCGGCATCACGATGATGACCTTTGCCGTGGCTATCGCAGGCGTCATGTCCCATGACGGCATCGTCATCGGCCTCATTCCGGCGGCAGCATTCTTCACCGTGCACCTCGTCATGGAGAACCTTATCTTCCCCGCAGTCATGGGGCGGCGGCTGGAGATCAACCCCTTCGTCGTCTTCCTGGCGATCATCTTCTGGACGTGGATGTGGGGCGCGGTCGGCGCCATGCTGGCCCTGCCGCTGTCGCTCGTCGTCATGACCATCATCGACGAACTGCTGATCGAGGAAAAACCACAGCCGCAACTGCCGAAGTAACGAGAGCGCCGGGAGACAAGCCTATGGCATCCGACCTGCATCTCAACGAAGCCAGCCACGACGAGCTCGTGGGCGGCTGCTCGCTCTGGGGCAGGAACGGCGTGCAACCGGTCTATCAGCCGCTGGAGCAGAGCTTCAAGACCGATATCGCCATTATCGGCGGCGGTATCACCGGCGCGCTTGCCGCCGAACATCTGACGGCGCGCGGCTTCTCGGTGGTCGTCATCGACCGCGAACAGCCCGGGCTCGGCAGCACCGCGGCAAGCACGGCGATGCTGCAATGGGAGATCGACCGCACGCTCGGTGAGTTGGAGACCTTTTACGGCTTCGAGCGGGCGGCCGGCATCTATCGACGCAGCGCTGCCTGTGTCGCGGGGCTTGCCAAGCTGATTGCCGCCCATGGCATTACCTGCGGTTTCCAGCCCCGCAATACGCTCTACCTCGCCAACAACCACGAGGGTGCGCGCGAACTGATGGACGAACGGCAGCTTCGCCGCCGGGCAGGACTGCCGGGCCATTATCTCGAACATCCCGATCTCCTCACCCAATACGAATTCGACCGCGATGCAGCGATCCTCTCACCGGGGTCAGCGGAGGCCGACCCGTTGCTGCTCACCTGGTCTTTGCTGCAGATTGCCTTTTCGCGCGGTGCGCGGCTGGTCAACGCCTCGGTGACCGGGCTTCACAGCGAAGGCGGGCGCGTGACGGCCGAGACGAACGGCGCCCATGTGATCGAGGCGCGGCATGTGGTGCTGGCGACCGGATATTCCATGCCCGGCCTGGACATGCCGAAGCTGCATCGCACCAGTTCCAGCTGGGCGCTCGCCACCGTTCCACAGAAGCCTGACGATCTCTGGCGGGACGGCATGCTGCTCTGGGAAGACAGCCATCCCTATCTCTACGTGCGCACCACTGACGACAATCGTATCATCGCCGGCGGCGAGGACGACGACACGACCGACCCCGAAGAGCGCGACCGCAAGCTGCCGGGAAAGGTCATGGCGATCCGGGAAAAGCTGAAGCGGCTATGGCCGAAGGCGGATACACGGGTGGAGCATGCCTGGTGCGGCACCTTCGGTGAGACGGCAGACGGCCTGCCGCTGATAGGCCCTGTGCCCGGCATGGCCGGCGTCTATGCCGCCTACGGTTACGGCGGCAACGGCATCACCTTCTCCTACCTTGCCGGACAGATGATCGGCGCAATGCTCGCCGGCATGCATCGTGACTGGTTCGAGGATTTCGCCCTCGACAGGGATGCGCCGACCATGCGGAGTTTCGCGGCGGATTGGACGCGGACCGGCGAGGAGCTGAGATAAGCCCCGTCCCAGAGCAATTCCGTTTATTTCGAATCAGGAAAGTTCTCTATCTCTTTGCTTTCACGCAATTCCGGACGCATTCCGCTGCACACTTTTGCGGCGTTGCTCTACTCCGTCGTCTTGTCGTCGCCCGTATCGGCAACATCCTGCAGCCGGACGAACTCCGTGCCTTTTGCCTTGAGATCGACGAGCGCCCTGGCGACGCCCTCACCGGCCGCATGGGTCGGCTGGTTGATATGGGAGATGACGACATCGCCATCCTTGGCCGAGGAAATGCGCTTTTCGGTGACCGCCGCACCCAGCAGCGAGCCGCCGTCGCCATTCACGGAATAACCGGCGATGCGGTATCCCATGGCGCGGATCTGGCCGATGGCCGAGAGATCGTATTTGGCAGTCGAGCCCCGGAACCAGTGGGGTGCGGGAATGCCTGATGCGACCATGGCGGCAGCACCGCCCTCCACCTCCTGCCTGACGGCATCGGGCGATCCGGCGGATGCAATGCCATAGACCAGCACCGGCTTGTCGATTGCCGGGATATGCTTCTCGCCGTGATTCTCCAGCTCGAAAAGGTCGGGATTCTGCAGAAAGACGGCAACCGCCTTCGGATTGCGTTTCAGCCAGCGGGCGGTGACGAAGATCGTCGCTGGGATACGCTCGCTGACGAGCGTCGACAGGATGCGCTCATCAGCCTCGCCCATGCAGGCATCGAAGGTGAGCGCGATACGGGCGCGGCCTGATACGTTGGAGCGGGCGATGTGCAGATGCGGCTCAACGAGCTTCGGACCGGCTGCCGCTGGCGTATGGGCTGGCATGGCAGGAGCAAGTATTTCGGCGGCAAATGCCGACGGGGCAGCCAGCAGCAGCGCAGAACCAAGAAGAAAGCGTTTCATGAAGAATCAGATTCAATTGATGTTTCAGGCAATATTAAAACAAAGAAACGAAGCGGGCCATGTGGCCTGATGCCGCCCGGCGCGAGCGGTTCATGTCTCAATCTGCCCGCATTCCTGTGCCCGTCACCGGAATGCGAGAGTGCCGGGAAGAGGCCGAGGGCTCAATCGTAAAGATAGTATTTTGTCCACTTATCCTTCGGCACCTTGTCACCGATCTTGTACTGCAGGTTACGCACATTGATGTGCTGCGGGCCGGTAATGCAGGTGTAGGAAAGGTGATACCAATCGCCCTTGCTGCGGAATACGGCGCCGGGGGCCTCGAGGCGGTCATCGCTTGGGATCGGGTCCTTGAATGTGTACGCGATGACCTTGTCCGGCCGGAAGCCGGTGCCGTCCTGGTTGATGCGGCTCATGGCTTCGGTATCGCAGCTCTGCTCGAGGCGGGTGGCCGGATCCAGCTTTTCGAGCTGCTTCTTGATGGCGGGATCGACAGCAAGGGCGGACGAGGCTGCAAGGGCTGCAAGCGACATAAACAGGACCAGACGTTTCGGCATTACGGAGAAACCTTTACTGTTATGTATTCATCATAATGCCGCCGGAAGCTTGCCGGAGGCCTGACGCGGGTGCAATTTTCGCGCAGCGCTAGCGGACATTCTTAAACAATGTGGTGACATCAAGGCAACGCGCCGGCCATTTTGTCTCAATAAGGTTCACCGGCCGACGCTTGATCATGACCCGCCGCACCTCTATCTCTTGCCCACCGATACCGCCCTTTACGGAGCTTTCCTTGACCGCTTTCAAGAACCTGCCCGCCCCGCCCGCCGCTGAAAAAAGACCCGTCTCCGATACGCGGCACGGCATCACGCGCACTGACGACTATGCCTGGCTGCGGGCAGACAACTGGCAGGCCATGTTCAAGGATCCCTCCATCCTCGACGCGGATATCCGCGCCCATCTGGAAGCCGAAAATGGCTACATGAACGCGGCCATGGAAGACACCAAGGCCTTGCAGAAGGTGTTGTTCGCCGAAATGCGCGGCCGTATCAAGGAAGACGACAGCTCGGTCCCGATGAAGGACGGCCCTCATGCCTACGGCACGTCCTTCGTCACCGGCGGCGAGCAGCCCCGCTATTTCCGCATCCCGCGCGATGGCAATGTGAAGGACGAGACGATCCGCACAATCCTTCTCGACGGCGACAAGGAAGCCGCCGGCAAGGCCTATTTCCGACTCGCCGGCCTCGATCATTGCACGGACCACAGCCGCGGCATCTGGGGCTATGACGACAAGGGCTCGGAATTCTTCACGCTCAGGGTTCGCGATCTTTCAAGCCTCGAAGACCTGTCCGACGTGATCGAGAATACCGGTGGCGGCGGCGTCTGGGCGCCCGACGGGAAGAGTTTCTTCTATTCGGCGCTCGACGAGAACCACCGCCCGTCGAAGGTTTTCCACCATATCCTCGGCACGCCGCAGAGCGAAGACCGGCTGGTTTACGAGGAGGCGGATGCCGGCTTCTTCATGGGCGTCGGCGGCTCGCTGCTCGACGACTTCATCTACATCGACATCCATGACCACGAGACGAGCGAATATCGCCTCTTGTCGACGACGGACCTGAACGCCGAGCCGAAGCTGGTGGCGGTGCGCGAAGAAGGCATCGAATATTCGCTGACCGAAGGCGGCGACGTCTTTTACATTCTCACCAATGACGGCGGCGCCAAGGATTTCAAGATCATGGAAACGCCCGTTGACAAGCCGGGCAAGGAAAACTGGCGCGAGATCGTGCCGCACAAGCCAGGCACGCTGATCATCAGCCACATGGCCTATGCCCGCCATCTCCTGTGGCTCGAGCGCAAGGACGGCCTGCCGCAGATCATGATCCGCGACCGTCTGAGCGGCGAAGAACATGCGATCGCCTTCGACGAGGAAGCCTATTCACTCGGCCTTTCGGGTGCCGCCGAATACGACACCGATGTCATCCGCTTCTCCTATTCCTCGATGACGACGCCCTCGCAGCTCTACGACTACAACATGGTCACCCGCGAGCGCACGCTCTTGAAGACGCAGGAAGTGCCATCGGGCCATAACCCTGACGACTATGTCACCCGCCGCGTCTTTGCACCGGCATGGGATGGCGAAAAGGTACCGGTGACCCTGCTCTATCGCAAGGATACGCCGCTCGACGGCTCCGCTCCCTGCCTGCTCTATGGCTACGGCGCCTATGGCATTACCATTCCAGCCGGCTTCAACACCAATTGCCTGTCGCTCGCCGATCGCGGCTTCGTCTATGCCATCGCCCATATCCGTGGCGGCAAGGACAAGGGCTTTGCCTGGTACGAAGACGGCAAGATGGACAAGAAGACCAATACGTTCAAGGACTTCATCGCTGCCGCTGACTATCTGAATCAGGAGAAGTTCACGTCCTACGCAAACATCATCGCCGAGGGCGGGTCTGCCGGCGGCATGCTGATGGGTGCGGTCGCCAACATGGCGCCGGAGAAATTCGCGGGTCTCATCGCCGCCGTTCCTTTCGTCGACGTCCTGAACACCATGCTCGACGACACGCTGCCGCTCACTCCGCCGGAATGGCCGGAATGGGGCAACCCGATCGAGAGCCGCGAAGAATACGAGCAGATCGCCGCCTATTCGCCCTATGACAATGTCGGCGCGAAATCCTATCCGCCGATCCTGGCGCTCGGTGGCCTGACGGACCCGCGCGTCACCTATTGGGAGCCGGCGAAATGGGTCGCAAAGCTGCGCGACAAGACGACGGGTGCCGCACCCATCCTGCTCAAGACCAACATGGACGCCGGCCATGGCGGGGCTTCGGGCCGCTTCCAGCGGCTTGAAGAGATCGCATTCGAATATGCATTTGCGATCAAGGTAGCGGGCAAGATGTAAGGCGCGCGGATGTGGCGTGCCCTGGTGCGCCACTCGCTCAAGGGAGGGAGAAATGGCCGTCTATATCGCGCTGCTGAGAGCCGTGAATGTCGGCGGCACGGGCTCCTTGCCGATGGCCGAGCTGAAGTCGATCTGCGAGCAGCTCGGCTTCACCGACGTGAAGACCTACATCCAGAGCGGCAACGTCCTGTTCCGTTCGGATGGGGCCGAAAAGGCGGTGGAGGCGAAGCTCGACGAGGCGCTGGGAAAGAAGATGGGCAAGCGGCCGGGCGTGATGGTGCGCAGCCGCAAGGAGCTTGACGGCATCATCGCCCACGCGCCCTTCCCCGAGGCCAAGCCGAATTTTCTGCTGGTCTATTTCCTGCCCGAAGCAGCACCCAAGGATGCGCTGGAACAGATAGTGGCGCCCGACGGCGAGGAAGCAAAGCTCGCCGGGCGCGAAATCTATGTGCACTATCCCATCGGCTCCGGCCGATCGAAGCTGAAGCTTCCGGCACTGAAGGCGGGCACGTCCCGCAACCTCAACACCGTACGCAAGCTTGCCGGCCTGGCGGCTGAGCTGGAAGACGGCAAAGCCTAAAGCTGCTCGCCACTCCTCACCGTGCCATAGATATGTTCATGTCTGACGGCAACGAGCGGCGACTCGATGGCGGGCAGGAACAGCATCCTCACGAAGATGCGCAGCATCAGCACCTGTTCGGCGAGCGTATTCGGCTCCTTCAGCGTCTTTGAGAGAACGATGCCGCCTTCCAGCACCGAAGAAACCATATCGGCGAGCTGGTCGACATCGACGGGCTCGCGCGGCGAATAGACTTCCATGATCTCGCGGAACATGCGGCCGAAGCGGCGGCGCCAGGCAAGTACAGCATTGCGATTGGTCTCCTGGATCTCGCGATCGAAGAGCCGCTCGTAATAGCAGACCGTCGCCACGAGGCAGCCCGGATGGCCGTTCGGCAGGTCGGCGACCAGTTCGGAGAGCAGCTTCAAGCCCAGCAGAAAGGATTGAAGCGGATCATCCATCAGATCGCGCGCACGGCTGAAGATCTCGTCATAGATGCGTTCGTCGTTTTCGATGTAGCGGTTGAGCAGCGCCTTCGCGAGCTCGTTCTTGTCCTTGAAGTGGTAAAAGAAGCCGCTCTTGGTAATGCCGGTTTCGACGATCAATTCCTCGATGGACGTGCCGCCGAACCCCTTCTGCAAGACCGCTGCTTCCGCCACATCAAGGATGCGATTCCGCGTTTCTTCGCCCTTTCGCATGTTCCCCTCCTGTACCCACGGTACAGTTTTCTGGACAGCTAGATCGAGCCCGCCTGCGCCCCCGGCAGCACCGGCCCATGCAAGGGATTGATTTCAATCCGCAAAATTCGAAACCTGTGATAGTATACCGCAAGTCGCCTAGTTTGACACCAGAATAAGCGGCAGAACATGACCATCGACGGCAGTCATTTCAGGCGCCTCGACTGGAGAGGTTTCACGATGGCAAAGTACAGGCATGGGTTGCCGCAGCTTAAAGGCGGCGCCTTCATTAGCGATGGCGGCATGGAAACCACGATGATCTTTCAAGAAGGCATCGATCTTCCGCATTTCGCCTCCTTCGTATTGCTGGCATCCGAAGACGGGCGGGAGCGCACGAAGAACTACTATCGCCGCTACCTGGATATCGCCCGGCGACACGGCACGGGCTTCGTGCTCGACACCGCCACATGGCGTGCCAATCCCGACTGGGGTCAGAAGCTCAACTATACGACCGAAGCGCTGCAAACGGCAAACGAGCAAGCCGTCGAACTGCTCGTGGGCTTGCGCCACGACTATGAGCGACCGGAGCAGCCAATTGTCGTCAGCGGCGCCATCGGCCCGCGCGGCGACGGCTACAAGGCGGGCATCATGAGCGCCGACGAAGCGGAGGACTATCACGCCTTCCAGATCGAGACCTTCGCCGGCACCGAGGCCGATATGGTCGCTGCTTTCACGCTGACCAATATCGACGAGGCAATCGGTATTGCGCGGGCAGCCAGCACGCTCGGCATGCCCTGTGCCATCTCCTTCACGCTGGAGACAGATGGCAGGCTGGTGACCGGCCGCAGCCTTCAGGATGCGATCGAGACGACGGATGCGGCCACCGGCGGATCGCCGGCCTACTACATGATCAACTGCGCCCACCCGACGCATTTCGAGGCGGCGCTCGATCATGGCAGCGGCTGGGTAAAGCGCATTTCCGGCATCCGCGCCAACGCTTCGACCATGAGCCATGAACAGCTCGACAACAGTGAGGTGCTGGATGCCGGCGACCCTGCCGATCTCGGCCAACGCTACCGCGAGCTCCTTCGCCGCATGCCGCAGGTGCACGTGCTCGGCGGCTGCTGCGGCACCGACCACCGCCATGTTGCGGCGATCTGCGAAGCGTGCCTGCCCCGAGCGGCGTGACGGAGTGATCGGGAGGGCATGGCGTGACGATGGCGGGGGCAATGACACGCCGGCGCAACTGGCGTGAACTGTGGCTTGCGATAAAAGGGCAACAGACGCAAGCCGAACCGGAGGCGGCTGTGGAGGTGGCATTGCAGGATATGGATCTTGCGGCCTTCGAGGGCCTCGACCGCCGCATGGCCTACGGGCTCCAGGCGGACCAACGCAAGGCGCGCCCATTGCGGCGCAGGCGATTGCGGGAACCTGTCGGCCTCTGACGAAGAGGAAGGCGCCTCAGCTTCAGGCTGCGGCGCCTTTCTTGTGCTTGACCCTGTAGCCGCTGATCTCTTCGCCCGCCGTCGGCGAGAAGCGCAGGTTCCAGATGGTGGCGCTGATCGAAATGATCGCAACCACGATGAAGGCGGCGGAGAAATCGCCAAGCTTCGGCGTTTCGACATCGTTGAACGCCATCGAGGCATGCAGCGCCAGTGCGCCGATGCAGATGCCGAGCGAGAGCATCAGCTGCTGGAAGGTGGTGTAGAAGCTCGTGGCCGAGCTCATGCGTTCCTGGCTGATCTCGTCATAGGCGATGGTATTATAGGCGGTGAACTGGAACGACATGAAGAAGGCGCTGAGCACGAGCGCGATGAAGATCAGCGGCATCGGCCAATCCGGCCGGAAGGCGGCGCAGAGACCATAACCGATCGTGCCGAGAATGCCGTTGATAATAAGGCTTCGGCGGAAACCGAAACGGCGGAAGACGGCCTTTGCCAGGGGTTTCATGAACAGCGCGCCGAGTGCGGTGGAAATGACGATCTGCCCCGCGGCGGCGGCTGAAAGACCGAAGCCGATCTGGAAGAGCAGCGGCAGCAGGAAGGGCTGCGCGCCCTGCGTGATGCGCGTCAGCGAACCGGCGATGACAGAGGTGCCGAAGCTCGGCACCTTCATCAGCGAGAAATCCATGATCGGGGCCGGATGCCTGCGCGCATGGCGCAGATAGGCAATGCCGAAGAGCAGGCCGATCGCAATGAGGAAGATCGAGAAGGAACCCTGCCCTTCATGGCTCGACAATTCGAAGCCGAACAGCATCGAGCCGAGCGAAATGCCCGAGAGGATGAAGCCGATCGTATCGAAGGGACCGGCGGCCTTACCCTTCACCTCGTCGATATAGATCGACACGAAGATCATGCCGATGATGCCGATCGGCACGTTGATGTAGAAGATCCAACGCCAGTCGAGATAGGTGACGATGAAGCCGCCGAGCGGAGGGCCGACGATCGGGCCGATCAGCGCCGGCACCAGCAGCCAGGACATGGCGCTGACCATATCCTTGCGGTCGACACTGCGCATCAGCACCAGACGGCCGACGGGCATCATCATGGCACCGCCGATGCCCTGCAGCAGGCGGGCAAGCACGAGGAACGTCAAAGTCGGCGCAAAGGCACAGAGGATCGAGCCAACCACGAAGACGGCGATCGCCGAGCGGAAGACGGTGCGCGAGCCGAAACTGTCTGCCACGCGGCCGCTGGCGGGAATGAAGATCGCAAGACTGAGCAGGTAGGAGGTCAGCGCAATCGACATGGCCGGAGCGTCGACGCCGAAATCGCGCGCCATCGTCGGCAGCGCGGTCGCCAGCACGGTTGCGTCGACATTTTCCATGAGCATGGCACTCGCGACAATCATCGCGATCACCCGGAAATTGGGTGCTGCACGCCGGACCATCGGCGCATGATAAATCTGATCCGACATCGTCAGGGATCACTCGCAAAGGCGCAGCGGAGCACACGGGGCGACAGGGCCGCGGGGATGACATGGCAAAAATGCCAAGAGGAGATGGTTTTGCTATACGCCTGCAATCATGGCGGCGCTATGTCTTTTATGGCACATCTGCTTTGCCGAGAGGTAAAGGCCGATCACCATTCCTTGCACTTTTTTGCCCTTCGTGAAGCGGATGGTTTGGGACCTGAGGCGGCTTGCGTGACCGCATCTGCGGCCCTACCTATTAGTCATGACCTCCGCCCCGCAGACAAACCCGCCGGACAACGCCTTCGGCTTCGACAACAGCTATGTGCGGCTACCGCAGAACTTCTTCGCCCTGCAGGCGCCGACGCAGGTGGCCGAGCCGTGGCTGATCAAGCTCAACGAACCGCTGGCTAGAGAACTGGGGCTTGATGTCGAGGTCCTGAAGCGCGATGGCGCAGCAATTTTTTCCGGAAATCTCGTGCCTGCCGGCGCGGAGCCGCTGGCGATGGCCTATTCCGGCCATCAGTTCGGGCATTTCGTGCCATTGCTCGGCGACGGGCGCGCGATCCTTCTCGGAGAAGTGATCGACCGCAACGGGAAGCGCCGCGATATCCAGCTCAAGGGCGCGGGCCAGACGCCGTTTTCGCGCCGGGGCGACGGGCGGGCAGCTCTCGGTCCGGTGCTGCGTGAATATATCATCAGCGAAGCGATGTTTGCGCTCGGCATTCCTGCCACGCGGGCGCTTGCCGCCGTGCTGACCGGCGAAGGCGTTCGGCGTGAGGATATCTTGCCGGGCGCCGTCTTCACGCGCGTCGCAGCAAGCCATATCCGCGTCGGTACCTTCCAGTATCTTGCCGCTGGTGGCGACGAGGATGGCATCAAGGCACTCGCCGATCATGTCATCGAACGGCACTATCCCGAGCTGGCGGCGGCGGAAAATCCCTATCTCGCGCTCTATGAAGCTGTCTGCGACCGGCAGGCGGCGCTGATCGCCCGCTGGCTGCAGGTGGGCTTCATCCATGGAGTGATGAATACCGACAACATGACGATCTCGGGCGAGACGATCGATTTCGGTCCCTGCGCCTTCATGGATATCTACGATCCGATGACGGTGTTCTCGTCGATCGACCAGCACGGGCGCTACGCCTATGCCAATCAGCCGGGCATCGGGCAATGGAACCTGGCGCGGCTCGGTGAAGCGCTGCTACCGCTTGTTGATGCCGACAAAGACAAGGCGATCGAGCATGCCAACGCCATCATCAAGGCCTATGGCGAGCGTTTCCACGCCTATTGGCTGCAGGGCATGCGCGGCAAGATCGGTCTGACTTCAATCGAAGACGGCGATCTCGAACTCATCCAGTCATTGCTGGCGCTGATGCAGGCAGGTGGCGCAGATTTTACGCTGACCTTCCGGCGGCTGTCGGCCGTTGCAGGCGACGAGGCGTCCGAGGCGGTATTCACATCGACTTTCCGCGAGCCTGCTGCCGGCACCGAATGGCTGGCGCGCTGGCGCGAGCGGCTTTCGCGCGATCCGCAGATACCCAGTGATCGGGCTGCAGCAATGAAGCAGGTCAATCCGGCCTTCATTCCGCGCAACCATCGGGTCGAGCAGGCGATCGAGGCGGCCGTTGAGGACGGCGATTTTTCGCTGTTCGAGGCGCTGCTCACAGTTCTTTCGCACCCCTACGAGGAGCAGCCGGCGTTTACCGCCTATATGGACCCGCCGAAGCTGGAAGAGCGGGTGCTCCAGACCTTCTGCGGAACCTGATTTCAGACAGTTCCAATTCAACTCGCCCCCATATTCATTGGAGATAACAATGACTGACCTTCTCGATATTCCGGTCAAGACAGTGCAAGGACGTGAGACGACGCTCAACGAATATCGCGGCCAGGTGCTGCTCATCGTCAATGTCGCCTCCAAGTGCGGCCTGACGGTGCAGTATGAAGGGCTTGAAAAGCTCTATGCCGACAAGCGCGAGCGCGGCTTCGTCATCGCCGGCTTCCCGGCCAATGACTTCAAGGGCCAGGAGCCGGGCACGGATGCGGAAATCCTGGATTTCTGCACCAGCACCTTCGGCGTCGATTTCCCGATGTTCTCGAAGATTTCCGTCAAGGGACCGGACAAGCACCCGCTCTACAAGAACCTGACCGGCTCCGATGTGGAAACGACAGGCGAAGGGCCGATGCGTGAGCGGCTGAAGGGCGCCGGCCTTGCCGGTGACGACAAGGAAATCCTCTGGAACTTCGAGAAATTCCTCGTCGGCCGCAATGGCAAGGTCGTTGCCCGTTTCGCCCCTGACGTCACGGCGGACGACAACCGCCTGGTCTCCGCAATCGACCGAGAGCTTGCAAAAGCCAACTAGCGCGCCAGTTTCAACCGCGGCCAAATACGGCGGTTGAAAGGCAGGCCTTCCGCTCTATCTGCCTGATCGGCGTATGTTTTTCGCCATTCTCCGATCCGGCTAACCAGCGGGAGACTGCCTTATGGCAATCGTCATTACCTCCATACTCTTCATCATTTTCGGACTGGCGCTCGGCGGCGGCGGGCTGTGGCTCGTCACGCTTGGCGGCAGCGTCTTCTATCTCTTCGCGGGACTGATGTTCCTGCTGACGGCAGGCCTGCTTCTCATGCGCAAGGCAGTCGCGCTGTGGGTCTATGCGGTTCTCGTCGTCGTGGCTCTCGCCTGGGCAATCTGGGAGGTGGGGTTCGACTGGTGGCAGCTCGGCCCGCGCGGCGGCCTGATCATCCTCTTCGGGCTCTGGCTGCTGACGCCATGGATCCGCAGGCCGCTCGGCTTTCGCAGCCCGACCGGCATCTATTACGGTGCCAATCCCTGGCCGCTGGCCGTTCCGGTCATTCTCGCCATCATCGTCGCCGGATATTCCATGACGACGGATCCGCATGACCTCGCCGGCGACCTGCCGACGCAATCATCCGCCGCAACGCCGGCTTTTGGTGGCAATGTGCCTGACGGCGAATGGCATCAATATGGCCGCACGCCCTACGGCCAGCGCTATTCGCCGCTTGACCAGATCACTGTGCAAAATGTTTCCACCCTCGATGAGGTATGGCGCTACCAGACCGGCGACGTGAAGCGGCCTGACGATGTCGGCGAGACCACCTATCAGGTCACCCCGCTGAAAGTCGGCAACACGCTTTATCTCTGCACGCCGCACAATTGGGCGATTGCGCTCGATGCCAAGACCGGCCAGCAGAAATGGAAATATGACGCCAATTCCGGCATGAACCCGGACCGGCAGCACCAGACCTGCCGCGGCGTGACCTATTACAGCGATGAAGCGACACCTGCCGGCCAGCCCTGCAAGGAGCGTGTCTACCTGCCAACTTCGGATGCACGCCTCATCGCGCTCGACGCGACCAACGGGCAGGTCTGCGCGAGCTTTGCCGACCATGGCGTGCTGCAGCTACAGACCGGCATGCAATACAACCCGGCTGGCTACTACTACTCCACGTCGCCGCCGGTCGCCGTCGCGGGCAAGATCATCATCGGCGGGGCGGTCAACGACAACTATTCGACGAAAGAACAGTCCGGCGTCATCCGCGCCTACGACATCAACAGCGGCGCACTGATCTGGAACTGGGATTCCGGGAATCCCGACCAGACGACGCCGTTGGCCGAGGGCCAGCATTACACGACGAATTCGCCGAACAGCTGGTCGGTCTTCAGCGTCGATGACCAGCTCGGCATGGTCTATATCCCGCTCGGCAACCAGGTGCCGGACCAGCTCGGCATGAACCGCAGCGCCAATGTCGAGAAGTTCTCGTCGTCGGTCGTGGCGCTCGACATCAATACGGGCCAGCTGCGATGGGTGCAGCAATTCGTTCACCACGATCTCTGGGACATGGACGTGCCGGCCCAGCCGGTGCTGGTGGACCTGACGAAAGAAGATGGAACAGCGGTACCGGCGCTCGTCGCGCCTACCAAGCAGGGCGACATCTACGTGCTCGACCGGCGCACCGGCCAGCCGATCATTCCCTTCAAGGAGATTCCGGCACCCGGTGGCACGATCCCGGAAGATCATAGCGCGCCGACCCAGCCGATCTCCGATCTCACCTTCTCGCCTGAGCCGCTGCGGGAAAAGGACATGTGGGGGGTCTCGCTGTTCGACCAGCTTGCCTGCCGCATCGAATTCCACCGCTACAAATACGAGGGCCGCTATACACCGCCCTCGCTGCAGGGAACGATCGTCTATCCCGGCAATTTCGGCACGTTCAACTGGGGTTCGGTCGCCGTCGATCCGGAGCGCCAGGTGATGTTCGCCATGCCGACCTACCTGGCCTTCACCTCGCGCCTGGTACCGGCCGCCGATATTCCGCCGCGTGGCCAGGATGAGAAGGGCAGCGAACAGGGCCTCAATCGCAATGACGGTGCGCCCTACGGCGTATTCATGGGTCCCTTCCTCGGGCCGCTGCAGATTCCCTGCCAGGCGCCGCCCTGGGGTTATGTCGCCGGCGTGGATCTCCGCACCGGCCGCATCGCCTACATGCACAAGAACGGCACCGTGCACGACATGACGCCACTGCCCCTGCCCTTCAAGGTGGGCGTGCCCGGTATCGGCGGGCCAATGATGACCAAGGGCGGTGTCGCCTTCCTGGGCGCCGCCGTCGACAACTACCTGCGCGCCTATGACGTGACGAACGGCCGACAATTGTGGGAAGCCCGGCTGCCGGCCGGCGGTCAGGCAACGCCGATGACCTATATGACCGATGACAACAAGCAATATGTCGTCATGGTTGCGGGCGGCCACGGTTCGGTCGGCACCAAGCCGGGCGACTACGTGATCGCCTACTCGCTGCCGTAGTGCAACCAGAAGGAGACACCAGGTCCGGGCAGGTTTGCCCCATCATACTGCTACCGTTTTTCAGGGGGATTTTTTCATGGAAATCGGTAGCAGCCTTTCAATTTACTCTGGCCTTGGTGCACTTTTCGAGCAGGGCAAATCCAAGAATAAGCAGGCCGACGAATTTGGCGGCAGTGCACGCAATCAGTCCGGCGCCGGCCTGCAGCCGAGCGCGACCCCGCCGTCGATCGCCAATACGATGTGGGCGGTACAAGCCGGCAACGAGACCTATATCAACCCGTCGGACGCGGAAATGGAAGCCAAGGCCGCACACAGGAGCCTGGTCGATGAATTCACCGACTGGAGCAACATGGACCCGGCCGAATTCATCCGTGCCCGATACCTGGAATCACGCGGCCTGACCGAGGACGACCTGAAGGCCATGCCTGCCGATCAGCGCGAGGCGATCGAGAAGGAAATTGCCGAGCAGATCAAGCGTGAACTCGCCGGCATTGAGGATAACGGAACCGCGACAACAGACGACGTTCCAGCCGCCTGAGGCCGCAACACCAACCGACATGCGGCGGAAAGCACTCTCCGCCGCTTTTCTACTCCGGCAACCCCGCCATTCGAAGAGCCTCGATATATCGGTTACGGTCGTCCGGTCGCCGAAACGGCGGCAGGATATCGGCAAGATTCGAAAGCCGGAGAGCGGGATCCAACTGGCACAGGCGAGCGATCGTTCCCCGCGCTTCCGCACGCCGCCCGCTCATGACCTGACCTGCCGCCATAACACGCATCGCGCTCGGATAATTCGGCTGGTGGCGTAACGATCTCGCCGCACAGACGGCGGCATCCTCGTAATGTCCGGCGCAGAAATGAGCCAGGCCGGTGTTGAACTGCCAGGCAAACAGGCGAGGATCCAGAGGGCTCAGACGCATGGCGAGGGCTGCATGTTCGACGGCCTTGTCGGGCTCGCCAAGGCAGGTCTTCACCCAGCTGCTGGTGCCCAGAGCAGCGGCGAGATTCGGATTGAGGAAGAGCGCGCGATCGATACAGGCCGCACTATCATCAAGGTCGCCGCCGACATAGCCGAGGACATATCCACCGTAGGAGAGCGCAACCGCATCGTCCCAGCCGAGTTCGACCGCTCTTCTCGCCAGTCGGGTCGCTTCAGCAATCTCCTCGGCAGGATTGGCCATCCAGCCATTGCTCTTTCGGGTCGCGTAGCATCGCGCCGCCCGGGCATACGCTATGGCGAACTCCGGGTCGCGCTCGATCGCCTTCATGAACAGCCGCAGGGCCTCATCGGTGATCGATCTATTGGTGACCGTCCGGTCAAACGCTGCCAGCCCGCGCAGATAATAGTCGTAAGCGTCAAGGCTCTCCGTCGGCTTGCGTTTGGCGCGCTCTATCTCCGCCTCCTCTACCTTCGGCGTTATCGCGCCGACGATGCTGGAGGCCACCTGATCCTGAAGATCGAATATATTTGCAAGCGTCCCATCAAAACGGTCTGCCCAAAGGTGCGCACCCGTCGATGTGTCGATGAGTTGTCCGGCAATGCGGAGCCGGTCTCCCGTCCGACGCACACTTCCCTCGACCACATAGCGCACGTCCAACTCGCGCCCAACCTGCTTGATGTCGACGGCCTGCCCTTTGTAGGTAAAGCTCGAATTCCGCGCGATGACGTAGAGATGGCGGAATTGGGCAAGGGCGATCGTGATATCCTCCACGATGCCATCGGCAAAATATTCCTGCTCCGCATCGCCGCTCAAATTCTGAAATGGCAATACCGCGACCGAGGGCCGATCGTGATGCTTCGTCGGGGCTGAAACGGCCTGCATCTGCGACATGACGTCTGGCCCCGGTTCGGCCCGCTGATGTAAGGGTTGTTGTCGCGACTGCAGCGAAACGGCCAGGGAGGACGTCTCTGCTTCCGGTTCGGCGCCGAGATGCTTCTTCAAGAGAGCCCGGCAGGTCTCGAACTGGCGGATGGCCGCGTTCTCGTGTCCCCTGAGAATATGGAGCCGCATCAGGGCCCGGTGGGCTGGCTCCATCGTCGGGTCCGAGGCGAGCAATCTCTCGGCGAGCCCTTCGCAGGCTGGCTCTTCGGCGGAGCCCGGATCGGAGAGCATGAGGCTCAACCGCTCCACGAGTTGCAGCGCCTTGCGCCGATATGTGCTCTGGTAAGGTCCGAACCACTCATCCAGCCCGTCCGGAATGGACTCGCCCGCAAGCACCTCACCGCGGTAGAGGTCTGCCGCAAAGGCAAGATCCGCGGCTCCGCCCGCCTCCAGCTTGCGGTCGAAGATCGAAATGTCGGCTTCGTCCAGGCCGAAAATCAGGACGACCGTCTCTTGATCTCCGTCGATGTAGACAGTGGCTTCGCTGTTCGCCGGAAACGCCCGCCTGATATCGACCAGCGCCTGCCGCAAGCTATTGCGGGCCTGTTCATTGCCTCGTCCCGGCCAGAAGGCTTCGGAAAGCAATTCCCGGCGACAGCCGCGGCGCCCTGCAAGAACCAGAGCAGCAAAAAGAAGCGACGTCTTGCGCGTGGCGAAGCGTACTTGCCGGTCTTCCGGGGAGGCAACTTCGAGGCCGCCTAGCAACCTGATACGCACAGAAAGCCTCCCGATTTGGATCGCCGCTGCAGAATAGCATTTGGGAAGACGGATTTAACACCGATTTAGCGGCGGCTTGTCGAAGTTTTCCTGGCCGTTCACGCCCAGCCCAACAGGCCGAAAACACCCCCATGGCACATTCCCACTCACACATTTCACAAATAGGAGACTGGGAAATGGCTCACACGGAAACTCCCGCCGCCAGCGCGCCGATACAACAGGTGTCCGAGTCCAGGGAGAACAGCATCACAATATTGACTGCTGCGTTGGCCGCTGCCGTGAGGCAGTTGCGCAGAGCTGCCGCGAGGCGGAGGGTGCTGGCAGACCTGACGTCCGATCAGCTGAGAGATATCGGTCAACCCGAAATCAATCGCCCGACGCTCGAAATCAAAGCAGGTCTGATCACGAACTTGATGTCAATGCGATAACCGGCAGGTTCAATTGCATTGCTGCGACGAAACCATGGTTGCTAAGCTGCTGCCGAGCGGCGGATCTTTCCCGTTTCAGACCATCTCGGTAATCATCTTGCCGATTTCGGCGAAGACGGGATTGAATTCATCCACCTTCACCGTCGCTTCTCCGATGTAGACGGCGGCGACGATCGGGCCGCGCTTGGGCGGCCAGATGACGGCAATATCGCCGGCGGAACCATTGTCGCCCGTGCCGGTCTTGTCACCGATCTTCCAATCGCCGGGCAGGCCTGCGCGCAGGCGCGCACCACCGGTCGTGTTCGCAATCATCCAGTCAATCAGCTGATTTGCAGAGGTTTCTGCCAGAACCGAACCGAGCGCGATATTGCCAAGAGAATCCAGCATTGCATCCGGCGTCGTGGTGTCGCGCGGATCGCCTTTCGTGGCTTCGTTCAGCGCGGTTTCCGTGCGGTCGAGCCTTGTCGTGCCGTCACCGATGGAGCGCAGCCAGTCGGTGAGTGCGGCCGGGCCGCCAAAACTTTCCAGCATCAGATTGCCGGCGGTGTTGTCGCTCAGCGTAATGGCGGCCTTGCAGATCTCGGCCATCGTCATGCCGTCGCCGCCCGCGTGCTTTTCGGTCTCGGGCGAATAGGTGACGAGCTTGTCCTTGCCGTAGGTGATACGCCGGTCGAGGCTCTCATCGCCCTTGTCGACACGGGCAAGAACGAGGCCTGCAGCCAGGACCTTGAAGGTGCTGCACATGGCAAAGGGCTCGCTGCCGCGATAGCCGAAGGAGACATTCGTGTCGCTGTCGAGAACGGAAACCCCGAGGCGCCCGCCAATGCGCGCTTCAAGCGCTGCAAGCCGCTTGTCGATATCGTCATTCTGTTGCTCGGCGCGGACGCGAGACGCAAAGCCCAGCGCGGGCAGCAGCAAGGCGGAGCCCATGAAGCTGCGGCGGGTGAGGCTGTGATTCATGAAGACCTCCGGGGAATCAGGATCACAGGCGTAAGGCCCGATTGCGGCGGCATCTCGGCTTTTTGGCAGGATCAGGCAGCGCGCGTAACCTCCACCGTCACATGCGACAACTCGTCCAGGCTCGCGAGCCTCTCCTTGTAGAAGGCGGTATCGCGCGGCTGCGGCGTCAGCACCGCGACAATCGCTGCATGGTGGCCGGGACCGACCTGCCAGACATGAAGATCGGTGATGCGGTCGCCATCGCCTTCGATCGCTCCGCGGATTTCGTCCGGCAGTGTTTCTCCTTCCGAGAGCACGTCGAGCAGCACGGCGCCCGACGATTTCATTAGTCCCCAGGACCATTGCGCGATGATGAGAGCGCCGACGATGCCCATCAGCGGATCAAGCCACAGCCAGCCATAGAGGCTACCGAAGGTGAGTGCGGCAATGGCGAGCACAGAGGTCAAAGCGTCGGCGATGACGTGCATGTAGGCGGAGCGAATATTGTTATCCGCATGACTATGGTGGCCATGATCGTGGCCGTGGTGATGATCGTGATGGTGATCATGCCCGTGTCCATGATGGTGGCCGCCGCTACCGCTCAGCATCCAAGCACTGACGAGGTTGACGGCAAGGCCGATGACGGCGACGGCGATCGCCTGGCTGAAGCTGATCGGCACGGGCGAGGTGATGCGCAGGAAGCTTTCCCAGCCCATCAGCAGGGCGATCATCGCCAGAATGATGGCACTCGCAAAACCGGCGAGGTCGCCGAGTTTGCCGGTGCCGAACGTGAAGCGCGGATTGCGGGCCTGCTTGCGGGCGAAGAGATAGGCGAGCGCGGAAATGAGCAACGCGCTGGCATGGGTGGACATATGCCAGCCATCGGCCACCAGCGCCATCGAGCCGTACATGGTGCCCGCGCCGATTTCGACGACCATCATCACCGCTGTCAACGCGATCACCAGCCAGATGCGGCGTTCGTTGCGGGCATGGTCCTGCCCCAGGAAGACATGCTCATGCCCGTAGCTATTCGTTCCGGCACTCATTGCCAGCTCCTTACCGATATCGATCCGGCTCAGCGGATATAGGTTCGCAATACTTCCGATATTTCCTCGACCGCCTCCGCCCTCGCCTTTTCGTCGGCGGCATGCAGCACGTGTTCGTGCAGATGGTCGTCCAGCACCTCGCCCGTGAGACCCGTCAGCGCGCCGCGCACGGAGGCAAGAAGCTGGAGGATCTCGCCGCAGGGGCGCTCGCCCTCCAGCGCACGTTCGACCGCCTCGAGCTGCCCGCGGATACGGCTGACGCGGGCGATGAGTTTCTTCTTCTGATGGGTCGTATGGGACATGGCAGTCTCTGAAGTAGTATAGGGGGGTACCCTATATTACCTTCACGAAAAACGAAAGCGGCAATCCATCGCAGCGCTCTTGAATTTACATAGGACTCCTATATATTGAACCCATGGAAACGCCAAAAGACCCGACATCGATCGACAACCGCATCAGCGAAGGCCTGACCCGCATCGCGATCGCAATGCGCAGCGACGAATGGTCGAAGGCCGAAAAGGCCGGACTGAAGCCGACGCAGCTTGCGATCCTCGAATTTCTCGCCGGCCGCGATAGTGCGCGGGTGAAGGAGATTGCGGCGCATCTCGGCGTCTCGCAGCCGACAGCGACGGATTCGATTGCGGCACTGGAGCGGAAGGGGCTGGTCGCCAAGGCGAGCGCTCCCGGCGACAAACGTGCCACCGCGATCCGCATCACGACCGAGGGAAAGGCGGCGTTCGGCTCCGTTTCGCCGATCGAAACGGCAGCGATGGAAGCAGCCCGATCGCTTTCCCCGGGCGAGCAGGAAGGCTTGCTGCTGTCGCTCGTCAAGATGATCCAGCATCTGCAGGAGGCGGATGCCATACCAATCCAGCGGATGTGCACGAGCTGTCGTTACTTCCGTCCCTACCAGCATTCCGGTGCGGCCAAACCGCACCACTGCAATTTCGTGAACGCGGCCTTCGGCAGAAATGAACTGCGCATCGACTGCCGCGACCATGAAACCGCCGATCCGGCAACCCGGGCTGCCACCTGGGACGCCTTTGAAAAAGGATAGGCGCACTCTCCAGGCAAACTAAAAAGAGAAGGACGTTCAAAATGTTAAGGCAGTTTATCACCGGCGCGGCCATCGCCGGAACGCTATCGCTTTGGCTGGGCTCGGCCATGGCCCATCCCGTCACGGCCGAACCATCCAGGGGCGTGAAAGCCTCGTTCGACATTATCGAAACGCAGATCGTCACAAAGGGCGACAAGGCGATTTTTTCGACGCGCGTGCGCGGCGAAGCCGGCGCTGAAAAGCCCGCTGCAACCGGCAAGTTCGAAGGCTCCGGCGTCTATGCCTATGTCTGGCCGACCTCGCTCAACAGTGGCGATATCGGCTTCGACAGGGATCAGGGCATCGTGGCGCTTGCCGTGACTTTCCATCCTGACTTCGACGATGCCGCCAATAAGGGCAAAAACCGCGATGTCTGGCATCCGCACTGGGTCGTGCTCAACGAGGACAAGGCATGCGCCGGCGGATTGAAGGTGACCGACATCCCTGACGGCGCCAAGCCGAAGCTTCCCGCCACATGGCCGGGCGTTCCGCTGCTGATCGACAGCCCGGATTATCAGACGGTGCTGAAGGGCGACCGTGTCGATGTCGCCATCCCGCTGTCGCTCATCGGCGGCATCACAGGCGCATCCTACGACGGCGTGACGGCAGGGCTGAAGGTCAACGGCAACCTGCATGCCCCGCTGCTTTGCGTCGATAATGTCTTCAAGGTCGCCTCCGGCAATCTCAGCCTGCCGGGCAAGGTCATGCCTGCGAAGTAACAGGGGCGCCGGTCCGCCGACTGCCATCGCCGGACCGGCTCTTTCCTCTCTCCAGGCAAATAGAGAAGAGAAAACACCAGGCAGATTTATCCCATTGCAGCCCGGATGCAACGGGTGGCGGGACCGCCTGCCCAACGACAAAGGATTTCGACATGTCCGATCTTACACTCGCACCGGAGCTTTCGGTCAGCGAATGGTTCAACACATCGCAGCCGCTCTCCATCGCCGGACTGCGCGGCAAGGTGATCTTCCTGCACAGTTTCCAATTGCTATGCCCCGGCTGCGTGGCTGAAAGCCTGCCGCAGGTGCGCCGCATCGAGCGCATCTTCGCCAACACGGATCTCCGGGTCATCGGCCTGCACACGGTTTTCGAACATCACGAGGCGATGACGCCAACCGTGCTCAAGGCTTTCATTCACGAATACCGGCTGACTTCGCCCATCGGGGTCGATCAGGCCGACCAGCGCTCCGACATACCGGTGACGATGCGCCGCTATGGCTTCAGGGGAACGCCCTCATCCGTCCTGATCGGCCGCGATGGGGTGATCCTGCATCATGCGTTCGGCGTCGAGGACGATATCGCGCTCGGCGCCCGCATCGGTATGGCGCTTGCAGCACCCATCCCGATGGCGACGTCAGCTGAGGAGATTGAGGGTTGCGCGGCCGGTGTCTGCGCCGTACCGGCAGATGCGCCCTGAAACGGCTCCGATCCGGGCCCAAGCTGCCATTGACAAACGGGCGGTTTCGGACAATCAATGGCGCATGATCAAGAACGCGCACCATAACCGCTCGTATTTTTGGCTGTACCTTTAAAGGGCGGCCGAGACAGATCACAATGTCAACAAGCCGCCGTCAGGCGGCTTTGTTGTATCGGCAGCGTCCTGGCGGCATAAACGTAAAAAGGACGCGAAGACCATGCTTGAAATCGAAGACAGCGAAATATCGCTCATGCGCCCGCCGGTGGTGACGATCCGCGCCGCCAAACCCCGCGACATCTGCGAACTCCATGAAATGATCGGCCTGCTTGCCGCCCATCATGGCGACATCTCCGCCTCGACGCCGGAACAGCTCGAGCGCGACCTCTTCGGCCCGACGCCCTGGATTTCTGCCATTGTCGCCGACGGCAGCGAGGGGCTGATCGGTTACGCGATCCTCGTTCCGCTCTACAGGGCGCAGGAAGGCAAGCGCGGCATGGACCTGCATCACCTTTTCGTGCGCGACGGCCATCGCGGCCATGGCACCGGCCAGCTTCTCGTCGACCGCGCCCGGGAAACGGCCCGCATTGCGGGCTGCGACTACCTCTCCGTCAGCGCTGCAACCGGCAATCTCAAGGCTCACCGCTTCTACGAACAGATGGACTTCACCCCTCGCCCGGTCACCGGCATGCGCTATATGCAGGCTCTGTCGTGAGTGGCTCCAGCCGCTCGGCCATCTTGCAAGGGAGGAAAGCATGACCCGACTGGCGGTGGTTCTGACCGAAGGCTTTGCGGACTGGGAAGTGGGGCAGCTTGCTGCCTCCGCTCGCACCCATTTCGGCTTCGATGTGGTGACGGCAAGTCCCGGCGGCGCGGAAATCCGCTCCATGGGCGGCATGCGGGTGGCGGCCGATACTGTGGCCGAGAACCTGCACGGCGACGCTTTCGATGCGCTTGTTATCTGCGGGGGCACGATCTGGGAAACCGAAAGGGCACCCGACCTTTCATCCGTCATCGACGACTTCATCACGCGTGGCAAGGTCACCGCTGCGATCTGCGGCGGGACGCTGGCATTGGCACGCGCGGGTGCATTGAACAATATTCCGCATACCAGCAACGCGCCCGACTTCATTGCCGGCGCTGAGGGCTATGGCGGCCAGGCGCATTATCGCGACGGTCCGCACGCCGTAAGATCGGGTATGATCGTGACTGCGCCCGGTTCGGCTCCCATCACGTTTACGGCCGAAATCTACCGGGCGCTCGGCTTCGGCAGCGAAGAGCTCGACACCTATGTGCAGATCCTCGGAGCGGAGCATCAGCCGAAGGCAGCCTGAGATGTATCAAGCAGGCCGATCACCTCGGTCGTCGTACGCACATCGCCGAAGCTGCGATAGACCGAATAGAGCGCCATGTTGTGGTCTATATCTCGGCGAGCGGCATTTGCGTCAGCCAGCATGATGACGCGGAAACCGCTGCTGCAGGCATCGCGAGCCGAAGATTCGCAGCAGATGTTGGTCAGCGTGCCGGTAATGAGAACTGTATCGACACCGCGCGATTTCAGCATAGCCGCAAGCGGAGCGCTTTCGGGATGGAAGGCGCTGTAAGAAGTCTTCTCGATCAATAGATCCCGCGGTTCGGGCACAAACACCGGCGCAAGCCTGCCTTCGACCGGTCCTTCGCCGCCCGAGGTGCGGTAAAGTTCGGCGATGGTTTCACCAAAGAATTCGCGCGCCAGTTCGGGGTAGGTCTGGCGAGGAGCGGGCATCACCCAGACGATCAGCCCGCCGCACGCGCGCACCGCAGCAACGAGCGCCTGAATATTCGGAACGATGCCTTCCGCGTAGCTGCCCGGCGTCACGAAAAAGGGGATCATATCGACGACGACCAGTGCGGTCCTTGCCGGCGTGAGGCTGGTGAATGCGAAACGCCGTCCGCGGCGCTCTTCCTGCCGCGCGTATTCACGCGGCTCGATCTGCCAGGCATGTCGTTTCAAGACCATTCCTCCGTTTGGAGATTGAGGCCTCAACGTATACCGAGTCGCGGTGACGGCGGTGTCTCTTTCGTCGGAGCATCCTCGGCGGCCACCTCATGCACCGGGCGGGTTGCCCATTGGTGCAGTGCTCTCTTGACGAACAGGAAGGCTGCGGCCCTCGCCTGCGCCAGATCGCCGGGATCATCGAGGCGGCTGGCAATCTTTGCTTCCATCGTCGCGAGCGTTTCGGAAAACCAGCGCGCAAGAACCGCATTGCGCGCGGCGAGCCGTTCACGCATGCGGGCAATTGCGGCGTCTGTTTCCTCAAGAGTCGGGTGCTTCATGCTGCCAATGTGGCCGGCGGTGCTTGCCCCAGGCAGACACTACTTGCTCGGAACCGCCTTCAGATAGGCGGAGATCGCCTCGATATCGGACTGCGGCAGATGGGCGATGTTCTGTTGAACGTCCACCATCTGGCCACCGGCGGAGTCGAAATCGGGGGTGAAGCCGGTCTGCAGGTAGTTGGTGATATCGGCCTCGCTCCAGGAGCCAACGCTCTTCGAGCCTGGCGTGATATCGGGTATGCGGCCCTTGCCTTCCGGGTTCGGCGCGCCGGCAAGCCATTGATCGCGGAGGAAGCCGCCGAGGAAATCGCGTGGGGTGTGGCATTCACCGCAATGGCCGAGGCCCTCGACCAGATATTGGCCGCGTTTCACCTTGTCGTCGGCATTGGCAAGCACGACGCGAGGCTGATCATTGAAATAGAGGAGCTTCCAGCCGCCGAGCGCCAGGCGGATGTTGAACGGGAACGGCAATTCGTGCGGCGGGGCAACGTTGCTGCTCTTTGGCAGGGTCTTCAGATAAGCGAAGAGATCGTTGACATCCTTGTCGCTCATGCGCGTGTAGGAGCCATAGGGGAAGGACGGGTAGAGATGCTGTCCATTGGCGCCGACGCCGCGCTTTATCGCATTGCCGAACTGAGCCAGCGTCCAGCGACCGATTCCTGCCTGCTCATCCGGAGAAATGTTTGGCACATGGAAGGTCCCGAAGGGGCTCGTCAGGGCGAGACCACCGGCCAGCGTGAGTTTCGCATCGCCTTGCGCACCGGGCGTGGCATGACAGCTGACACAGCCGCCAGCCCAGAATACCTTCTCGCCATTCGCGACGTCAGGCGCGCCGAGATTGGCCCAGTGGCTTTCCGGAAACGGATCCGGCGCGGTTACGAAATAGAAAACTGCGCCGCCGATCAAGACGACGCCGATGAGACAGAGCACAAAGCGGATGAACCTGCGGACCATGCGCCGCCTCTCCTTACTATCAATGTTCAGGGGCGTTCCCCGGCCCCGCTGCCGGAAGAGAATAAGGCGATCCGCACCGGCGGCAAGGGCCGGTGCGGATGACGGGATCATGCGAGAATAGCTCTATCGCCTAGTCCTTCTTGATGCGATAGAGCTGATGACAGCCACCGCAATTGCCGCCGAGCGTGTTCAGCGCCGCGCCAACGCCGGCAGCATCAGCCGGAAGCTGGGCGAGCACGGTTTCGGCGTCGGTAGACAACTTCGCGGCGCGCGCCTTGAAGTCATCCATGTTTTCCCAGATCTTCGGGCTTGCTTCTTCGTCGCCCGTCTCGGTGCCCGGCTTGAACTGGTCCGGGAAGGCCTTCGCCGTGGTGGCGATTGTCGTCAGCGCCGCCTTGACGGCATCCGCATCATAGGGCTTCGTGCCCTTGGCGATGGCGGACAGCGAGCCTGCTGCGCCACCGATCTGTTTCATCATTCCAATGCGCGCGTCATGCGTGCCGTCGGCCGCCATAACCGAACCGAGGGCAATGCCGGCGAGCGCCGCAGCCGCCGCTACTGTTTTCCAATTCATTATTCTCTCTCCATTGTTCCGCCGGCGAAGCCGGCCGAGGGCAATCTGCACCGCGATCATGACAAAATCCATGTGGCCGCATAGTCACGTTTGGCCGGATCCTCATAAAAACAACGTGATAAACATAGACGGAATCAGGCCGTCTTCCAGCCCTGCCATAGACTGATCGCGGAGATGACGACCAGCAACAGGCCCGCGAGACGGCCGATGACGGCAGTCGTATTCGGATTCGACAACAGGAGGTCGCGGCTGCGGCCGGCCGTCATGGCCAGGGTGCCGTAGACGGCAAGCTGAGTGAGCACGGTCATAATGCCCATGATCAGCCCCTGGAGCCAGATCGGCCCGTATTCCGGCTTTATGAACTGCGGATAGACGGCCAGTACGAAGATGTAGGCCTTGGGATTGACGAGGCAGGTAACAGCCCCCTGTCGGAACGCCTTCCAGGTGGAGCGCGCCGTGCCCGGGCCGACTGCCTCGACCTTGATGGAACTTCTCATCAGCGAGACGCCGATCCAGATCATGTAGGCAACGCCGGCAAAGAGCAGCAGGTTGAAGACACCGGGCAGCATGGCGACGAGAATGCCCACCCCCGCCGCACCATAGGCCGAGTGCACCGCCCCACCCAGCATGATGCCGCTGGTGGCGGCAAGGCCGCGCCTGGTGCCGCCGGTCAGCGCATTGGCGAGCACGAAGAGCATATCCATGCCGGGCACGATGATGATGCCGAAGAGAAGGGTGAAGTAGAGCCAGAGGCTTTGGTGATAATCCATGTCAGTTGTCCGTCCCGCTTTCAATCACGCTTTTGAGGAAGAGCTTTGAATTTCAACTTGATAGACAGCTCTATACGGCAGCCCAACTGACAGTGTATTGTCAGGAGCGTTGGAGAAAGGGCGGCAAATGCGCAAGGCCTCCAGGCTTTTCGAGATCATCCAGATATTGCGGCTGGCGAAGAAGCCGATGACAGCGGCCGTCATGGCCGAGAGGCTTGAAGTGACGGTTCGCTCGATCTACCGCGATATCGCCGCACTGCAGGCGATGCGGGTGCCGATCGAAGGCGGGCGCGGCATCGGCTACATCATGCGGCCGGGCTTCGACCTGCCTCCCCTGATGTTTTCGATCGAGGAGACGGAAGCGATCGTGCTGTCGCTGGCGCTTTTGGAGCGCACCGGCGATGAAGCGCTGAAGCTCGCCGCACGGCGCGTCAACCAGAAGCTTGTCGGCGCAGTGCCGCCGCCGCTGCGACAGGCGATGGAAAACAAGGCGCTCTATGCCTGGGGTACGGTCGCGCCGGCGCCTGCCGGTTTGGACCTCGCCATCGTGCGCGGAGCGATCCGCGACGAGCGCAAGCTCACCCTCTCCTATCGCGATGAAATGGGACGTGCGACCGAGCGGATGATCCGCCCGATCGCACTGATCTATTATTCCCAGACCGCCAATATCGTCGCCTGGTGCGAACTCAGGCAGGCGATCCGCAATTTTCGCAGCGACCGCGTGGAGGCCTGTGCCGAGGCCGACGTCTTTTTCAAGGGGGAAGGCGACGGCTTGCGCACGCTCTGGACCGAGAGCTGGACGGAAAAGCCGCTGGCAGCCAATGCTTAGAGCGCCATGCCGCCGGAAACCTCGATGCGCTGGGCGTTGACCCAGCGGTTGGCCTCCGTCAGCAGCGAAGCGATCATCGGGCCGATATCGTCAGGCACGCCGGCGCGGCCGAGCGCCGTCATCGAAGCAACCCTACGGTTGATCTCCGGATTGTCGCGCACCATACCGCCACTGAAATCGGTGGCAATTGCGCCAGGTGCGACGGTGTTGACGGCAATGCCGCGGGCACCGAGCTCATTGGCCATGTAGCGCGTCAGCACCTCGACGGCGCCCTTCAGCGAACCGTAGGCCGAGGAGCCCGGGACGGCGACGCGGGCAAGGCCGCTGGAGAGATTGACGATGCGGCCGCCATCGACAATGACAGGCAGCAGCTTCTGCGTCAGGAAGAAGACGCCCTTGAAATGGATGTTGTAGAGCTTGTCCATTTCCTCCTCGGTCGTCTCTGTTATCGAGGCGTGATAGCTGGTGCCGGCATTGTTGACGAGAAAATTGAAACGCTCGTGGCCCCAGCCCTTCAGGACCGAGCGGACATTGTCGACAAAAGCATCGAAGGCGGCGACATTGCCCGTATCGAGCTGCAGGGCCGCGGCCTTGCGGCCAAGCGCCTCCACCTCGGCGACGACCTTGTCGGCCTCTTTACGGTTGGAATTATAGGTAAAGATTACGTCGACGCCATCGCGCGCGAGGCTGATGACGGTGTTGCGGCCGAGACCGCGGCTGCCGCCGGTGAGGATTGCGATTTTGGCATTTGCATTCGGATCGGTCATCTCAATTGCTCCTTGTTCGGATGACCAGAATCTAGGTCCGGCACCCCTTTTCCCGAATGCCGAAAGCGTCGAACTTCTTGCCTATTCCTCCAGACAGGTTGTCGCCTCGCATTCGTGGAGTAAGATGGCGGGCTAAGGCGCGGCAGGATCCGCCACCGGAGAAGAATGATGTCCGCAGAAATCAAGACTGCGCTCAACCAGTACATGGACAGCCATGGCGGCGGCGACGGGCTTTATGCGACCGCCCTGCCCGGCTTCTATCTGATGCGCTCTTCCACGCTCACCATGCCGAAGCCGGCGATCTACAAGCCGGCGCTTTGCATCATCGTCGATGGCGCCAAGCAGATCATGTTCGGAGAGCGGCTTTTCACTTATAGTGCCATGCAGTCGCTTGTCATCGGTGTCGAGATGCCGGCCTTCGGCCAGGTGATCGAGGCAAGCCCGGAGCGGCCGATGATCGCGCTGACGCTAGAGCTCGACGTCACCATTCTGCGCGAGGTTCTGGAGGCGATGGAAGCTCCGCCGAAGCCATCGGGAGATGGCGGTCCGGGCGTTTTCGTCCAGAATTTCGGAGCCGAACTGCAGGACTGCATCCTGCGGCTGATGCGCATGCTCGGCACGCCGAAATCTATCCCGATCCTGCGACAGTCGATCCTGCGTGAAATCAGCTTCTGGCTGCTCTCGGGCGAAAACGGCAGCGAGGTCAGCAAGCTGGCCCTGCCCGGCAGCCAGACGCGGCGCGTGGCCGATGCCATCCATATCTTGCGCGATAATTTCACAGTGCCCCTGCGCGTGGAGCAGCTTGCGGCGGCAGCGCGAATGAGCGCCTCCTCCTTCCACCAGCATTTCAAGATGCTGACCTCGATGAGCCCGCTGCAATATCAGAAGCAGCTCCGGCTTCTCGAAGCGCGGCGGCTGATGGTGGCCGACGGCATCAATGCCGCCAATGCAGCCTATCGAGTGGGCTATGAAAGCGCCTCGCAATTCAGCCGCGAATATGCGCGCATGTTCGGCACACCGCCGAAGAAAGATGCGCTGGAGCACCGGGCACAGCCTGCACCCGATGTGGCGGGAGCCGCCTAGTAGGGTAGCGTGCGGCTATCCTCGCGGCCGAATCCGCGGATTTCCATCCGGTCCGGATAGACATCGACGATCGCGAAGGTGTTTTCGCTCTCGGTATCGACCACGCCCTTGAAATTGATGAAGTGGCAGCCGGCCACCTTGCCGTAATTGCCGACATGGTTGTGGCCGTTGAGATAGGCGACGACATTTGCCTGCGAAGCCAGCAGTTCGACAATCCGCTCGCGGTCCCACATGTCGTGTTCGCAGGGCGGATAGACGGGGAAGTGATTCATGACGATCACCTTCTCGCCTGCGGCCTTCGCCTGTTCGATCTCGCCCGCCAGCCAGGCGAATTGTTCGTCGCTCAGCGATGCGTTCCACGCATGCGCGTTACCGGCACCTGCTGCCGATAGAGCTGCCAGGCGCTCGTGACCGAGCCTGTTCAAGGGATGGCCTTCCGGCGTCGCGAAAGTGCTGACCTCATTGCCGTTCAATACGATGAAACGGAAGTCGTGGCGCTTGAAGCTGTAATAGGGTGCCGGCATGCCGACGCGTTCAACAACCTTTTCCAGATATTCGGAAGCAACGCCGAAATCGTGATTGCCGAGCAGGAAGTGCGCCTCATGGCGCAGCTTTTCATAGACCGGCAGGATATCGTCGAAGCTATTGAAATCGCGGTCGATGATGTCGCCGAGCGTCATGACGAAGCTCAGCTCCTCGCCGTTGAAAGTCTCGATGGCAGCACCGACCTTGGCCAGGCTGTTGGCGTAATAGCGCCCCATCTCGGCCTGCGGTTCGATGGCGGCATATTGCGGATCGGCGATGATGCCGAAGCGGAAAAGGGGAAGATCGGCTGATGACATGCGGCGTGATGTAGAGACCGCGAATGACAGCGATGTGACGGCGCTGCCAGTCGCGGCATTTCAGTGAGCAGCTCTTGCGATGCCTCAGCTTGCGGCTGATGCCGGCTCACGCCTGCCCGTGAAATAGGGCAATGCGAACATGTAGAGGCCGCTGAATAAAAGCAGGAAAAGCGGCGGCAGCGGCGAGTAGACCACCCATGCCGGCGGGGTGCCGAGTGCCATGGTGGCGAAATTGGCTATGACGGTCACCGTGAAGATGATCGACAGCCAACGGTGGAGCTGGCGGACAGATTTATTCCAGTTCATTGTTCTTCCTCCTCAAAAATCAGACGCCGCGCGTCCTGCATCAGTCGGGGCGCGCCAGCACCTGTTCCAGATTGTCGAAGAAGCGCTGCCAGCCGAACCTGGCGCCTTGGTAGGCCTGCTCCTGATCCGGGCGGAAGCCGGCTTGTTCCATGCGCAGGTGCGTGCCCGAGCCGATCGGTGTAAGGGTCCAGGTGACGGTACTTTCAAGGCCATAGGCATCCCAGGTATAGGCAAGCGTCCTGTTCGGCTCGATTTCCAGCACCCGGCAGTCGACGGAGCCCCACTCGGCGGTGAGCTTGAAACGATGGTCCGGAACGGGCTTGAAGTCGTTCTTCATCAGCCATTCCTGGATCAGATGCGGCTGGGTGAGCGCACGCCAGATTTTTTCCGGCGGGAACGCGATCTCCCGTTCGACGACGACGGAGCGGAGTTCAGTTGCGGTGTCGGTCATTGATCCATCCTTTTGAGTAAATCTTCCAGGGCGTCGAACCGGCTTTCCCAGAAGCCGGCCATCTCGGTCGTCCAGTCGGCGAGCGGAGCAAGTGCGCGGATTTCGGCGCTGTAGTGCGTCTGACGACCCTCATGGCGGTCGCGCACCAGGCCGGCGGTTTTGAGTACCGCGAGATGTTTGGAAACAACCGGCTGAGACACACCGGCGCGGGCCGTCAGAGCGCCAACCGTCTTCTCACCTTCACGGCACAGGCGCTCGAAGATGCCCCGACGGGTCGGATCGGAAAGCGCCCTGAACAGCGCATCTTGAACATTCGACATTTGAATTCATACCCGATTGGCTATGGATCGACTTATAGCCAACCGGGTATGAGTTAGTCAAGCCATCTTTGTTTGACAAATTGCAGGCCAACCGAAGCAGAAACGAAAACACCCGGCGCTTGCGGCGCCGGGTGCTGAAAAGCGGATGCTCGGATGCGCTTACTTCGTTGCTGCTTCGTAGCGTTCCAGGACGTAGTCCCAGTCGATCAGGCTGTCGACGAAGGCTTCGAGGTACTTCGGACGAGCGTTGCGGTAGTCGATGTAATAGGAATGTTCCCAGACGTCGACGCCGAGGATCGGGGTGGCGCCGTGAACGAGCGGGTTTTCGCCGTTCGGGGTCTTGGAGATTTCGAGCTTGCCGTTCTTGACGGAAACCCAGGCCCAGCCCGAGCCGAACTGGGTGGCGCCGGCATTGGCGAAATCCGCCTTGAACTTGTCATAGCCGCCGAGGTCGGAGGTGAAGGCAGCTTCGAGCTTGCCCGGCAGCTTGTTGCCGCCGCCGCCCTTCTTCATCCACTTCCAGAAATGGATGTGGTTGTAGTGCTGGGCAGCATTGTTGAAGAGGCCAGCGTTGGTGCCGAAGGACTTCTTGACGACGTCTTCCAGGGAGAGATCGGCCATGCCGGCTTCCGCTGCAAGCTTGTTGCCGTTGTCGACGTAAGCCTTGTGGTGCTTGTCGTGGTGGAACTCCAGCGTCTCCTTCGACATGAAGGGAGCAAGGGCTTCGTAGTCATAGGGAAGTTCAGGCAATTCGAAAGCCATATCAGATCTCCTCTTGGCAATAGATTGCGTCATCGGCAGGTGAGGCGGAACATAGGAGGGGAAGCATTGAGAGGCAACCGGCGAATTATCAAAAAACAACAGCTTCGAGGAAAAATTGCCTCTCGTGACGGGCTCTCCCAACACGCATAAATCACAGTGGATGCCGCGCTTTCAAGGATGCACAGGCAGCGCGACGAAAAAGACCAAGACTGCCGCGCACAGGAATAGATCCCTCCCCTCGCCGGCGGTCACGTCGCACCCGAAAATGAGGCACGCTCGCGTCCCGTAGCCGCGCTTAGGGGACGCCGCCGATATTTCAATAAAAAACTGTTAATTTCTCGTGGGCGCTTTTGACAGACGGTGAACCGCTCGTCTTAGATGCAATCCAGGGCTATCAAAGATGGTTAGCACAACCTTTGATAGGATCTGCTTAATTAGCATTGCATAAATCATTTCAGGGACTTCTGACATCAACTTCGGGGCGTATGATGGTCATGAGCTTTTTTCGTCGTAATGAAGAACCGGTCAAGCCGGGTTCGAGAGTATCGAGCCATCGCCAGACATTTTCCATCACCGAACAGACGGGCCTCGTGGAGAGGCCGCCAGTGCAGTACAACGTTTCGGAAGTCGATGATTTCCAGGCTTTCGGCACGGCAATCGAGGAGAACAAGCAATCCTCCGAAGAGCTGCTCGTCAGCCTGACGTCGCTGCAGGAGCGGGTTTCCTCGCTGCTCGGCGCGCACAGCCACTCGCTCAACGAAACGGGCGCGCTGAGGGCCGAATGTTCGCGTTTGAGTTCGCTGCTCGACTATGAGAGCAATGCGCGGCGCAAGTCCGATCAGGAAAACCAGCGCCTGACGGCCGACAACAAGGAGCTGAAGCTCGACGGCAGCCAGCTTCGCGTCGAAGCCAGCACCTACCGCGAAGAGCTGGTGAAGCTGCAGGGCGTGCATGAGCTGACACGGGAAGAATTCACCGTCGTCGAAGCGCGGTTGATCGACGCCGAACGCGAGATCCGCGACCGGACGCTGCAGTTCGACGACGTTTCCTCGCAGCTTCGTCGTACGCAGCAGGATCATGATGCGCGCAGCCGCGAACTGGCGAGTACCCGCGAGAAGCTGGAGCTGGAAACCACGGCCCATCAGTTGCTCACCGAAAGCTCGCGCCGCGAAAACAGCATCCAGCTGCGCGAAATCGCCCGCCTCAATGAGGAGCGCACCCACCTCAAGACCAATCTTTCAGAGCATGAGGCGCTGACGCGCGGCCTGCAGTCCTCCGTCGCCAACCTGAAGCAGGATCTGGCCGCTTCCGAGGAGCGTCACCGCCGCCTGGAAGCCGAGTTCGAGACGCTGGAAACCTCCTCGACGCTCGAAATCGCCAACCTGCGCACCAAGCACGAAGCGATCGGTTCGAAGTCCGAACTCGTCGAGAAGCTGCTGTCGACGGCCAACAGCCGCAACAAGATGACGGACGAGGAGTTGCAGTCGACCCGCGCGGAACTGAAGCGCACGAAGGGTGAACTCGCCACCGCGCTGGCGCGCCTTGAGCGGATGACTGACGAGCTCAACCGCGTTCGCCTTAACGGTACGGAAAGCGAAGCTGCCCGCCGCGAGCTCGCCGCCCACAGCAACGATCTCGTCATGAGGCTGCGTGAGGCTGAAAACCAGCGCAGCAAGCGCGACCGCGAAATCGAAGCCTTCAAGCACGATCTCGATACGCGCCTCGATACCGACCGTTACGAAATCAGCCAGCTGCGGACGAGCCTCGAAATCGCCAAGTCGGAAATCCGCCAGCTCCGCGCCGAACGCGCGATCCTCAGCGGCCAGCTCGAAGTGGCCCGCGGCGATCGTCCGAGCCTCGCAGACGCCCTGCCCGTCGAAGAGCCGGTGAAGGAAGAGGTCCGCATGCCGGCCGCCAGCTTCGCGCCGATGATCGACATTTCCAATAAGTCGCTGCGCGGCAGTGGCGCGGTCGCCGGCTCGGTCAATGACGAGCTTGCCGCCATCGAAACCAATCTGCGCACGCCGCCGGCAGAGTGATCGAGGCTTCCTTGGTCACGAAAAGACCTTTCCGCTGAAGGCAAAAGCAGCGGGTTGGACAGGTCCTTTGCCATGCGCCGGAACCGGAGCCTGCCTTCACGAGTTTGAAGGCAGGGTCTGGAGGAGGCGCTCTCATGGGACAAGTTCAAAATCGGGGTCAAATTCAAAATCAGGCGGAAGACCAGCAGAAGATCTATCAGCGCTGGGCACCGGTCTATGACCGGGTCTATCGCAGTCTCCTGCGTGATGGGCATCGTACGCTAGCACGGCTTGCCGCTGGCGCCGGCACCGACATTCTGGAGATCGGCGTCGGCACCGGCCTGGTGCTATCGCACTATCCCCGGCGTTCCCGGGTGACGGGCATCGACATTTCCGAACATATGATCGCCAAGGCACGGGAGAAAATTGCCCGCCACAAGCTTTTCCACGTGCGGCACCTACAGGTGATGGACGCTCATGCGCTGAGCTTCGAGGACAAGTCTTTCGATGCCGTCTGCCTGCCCTTCGTCATCACGCTCATTCCCGAGCCGGAACGGGCACTGGACGAATGCGCGCGTGTTTTGCGGCCGGGTGGCGAGATCATCCTGGCCAGCAAGCTCGGCGACGGCGCAGGACTGCAGGGAGCAATCGAGGCCGCGGTGGCGCCGCTTGCCCGGCGGATCGGCTGGAGCTCGTCTTTCCGGATCAGCCGGATCACCGACTGGGCGCGCACGAGCGGCTTCGATGCCGTTGAAATTCTGCCGGTTTTTCCGAACGGCTTCTTCAAGGTCATCCGCCTCAAACGGCACTCGCCGAGCGCTTGAGGCGGAACTTTGTTCGCCCTCAGCGTGTTTGCAGTCATGCCTTCGGTCGGCCTTTTGCTCGTCAAGGATTTTCATGAGCACGGATTTCTTCCTCTTCATCGTCATCGGCTTTTGTGCACAGATCATCGATGGCGCGCTCGGCATGGCCTTCGGCGTGCTGTCCACGACCAGCCTGCTGACACTCGGCGTGCCAGCCGCCAATGCCAGCGCCATGACGCACGTGACGGAGCTGTTCACGACGGCAGCATCGGGCATTTCCCATGCCTGGCACCGCAATGTCGACTGGAAGCTCGTGGCGCGGCTGGCGCCGGCCGGCATGATCGGCGGGGCCGTCGGCGCCTTCCTGCTTGCCAGTGTCGATGGCAAGCTGATCGAGCCCTTCGTCTCGGCCTATCTGATCGTGATCGGCCTTCTCATTCTCTGGAAGGCCTTCCATCCGGCTCCGAAGCGTGACGTCCGCGACTGGATGGTGCCGCCGGTTGGGGTTTGCGGCGGCGTGCTGGATGCGATCGGCGGCGGCGGATGGGGACCGATCGTCACCAGTTCGCTCGTCGGCCGCGGCCATGATCCAAAGCGGGTGATCGGATCGACCAATTTCACCGAGTTCGCGGTGACGCTGACCATCTCGATCACCTTCCTGCTGACACTCGGCTGGTCGGAGCTCGGCTCGGCAGCGGGCCTGATCATCGGCGGGGTGATCGCGGCGCCCTTCGGAGCGATCCTCGTCAAGCGGCTGCGGGTGAAACCGCTGATGGTCGCAGTTTCAATCATCATTATCGCGACATCAGCGATACGGTTTTTCTAGCCAGTGTTTCGGCCGAAATAGACATCGACGCTGGAGATCTTCTCGCCGTCGAAGCGAAAGCTTTCCATATTGCGGAAGGCTTTGCCGCTGGTCATCTCGGCCCGGTAGCGCACGACAGCCTCTTCGCCGTCGACCGCCAGGAACTCGATGTCGAAGCCTGTCAGTGCCGGCTCGTTCGGCCAGCAGCGCTCGAAATAGGTCGCGCGGTCGATATGGTCGTCCTGCGGGCTGGAAAAGGTAAAGTCCTCCGTCAGCATCGCATCGACGATATCCTTCCGCTGATCGATATAGGCTGCGTAGAGATCGCGCAGCATCCGTGCGCGGGCCTCGTTCCTGCTGGTCATAATCGCTTCCTCCTTCGATATTCTGATTTCATTTTGCAATCAGTTAGAGGCCCGATCATGACTTTCAAGCCGCCTTTTGCGCCGAGGGCAGGTCGGATCGGGCGGAATCCGTCCTTGGCAGGCCGCGGGGCGGTGCGTAAAGTGAGGATAGCTTCATCTTGGCGCTAGCCAGACAGTACCGAAGAAGATCCGCAATGACCGATACGCAATGGGACGCCGCGAAGGTGGCGCCCGGCTCCGCCTACTGGAAACGCAACCTCGTCATCTCGCTGCTTGGCTCGTTCACGACCATTGTGGCGATGACGCTGCTGCTTCCGTTCCTTCCGCTTTATGTGGAGGAGCTCGGCGTGAGTAACCATGCGGCGATCGTGCAGTGGTCGGGCATCGCCTATGGCGCGACCTTCCTTGCTGCCGCCTGCGTGGCGCCGATCTGGGGCCGGCTCGGCGACATCTACGGACGCAAGCTTATGCTGGTGCGCGCCAGCCTCGGCATGACGATCGCCATATCGCTGATGGGCATGGCCGGCAGCGTCTGGCAACTCGTGGCGCTGCGCCTTTTCGTCGGCCTGGCCGGCGGTTATGCATCCGGCTCGATGGTGCTGGTGGCGACACAGACGCCGAAAGACCGGTCCGCCTGGGCGCTCGGCGTGCTCTCGTCAGGCATCATGGCCGGCAATCTCGTCGGTCCTCTGATCGGCGGGGCGCTGCCGCCTATCATCGGCATCCGTGGCACGTTTCTGGCGGCCGGCGGCATGATCTTCTTCGCCTTCCTGGCTACGACCTTCCTGATTAAGGAAGAGAAGTCGGCGGCCCGCAAACAGGCGGCCAAGGCATCCGGCGGCTGGAAATCCATTCCCGACAAGCGGCCGGTCGTCGCAATGCTGGCGACCGGGTTGCTGCTGATGCTCGCCAATATGTCGATCGAGCCGATCATCACCGTCTATGTGGCACAGATCGTGCCCGATCAGGGCCAGGTAACGATGATTTCCGGCATCGTCATGTCGGCGGCAGCGCTGGGCAGCATTCTGTCTGCCTCGCGGCTCGGGAAGCTTGCCGACCGGATCGGCCATTGGCCGGTCATTGCCGGCGCGCTCGCGATCGCGGGACTGCTGCTCATTCCGCAGGCCTTCGTGAACGCCTCATGGCAACTGATCGGCCTGCGCTTCCTGATGGGACTGGCGCTTGGCGGGCTGTTGCCCTGCATCACCGCGGTCATCCGGCATAGTGTGCCTGATAGTGCCGCCGGCAGTATTCTGGGCCTGTCCATCTCTTCGCAATATGTGGGACAGGTCGCCGGGCCCGTTCTCGGCGGCTTTGTCGGCGGGCATATCGGCATGCCGGCAGTCTTTCTCGGCACCTGCGTCCTGCTTCTTGCGGGTGCGGCCTTCACATGGCTGGTGCGCACGAAGAGCGAGGAAGCCTGAGGTTCAGGCTTTGCCGCAAATCATGTCGACGCCGGACTGTGCCAGGGCTTCCAGCGTCTCGCGACTGTCGCCGGCGCGAGCGCGGACGGCCAGCGAATGCATGACGGCGGAGGCGAGCCTTGCAAGAGTGTGAGGGTCGCCTCCATCCGGCAACTCGCGCCGCTCCATGGCGAGCTTCAGGCGCTTTTCGATCTCGCCGTCGAAATCGTCCAGGCTTCGGCTCAATACTTCCCGAACCCGTTCATGCTGGATCGCCTCGGCTGTTGCGGTTCCGATGAGAAAACAGCCGCGCGCGGCTGTTTCGCCGTGAAGATAGATCTCCAGAGCCCGTTGATAGACACGTGCGAGGTTTTCGCGCAGCGGCAGCGATGGATCGAGCGCATCGGCAAGCACATCCATACTCTCGGCGCGATAGCCCTCGAGTGCATCGAGATAGAGGTCTTCCTTGTCTCCAAAGGCGCCATAGAGGCTCGGGCGATTGAGCTGAGTAGCCGCGCTCAACGTATCCAGCGACGTACCGGCAAAGCCCCGATCCCAGAAGACTTCCCTTGCCTTCTGCAATGTCACCTTCGCATCGAAGGCCCGTGGACGCCCGCGCTTCTTCTCGCTCATTTTGTACCATTTCGCATAAAATAATTGACCAAGAGAATTTTATGCGAAATAGTACAAATGTCCAACGGATTGATGCGGACGGCCTCGCACCGTCGCAGGAGGAGGAAACATGAAGCTCTATATGCACGCGGCCGCCTGTTCGCTCTCGCCGCATATCGTCTGCAGGGAGCTCGGTATCGATATCGAGCTCATCACGGTCGATCGAAAGACACATCGCACCAGCAACGGCGAGGACTATCTCGCCATCAATGGCAACGGCTATGTGCCGGCGCTTATGCTTGATGATGGCAAGGTACTGACGGAGGGGCCGGCGATCGTGCAGTTTCTTGCAGACAGCGCTCCTGATGGAAGACGCATGCTGCCCGAGATCGGCAGCTTCGGCCGAAATCAGGTGCAATCCCTGCTGAACTTCATCACATCGGAGCTGCACAAGCCGATGGTGATGCTCTTCAATGCTGATTACGCCACCGTGCATGAGGCGATGCGTGCGGTCGTTCAGAAGCGCCTCGGCTGGATCAACGGAAGGCTTGCCGGTCCTTATCTCACCGGCGAGAATTTCACGGTCGCGGATGCCTATCTCTTCGTCTGCCTCAACTGGTCGCCCTGGATTGCGATCGATCTCGATCTTTTTCCTGCTATTCCCGCCTTCATGAAGCGCGTCGCTGCCCGTCCGGCCGTACGGGCGGCATTGAGCGAGGAAGGGCTTATGGCTTTCAATGCCGGCGGCAATTTCTTTGCCCCCATCGCCTATATCCAGTCCGCCGGATATGTCGGCTCTCCGGTCCGTCCGTGATAGAATGCCGGTCCGGCAGGAAGCGCCGCCGGACCGGATTATCCTTTGATGGTTGATAATCCTTCCCGAACAGCATGGATTATCGAAAGCCTTCGATGGCGGCATCTTCACTCCATCGAAACCGGAAGCCCGGTCACACAAAGGAGCGAACAATGACCACCTCAGTGGAGAATGTCGCGAAGACAGATAAAACCATGAAAGCCTACAGGGTCCACGCGTTCGGACCGCCGGAAGCTATCATTCAGGAGGAGGTAGAGATCCCCGCGCCCGGCAAGGAAGAGGTTTTGATCAAGGTGCACGCGGCCGGTGTCGGCCCCTGGGATGGCTGGATCCGATCCGGCAACAGCGCCCTGCCCCAGCCCTTGCCGCTGACACTGGGCTCCGATCTCTCGGGCACGGTCGAAGCGGTCGGTGAAGGTGTTACGCACGTGGCCCGCGGCGATGCCGTCTATGGCGTTACCAATCCCCGTTTTATCGGCGCCTATGCGCAATATGCGATTGCAGTCGCCGGGATGATTGCTGCAAAGCCCAAAAGCGTCGGCCATGTCGAAGCTGCCTCGATCCCCGTTATCGCTGTTACCGCAAAGCAGGCGCTGTTCGACCATGCCAAGCTTACCGCCGGACAAACCGTTCTCATCCATGGCGCGGCCGGCAATGTCGGCGCCTATGCCGTGCAATTCGCCCACAAGGCCGGGCTGAAAGTGATCGCGACGGCCAGCGGAGGCGATATCGACACCGTCAAGCGGCTCGGCGCCGACGTGGTTGTCGACTTCCGCAGCCAGCGCTTCGAGGATTTCGCTGGCGATGTGGATGCCGTCATCGATCTTGTCGGCGGCGAGACGCAGACGCGTTCCTTCGCGGTGCTGAAGCGCCGTGGCAGGCTGATTTCGGCCGTCTCGCAACCGGATCAGGAGCTTGCCAAGGCAAAAGACGTCGAAGCGCTCTTCTTTCTCGTCAATGTCACGACGAAGGAGCTCCGTGACATCGCTGCGATGATCGATGCCGGCGAACTCGAAACGAATGTCGGCGATGTGCTGCCACTCGATGCGGCAATCACGGCGCATGAGATGCTGGAGGGCAAACGCCCGCATGCAAAGGGCAAGATCGTCCTGCAAGTCGCCTGAGATGATCCCAGACCGCGCCCGATGGGATAAACAGTCCCCACGGACGCTTTCTCACGCCATCCATTTGCGGTGTTCGGCGAACCGCTCCACCAGCATATCCAGGAACAGCCGTACCTTGGTCGGCAGATGGCTGCGGTTCGGATAGACGGCGTTGATATGGATCTCGACGCCGCGATAGTCCGGCATCATCCGCACGAGGCGACCTGCCTCCAGATCCTCGAAGACGACGAAGCTCGGCGCGAGGAAGATGCCCTGCCCGTTCAGCACCAGATAGCGCAGCGTCTCGGCGCTGTTGGAAATGATGCTTCCGCCCACCTTGACGCTTTCCTGCCGCCCTTCGGCATCCTCGAAACGCCATTCCTCACCAAAGGGATAGTATGCATATTGCAGGCAATTGTGCTCGGCGACCTCGGCCGGCGTCGTCGGCATGGCGTGGGTCTTCAGATAGTCGGGTGAGCAGACGAGGAAATGCCGCCAGGGCGTCAGCTTGCGCGCAACGAGGCTCGAATCCGGCGATGGCGTCGTGCGGATCACCAGATCATATCCGTCCTCGATCATGTCCACCGCGCGCTCGCCGATGTTGAAATCGATCTGGACGGCAGGATAGAGCGTCATGAACTCGTTGATGACGGGCAGCAGGAAACGGACGATGGCGCTGCTGGTGTAGAATCTCAGCGTGCCGCGCGGCGTCGAACTCAGGGCACCCGCAGCGCGATCCGCCTCTTCGAGATCGGCCAGGATCTGCGACGAGCGCTCGTAATAATATTTGCCGGTCTCGGTCAGGCTTACCTTGCGCGTGGTGCGGTTCAGGAGCCGTACGCCGAGGCGATCTTCCAATGATTGCACATGGTTGCCCACCATGGTGACGGACATGTTGAGGCGCCGCGCGGCAGCGGAAAAGCCGCCACACTCCACCACCCGACCGAAGACTGTGAGGCTGGTCAGCCGATCCATATCGCTCCTCGATTATCCGCTGAGAGTTGATGATCCTTCCCGAAAACAGCAGATTATCAGAAAGCACTGCTGGGTCCATCTTCCACTCATCGAACAGGGCTTCGCACGAACGAAGCAAAGACGAATGGAGAAGGACAATGGTTGAACTGCCCCGGAACGAAGCTTTCAAGACCGTCCAGCCGGCCGAAAGCGCCCCCGCCGCCGAAGCGATGGCTGCGGCAGCGGCCGTGGAGACCCCAAAGAAGAATGGCCGCAAGTTCTTCAAGCGCGCCGTGATCGCCGCAGCCCTGCTCGCCGGCGCCGCCTTCGCCGGTGATTTCGGTCACCATTACTGGACCGTCGGCCGTTTCATCGAATCCACCGACGATGCCTATGTGAAGGCCGATTATACGACGGTCGCCCCGAAGGTCGCCGGCTATATCAAGCAGGTGCTGGTCAACGACAACGACACGGTCAAGGCCGGGCAGGTTCTTGCCCGCATCGACGACCGTGATTTTCAGGCAGCGCTCTCCCAGGCCAAGGCCGATGTGAAAGCAGCCGAGGCTGCCGTTACCAATCTCGACGCGCAGATCTCGCTGCAGCAGTCGATCATCGAACAGGCCCATGCGACACTCGATGCCTCGCAGGCTTCGCTTGCCTTCGCCCAGTCCGATGCCGCCCGTGCCGGCCGGCTGATTACCAATGGTGCCGGAACGCAATCCCGCGCCGAACAGAGCCAATCGCTGAAGGATCAGGCCGCCGCTGCGGTCGAGCGCGATCAGGCTGCTGTCGTCGCCGCCGAGAACAAGGTGCCGGTGCTACAGACCCAGCGTGAACAGCTGCTTGCCCAGCGCGACCGCGCCGTTGCCGCCGCCAGCCAGGCGGAGCTCAACCTCTCCTACACGGAAATCGTCGCTGCCGTTGACGGCACGGTCGGCGCCCGCTCTATCCGCGTCGGCCAGTATGTCACCTCGGGCACGCAGCTGATGGCGGTCGTGCCGCTGCATGCGGTCTATGTGATCGCTAACTTCAAGGAAACGCAGCTGACCTTCGTGCGCCCCGGCCAGACGGTCGAGATCAAGGTCGACAGCTTCCCCGATGTTGCGATCAAGGGCCATGTCGACAGCGTTTCGCCGGCCAGCGGCCTCGAATTCTCGCTGCTGCCACCGGACAACGCCACCGGCAACTTCACCAAGATCGTCCAGCGCATCCCGGTCAAGATCGTCATCGACGACGAACGCCTTGCCGGCCTGCTGCGCTCTGGCATGTCCGTGATCCCCGACATCGATACCAAGGCCGCCCAGACCTCCGCGGCCGCGGCGGAAGGATTATCCACCCCTGCTGGATGATCCTTCCATTCCTTTCTCAATTATCACCCGAACAGCGTCATGAGACAGTTTTCCGCAGAGCCGGAAGGAGATAAGTCATGGCTACGCTTCAGATCGCCGCAAACAGCAATTCGGTCGCGCGCCCTGCCGCTGCGATCGTCCCTGCTGCCAAACCCGTCATGAGCCCGCTTCGCATGTGGACCGCGGTCGTCGGCTCCACGCTCGGCGCCTTCATGGCGATCCTCAACATCCAGATCGTCAATGCTTCGCTGGCCGATATCCAGGGCGCTATCGGCGCCGGCACCGACGATGGCGGCTGGATCTCGACCTCCTATCTGATTGCCGAGATCGTCGTCATTCCGCTCAGCGCATGGCTTGCCCGGGTCTTTTCGGTCCGCAACTATCTGCTGGTCAACGCCATCCTCTTCCTGGTCTTTTCGGTCGCCTGCGCCTTCGCTGTCAACCTGCAACAGATGATCATCCTGCGCGCCATCCAGGGCTTTACCGGCGGCGTGCTGATCCCGATGGCCTTCACCATCATCATCACGCTGCTGCCCAAGCCCAAGCAGCCGATCGGCCTCGCGCTCTTTGCGCTTTCGGCAACCTTTGCGCCGGCGATCGGCCCGACCATCGGCGGCTATTTCACCGAAAACTGGGGCTGGGAATATATCTTCTATATCAACCTCGTTCCCGGCGCCCTGATGGTCGGCATGCTCTGGGCCTCGCTCGACCGTGCGCCGATGAACCTCGGCCTGCTCGCCAAGGGTGACTGGCCCGGCATCATCACCATGGCGATCGGTCTTGCCGCACTTCAGACCGTGCTCGAAGAAGGCAACAAGGAGGACTGGTTCGGCTCGGAGTTCATCGTCCGCCTCTCGATCATCGCGGCCGTCTCGCTGACGCTCTTTCTCATCATCGAACTGAAGGTCGCCCATCCGCTCCTGAACCTGCGGCTGTTTGCCCGCCGTAATTTCGGCTTCGGCATCCTTGCGAATTTCCTGCTCGGTATCGCGCTCTATGGCTCGGTCTTCGTGTTGCCGATCTACCTGGCCCGCATCCAGGGCTACAACTCCGAGCAGATCGGCTTTGTGCTTGCCTGGACCGGCATCCCGCAGCTCCTGCTGATTCCGCTGGTGCCGCGCCTGATGAAGCGCTTCGATATTCGCCTGCTGATCATCGTCGGCTTTGCGCTCTTTGCCGTCTCGAACTTCATGAACGTGCATATGACAGGCGACTACGCGAGCGATCAGCTCTTCTGGCCGAATGTCGTGCGTGCCGTTGGTCAGGCACTGGTCTTCACGCCGCTCTCGGCGATCGCCACGGCAGGCATAGAGCCGGAGAATGCCGGCTCGGCTTCCGCGCTCTTCAACATGATGCGCAATCTCGGCGGTGCCGTCGGCATTGCCTCGCTGCAGACCTTCCTGTCGAAGCGTGAGCAGTTCCATTCGAATATCCTGACCAACTCGGTCTCGGTCTTCGAGGAAGCCACCCGCGACCGTGTCGCCAGGATGACCGCTTACTTCATGAACCATGGCGCCACCGATCAGGCGCTTGCCACTCACAAGGCAGTCGTTGCCATCGCGCTGAAGCTGCGCAAGCAGGCCAATATCATGGCTTTCAGCGACACCTTCTTCCTGCTCGGCGTCGCCCTTGTGGTGGCCCTGCTTGCCACCCTGCTCCTCAAGAAACCCGGCCAAGTCTCCGGCGGTGGCGCTCACTGAGCGCGCCCATCCCAAGGAGGAAAACACCCATGAACAATCTGCTCGACATAGACTACGCCGTTGAAACCAGGGCGCCCGCCGGCAGTCTCAACACGACGGCGGTGCTCGGCCTCATCGAATGGCTGACCGGCGACGAATGCCATGCCCTCGACGAGGTCGGCCTTGTCTCCGGCCTTGGCCGCCGCCTGCGTGCGCTCGGCGTTCCGGTCGACCGGCTGACATTGCATCTCATGACGCTGCATCCGGAATATATCGGCCGCACCATCGCCTGGGCGCCAAGCGAACCGGTGGAGATCCATGACCGCGAGCACGGAACGCGGCTAGCCATTGCCAACACGCCGCTTCAGAGGGTTTTCGAAAGCCGCGAAATGCTCGTCGTCGGTCCGGGCCAGAGCCCACATGGCCGCTGGCAGCATATCGATGTCTTTGCCGGACGCGCTCTGGTGCAGCTGATGATCGCTCCGCTCTGCAATGCCGATGGCCCGGTCAGCGCCGCGATCTTCGGCACCAAGCGGCCGGGCGGTTTCACATCATGGGAAATGCAGGTGATCGAACGCATAATCCCGGCGCTGCGCAATACCAGCGAACTCCGTATCCTGCGCCAGGTCGAACTCAGCCTGCTCGACACCTATATCGGCCCGTTGACGGCGAGCCGCATCCTGGCCGGCCGCATCCGCCAGGGCGAAATCGAATCCATGCAGGCGGCCCTCCTGCTCTGCGACCTGAGAGGTTTTACCGAACTCTCCAACCGCCTGCTAGGCGAAACGGTGCTCGGGTTGCTGAACGCCTATTTCGACCGGGTCATTCCGGCGATTACGCACGAAGGCGGCGAAGTGCTGAAGTTCATGGGCGATGCGGTGCTCGCCTTCTTCCCCGGATATGATGCGACGCGTACCTGCAATGCAGCGCTTTCGGCGGCACGGGCGATCCTCGAAGCGCTCGATGGGTTCAAATATGAAGGCATCGGCGCCAAGGCCGGCATCGCGTTGCATCATGGCGAGGTCAGCTACGGCAATATCGGCTCCGGCCGGCGACTGGATTTCACGCTGATCGGCGGGGACGTCAATCTTGTGAGCCGCATCCAGGGCGCATGCAGCGAGCTTGGGGAACAGTTGCTGATGTCGGAGGCGTTTTACGAGGCGGTGAAGCCGGAGGATGCGGTTTCGGCGGGAAGCCATCGGTTGAAGGGCTTCCCTGATGGGGTTGAGTTGTACAGGGTGAGGTAGGTGAACCGCGCTGTACCGCAGGCCCTTCGCTGCCTTAGGGCGTTCGCTGCTGCAATTGATTCACTGGATCAATTGTAGCACGGCGCGGCAGCGCAGCTTGCTACTCATCACTCGCGGAGCGGCCGTAGGCCCAATCCATGTAGAGTTCCAGCGCCTTGCGGGTGACCGGACCTTCCTGGAAATTGCGGCCGTCGAGCCTGTTGACGCCGACCACCTTGGAATAGTTGCCGGTCGTGAAAATCTCGTCGGCACCCATGAAATCGTCGACCGAGAGCGTCGCCTCGCGCACGTCGAAGCCGGCCTTGTGCAGGAGGCCGAGAATGCGCTGCCGGGTAATGCCGGCGAGGAAAGTACGGTTGGCGACAGGCGTCAGGATCACCCCGTCCTTGACCATGAAGATGTTCGACGAGGCGGTTTCCACGACATTGCCGTTCGTGTCGCGCATCAGCGCATTGTCGAAGCCGCGGCTTTTCGCTTCGGCAATTGCCCGACCGCTGTTCGGATAGAGCGAGCCCGCCTTGGCGTCGGTCATCGCGGTTTCCGGTGTCGGGCGGCGATAGGGAGATACCGTGAGCGATGAACCGCCATGGCCGCCCATTGCCGCTTCGAAAAGACAGAGTGCGAAACGCGTCGATTCGCCATCAACAGTCACGACACTGCCCGGCGAACCATGCTCGCCCCAATACATCGGCTTGATATAGATCGGCGTCTTGCCATCGAACTTCTTGACCCCTTCCCAAGTCAGCGCCTCGATCTCTTCGGCGGTCTTGAGTGGTTTCAGGCCCATGGCGACTGCAGAGCGGTTGACGCGCTGGCAATGCAGGTCGAGATCGGGCGCAATGCCGTCGAACCAGCGGGCGCCGTCGAAGACCGTGGAGCCGAGCCACATGGCATGAGAAGTCGGCCCGATCAGCGGCGGGTTGCCGGCAATCCATTCTCCGTCGACATAGGTCCATGTGGTCGTGCGGGGTGACGTATCGACGCGCATTTCAGCTCTCCTCCTGAAGTCGGCAAAGCAAAATCCTCACTGCCGGGGGCGGTCAAGCGCAAATTGACGGTTGAAACATCGACGCAAGAAAATGCCGGAGACCGCGTTACGATTGAAATATTGATGCGCGTTTGATGGTGCTAAAACGATGGGTGCATAAAGGAAAATGATGAAAGGCCGACTGGATGGATGCCACTGCCGCGTGCCATCATGGCAGGCGGAAAGGCGCGGGCGGACAAGGAGATGAACAGATGAAAGCCATGTATTACGAAGCCTTCGAACAGGCGCCTGAGATCCGCACCGTGCCGGACCCGACGCCTTCGGAAGACGGCGTGGTCATCGAGGTCGGCGCGACCGGCCTCTGCCGCAGCGACTGGCACGGCTGGATGGGCCATGACCCGGATATCCGTCTGCCGCATGTGCCGGGCCACGAGCTTGCGGGCAAGATCGTCGCGACCGGCAAGGGCGTCGTACGCTTCAAGGTCGGCGACCGGGTGACGGTGCCCTTCGTTTCCGGCTGCGGCCATTGCGGCGAATGCCATTCCGGCAACCAGCAGGTCTGCCCCAACCAGTTTCAGCCGGGCTTTACCCATTGGGGTTCATTCGCCGAATATGTCGGGATCGACTATGCCGACACCAATCTGGTGCATCTGCCAGAAAGCGTGGACGATGCCACCGCGGCGAGCCTTGGCTGCCGCTTCGCCACCTCCTTCCGCGCCGTCGCCGACCAGGCGCGCACCGGCCCAGGCGAATGGATCGCGGTGCACGGTTGTGGTGGCGTCGGGCTTTCGGCGATCATGATCGCCAGTGCACTGGGCGCCAATGCGATCGCCGTCGATATTTCCGTGGAGAAGCTTGCCTTTGCGCGCGAATGCGGGGCGGTCGCCACGATCAATGCTGCCGCGGTCGGCGACGTGGCGGAAGCGGTGCGCGAGATCACCAAGGGTGGCGCGCATGTCTCCATCGATGCGCTCGGCCACCCCGTCACCTGCTTCAATTCGATCAAGAACCTGCGCCGGCGCGGCCGGCATGTGCAGGTGGGGCTGATGCTCGGCGAGCATTCCACGCCGCAGATCCCGATGGCGCAGGTGATCGGCCATGAGCTGGAAATCTACGGCAGCCACGGCATGCAGGCCTGGCGTTATGATGCGATGATGTCCATGCTCGCCGCCGGCAAGATCGCGCCACAGAAACTGATCGGCAGACGCATCAGCCTTGAAGAGGCAGTACCGGCGCTGATGACGCTCGACAGGGCCGAGGGCACCGGCATCAGTGTGATTACACAGTTCTAGGTGGTCGCAAAACGGTGGCACGTGCCGTCGGGCTACCGAACCAAAGGTTGCGATCCCATCTATAGAGTGACGAAGCCAGCGATATGCCGGCGGCGATGGGGGAGTTCATGAGCGAGACACAACGCAAGCTGACAACGATCTTTGCAGCCGACGTGCAGGACTATACGCGCATGATGGGCGAGGACGAGGAAGGTACGCTCGCCATGCTCAAGCACTATCGCGATGCCATGTCGCGCCTGATCGCCTCCCATGGCGGGCGAGTGGTCAACACTTGGGGCGACGGGTTGCTTGCCGATTTTCCGAGCGTTGTCGAGGCGGTCCGGGCGGCAATCGACGTCCAGAACGAGCTTGCCGGCAAGAATGCGGCACGACCGATGGACGGACGCATGCTCTTCCGTATCGGCATCAATCTCGGCGATGTCATTGTCGAAGGTGAGGATATCTACGGCGACGGCGTCAATATCGCGGCCCGCCTGCAGGCCTCCGCGCCGGCCGGAGGGATCGTGATCTCCAACACGGTCTATGACCAGGTGCGCAACAAGGTGGCGGTCGGATTTGATTTCCTGGGGGCCTTGGAGATGAAGAATATCGCCGACGCGGTGCCAAGCTATGCCGTTCGCATCGGCGCTGTCGGTCCGGAGCCACAGAAGCCGGCGGCCGCTCCCGAACGGCCTGTCGAGATGCCGAAACCACGATCGGTGGCACCGCGCGGCAGGCTGCGCAAGCTTGGCGGCATTCTGGCTGTCATTGGCGCCATGATCTTGATCATCAATATTGCCACCTGGGAGGGGGAGTTCTGGGCTGTATGGCCGCTGCTCGCCTTCGCCTTCGTCGCGGCCATGATTTGGGTGCGCATGCAGGACCGTTTCGACCATCGCGTCGCCGCGCTTGCCGTCATCGGCGTTGGAATCGTCGCCATCAACATGCTGACATGGCACGGGACATTCTGGGCGATCTGGCCGATGCTGGGACTGTCTGTCGCCGCCGGGATTCGCTGGGCAATGCGCGACTGAGCATCAGGCGCGTTCTGCGAGCCGCCGTTCAGCGCCATAGATCATCATCTGCAGCCCGGCTTCGAAGAAAGCTTCGTGGCCGGATTTGCGGTAATGCACAATTGCCCGCTGTGTGAGCGGGAAATCGGCTGCGGCAGCGTCGAGCTTTTCCTGCTCCGGCGGTGGTTCTGTCTGTTCCTCGATGACGCAGCCGACCGTGTAGCGGGCAAGGGCGACGAGCAGTTCCATGGCGAATTCCGCTTCCATGCCCGCTTCGACGAGGACAGCGATATGGGCTTCGACATTGGGAAGGTCCTGCGGACTGGTTTCCGTGCCGGCATGCACGCGGCCACCGTCGCGATAGCTCAAGAGCGTGCGACGGAAATCACGGGTGTTTTCAAGCATGAAGTCCCGCCAGTTCTCAGGCACGACCGGCCAGTCGTGGGTGTGGCCGCGCGCCATGATCTCCTCGGCCATGGCTTCAATCAGCGCCCGCTTGCTCTTGAAATGCCAGTAAAGCGCGGGCTGGCGCACATTCAGCCGATCGGCGAGCAGCCGTGTGGAGAGGGCATCGATGCCCACCTCGTTCAAGAGCTTCAGCGCTTCGTCGACGATCTGCGCCCGGTCCACCTTCATCCTGTTTCCATTCCCTGTTGCCATTTCAATTTATCAGCGATAAGTAACTTATCACTGATAAATTTTCGGGTAATCCCATGAAAAAGGCGCTCACCGTCATCTATGCCACCGTCATCCTCGATGCGGCGGGCATCGGGCTGACCCTGCCGATCTTTCCGCGGCTCCTGGAGGATGTCGGCCATACCGACAATCTCGGATGGCGATTCGGTGCCTTTCTGGCGCTTTATGCGCTGATGCAGTTCATCTTCTCTCCGGTGCTTGGGTCGCTGTCGGACCGGTTCGGCCGCAAGCCGGTGCTGATGCTGTCGCTTGGCGGGGCGGCGTTCGACTACGTGTTCATGGCCGTTGCTCCATCGCTCTGGCTGCTCTTCATCGGCCGGGCGATCGCCGGCATTACCGGTGCCAGCAATGCGGTCGCTGCCGCCTGCGTGACCGACATTGCCGAAGATGCCGAGCGCACGCGCCGCTTCGGTCAACTCAGCGCCTGCTTCGGCATCGGCTTCATCGCCGGACCGGCGATCGGCGGCGTGTTGGGTGAGTTTTCCGTGCGGCTGCCCTTCATCGCCGCTGCAGGGCTCAATGCAGCCAACCTGCTGATGGCTTTCTTCCTTCTGCCGGAGACGCGCAGAACCGGTGCAGAAGCCGAGAGCCACGAGTTTTCGCCGCTGGCGCATTTCCGCTGGCTGCTGGGTTACCGGCTGCTGCTGCCCCTCGCCGGCGCCTATTTCATCCTTGCGCTTGTCGGCGAGGTCGGCGGCACGATCTGGGTGCTCTATGGTCAGGACAAGTTTTCCTGGTCGCCGATGATGGTCGGGCTCTCACTAGCCGCTTTCGGCTTCTTCCATGCCGTCGTGCAGGCCTTCATCGCCGGGCCGATCAGCGAAAGATGGGGGGAGCACCGTGCGCTCCTGATCGGCATCGTCGCCGACAGCGCCGCCTATATCATCATCGCGCTGGTGACAGAGGGCTGGATGGCCTTCCTGCTGATGCCGCTCTTCTGCCTCGGCGGCATCGGGGCGCCCGCCCTGCAGTCTCTGGTGACAGGGCGCGTTGACAACGATCATCAGGGACGTGCGCAGGGGCTGCTTGCGAGCATGACCAGCCTTGCCTCGATCATCGGGCCGCCGGCGATCAGCACCATCTACTTCGCTTCGCGCGATGTTTTCCCGGGACTTGTCTGGGTCCTGGGCGCAGGTTTTTACGTGGTCTGCCTGCCGGTTGCCTTCACGCGCCGGTCGAAGGATGCGCCTGCCTGAAAGCGGACGGCGGCGGGATGATCAGCCCGCCGCCTGTCTCCGTTACTGGGCGACGCCGATCGAAGCCAGGTATTCAGCCGAAGCGATGATCTTCGACTTGTCCTTGATCTCGATGATCAGGCGCGGGTTGCTTTCGACCTTGGCAAGGGCAGCGAAGATCGCACGCCAGTTGACCGTGCCTTCGCCCAGCGCCCAGTGGCGGTCGGCATAACCATCGGCATCCTGCAGATGCACATGGCCGAGGCGGTTGCCGGCGGCATGGACGTAATAATCCACTGGCGGGGCGCCGGTGGAGCCGTGGGCATAGTGGGCATGGCCGGTGTCGATCGAGACGGCGACGGCCGGCGAGTTGAAGCTCTCGGCCAAAGCCACGCGGATATGGGGGTCCTTGTCTTCGATGTTCTCGATGACGAGGGTGCAGCCGATCTCCTCGGCGCGCTTCACCGCATCGCGCATCGTCTGATGGCAGTAGTCGACGATGCTTTCGCGCTCGCCGGGATTGTTGTCGAGATTGTTGTAGCCCCACGTCGTATAGGGGCTGTGGACGACCATATGCGTGCCGCCGATCGCAGCGCAGACATCGAGGCCCTGCAGCATGCGGCGAGAAACGACGGCGCGGATATCCGGATCCTGCGAGGCGATGACGAATCCCCAGAACGGGCCATGGATGCCGACGCGTCCCTTGTAGCCGTCGAGCAGCTTCCTGACGTGATCGGCGTGCGGGGTCCAATCGCCATTCAGAACATCTGCATTGATGAAGCTCTGCAGTTCGAGATCACGAGACTTTTCGAAGAGCCAGTCACGATGGTTTTCGAGTTCGTTGATCGTCATGGCGGCGCCGACGATGGGAAGAGAAGACATGGGGGTGCTCCGCTGATGGTATGCCGGATTGGCAGGGAAGGATCGGCGCGTTCTATGCGCCTCTTCTGTGTCGCCGATATTACAGAAAAGACGACGGCCAACCTGTCGCACTTGCGCTGCGGGGAAGCCATACCGATATGATCGCGGTCGGCTTCGGAGCCTGAAAGCGCGCAAAGTCGCTTGTTCTTCGCCCCTCCCCCGATTTTGCGGCGGTTGCCAAAACGACCGCGAAGGTCTATCGGACCGCCCCGCAAGAAAAAGAAAGAGACACCATGTCCAACTCATTTGTGAAAACAGATGCCCGGACGGAGGCAAGAAGCTTCTTCGTGCTGGGCGACAAGGTCGAGCGACGGGCTCGCCTCACCGGCAACTGGCTGAACATCTTCGACATGACGGTTGCGCCCGGCGGTAAGACGCCGCGTCACGCCCATGCAAGCCCGGAAGTCTTCCGGATCATCGAGGGCACGCTGACGATCTGGCGGCTGACCGATACCGGGCCGGAAGAGATCCAGGCGAGCGCGGGCGACATCGTCACCATCGCCCCCTTCATGGTGCACGGCTATTCCAACAACGGAACCGTCCCCGCAGTCTTTTCCGCCATCGTCGATCGCGAAATGGCAGAATTCATAGAGACCGAGGGCGTTACCGAGCAGCCGCAGGGCAGCCCGTCGCCGGAAACGGTGGCGCGTATGCGGGCCGCTGCAAACGCCCACGGGATCACGATCCTGGCGGCGTAAGCGCCGTCAGTTTCTCTTGACGCCGCGCAACGGCCAGCGAAGAGATCGTCTCCGACGGTAGGCTGCGCGTTAAACACATTCTCTATTTGAGAAACCCAAGCATAGCTTTCGTATTGCGCGCAGCGGTTGATGCGCTAGCATATATTTCGCGGTGTCTGGGGATTTGTGGTCGTGTTTCTGCGTACTGTCGTTTTAGGGATCTTGGCGTCGACAATCTGGTTCGGAACTGCATGCGCAGACATCACAATTCAGCGTGTGCCGATTGATAATTCCTCCCCGGTTCTGCTCCTCAAAGGTGAGTTTAGCCAATCCGACAATCCCGAACTGCTTGCCCGCGAAGTTGCGGCAAGCGGAGCCAAGGTAATCACCTTTGACAGCAATGGTGGTCACGTTCTCTCGGCAATGGCCTATGGGCGAATGATCCGGTCGCTAGGATTATCAACTCTGCAGCTTCGGTCCTCGCAATGTGCCTCTGCTTGTGCGCTGTCGTTTGTCGGCGGCGTGAACCGCCAAGCGGAGCCAGGCGCGATCGGCGTCCACCAGTCTTCCTTCTCGCCGGAGAGCAATATCGAAGGCAATGCTGCTGTCGCCGCGGTTCAGGCGATGACCGCAGAGATCATGACATACCTCATCGAGATGGATGTCGATCCCAAGCTGCTCCAGCTTAGCTTATCGGTTCCCAGCGATGACATGCGATATCTCACCGCGAACGAAATGCAGAACTACAAGGTCACGTGGGGCAGTCTGCCCGCTCTGCCGGAGCGCGCTGCATCGACCGAAGCGGCTCCGACCACCGTCCCGCCCTCGACAAATACTGAAGTCACTCCACTGACGACCGAGCAAAAGGCTCTCGCCTTTGTGGCAACTTACCACGACGCATGGTCCCGCGGGAATTCCGAAGCGCTTGATTTCGTGGAGAAGGCTTACGCCGACACGGTCGACTTCTACGGCAAGGCTACTCCCAAAGCGATCGTAATTCGTGAAAAACGAGACTTCGCATCAAGATGGCCGATCCGAGCCTACAGTGTGAAACCTGGGTCGGCGCGGGTGACATGTTCGGAGACCTGCAGGATAGATGGCGTCCTTGATTGGTACGCCAAGCGCGACGTTGATGACCGGGTGTCTTCGGGGACAGCGGAATTCTCGCTCGTTTGGGACCAGAGGGCCGGAACCATTATCTCGGAGACGGGGAAGGTCATAGCGACCGACAAGGGCGCGTCCCAACCCACTCGCCTGATATCGCAATGGAAGGAGCAGAATACTGCGTGCCGAGGCGGCAGCGGAGATTCTGCCGAGACAATGGCGGCCTGCGACCGGCGCGAGACCGTCGGAACGAAGCTCCAGGCTGTGGGCTGGTGTTATGGCCGTGAAGGCGAGTACGGGTACCAGATGGAATGGCACGCTTGCGATGCTGCGTCACCTCAACAGGACAGAGCAGTCGCCGCAGCGTCTCCCGCAATCAAGGTCAAGCGGCCAAACGCAAGCGACTTCCCGATTCAAGGTCGGTTTACCGGAAAGACAGTGTTGCCGGATTTCAAAAGGCGAGACCGTGAGTTCAACAGCTTCAGAACGCGCATCCGCGAGGGAATGCGCGAAGGACCGAATTTTGCAGGACACTATACGCTTATCCAGATTGGTTGCGGTGCAGGGTGTTCTTTCGCCATAGTCGCCGACAACCAGACCGGTCGTCCGGCATCTTTCCCCCGTGGTGGCGAAGACAACATGTATCTGAACCTGGATTATAGCCGGGACAGCCGACTTGTTGCCGTCCAGTGGCTGAGTTACGACGTCAACAAGTGTTTCATCGAGTTCTTTGACTTTGATCGGAATACATGGAAGCCCATCAGCAAAACCGAGATCGGCGACACCGATGCCTGCTACAAGCCGATAAAAGAAAACCTTCGCTGAACCCGCTGACATTCGTCGAGATCGGAAATGTGCAAGCGCTAGTGCGGCGATTCTGGCCGCCTGAATCGGTCGGTTCGTATCGACAAAGTTCGCATCCGCCGCGTCGAGGACGTGGCCTGATATCAGGAGAAAAACGATGGCATGGTCAGCCAGCCAATATGTGAAATTCGAGGATGAGCGCACGCGCCCGGCGCGCGACCTGCTGGCGCAGGTACCCCTGACGGAGCTGCGCCACGCCGTCGATCTCGGCTGCGGGCCGGGGAATTCGACCGAGCTGATCATCGACCGCTACGGCGCGCAAAATGTGTCTGGTCTCGACAGCGACCTGAACATGCTGGAGGCAGCCCGCAAGCGTCTGCCGGGCACGGCTTTCGTGGAGGCCGACCTTTCCACCTGGCAGCCCTCGGAGCCGGCGGACCTGCTCTTTGCCAATGCCGTGTTCCAGTGGCTGCCCAGCCATCTCGACATTTTCGACAGACTGATGGACGGGCTGGCGCCGGGCGGTGTGCTTGCCGTGCAGATGCCCGACAATCTCGGCGAGCCGAGCCATCTGATGATGGAGGAGACGGCCCATGCCGGCCCGTGGAAGGGTGCCTTCGAGAAGAAGAGCGTACGTCGCAACGTGCTGCCACCTCCTTCGACCTATTACAGCCGGCTGATCGCCAAGTCGTCGCGGGTCGACATCTGGCATACGATCTACAATCATCCGATGGACAACGCGGCTGCCATCGTCGAATGGGTCAAGGGAACGGGTCTTCGCCCCTATCTCGACCATGCCGGCGAAGAGCATCGCGAGGCGTTCCTGGCCGACTATCTGCAACGCGTCGACAGGGTCTATCCAAAGGCGGCCGACGGCAAGGTGCTGTTGAAATTCCCGCGTCTCTTCATGGTGGCCGTGAAGGCCTGACCGGCAAATCCTGATTTCTCTGGCGCCGGCAGCGATTCATCCATCGCTGCCGGCATCGTTTTGTCGTCATTTCGCAAGCCACACGCAAAGTTTGAAGTGTAGCGATCGGTCTTGGGGTTTCTCAATCCAGACGTGCTTTTGCCGGCGTCATCGACGCCGATCGCTATCCGTTAAACGCCTTTGCGCATTGCGCGAGGACCGACAAAGAGATTTTGAGATGGTTTCTTCTGTTTCCAACATCAGGCTGCAGACTGCGCAGATCGCGCTGCAGGTGATCAAGGGCGGCTCTTCAGAGAGCAGCTCCAGCAGCAGCACGACCGACCACGATTATTCCAGCCTGCCCTCGCAGACCCGCTCGGCGCTCTCGGTCATGCTCGACAAGATCAATGCCGGCAAGGCCGGATCGACTGACGCAGCCGGCAATACGGTCGCCAGCACCGATATCACCACCGCCTCCTTCATGGCGCTGCTGCGCCAGAACATGACGGCCGCGGCCGACGCCAAGGGCGCGGGTAGCCAGGAAGCCGCCATGCTTGCCGCCTTCAAGAAGGGCCAGCTGACGGTCACCGATCCGACCCAGGGCGTTTCGATCAAGGCCTGGGACGTGACCGATCCCAAGGAGGCCGATGTCGACCAGAAGAAGGGCACCGACATCAAGACCGACGACTGGAACGACTTCCTACGTGACCATCTGCAGCGCGATTCGCATGGCCGTCTTGTCAGAAGCGAAAACGGCAGCTTCATCGAGAAGGGCACCGGCAACGAAGTCTATTTCGGCCAGGTCGGCTCGCAGAACTACTACATCACTTGGCCGGCGAAGTCCGAGACCAAGCCCGCCAATGGCACAGGGGACAAGCCGGCAACCGACGGCGCCGGTTCAAAGCCGGCCACCGATACGACCACCGACAAGTCCGACTCCAAGGCATAAGCGACCAACGTTCTACGACGGCCATTGCGAAAGGTTCTTCCGCAATGGCCGTTTTCTTTCAGGAGACAGCAAGCTCGGCCAGCGACAGGACAGCCGTCGCAAGGATGACGAGGCCGAAGCAGATGTTGAGGATCCTTTCGCTCGACGGCTCAAGCCGCATCTTGCCCAAGACGACACCCAGCCACAGCCAGAAAATGTCGACGACAATCATGACGAGGACGCAGAGTACCCATTTGGCCTGCATGTCCAGCGCGCCGTCCTGCGAGAGCCGATAGGCGGCAAACAGCGAGGCGAAGGCGATATAGGCCTTGGGATTGGTGAGACCGAGCACGACACCACCAGCAACGGTCGGCAAGGCGCGCCGACGCGCGGCCGAGAGATCAGCGCCGACCGGTGCCGAGGCAATCTTCCACGACAGCCAGACCAGATAGAGAGCGGCGGCGACCGTCATTACCAACATTGCCATGGGGATCGCCGCGATCAATGACAACAGGCCGGCAGCAGCGGCTGCGGCCGCAACCGCCAGACCGATCTGCAGACCGAGATAGAAGCGCAGGCCGGTCGTCATGCCATGCTGGCGGCCGATCGCCAGAAGAGCAGCAATTGCCGGTCCGGGCGAACCGAGAAGAGCAAGAGCAGCCGTGAGGAAGAAGCCTGCGCTGACAAGGTCGATCATGCACCACCCAATGACATAACGATATCTTTATGTCTTTATATATTTATGGCACTGTGTCAAACACTTGTTATCCTTGAGCTGCAAGGTGCTTGCGGCAAAGCCGGAGCGCTTTATATTCGGCCGGACAATTCAGCAGGAGATGGCACGCATGGACGCTCACCCCACCCCGCCCGTCACTCTCGTCATCTTCGGCGCCACCGGCGACCTGACACGGCGACTGCTGGTCCCGGCCATCATCAATCTCACCCGCAGCCGCCTCGTCGGCACGGATCTCAACATCCTCGGCGTCGGTATCGAACCGGGCGACGATAAATTCCTGCGCCAACGGCTGGATGCTTTTCTCGCCCATCTCGAAGGCGAGGAGGCAAGCGCGAAGGACGAAGCCTGGGAGAGCCTGCGATCGCGCATCTCTTATCTGCAGGGCGATTTCACCAAGGACGATATCTTCCTCGAAATCGGCAAGCGGCTTGGCAAGACTTGCAATGCGGCCTTCTATCTCGCCGTACCGCCGAGCTTCTTCGGGCCGATTGTCGAAAAACTTGCCAGTCTCGGGCTAATGGACGAGAGCGAGGGTTGCTTCCGCCGTGTGGCGATCGAAAAGCCGTTCGGCACCGACCTCGCGTCAGCGCGTGCCCTGAATGAGCGCATCCTCGCTCAGGTCGAAGAAAGCCAAGTGTACCGGCTCGATCATTTCCTCGGCAAGGAAACGGTACAGAACCTGATGACGGCGCGTTTTGCCAACATGATGATCGAGTCGCTGTGGAACAACCGCTATATCGACCACGTACAGATCACCGCCTCGGAGATTGTCGATGTCGGCACGCGCGGGAAATTCTACGACGCAACCGGCGCGCTACGCGACATGATCCCCAACCATCTCTTCCAGCTTCTGGCGATGATCGCCATGGAGCCGCCGAACAGTTTCGACGCCGAGGCGATCCGCAACGAGAAGAGCAAGGTGCTGAAGGCGCTGCGCATCTATACGCCAGAGGAAGCCAAGGCGAATGGCGTGCGCGGGGCTTACGCCGCCGGTCCGCTTAACGGTACCGACTTGCCCGCCTATCGCGATACGAAGGACATTTCGCCCACCAGCAAGACCGAGACCTATGTGGCGCTGAAGCTCTATGCCGATACGTGGCGCTGGGCCGGCGTTCCCTTCTATCTGCGCACCGGCAAGGCGATGACGGCGCGCGATACGGAAATCGTCATCACCTTCCAGCCGGTTCCCTTCGCGCAATTTCGCGAGACGGAGGTCAACCGCCGCCTGCCGCCGAACAGGCTCGTCATCCAGGTGCAGCCCGATGAGGGCATGAGCATGGAGATTTCCATCAAGTCGCCCGGACAATCCGTCGACACAGTGCCGGTCTCGCTCGATTTCCGCTATGCCGACAAATTCGATATCGGCAAGACGACCGGCTACGAATCGCTGCTCTACGACCTCTTCATCGGCGACCAGACACTATTCCAGCGCGCCGACGGCATCGAGGCCGGCTGGGCGGCCGTGCAGCCCTTCCTTGACGAGTGGGCGAAGGACGATCGCATTCCGGATTCCTACGCTCCCGGCACCATGGGACCCGCCTGCGCCGACGAACTGATCCAGCGCGACGGCCGCGAGTGGCATGAACTGGGCGTTATCCTTCACAGGAACGGCAAATAGCCGTTCCTGCTCTCGGTCCACCTCGACCGTCAGCGGCAGGCCGCTGCCAGAGTGCGGTCACGCTCGGCATTACGATAAGCGCGCGTGCCATGTTTCGGGCAGACTGTCCGCTCCGACGGAATAACGACTGTGACATTGTCATTTTCAACGGGATCCAGCGGAATCGAGATGCCGCCGCCGTTTGCGTTGGCATCCGGCACGGTGCCGGGCGGCATTCCGCCAAAGCGGCCGGAATAATCCATATCGCCGAGGGTCTGGGCGAAGACCGGGGCGGCGAAACCGAGGAGGATGATCGAGGCTGCTGCAATCACCGTACGCATGACCAAATTCCTTCTTATGTGGCCGATATGAAACGAGATTTGAGCATGCATCGTTCCAGCCGATCCGGCCGTTGGTAAAAGATCCGGCTTGATTTAATCTAGGGAGGGTGAGCGCGAATTTCCATGCAGCGCGCGATGTTCCCGAAGGTTTGATCCCATATCAAAAGGCGATTGCGCGTTTGAGAAAAATATGCGGGGTGGCGGGTGACCGACGGGCCCAAATAGCAGCGTTGATCGGGCTCGCCCAGCCGTGAAACACTCGGGGAAGAACGAGGAAAGTGCTGAAAAACAAAGCCCTCGGACGATGCCGAGGGCTCACTGAAATGATGGATCGGGTTAAACGAACTGGCTCAGGCCGGGAACGGAAGCAACCACCTGATCAACCACCTCTTCGCCGGCATATTGCTTGGCGATGGCGATGGTTTCCTTGGCGAGCGAGGTGATTTCGCTCATGCCGAGACCCTCGCTCATCAACTGCTGGCCGAGGACCATGATGCCGCCACCGCCGAGCGCGCTCATCAGGCCGCCGAGCAGACCGCCGCCACCGCCGGAACCTTCGCCGTTGAACTGGGCAACGAGTTCGGTGGCGCCCGGGATCTTCTCGATCATTTCGGTGACCGGCCCATCGGCCGCTTCACGCTGCAGGAAGCCGAGCATCATGCCGAGCGCCTTTTCGGCCAGATCAGGCGCAATGCCCACACGATTGGCGATTTCAGTCACAATCTCATTCATCGTCAGCCTCCTGTTTTTGACGTTAACGTCAACGTAATCGAATTGAGAGGGCAACTCAAGCGGCTCTTCCTGTCAGCGTCCGGTCCCGCTTTCCGTTTTAACACAGGCAGTTGTCCGTCTCCTGTCGCCTGCTTATAACAGAGAAACGATATTTGCATGACTGTGCGGAAAGAGCACTCCGCATATTCTGGAATTGAGCGGCGGCATCGACCGAGGGAGACAATCTACATGCTCGAGGACGGCAAGATTTTCATCGGCGCAAGCCGCAATCCTGATGACAGCATCAACAAGGGCGAATATCTCGACCTCAAGTTCGGCAACCGTCATGGACTGGTGACCGGCGCCACCGGCACCGGCAAGACGGTGACACTGCAGGTGCTGGCCGAGGGCTTTGCGCGCGCCGGCGTGCCGGTCTTCGCCGCCGACATCAAGGGCGACCTCTCGGGCATCGCCGCCAAGGGCGAAGCGAAGGACTTCCTCACCAAGCGAGCCGAGCAGATCGGCTTCGACGATTACGAACTCGAGCAGTTCCCGGTCATCTTCTGGGATCTGTTCGGCGAGAAAGGCCATCGTGTGCGCACCACGATCGCCGAGATGGGGCCATTGCTGCTCGCCCGGCTGATGGATGCTTCCGAGCCGCAGGAAGGCGTCATCAACATCGCCTTCAAGATCGCCGACAAGGCCGGACTGCCGCTGCTCGACCTCAAGGATTTTACTGCGCTGCTCAACTATATGGGCGAGAATGCCACAGAGCTTTCCAGCCAGTTCGGTCTGATTTCCAAGGCTTCGGTCGGCTCCATCCAGCGCGCGCTGCTGGTGCTGGAACAGCAGGGTGCGGAACATTTCTTCGGCGAGCCGGCCCTGAAGATCACCGACATCATGCGCACGTCGAGCAATGGCTACGGGCAGATTTCCGTGCTTGCCGCCGACAAGCTGATGATGAACCCGCGCCTTTACGCCACCTTCCTGCTGTGGCTGCTTTCCGAGCTTTTCGAGGAACTGCCGGAAGTCGGCGATCCCGACAAGCCGAAGCTCGTCTTCTTCTTCGACGAGGCGCATCTGCTCTTCAACGATGCGCCGAAGGTGCTGATCGAGCGCGTGGAGCAGGTCGTGCGCCTCATTCGCTCCAAGGGGGTCGGCGTCTATTTCGTGACGCAGAACCCGCTCGATGTTCCGGAGACGGTACTCGCCCAGCTCGGCAACCGTCTGCAGCATGCGCTGCGCGCCTATTCGCCGCGCGAACAGAAGGCGGTGAGGACGGCGGCCGACACCTTCCGCCCCAACCCGGCCTTCGATTGCGCCACCGTCATCACGACGCTCGGTACCGGCGAGGCGCTGGTCTCGACGCTTGAAGCCAAGGGCGCACCCTCGATCGTCGAGCGCACGCTGGTCCGCCCGCCGTCCGCCCGCGTCGGACCGCTGACGGATGCCGAGCGGCAACTGGTCATGGATCACAGCCCCGTACTCGGCGTCTATGACGAGGACGTGGACCGTGAATCCGCCTTCGAGATGCTGGCCGCCCGCACCCAGAAGGCCGCAGATTCCGACGCGGCCAAGCGGGCGCAGGAACAAGCGCCGGCGCCGCAGGAGGGCAGCACGACATCAGGCTGGACCCTACCCGGCTTCGGCGGCAGCGATAACGACGACAAGGCACAGCCGCGCGGCCGTTCCGGCTACCAGCGCGAAACGGTGATGGAAGCGGCGATGAAGAGCGTCGCGCGTACGGTGGCGACGCAGGTCGGCCGGGCGCTGGTGCGGGGGATCCTGGGAAGCCTGAAGCGGTAGGACTGAAGCGTGGTGCGATCTCTCGGATCCGCTGCCACGCTTTAAGTCTGTCCGGCGCGGCCGGCATCGCAGAACGGCTGCGCACTCTTGCGCAACCAGCCTTGATCAGCGCTTGCGGACAAATTCCGTGCGCAGGACAAGGCCCTTGATCGTATCGTGACGGCAGTCGATCTCTTCGGGATTATCTGTCAGACGGATCGAGCGGATAACCGTGCCCTGTTTCAGGGTCTGGTTGGCGCCCTTTACCTTCAGGTCCTTGATGAGCGTGACGGAATCGCCGTCCTTCAACACGTTTCCGGAGGCGTCGCGAACCTCGGATGCAGCCTGCGCGGCTGCAGCGATCTCCGAGGCCGGGCGCCATTCGCCTGTCGCCTCGTCATAAACATAGTCGTCGTCACCAACTGCCATCATTTCGCCCCCGATCATGAATGTCTCTTCAGCCCTGGACGGCGGCTTATAACGATCACAGGGTGTTGCGCAACTGCTCCGGTAAGCCTCCGTTAGCAGAACTCAATGCAGCTTTTCCGGCACCGGCGCGAGGCCGTCGCATGTTGGTCAGACCGCAGTTCGGCCGGCTTCGGCGCGTCGGCGGCGCATCAGGAAGAGGGCGAGCGCCGAAAGGCAGATCGAGATTTCCAGCAGGAATGTCCAGTGAAGCAGGAAGCTCACGATCCAACTGACATGGGTTGCGGGGACCCGAACCAGCTCGAACTCATGAAAGGAGAAAGGTGCCAACCAAAGGAGCGGCGCCGCGATCGTATCCATGACCATATGCAGCATGGCGGCTGCGAAGAAGACGAAACCCGTGGCGAGCCAGTCCGGACGGAGCCATTTGAGGAACGGCAGGACCAGGACCGCCGCGACCAGCCAGAAGAGCGGCCAATGCGTGACATAGGCATGGTGATGAACCCGGCCGCCGGAGGCGTAGAAATAGATCATGTCGAAATCCGGCGCGACGCTGCCGATCAGCGCTGCCGCCATGACGGTAGAGGATGATGCCCTGCGTCGCGCGGCAGTTCCAAGAATATAGCCTGCCGGCAGATGAGCGATGAGCATGCGGTGCCTCCCTGTGACGCCTGACATCGCTAGGAGGCGATTGTGTCGGGATCAAAGCGGCCGCGACATGAAGACTTCGGTGTGGCTGATTTCTGCCGGCATGGTGTGAAAGGGTGCGAGTGCGATGCGGCTATCTCTATCGTGATCCCTTGTTTCCAGGCGCGAGCAATGGTATTTCCCTCGTGCAATCGAGAAAGAAAGGAGGGCTGCGCATGAATATCTATTTCCGGCATCATCGCCAGCGTGGCCCAGTCAACGCCCTGCAGATGCGTTTGCAGGGCTGACCAGAGACCGTTTCTCGCAAATCTCTTCCTGGTCTGCCCCTAGTGGCACTGCTGCACCTGAATGCCCGCCGTTCAAGCTGCAAGCATTTCATAATCCGCCAAGCATAACGCGCTTTTCCGTCGATGGCTGAAAGCCCCGGATATGCGCGATCGCTTGGCAAGACCAGGATACGATCATGACCCTCATCAATATCCGCAATCTCGGCATCGTTCTCTCCGCGCCGCTGTTTTCAAAGCTCAATCTCGTCGTCAATGCCGGCGACCGGATCGGCCTCGTGGCTGCGAACGGGCGCGGCAAATCCACCCTGCTCAACCTGATGACGGGCAAGCTGGAACCGACCGAAGGCGAGCTCACCAGGGCGCGCGGGCTCACTATCGGCCATGTGGAGCAGAATGTGCCGCCGGCACTTCTCGACGCCAGCTTCCGTGACGCCGTGCTGCACGCACTTCCTCCCGATCAGGCCGACGGTGAAAGCTGGCGTGCGGATGTCGTGCTGGAATCGCTCGAAGTGCCCGAGGAATTGCGCGAGCGGCCGCTCCGACAGCTCAGCGGCGGCTGGCAGCGGTTGGCACTGATCGCCCGCACCTCGGTGAACGAACCGGACGTGCTGCTGCTCGACGAGCCGACCAACCATCTCGATCTCGAAAAGATCGCGCAGGTGGAAAACTGGTTAAACGCGCTGCCGCGCGATACGCCCGTGATCATCTCCAGCCACGACCGCGCCTTCCTTGATGCGACGACCAACCGGACGCTCTTCCTGCGGCCGGAGCAGTCGCCGGTCTTCTCCCTGCCCTACAGCCGGGCGAGAGCAGCACTCGACGAGGCGGACGCATCCGATGCGCGGCGCTACGAGAAGGATATGAAGACGGTCGAGCAGTTGCGCAAACAGGCGGCCAAGCTCAACAATATCGGCATCAATTCCGGCAGCGACCTGCTGGTGGTCAAGACAAAGCAGTTGAAACAGCGCGCCGAAAAGCTGGAGGAAACGGCAAAGCCCGCGCATCTGGAGCGTTCAGCAGGCGCAATCCGCCTCGCCAATCGCGGCACGCATGCCAAGGTGTTGGTCACGCTTGAGGATGCGGAAGTCACCACGCCTGACGGCACGCTGCTCTTCCGCACGGGAAAGCAGTTCATCTGCCAAGGCGACCGCATCGTACTGCTCGGGCTCAACGGCGCCGGCAAGTCGCGGCTGATCTCCATGCTGCGCGCGGCGATCGCCGAGCCGGAAACAGCAAAGGCAGGCATCAAGGCTACGCCCTCGCTGGTGCTCGGCTATGGCGATCAACTGCTTGCCGATCTCAGCGATGCCGACACGCCGCTGCAGACGATCATCCGCCGCTTCGATGTCGGCGATCAGCGGGCGCGCTCACTGCTTGCCGGCGCCGGCATGACGATCGAGATGCAGGGCAAGCCGGTCAAACTGCTCTCGGGCGGGCAGAAGGCACGGCTCGGCATGCTGGTGCTCAGGCTGACGCAGCCGAACTTCTACCTGCTCGACGAGCCGACGAACCATCTCGACATCGAGGGTCAGGAAGCGCTGGAAAGCGAACTGCTGGCGCATGAGGCGAGCTGCCTGCTCGTCTCTCACGACCGCAGCTTCGTGCGCGCGGTCGGCAACCGCTTCTGGCTGATCGAAAGGAAGAAGCTGGTGGAGGTGGAGAGTCCTGAAGGCTTCTTTGCAAGTGTGGGAGGGGCTGGGTAAGGCCTGCGGAGATGAGGGAGCGCGCGGATGCGTGCTCCCTCCTTGTTGACGATGACTACCGCACAGCCGCCGAGAGGCAGAAAAACGCTCCCTGCGGATCCACGGCCTGGCAGACCCAGCCGCCGGGGACTTCCATCGGACCGTTGACGACCTTGCCGCCGCCGGCATTGGTGCGCTCGATCGCAGCATCGAGCGCGGGCACGGTGAAATAGTAGGACCAGAAGGCCATGCCGACCTCAGGCGGGCGGGTCATCATGCCGCCGGTCTGTTTTCCGTGTTCGGCGAAGATGTGGTAGACGCCCATTGGCCCCATGTCGAAGTCATGATCCTTCGTCCAGCCGAAGAGCCTGGAATAGAAATCGAAAGCCTTTGCCCCGTCATTGGCATAGAGTTCGCGCCAGCCGACATGGCCAGGCGTGTCGAAGGGCAATTCGGGCGGCGGGTTTTCCATCGGCAGCGGCGTCATGATGCAGAGCACCGCTCCGTCCGGATCGGCGACGACCGCGAAACGGCCTATGCCTGGAATATCCGCAGGCTGGCGGCGGATGGTGCCGCCATTTGCGGAAAAGTCGCGTGCCGACTGATCGACATTGTCGACGGCGACATAACCAGTCCAGTTCGGTGGAATGCCCTGCCCTTCCAGCTCTGCAGGAAAGGGCATCATGCCGGCGACCCTGACGCCGTTTGCTTCGAAGATGACATATTCCGGCTGGTCCGCCGCCGGCATTTTGCTCGATGTCCAGCCGACGACCGATCCGTAGAATTTTGCCGCCGCATCGGGATCCGGCGTCATCAGTTCGCACCATATGAACTTGCCATGCGTATTGGACATCGTGTTCTCCTCGGTCCACGCTTGAGTTCTGTCTCGTTGTTTTTGCGCAATTCCGGACACAAAACCGCTCTCGCACTTTTGCTGGAATTGCGCTTGAGATGCCCCGGCGAATTCAGCCCTTACGGGTATATTTGACTTCCATGAACTGCTTCCAGGTGCCGTCGGCTTCCCTGGCACTCGATGTGAAGGTTCTGACATTGTCGTCGAGAAAGGCGATCTGCTCGCGATAATCGGCAAGGCCGTCACCTTCGAAGGCCGGCCCTCGGGTGTAAAGCGACAGAACATTTCCCGAGGGATCGACCTCGCCCTCATAGACCCACATGTAATCCATCATCGAGCCGATCCAGCTGCCGACATATTTGCCTTTGCTGGAGTCGTAGCCGAGGGTCAGGATTGTCGTTGCCTGCTTGCCGTCGCTCATTTGACCGGCTCCTTCGGCAACGAACCAGATGCCCTGCAGGGAGCGAACGGTCTCCTGCCAAGGCTTGTCGCCGGTCATGTCTGAGGCGGCGACGGTCCAGTCGCCGACCATTTTCTCCAGGAAAGCATGCTCCTTCAGCACTTCTGCAGTCTTCATCGTCCTTCTCCTCCGGATGATGGATGGCTGGCTGGATGCTTCATGCAATTCCGAACGCAAAACCACGACAGTTTTGCGGGAATTGCGTTAGTGGCAGCAGGATGAGGCCTGGGGGGCTTCCTCATATTCATCGTGACGCTTCACGAAATCCATCGTCGAATCCTCGTTGCGACCCTTGGGGGCATGATCCAGGATCATCAACGTGCCGAGAATTTCTTCCGCGCCGCGGGCGTAGCTCGAATAGGTGTGGAACACTTCGCCCTTCTCGTTCTTGTAGAAGGCCGAAAGTCCGGGCAGTTCGTCATTGGCCTCATCAGGCGCTACGGAAGTGAAATTGTAAAAGACCTTGTCCTTGGCAAGGTCCTCAGGCGTGAAAGATACGTGATAGTCGAAATTGAAGTCGCTGCCGAAAGACGAAACCCAGGGAAATTTCCAGCCCATACGCGTCTTGTAGGCCTCGATCTTGGCGAGCGGCGCGCGGGCGACGGAAACAAGGGTGACGTCGTGGTGATTGAGGTGAGCCAACGTGCCGTCGAGGTGATCGGCCAGGAACGAGCAGCCCGGGCAGCCGGCTTCCCATTCGGGGCCGAACATGAAGTGATAGACCATGAGCTGGCTGCGGCCATCGAAGAGGTCGGCGAGCGATTTCGGCCCCTGAGGCGTGTCGAACATGTAGTCCTTCTCCACCTTCACCCAAGGCAAAGCCATGCGTTCGGCATTCACCTTGTCTCGCAGATGCGTTGCCTCCTTCTCCTTCGAGAGCAGGGAGCGGCGGGCTTCAAGCCATTCCTCGCGGGAAACGACGGGATTTTGAGCTACCTTGTTCAGCATGGTCTACGCCCTCCTCCGGCGCGGCCGGCACGTTCCGGCAAATAGTCTCCTCTTCTTGACTAAATAGATTGATATCAATAGAAATGGATCATGTCAAACGCGATAATGATTCCATTTTCTACGACGCTTCTGGTGCGCGACACGTGCCTCTGCCTGCACGTACAACGCGCCGCCCGCGCGCTTGGCCGCCTGTTCGACGATGCGCTGCGGCCCGTCGGACTAACCAACGGCCAGTTCTCGCTGCTGATGTCTTTGAACCGGCCGGAACCGCCGCCGATGGGCCCGGTCGCGAGCCTGCTTGCAATGGACCAGACGACGCTGACGGCAGCGCTGAAACCACTGCAGCGCAGGGGGTTGGTAGACATCGTGCCCAACCCGAAAGACCGGCGCGGCCGGCTACTCCGGCTGACGGATGAGGGGCGAGCCGTGCTGCAGAAGGCTCTGCCAATCTGGGAAAGCACGCATGCGTCGCTCGAGGCGAAAATGCCCGGGGGCAATGCGGATGGACTGAGGCGAGACCTGCAATACCTGGCGTGATCATTCTGCTGCCGGGGACAAGACGACTGCAAAATCAGCCTTAAAAAGCCTCTTGACTTAGAGCGCGCTCGAAGCCGTAGCTTCCTTGGCGTCGTGACGAGAACAGGTGTTTCATGAAGATCAGTGACCTCGCGAAACGGTGCGGTCTGTCGGCTCATACGCTGCGTTATTACGAGCGTATCGGCCTGCTGCCCTATGCCGATCGCGACCGATCCGGACAACGCGACTACGACGCTTCAATCCTTTCCTGGATCGAGTTTCTCGGCCGTCTGAAGACGACCGGCATGCCGATCCGCGACATGCTGCTTTATGCAAAGCTTGCCGGTAGCGGGAAAGCCACTTTCAGCGAGCGTCGCGAGATGCTCAAAAAGCATCGTGAGCATGTCCGGGCCCATGTGGCCGATCTCGAATCTTGCCTTCGCGTCCTCGACGGCAAAATCGCTTCCTATGAGGAGGCGGAAGAAAGGATAAGAGATGACAAACGGAAGATTGCAGACACGCCGGCTCGGGCAAGGACTTGAGGTCGGGTCGATCGGCCTCGGCTGCATGGGCATGAACTGGGCCTATGGCGCAACGGCGGACGATAGAGGTGAGGCGATCGCCACGATCCATCATGCGCTCGAGCGCGGCGTCACCCTGCTCGATACGGCCGATACCTATGGTCCGCACACCAACGAAGAACTCGTTGGGGAAGCGCTCAAGGACCGGCGTGACCAGGTGGTACTGGCAACCAAGTTCGGCATCGTACGAGCAGCTGGAGCGATGCCCGGCGTCAGCGCCCAGTCGGCCAACGGACGGCCAGACTATGCAAAGGCATCCTGCGAAGGGTCTTTGCGGCGGCTCGGCGTCGACCATATCGACCTCTACTATCTCCACCGTGTCGATCCCGATACACCGATCGAAGAGACGGTGGGCGCGATGAAGGAACTCGTCGAAGCCGGCAAGGTCCGACATATCGGCCTGTCGGAAGCCAGCGCCGAGACGATCCGCAGGGCGCATGCCGTGCATCCCATTACTGCCGTTCAAAGCGAATATTCGCTCTGGTCGCGCGAGCCGGAAGACGGCGTGCTGCAGACGCTTCGTGAACTCGGGATCGGGCTTGTCGCCTATTCGCCGCTCGGACGCGGTTTCCTGTCCGGTGCGATCAAGTCTGTCGACGAACTCGCGCCCGACGACTACAGGCGCAGCTCGCCGCGGTTCATGGGTGAGAACTTGCAGCGGAACCTTGAACTGGTCGCGGTGGTCGAAGAGATTGCGCGCCGCAAGGGCGCAACACCCGCACAGCTGGCGCTCGCCTGGGTGATGGCTCAGGGCGAAGATATCGTGCCTATTCCCGGCACGCGCCGCCGCACGCGGCTCGACGAAAATCTTGGAGCGGCTGCCGTTGACCTGACGCAGCAGGATCTCGAGGAAATCGCCGGCGCCCTGCCCCGCGCTGTCGGAGATCGCTACAGCGAAGTCGGCATGCGCGCGCTCAACGGATAGGACATCCGGAAAGCAAGAAGTCTTCTCCCCAATGTCTGGGGAGAAGACAGCGTTGTGGTGACGATCAGCGCGTCAGGTCAAGCGATGCCGTCAGGTTGCCCATCGGCGGCTCGTTGTTCAGCGCCAGCGCCCTGTCGCGGGCAAGCAGGCCCGGAAGCACCGGCAGGTCGTAACGGGCCGTGATCAGGCGCAGGATCGAGGTCGTGTCATATTGCGTATGATCGACCATGCCGCCCTTGGCATAGGGCGAGATGATGAAGGCCGGAATGCGATTGCCCGGGCCCCAGCGATCGGCCTTCGGCGGAGCGACGTGATCCCAGAAGCCGCCGTTTTCGTCATAGGTGACGATGACGAGCATATGACCCCATTGCGGGCTCTTTTCGAGATGGGAGACGAGATCGGCGAGGTGCTGGTCACCGCTCGAGACATCGGCGTAGCCACCATGTTCGTTGAGGTTGCCCTGCGGCTTGTAGAAGGAAACGGCCGGCAGTTTGCCGTCGTCGATATCCTTGATGAAGCCTTCGCCGCCGAGGCCGCCGTCCTTGAGATGCTCGGCGCGGGCGGGCGTGCCCGGCGCAAAATTGGCAAAGTAGTTGAAGGGCTGGTGATGGAACTGGAAGTTCGGCACCGGCGTGGCGTTCTTGCCATCGAGGGCTGCCTGCCATGCGCCGCCATACCATGCCCAGGTGACGCCTTTCAGCGACAGGAGATCGCCGATGGTGATCTCGTGCTGCGGCGGCAAGGTGTTGGGCTGCGAGGGATCGGCATAGGCTGCATCACCGTCCTTGGCCGGTGCATTGGCGCTCGGCTGGTAGGGCGGCTGCATGGTGTTGACGGCATAGAAATCCGGCGTGAGGTTGCCGTCGGAGACGAATTTCGGGGCACCGTCGAGCGCGGATTTTGGTGCATTTTCGGCAACGGTCAGCGAAATGCCGTCGGCATCGACCTTGGCGATCGTGGGCTTGGCGGGGCTCTTGTCGGCATCCGCATAATAGGGTGCGCAGGCGCAGATCAGCTGGAAGTGGTTGAAGAAGGAGCCGCCGAAGCCGCCCTGGAAGAAGTTGTCGGCGAGGACGTATTTCTTGGCGACCTGCCACATCGGCAGGATCGAGCCGTCATAGTGGCCCATGACAAGGCTGCCGGAATCAGCCCAGGCGACGAACTTGTCGTTCTTGCCGCCATCGATCTGCATCTGCTCCTCGTAGAAGCGGTGCCAGAGGTCGCGGGTGATGACATTGGTCGATTGAGCAAAGCCCTTGGGATCGTCGATCGAGAAGACGGCGTTGGCGAGGTGAGCGGACTGGGCCTCGGTGACGGCGGGTGTCACACCCTTGGCGGTGAGACCGCCCCAGGAAGGCGGCAGTTCGGAAAGCGGCGCGCCATCGCGATCGAGCTGGCGTGCCTGGCTTTCGCTTGCATTGGCGAGGCCGTTGGCACCCGGAAAGCTGCCATAGAGGTTATCGAAACTGCGGTTTTCAGCGTAGATGACGACGATATTCTGGATCTTGTCCATGCCGGCGGGTGCTGCATGGGCGGCCGTGGCAAGCGCCAGCGGCAGCATGGCCGAGCCGGCCAGCGAAAGATTGCGGAGGAATTTCAGTCTGGTCATGGCGGGATACCTCATGGCTAAGGGGGCGTGGCTAGAGGGGCGTCGGGCGGACGTGGAAAGACCCAGCGCAGGCGAGACGCTATTCCCGCCATCTATCAACTTTGTGACATCAGGCGGGTTGTTGCTGCGGCCGGTACGCGCGCGTCATCAATCTGTTGCAGTCAGGTTCGATCATGAGCATGCATTATGTTAACTCGTTGGAATCGCTGACATGGCGACAAAGATTATCTGGCTTCTGCGGTCCGGACTGGCGCTTGGTCTGGCGGCCAGCACGCTTGGTTTCAGCCTTATTCCCCTGCGGCAAAGCAGCGCGGCCGTCACTGGCGGCGTGCACCCCGGCCCGATGTCGCGGGCACAAGCCTATGCCCGCGCCGAGGCGCTGACGGAACTCGGACGCAAGATGTTCTTCGATTCCTCGCTTTCGGCCTCCGGCATGCAGGCCTGCGCCTCCTGTCACGACCCGCATCATGGTTTCGCTCCTGATACCGCGACACCGGTCGAAATGGGCGGGGCGCATCTGGACCGGCCGGGCCTGCGCGCCGTGCCGACCTTGCGCTACCTGCAGGCGGTCCCCTCCTTCACCGAGCATTTCTACGATTCCGAGGACGAAGGCGACGAGAGCGTCGACAATGGGCCAACCGGCGGCCTGACCTGGGACGGGCGTGTGGACCACGGCTATGATCAGGCGAAGATCCCGCTGCTTTCGCCTTTCGAAATGGGCAACAAGGACGAAAACCAGGTCGTCACCTCGCTCAGCAAGGCAGCCTATGCCAGTGATTTCAAGGAAATTTTCGGCCAGGATGTCTTCGGCAATGCCCGGGATGCGTTCCAAGGGGCAGTCGAGGCGCTCAGCACTTTCGAGCAGAGCGGCGCAGACTTCTATCCCTATTCCAGCCGCTATGACGCCTTTCTTGCCGGCAAGGGCACCCTGACGGCGCAGGAGCTTCACGGGCGCGAACTCTTCGAAGATCCGGCCAAGGGAAACTGTTCGAGCTGCCATCTGAGCGAGCCCGCCAATGATGGGGAGCCGCCGCAATTTTCCGACTTCGGCTTCCTCGGTCTCGCGGTACCGCGCAACATGGCAATCCCGGCCAATGCCGATCCCAACTACCATGATCTCGGCCTCTGCGGCCCTCAGCGTACCGATTTCAAGGATCGGCCGGATTATTGCGGCCTGTTCCGCACGCCGACGTTACGCAATGTGGCACTGAAGAAGAGCTTCTTCCACAATGGCTATTTCCACTCGTTGCGCGACGTTGTTTCCTTCTATGCCACACGTGACAGCGATCCGGGCCGCTGGTATCCGAAGAACGCCGACGGCACGATCCGCAAATATGACGATATCCCGGAGGCTTATTGGGGCAATCTCAATCAAGACCCGCCCTTCGGCCGCAAGCCCGGCGATCCGCCGGCACTGACGGAATCGGAAATCGACGATATCGTCGCTTTCCTCGGCACCCTGACCGATGCCGATCAGTTGCCCGGGCCAGCACAGCAGGCGGCACATTGACCCAAAGGAAAAGGCCGGAGCAATGCCCCGGCCCTTGTTCACTGGTGTAACAAGTAATCAGGCAACCGTGACCGGAACTTCGGTCGAGGTGCGCATGGCGTGGCTGTAGGGGCAGACGATGTGGGCCGCAGCTGCGAGCTTTTCAGCAGTTTCGCGGTCGACACCCGGGATGTTGACGGTCAGGGCCACTTCGATGCCGAAGCCGCCGCCATCTTCACGCGGGCCGATGCCGACGGTTGCGGAGACGGTGGTTTCCTCGGGAATCTTGACCTTTTCCTTGCCGGCCACAAATTTCAAGGCACCGAGGAAGCAGGCGGAATAACCGGCCGCAAAGAGCTGTTCGGGATTGGTGCCGGTTGCGCCGTCGCCGCCGAGTTCCTTCGGCACGGTCAGCGTGACGTCGAGAACGCCGTTTTCGGAAACGGCGCGGCCTGCGCGGCCACCGGTGGCGGAAGCTTTGGTCGTGTAGAGAATAGGCATGACAATCTCCTTTGGTTGGCCCCGTTCGTTCGGGTTGAGTTTTTAATAACGCCCAATTAAATTGTACGCAAGTGAATTTTGCAAATTGCATTCGGAATTTGAAAAGAGGACAATGGGACCTCTGAGGATGACAGCGATGAAAGCGAGAACGGCGAAAGTGATGGAAATACCGGAAGAGGAAAAGCGGCTGGATAAGCAGCTCTGTTTCGCGGTTTACGCGACGGCGCATGCCTTTACCCGCGCCTACAAGCCCATACTCGACAAGGTGGGCCTGACCTATCCGCAATATCTCGTCATGCTGGTTCTATGGGAAAAAGCCGAACTGCCGGTCAAGACGATCGGCGAGCAGCTCGATCTCGATTCCGGCACGCTCTCCCCTCTCCTCAAGCGGCTGGAGCAGAACGGTCTCATCAAGCGCACCCGTGATTCCCGCGACGAGCGGCAGGTCATCGTGTCGCTGACGCCGAAAGGTCAGGCGATGAGGGGCGAGGTCAATACGATCATGTCGTCGATCGGCGAGGCGATCGGCTGCACGTTGGAGGAAATGGCGGTCATGCGCGACATGCTGACCCGGCTGCGCGGAAATCTCAACGCAAGCATATAGGCCGAGGCCAAGCACGGCCTGAAAGACGATGCCCGCGCCACCTCGGCGCGGGCAATTTGCATTATTCCGCTGCCTGATAGGCCTGCGGGCGAAGCGTGGCGCTCTTCGGACCGACAGCGGCAAGCAGGGTGATCAGAATCGCCAGCAGCGCCACGAAGACGATGCCGCCGACATAGGGATCCCAGCCGAAGTGCGGGGCTGCGGCGAAGATGGCGGAAGCGGCCGCAAGCACGATGCCGCCGCCGATCTGGAAGGAGGCAAAGAGCAGGCCGGAGGCAAGGCCGGACTTGTCTTCTTCGACATCAGACAGTGCTGCAACCTGGATTGCCGGATAGGTCATGGCATAGCCGACGCCGAGCGGGATCTGGTTCAAGGCAACCAGGATGATCGGATCGATGTGGCCGACCAGAGCAACCCAGAGGATATAGCTCGTCGCCTGCAGCCCGACGCCAACCGCCATCAGGCCCGTCGTGCCGCGGTTCTGCGCGACAGTGGCAAAACGCGGTGCAAGGAACATCACGCAGACACCGCCGAAGGCGAAGCAGAAGCCGGTGGTAAAGGCCGACCAGCCGATCACATCCTGATAGTAGAGCGTGGCGATGAACTGGAAGCCGACATAGGCGCCCTGGAACAAAGCGGCGATGGCATTGGCATGGCTGAGCTTTGCCCGGCGGAAGATATGCAGCGGCACCATGGGATCGGCATGGCGCGATTCGACGATCAGGAAGAGTGCGATCAGCACCACGGAAGCAACGAGCGAACCCCAGGTGAAGAAGTCATTCCAGCCGGCTGCGGCAGCGTTGGTAATGCCAAAGACGAAGAGCAGCAGGCCGGGGGTGATCGTCAAGGCGCCCGCCCAGTCGAAATGCTTGCGTCCCTCGCCGCGCGGCGCATCCGGAGGCAGGACAAAGGGAGCGATCGCCAGCGTGAGGATCGCGACCGGAGCGCCCATGACGAGCGTTGCCCGCCAGCTCACGAGGGTGGCGGCACCGCCGAGCACCATACCGAGCACAAAGCCGGTGGCACCCGTCGAGGCGAAGACGCCGAGCGCCTTGGCCCGCTTCTCGCCCTCGCCGAAGACGGAGAGCAGCAGGGCAAGGGCCGCCGGGGCGGTGAAGGCTGCGGCGATGCCCTTCACCAGGCGGGCAGCGATCAGCGTCGGGCCACTATCGACGAAACCGCCGGCAATGCTGGCGGCCGCAAAGATGCCGAGCGACCAGAGGAAGACGCGGCGGTGGCCGAAGAGGTCGGCGACACGGCCGCCGAGCAGCAGAAACCCGCCGTAACCCAGCACATAGGCGCTGACGGCCCATTGAAGCGAGGTTGGCGGCATACCAAGTTCGGTCTGGATGGCAGGCAGGGCGACCCCGATGGTGGAAACATCCATGGCATCAAGGAAATTCGCAGCGCAGAGCAGCAGCAACGCCAGGCCGGCTCCGCGTGGAGATGGGGAATTGGTCATCGATCTCGGTTCCTTCTTTGCTGCCGCCTTCGCCGGGAGGCTGGCGGGCGGCAGGGAACGAGAAAATGTACAGCTTCAAACCCTATTGCAAATTGATAGTAGCCATGTCAGGTATTACTCATAATGATGAATGATGCTGTCCTTCGCAAAATTGATCTGAACCTTCTGCTTGCCTTTTCAGTGCTGATGCAGGAGCGCAATGTCAGCCGTGCAGCTGAAAGGCTGTTGCTCGGCCAGCCCGGACTTTCCGCCGCGCTCAAGCGACTGCGCGAGGCGCTGGACGACGAGTTGTTCGTGCGCGTCGGCCGCGGCCTGCAGCCGACGGCGCGGGCGCTGGCGATCGCCCCAGCAATCGAGGATGCTCTTTCCGGCATCGAACGGGCGATCCGCCCGCCCAAGGGTTTCGACCCGTCGACCTGGCAGGGCGAATTCCGCGTCGGCATGTGCGACAATCTGGAAACCGCCTTCTTCGGCCCGCTGGTTGCACGGCTACGTCAGCTTGCGCCGGGCGCGCGGCTCGTGGGCGTGGCAGCCGACAAACGCGATGCGGCGCAGATGCTTGATGACGGCGCCTACGAATTCAGCATTTCGGTGCATGGCGAACCCGCCTCCTGGCATATCCGCATGCCGCTGTTCGAACAGTGTTCGATCGCCATTTATGACCCGCAGCAATTGAAACTGAAGCCGCCGATCAGCGTCGAGGATTTCGTCGCCGCGCCGCATATCGCCATCTCCTTCGTCGGTAGTGCGACGACGGCGGTCGATGCTGCACTCGACAAGGTGGGTTTGAGCCGCAACGTGGTGGCGACGGTGCCCCGCTATTCTGCCGTGCCGCCAGCGCTCAGAGCCATGCCGTCGATTGCCATCGTGCCGGAATCGCTCGGACGCTGCATGGCGCAGCTTCACAATCTAGAGGTCTCGATGCCGCCGATCGAGCTGCCCGCCGATCCCGTGTCGATGCTGTATCGGCGGGTGGACAGGGCGGACGAGCGGGCGTCGTGGTTTCGGCAGTTGTTTGTCGAGGTGGCGGACAAGGCGCTGCTTGCTTCGGGGTGCAAGGCTGGGATTTGCGCTGAGGCGGCGTAACTATCAAGTCAAAAGAAAACCGCCCGTGTTGGGCGGTTTTTGTGTTTTGGGGTTAGGCACCCTTCCAGCCCTGCGCTTACGCTTCGGGCGTTCGCTGCTGCAATCGATTCACTGGATCGATTGCTCGGGCTACGCCCGACCGCAGCTCACTGCCAAACAACGATCGGGGTTTTGTTGGGAACGCGGTCGTAGAGGTCGATGATGTCCTGGTTGAGCAGGCGCACGCAGCCCGACGAGACGGCCTTGCCGATGGAGCGCCATTCCGGGTTGCCGTGCAGGCGGTAGAGCGTATCTTCGTTGTTCGAGAAGATGTAGAGCGCGCGCGCACCGAGCGGATTCAGGAGGCCTGGCTCCATGCCGCCACGCTCGATCGAGTATTTCGCGAGCTCCGGCTGGCGGGCGACCATCTCGTTCGGCGGCTTCCAGCGCGGCCATTTCTGCTTCCACTGGATGACGCCATTGCCCGACCAGGCGAAACCTTCGCGGCCGATACCGACGCCGTAGCGCATCGCCATGCCACCGGGCTGGACGAGATAAAGGAAGCGCGAGGGCGTATCGACGACGATCGTGCCCGGCGGCTGGCCGGTTGGATCCACGACCTGCTGGCGATAGTAGCGCGGGTCGATCTGCTGGTAGGGAACGGCGGGGATGAGGAAACCGCCGTCTTCGATTGGGCCGTACATGACGGCAAGTTCTGCTTCGCTGGGTACGCTCGTCGTCTGGAACGCGCGGAAGGGCGAACGGTAGCTGATCGACATGCCGCCATTTTCGACCGTATTCGAAGTGGAGGCACAGCCTGCCAGCGCGGAAGCCGCTGTCAAAGCCGAAAAGGAAAGGAAGCTACGACGGGAGAGGGGTTTATCGAGGCTCATGACGCGGGACTGATTTCCTTCGTGATGCGGGGCTTGCCATAAACGCAGCTCACCCCTGATTCGTCCAATGCCGAAATCGACAAGGAAAAAATCTATCGGCTTATACTAAATAAACCATAGCATCACGCAGACGTGTCCAGCTTCGGGCAGACGATCTCGCCTGCCCTGTTGCAGCCCTACATCACCACGATCTCTGACTTGGCCGACACGCGGTCGTAGAGGTCGACCACATCCTGGTTGAGCATGCGTACGCAGCCGGAGGAAACCGCCTTACCGACGGATTGCCAGTCGGGCGTGCCGTGAATGCGATAGAGCGTGTCCTGGCCATCCTTGAAAATATACATGGCGCGGGCGCCGAGCGGATTTGCAAGGCCCGGATTCATGCCGCCATTTTCCGCAGAGAAGGGACGAACTTCCGGCTGGCGGGAGACCATTTCGACCGGCGGTGTCCAGCGCGGCCACTTCTGTTTCCACTGGATGACGCCGCGGCCCTTCCAGGCAAATCCCTCGCGGCCGAGGCCGACGCCGTAACGCATGGCCCTGCCATTGCCTTCAACGAAATAGAGGAAGCGGTCCTGGGTATCGACAACGATCGTGCCGGGGCGTTCGTTGGTCTGGTACTCGACCTCCTGGCGCAGATATTCCGGACGGATGCGAGTGGCGGGGATGGCCGGCAGCGTGAAATCGCCGTCCCTGACCTGGCCGTACATGCCCATGTCGAGGTTCAGCGGGTTGCTGACCGGCAGGCCATAGGTCTGATTGAACTGCGTCCTGTAGAGTTCGCGTGTATGCGGCACCGGTTGATCGGGAAGAGGCTTGACGCGACGCGGATCGACGCCCGGCGGCTCGTAGAAGACCGGTGAAATCTCCTGCACGAAGCGCGCAGGCGAATCCGCTGCGACATCGGGGACAAGAATGTTGCAGCCGCTGAGCATCGTTGCAGCAGCCGCGAGCCCGACAAACGGGAAAGCCCGGCGCAGAAAATTCATGAAACCACCCTCATCAGCGATCACGGAGACAGCATTATCTGCTCACAGGATGGCATTCGCGGCTGGCGCGAGGCTGGTGCCAGAAGCTGGAACCCGCCGAAAAAGACGGATGACGCAGGTCCCTGCCGGACATGCATCCGGCAGCTGTCAGGCCGCCACACCATGGAAGAATGCGATGCTCTGCGCGATCTCGGCCGGCAGTGCCGAAGTGTGGTTGCCGTCAACAGTATCTGCTTCGATATGCGTACCGGCCGCACGGGCACGCGAAACGAGAAGATCGGCGCGATCGTTGAAATGAGACTCTTCCGTGCCGTGCAGCACACGTACCGGGCACTTGAAGCTGTGCGCATAACAAAGCGCCGTGCGTACCTCGAATTCATGCGCGTTGGAATCGTCGAAGCGGATGTCTTCGGGATAGCGGTTGAAGAAGCGGAAGGCATCCGCATTGCCCGAAATCGGCACCGCCGCCCGAAAATGATGCGTACTCATCGCCGTCAGCATGGTCAGCGTGCCGCCGATGCTGTGGCCGGCAATGAAGAGGCGCGCGGGATCGACGCCAGGCAGATGGCGCAGGCGCTCGGTCGCGGCAAGCACGTCGTCCACCTCGTCATAGAAACCGGAAAAATTGCCCATCTGGCCGTTTTCGCCGCGCATGGAAGGCATCATCACCACATAGCCGGCATCCACGTAGGGCTTCATGAGCTGCCAATGGCCAATGCCCATGGCATTGCCGCCGTGAAGGAAGAGGATGCCGGGCTTCGACTTGGTCCCGCGCTTGTATTTGGACACCCAGGCCGTCAACTCCAGCTCGCCGCCATAGCCGGAGCGGTAGAATATCCGGTCGGCATCGGCCGGTGCCGTCAGCGGCTCATATTTATCCGGCGCCGGCCCCTTCTGCAGCAGCTTGGTGCGGAAGTGATGGCGGACACTGGCATAGTCATGCTTGGCGAGCCTTGGAACATCGGGGACATCGAAGGCATTCGCGAGGCGAGGCAGCATAAGAGAGCCGGCTATCCCTGCAAGCACGCCGCGGCGTTGACGGAAAAAGGCATTTCGTTCTTGCGAGCTCATACGCGGCACCCATCATTTCCCCGGCCCAAAAAATCTGCACCGGACGAACCTTGCCGCCAATACACATGCTGTTGAAAACGGGGGACTGCGTCATTTTTGCGCAGGCAGATGATATCAACCCGCCTTGGCGTCGATCATAGCAATGAGCGTGCGAAGGCGATCGGCCTCGTAGGAGGGCTTGTCCGGGCGCAATCTCGCGATGCGGGGGAACCGCATGGCTACGCCCGACTTGTGGCGTGTGGAGCGATTGATTCCCTCGAAGGCGACTTCCACCACGAAGCCGAACTCCTTGTCCGCCCGCACTGCGCGGACCGGGCCGAAGCGCTCGGTCGTGTTATTGCGCACGAACTTGTCCAGCACTTCGAGCTCGGCATCGGTGAAGCCGAAATAGGCCTTGCCGACAGGGACGAGCTGTTCGCCATCCTCATCCTCCGCCCAGACGCCGAAGGTGAAATCGGAATAATAGCTGGAGCGCTTGCCGTGGCCGCGCTGGGCATACATCAGCACCGCATCGACATTGTAAGGATTGCGTTTCCACTTGAACCACGGCCCCTTCATGCGACCAGCCTGATAGATGCTGTCGCGGCGCTTGATCATCACGCCTTCGATAACGGGATCGGGCGGGGCAGCACGGAGATCGTCCAGCTGCTCCCAGGTGGAGAACGGCACCAGAGGCGAGAGGTCGAAGCGGTCGTGCGGGGCACGGTCGATAATTTCCGAGAGCCGGTCGCGACGCTCGATATAGGGCTTGCCGCGCACGTCCTGGTCGCCGTCGAAAAGCATGTCATAAGCGCGGATGAAAGCCGGATACTCTTCCAGCATTCGTGCCGTCACCGTCTTGCGGTTCAGGCGCTGCTGCAGGTCGGAGAAGGTGCGGGTCGGGTTGTTGGAACGCGCCGTGCCGCCAACCAGAAGCTCTCCGTCGATGACGCCGGAAAAGCTGATTGAATCAAGAACATCAGGAAAGGCACCGGATATATCATCGCCGGAGCGGGAATAGATCCTGCGTGTCTCGCCGGAGCGGGAGAGCTGGACGCGAATACCGTCCCATTTCCACTCGGCGGCATAATTGGCGGCGTCGAGACTATCGAGATCGCCCTCCTCCACCGGATTGGCAAGCATCACGGAATGGAAGATCGCAGGCGTTGCAAGTACCGGCTTTTCCTCACCACCCTCCAGCCATTTGAAGAGCGATTCATAGGGCGGCTGCAGGCCGTGCCACAGAGTTTCGATCTCGGTCACGTCCTTGCCGCCGAGATCGGCAAGCGCCTGCTTGGCGAGGCGGGCGGAAACGCCGATGCGCAATGCCCCGGTCGCGAGCTTGATAAAGGCAAAGCGCCCAGAGGAATCGAGACGGTCGAGCAGGTCGCGCACGAAGCTGCGCACTTCCGTGCGGCCAAGCGAATTCATTCTGACGACCACCTCGCCGAGACGCGGCTGGGCGAGCGCAGAGCGGTCGACATCGCGTTCATTGTCCCAGACCAGCGAGATGGTTTCGGCGAGGTCGCCGACATAATCATAGGAGTAGCGGAAGAGCACATCGTCCATGCGCTCCAGAACCAGTTCGCGCAGCATGGCGGGCTTGACGTTGCGCACCTCCAGCGTGCCGGCAATGGCAGCAAGGCCATAGCCGCGATCAGGGTCGGGCGTGTCGCGGAAATAGTCGGTCAGCAGCTTGAGCTTGCCGTTGCGGCTGGGGGTCAAGACCAGGCGGTCGAGGAGGTCGGCGAAGGCTTTCATGCTTCAATCCCCCTCGTCCTCATAACCCACCAGATGCAGCGGCTTGGCCTTGATGCCCTGCAGCTCGCACCAGCGCACCAGTGCCTCCTCGCGGCCATGGGTGACCCAGACCTCCTGCGGGGCAAGCTCGGTGATCGTCTCGGTCAGTTCCGGCCAGTCGCAATGGTCGGAGATGACGAGCGGCAGTTCGACACCGAGCTGTTTGGCGCGCTGGCGCACCATCATCCAGCCGGAGGCGAAGGACGGCAGCGGATCGTTGAAGCGGCGGGCCCAGCGGTCGGCAAAGGCAGAGGACGGGCCGACGACGACGGCGCCCTTGAAAATGGACTTGTCGCGGCTTTCGATCGTGGCCGGCAACAATTCGCCGAGATCGATGCCCTGGCTGACATAATAATCGCAGAGACGTTCCATCGCGCCGTGAATATAGATCGGTTCACCGTAACCGGCGTCGCGCAGCAGGCGGATGACACGCTGTGCCTTGCCGAGCGCATAGGCTCCGACGAGGTGTGTGCGTTCGGGAAACTGGCGCAACGAGGCGAGCAGCTTGCCGGTCTCGTCGATCGGATCGGGATGGTGGAAGACCGGCAGGCCGAAGGTCGCCTCGGTGATGAAGACATCACAGGGCACGGGCACATAGGCTTCGCAGGTCGGGTCGGGCCGGCGCTTGTAGTCGCCCGATACGACGATGCGCGTGCCATTCTTCTCGATGGCGATCTGGGCCGAGCCCAGCACATGGCCGGCAGGATGGAAGCTTACCTTCACGCCGTTGACGACGAGTTCTTCGCCGAAAGCGACCGGCTGTTCGCTCGCAGAGAAGCCGTCGCCGTAGCGGATGCGCATGATGTCCAGTGTCTGGCGGGTGGCGAGCACATTCACGTGGCCTGGACGCGCGTGATCGGAATGGCCATGGGTGATCAACGCCCGCTCCACCGGCCGCACCGGATCGACATAGAAGCCGCCTTCCGGGCAATAGAGCCCTTCGGGGGCGGGATAGAGCAACGCGTCTGGTCTCATGACAGCAAAGATAGTGGGAAATGCGTTTTGCGCCAGAGGGATACGCAGAACCAAATTCAGCGGTGAAGACGAGCCATGTGGCTCCGTCCGTTGCATCCGCCCCCAAGCCTCGTTAGCTTCGCCCGCGCTACGGCAAGGAAGCGGATGAGAGGCATATGAGGACTGTTTTCGGATATGCGTTGGTGGCGTTCGGGCTGGCTCTGCCTGCCGCAGCCGCGGCAACAGACTGGCAACCGAGTGAGGAAGTGAAGGCATATGCAATCGCCGGCCGCACCGGCATGCAGCTCTACCAGTCCATCGGCGAGCGCGGCCCGCAGGTCGGGCCGGGCCGGGTCATCGCGCATACGACTTTCAAGCTGACCTGGACGCGCAAATACGAACAGCAAGGCAGTGCCTGCACGCTGACTTTTGCAAAGCCGAAGCTCATCATCATCTACACGCTGCCGAAGGCGCCGAACGACCTGCCGGCGGCGACCAAGGCAAGTTGGGAGAGCTTCATATCGGGTGTGCGCACGCATGAGCGCTGGCACGGCGAGACGATCATCGAAATGGTCAAGGAGATCGAGACGCTGAGCAACGGCTTCTCCGTGCCTGATGATCCCGGCTGCAAGAAGATCAGGCCGGAGCTGACGGTGCGGCTCGGAGAGCTCTCCAACAGGCAGCGTCAGCGCGGCCGGGATTTCGACCGCGTGGAAATGAGCGAGGGCGGCAATATCCAACAGCTCATCCTGAAGCTGGTGAACGGTCCCTGAGCGGTTCAGAGCGCCGCGAGGAAAGTGTCGACGCGGCTCCAGGTGGCCTCCGCCGCCTTTGCATCGTAGTCTGGCAGCGACGGATCGGTATAGAGATGGCCGACGCCGGGATAGAGGAAGACCTCCAGGCTGATAGCAGCTCTTGCGGCATGCGCACGCCATGGAGCCACCTCATCCGCGGGCGCGAACTGGTCGGGGTCCGCCAGATGGACCTGAAGGGGAATGCCTTCGCGCGCGTTTGCCGGAATTTCTGCGATACCATGCAGCAAGAGGATGCCGGCCGCTTGCGGTCGTCCCGGCCAGAGGCTCGCGGCTACGCCTGCGCCCATGGAGAAGCCGCCGAGGACGGCCGATGCCGGCAAGTCGGCGATCGCCTTTTCAGCGCGCCCGCAAAGTTCGGCCCAGCCGATCTCTTTCCTGAGGGCAAAGCCTTCTTCGAGCGTGCTCCCTACCCTGCCCTCGTAAAGATCCGGCGTTACGACCTGATGGCCGGCCGCGCGCAGACGCGCCGCGGCGTCGCGTTCAAGGGACCGCAATCCGTAGACCGAGTGAAAAAGTGCAATCGCCGCCATCACCATCTCCCTGTTTTCTGGGCTAAACATAGGGTTTCTGCAACGTGAAGGCGAGCTTTAACGCACAAAAGCCCCAAATGAGCCAAAGAACCACCGGAATCGCTTTCTAGCCATTGCCGAGGCACGGCCGGAGGGGATGATGGGACGGAAGCTCAAATATGCAGGCGCGGCAATTCTCGTATTTGCCGCCGCAGTTTATCTCAACAATACCAGCTTTCTAGCCAAACATCGCGAGGGCAAGCCGTTGCTTCTGGCGCATCGCGGCATTGCCCAGCGCTTCGATGAGACGGATCTCAAGAACGACACCTGCACGGCTACACGCATGCTGCCGCCAAAGCACGACTATCTGGAGAATACGATCCGCTCCATGCAGGCGGGTTTTAATGCGGGTGCGGACGTGGTGGAGGTCGATATCCACCCCACGACGGACGGGCAGTTTGCCATCTTCCATGACTGGACACTCGATTGCCGGACAGATGGGCATGGCGTGACGCGGGAGCATTCCATGACCGAGATGAAGTTGCTCGATATCGGCTATGGCTACACCGCCGATAACGGCAAGACATTTCCTTTTCGTGGCAAAGGCGTCGGTCAGATGCCGACCCTGGATGAGGTGCTTTCTACCTTCCCGGACAAACATCTGCTCATCAATGTCAAAAGTCGCGACCCCTCGGAGGGCGAAAAGCTCGCTGCCGTGCTGAATGGCCTGCCGGCTGAGCGGCGCGCCAGGATCATCGTTTATGGCGGTGATGAGCCGATCGATCGCTTCAGGCAATTGGCGCCCGAGATCCGCACGGCTTCGCGCGCCAGTCTCATGGGCTGCCTTACCGGCTATATCGGCTATGGTTGGACGGGTGCGCTGCCTGCCGATTGCAGGAATGTGATGATGCTGGTGCCGATCAATTACGCGCCCTGGCTGTGGGGCTGGCCCGACAGGTTCCTCAACCGCATGCAGGATGCGAATACGCTGGTCTTCGTGATCGGCCCCTATCACGGCGGCGGCTTTTCGACCGGTATCGACAGTGCCGAACGCTTTGCGCAACTGCCAGCCAATTACTCCGGCGGCATATGGACGAACGAGATCGAGACGGTCGCCGATCTGGTGAAGTGATCAAGCGCCCCGCGCGAGCAGCATGACGACGATTTCTTCCGGCGCAACAGGCTTGGAGAAGCGATAGCCCTGCGCCTCCTCGCACCCTGCGTGGCGCAGGAAATCCAGCTGCGCATCGGTTTCCACGCCTTCGGCCAGCACCGAGAGCTTCAGTGTCTGGGCAAGCGAAATGACGGCCGACGCGATGGCAACGGCAGTCGTATCTGCAGGCAGAGCTTCGACCAGCGAGCGGTCCATCTTCAGCCGGTCGAAGGGAAAGGTCTTCAGTGCCGCAAGCGAGGAATAGCCGGAGCCGAAATCATCGATCGACAGGCGCACACCGAGCGCGCGCAGAGAGAGCATGATAGCGAGCGCTCTGGCCGCATCCTGCATGATGACGCTTTCGGTCACCTCCAGCTCCAGCCATCGCGCATTGAGCCTATGGCTGTCGATCGCCTCGGCGACGTGGGAGGCGAAGTCCGGATCGGCAAACTGCTTGGGCGAGACATTGACGGCAATGGTCAGTGGCGTCAGGCCCATGTCCTGCCAGGCGCGAGCCTGGCGACAGGCCTCGTTCAGCACCCACAGGCCGAGCGGCACGATGAGACCGGTTTCCTCCGCAAGCGGAATGAAATTGACAGGCGGTATCACACCCTTCGTCGGGTGGTTCCAGCGCACCAGTGCTTCGAGGCCGGTAACGCGGCCTGTCGCGACATCGACCTGCGGCTGGTAGAGCAGGAAAAGCTGGTGGGCGACGATCGCCTGGCGCAATTCCTCCTGTTCGGTGAGCGGCAGGTCGACGGAATCGCTTACAACGCCGTCGTGATATTGCAGCGTATTCCGACCGAGCTGCTTGGCGCGGTACATGGCGCGATCCGCATTGGTGAGCAGTTCGTCCGGTGTGGCGCCGTCCCATGGGAAGGCGGCGATGCCAATGCTCGAGGTGACAGCGATTTCACCCACAACGGAGCGGACCGGCTTGGAAATCGCCTTCTGCAGATCGCGCAGGCGCCGCATGATGCCGGCATCGTGACTGGACTGGTGGACGAGCACGACGAGGAATTCGTCACCGCCGAGGCGTACGACCATATCCGAAGCCCGTACGCAGTTCGCCATGCGCGTGGCGGTTTCCTTCAGCACCTCATCGCCGGCGGCGTGGCCGCTCGTGTCGTTGATCTCCTTGAAATTGTCGAGATCGATGTAGGCAACGGTGACCTTGCGGTTGTTGCGCCGGGCCTGATCGAGGATCTTCGCCATGCGCTCCTTCAGGAAAGCACGGTTCGGCAGGCCCGTAAGATCGTCGTGATGGGCCATGAAATGAATACGGTCATCGACACGCTTGCGCTCTACGGCGATGCCGGCGACGTGGGTGGCGAGCGCCACCAGCTTCATTTCATGTTCGGTCGGGCGCCGCGGCTCTTTCGAATAAAGCGCGAAGGTGCCGAGGACATTCTTCTGCGAGGTGCAGATCGGCGTCGACCAGCAGGAGCGGAAGCCGAACTGGCTGACCATCGCCCTAAAATCCTCCCAGAGCGGGTCGGCCATGACGTCCTCGACGATGACGGTTTCGCCACGCCAGGCTGCCGTGCCACAGGAGCCCACCTTCGGGCCGATGACAACGCCGTCGATCATGCGGCTGTAGGCGCCGGGAAGATTGGGAGCCGCGCCGTGGTAGAGCCGCGTGCCCTCGCTGTCCAGCAGCAGCACGGAGCCGGAAATGCCGGTCATCTGCCGCTCGATCATCAGCACCAGCGCTTCGAGGATCATCGGCAGCGGTTCGTTGCGGGCGATCATTTCCAAGAGGTTCGCCTGGCCGCGATAGAGCTCCTCCTGCCGCTTGCGCTCGGTAATATCGCGGGAGACGCCGATGAGCCCGACGACTTCGCCGCGATCATTGCGCAGCGGTATCTTGGAGGTCAGGCGGCACATGGTACCGCCATCAGGCAGCGGCACGAATTCCTCCAGGTCGATGCGGGGCTCGCCGCCCGACATGATCTCCTGCTCGACATCGAAATACCGGCGGGCCGTCTCAAAATCAAACAGGTCGAAATCACGCTTGCCGGCGATCTCGGCAGCGTTCTCAAATCCGTGGCTGCGCGCCGTGACAGCATTGGCGAAAACGAAGCGGCCGTCGCGATCCTTGACGTACAGAAAATCGGGAAGCTCGTGGACGATCGCCTTGAGGCGGAGATTCTCTATGCCTTCGGAAAGATGGTGCGCGGTCGCCGCCATCATTGCCTCGGTGGCAGCTACGATACGTTGTGTCTCGGCACTGAAGCTATCACCAGATTCCCAACGCCGGGCACCAATTCCATTCATGACGCTGTTCTCCCGGTAACCTCAGGCGCTGTCCACAATAGTCATAATTGAAACCGCTTTCCAAAATAGCGAGCATTTCCTTCAGGTTGTTTAAATGGAAAGGTGAACAAGACGACAATATCCGAGAGGTTGCGTTTCTTACTCGACCGACGGTTATTCTTCTTTTGCGGATATGCATCAAAAGAGGACATTTCTACTGGCATGTTTCCTGCGTGGGCACCGATATGAAGAAAGATTTCAGCAAAATCTCCCGACGAGATCTGCTTGGCATGCTGGCCGCCTCCGCGGCAGCCATGACGGCGGCTCCCGTTGGTGCGGAGCAACCCGACCTGCGTGGCTCGATCGATACGGTCCGGTATCGCGCCGTTCCCGAGAGCGGCGACAGGAAGAACCGTAACCTGCAGCAGATGATCGAGCAGGCGGCGCGCGAGAACGCACCGGTCTTCCTGCCGCCGGGCACCTACCGGATCTCCAACCTGACCTTGCCGGACAATACGCGCATCAGTGGCGTGCCCGGTGCGACGCGGATCGTCTATACCGGCGAAGGCCATCTCTTCGCAGCCGAAAATGTCGGCCGCATCGAGCTTTCCAACCTCGTGATCGACGGATCGAACCGCTTGCTTGCGGACTATGCCGGCGGGCTCGTCCAGTTCACCGGTGTCGGTGAGGTCCTGATCGACAATTGCCAGATCGTCGGCAGCCGCAAGCACGCGCTGCAGCTCGAGCGCTGCGGCGGGCGGATCGAGCGCAGCACGATTTCCGGCGCAGGACAGTCGGGCATCTATGCGGTGGAATCCGCGGGACTTGAAATATCGGGCAATACGGTTTCGGATTGCGGCAATGGCGGCATTCTGGTGCACCGCTGGAAGAAGGCCGAGGATGGCACCGTCGTTTCCGGCAACCGTGTTTTCAAGATCCGTGCCAATGATGGCGGCACGGGCGAGAACGGCAACGGCATCAATATTTTCCGCGCCGATGGCGTAACGGTGACGAACAATCAGATCTCCGACTGCGCCTTCACCGCTGTTCGCGCCAATTCCGGCTCAAATATCCTGATCAGCAACAACCAGTGCCGCCGCTCCGGCGAGACGGCGATCTACGTGGAGTTCGAATTCGTCGGCGCGGTCGTCTCCGGCAATGTGATCGACGGGGCGGCAAACGGCATATCGATTGCCAATTTCGACCAGGGCGGCCGGCTGGCAAGTGTGACGGGCAATGTCATCCGCAACCTGACGCTCAAGGGGCCCTACAAGCACGAGGTCGGCTTCGGCATTGGCATTGCGGCGGAGGCCGATACGCTGGTGTCTGGCAATGTCATCGAGGATGCGCCGCGCTGGGGGCTGCAGATCGGCTGGGGGCCTTATCTGCGCAATGTCGTGGTCAACGGCAATGTCGTGCGCAAGTCGCCGGTCGGCTGCGCGGTCTCGGTTGCCGAGGGCGCCGGTTCCGCCGTCATCACCGACAATATCTTCCAGGAAATGGGCAAGGGCGCTGTTATGGGATTCGAGTGGGAGAAGCAGGTTTCTGACGAGCTTGCCGACAATAACTCCCGCTATAAGCAGCTGACCGTCGATCGAAACCGGATTTCCTGAGTGCTATCAAAAGCTTTCATCGACATATCATCCGCGGATGCTTTCTTCACTGTCGCGCTGGCTTTAGGGTCGGCGCACCAAAGAAGAGGGACATTTCCATGCTGACGATTTATGGGGTTTACCGCTCGCGTTCGGCCCGCGTTTACTGGATGGCCGAGGAACTCGGGATCGAATTCGAGTCCGTGCCGGTGTTGCAGGCCAAACGGCTTGCCAATCCGCTTTCACCGGACGCGCCTATCAATACTCTGTCGCCGAAGTTCCTTGCGTTGAACCCGATGGCATTGATCCCCGCCGTCAAGGACGGCGATCTCGTGCTGAATGAGTCGCTGGCAATCAACCTTTACCTCGCACGCAAATATGGCGGCGAGCTCGGCGGTAAAACCGTCGAAGAAGACGGTTTGATGACGATGTGGACGGTCTGGGCGGTTTCCGAACTCGATGGCAATACGGGCAAGATCGTCTCGACCTATGATGACGGCAGGGAAAACACCGAGGCAGGACGCGCCGTGATCGATGTCGCGTGCCGTACCATGAAGCGGCCGCTCTCGGTTCTCGAAAAGCATCTCGACGGCAAGGACTGGATCGTCGGCGGACGCTTCACGGTCGTCGATCTCAACATCGCGGAAGTGCTGCGCTATGCCCAGAGCGAAACCGCGCTCTTCGAGGCACATCCGAATATTAACGCCTGGATCAAGCGCTGCCAGTCGCGTCCGGCCTATCTGGAGATGCAGCGCAAGCGCTCACTGGAGCCGATCGAGATTTGAGGATCAGCCGAAGATCGCGGCAGTTTCAGCCATTTGCTCGCGAATCCAGGCCTTGAAGTCGCGTACCTTCTTCGGCTCGCGGCTGCCTTCGGCTGTTACGAAATAATAGCCGTCGCCGGTATTGGCGCGGATGCCGAAGGGTGCGACCAGCCGGCCCTCCTGCAGGGAAAAGCCCGCAAGTGTCTGCCAGGCAAGCATCACGCCCTGCCCGGCAATCGCCGCATCGAGGCAAAGCGAGGCATCGTTGAAGCTGTGGCGTACTGCGGGCGGGGCACCGGATAGGCCGGCCGCCTGCATCCAGACATCCCATGTGAACATGGCATGGGCATCGATGACGGCCGGGAGCTTCAGGATATCGGCCGGCCTCTTCAGTTTCGCGGCCATCTGCGGAGAACAGACGGGAAAGACCTGCTGATCCAGAAGGTGCTCGATCCTCACGCCGGGCCATTGACCCTTGCCGACGCGGATCGCGACATCGATATCGGAGGCGGCCGGATTGATGAGCCTCGTCGTCGCATCGAGGCGCAGGTTGATTTCCGGGTGGCGCTCCATGAACCGGTCGAGGCGGCAGACCAGCCAACGGGCGGCGAGAACCGGCGCGACCGAGATGGTCAGGATGCATTCGTCCTTTCTCTGCGCCATCGAGACGGCTTCCGAAATACGGATGAAGCCCTCGTTCAGGGCGGCAAGGACAGGTGCGCCTGCTTCCGTTACCAGCATGCCCTTCGGCGTGCGCTCGAAGAGCAGTCGGCCAAGCTGCGCTTCGGCCTTGATGACTTGCTGGCTGACAGCGCCAACGGAAACGCCAAGTTCATCTGCAGCCGCCTGAAGCGAGCCAAGCCGACCGACGGCCTCCAGTGCGCGAAGGCCATTGAGATGCACGGAGCTGAGATTTCTCATATAGTTTTCCTATAGCAGGAAACCGGTAATCTCAATTGAAAAGCAAGCGTTCGCGGCTGATATTGCGATCATTGGACGCCGATCTCCATTCCATAGCAAAATTGGAAGCGCGGCCAACTGAAATCCGTTGCGCCAAAAGCCGAGCTGCGCCCTCAGAAAGCGAGAGCAAGATGTCGTTGCTGAAGTTTTTCTTGAACCAATCCAACCCTGTCTCCAGGGTTCCGCAAAGCGAACATGAAAGGGATGACGATCTTCTCGATCACCCGGATATCGCCTCGATGTCGCAGCGGGAGCTTGCCGACCTGCCGCTGCCGGTCCCCGCGCCCGGACGCCCCCTGCAACGACAACTAGAGAAATGCGCCTGAACATATGATAGAATCTGCCCGGGGACGATTCAGGGCGGACATTACGATGGAAAGCATAGCGAGCATTCTGGCGCGATTGAAGCGGTTGACAAAGGAGGCTGGCCTTTCCGGCATCGAGGAAAGCACGTCTTATGGCAACCTGGCGCTGAAGGTCGGGGGCAAAAGCTTCGTCGCGGTCAAGAACGACGAAACGGTGGTGATCTCGATCCCGATCGACCACAAGGAACATCTATTGACGATGGCGCCAGACATCTACTTTCAGACGAACCATTATGTCGGCTGGCCGCACCTGCCCGTGCGGATCGCCGCCATCGGCGACGATGAACTCAAGCAACGGCTGATCGACGCCTGGACGTACCGGGCGCCGAAGAAGCTCATATCTGCGTACCGTGCTCAGGCCTTTTCGCGTGCCAGCGCGCGCTGAACAGCAGGGCGTTCCAGCATGCGGGCATAATGCGCGCTGATCCCCGGGAAACGCGCGGGATCCACGCCATCGGACGGCAGCCAGCCGGTCATGACGAAAAGATAGGGGTCGGCGACCGTATAACTGTCACCCATCACCCATGGCCCCCTGAACAGAGCGGCCTCGATAAGCTCAAAGCTTTCACCCATGGTCTGCGGCACCTTGGCCTTCATGGATTCCAGCGCAGCTTCGTCATCAGCCCAGCGGGAACCGCGCGGGCGGTGGGCGTGGTTCACATGCACGGTGGAAGAGATATATCCGTTGAAAGCTTGCAGCCGGGCAAACTCGAACGGATCGTCTAGCGGGGCGAGTTTCGCGGTCGGCGCCATCTGGGCGATGTAGGCGAGGATCGCCGTCGACTCCGTCAATACGCCACGGTCGGTGACGAGTGCCGGAACGCGGCCCTTCGGATTGATCTTCAGAAATGCTTCCGAGCGCTGCTCGTTCTCCCGCGTATTGACCTTCTTCGTATCGAAGGAAAGGCCGGATTCCTCCAGGGCAATAAGGCTTGCGAGAGCGCAGGTACCCGGTGCGAAATAGAGTGTGTGCATAATGAGACTCCCCTTTCGGGGAGCCTTATAGCGCGAGTTTCAGGACCGGCGAAAGACGCCGGGGCGCTTTCTCTTCTGCGTCTCGGGAAGAAGAGGCAGGGCCTCAAGCGCAACCCGGCACATCCTCCAGCCGATGCCAGACGGGAATGCCGCGCTCGGTGGCGATGCGCACGTCATTATCGGCACCCTTGGAGTCGCCCGGCAGGCGCAGAACGCCCTCGCAAAGCTGCAGCAGCCTGCCTGCGACCGGATGGAAGATTTCCTCGTAGAGATCGTCACCCACCGACTTGCCGCCGGCGGCGTTCCACACCGGCAATGCCACCCATTCGCCGATCATGGGCACATGGCCAGCCTTGAAGAGCGCGTGCGACGGCTCCTCGAGGCGCTTGAGATTGGCAGCCATCTTCGTCGGGTCATCGCCCGTCCCGGACCTGTAAGGCCCGGCAATCAAAATCAACATGATCTACTCCATCAAGTCCCGGCCTCATGCACGGGATTTCGCGAAAATGCACGATATTTCTTGAATGTCGAGTCAATTCGTGCATATTCACGATATTCCGTAAATTTTCGTGCAAGAACATTCATGCTGACCAGCCAACGCAAGACCCTCATTCTCGACATCCTGCGCCGCGACGGGCAGGTCATCGCCAAGCGCGTGGCGGAGGATTTCGAGCTTTCGGAAGACACGATCCGCCGCGACCTCCGCGAAATGGCGGCGGAAGGGCTATTGAAGCGCGTGCATGGCGGCGCCTTGCCCATTGCCCCCGACCTGCCAGACTTCACGGCCCGCCGCGACGTCGCTTCCGACGTCAAGGCGCGGCTCGGCGCGAGGGCGGCGCAGATGGTGAAGGCCGGACAGATGGTATTTCTCGACGGCGGCACGACGACGGCAGAAGTTGCCCGTCACCTGCCGCGCGACATCGCCTTCACGATCGCCACCCACAGCCCGACGATCGCCGCCGAGTTGGAGCATCACCCGACGGCCGAGGTGATCCTCTGCGGCGGCAGGCTCTACAAGCATTCCATGGTGGCGACAGGCGCGGTCGCAATGGCTGCAATCTCCGCTCTGCGGCCGGATCTCTTCTTCCTCGGCGTGACGGCCGTCCATCCCGTGCACGGATTTTCGACCGGGGATTTCGAGGAGGCGGCCATCAAGCGGCATATCGCCCGGTGTTCGGCGGAGACGCATGTGCTGCTGACGGCGGAGAAATTCGATCTCGTTTCACCCTGCACAGTGCTTGCCGCAGGCGAAGTGGCGGGGCTGATCGTGCCCGCAGAAATGCCTAGGGAAAGGCTTCAGCCCTACGCCGAACTCAATGTCGCAATTGCCTCAGCTTGACCCGCTTTCGGCGCAGCGGAGGAACAAGGCCCGGCGGCAGCAGGCTGAGGACAAGCGCGGCGATGAAAACCATAAGCACGAAGACACCAGGCAGGACATTGCCGAACCCAAGCGTCAGTACCTCGTGGAAGCGTGGCTGGACATTGGCAATGATGGCCGCGAGCGCCGGCATGCCTAGAAGCTTAGCCACCATCGATGAAAGCCAGTTCATTTCAGCAACAGCGGCGAGAACGCCATAGAAGGCCGCGGCGTAGACAATGCCGCGTAGGACAGTCGAGGCGCCGAGGGGCCTGGTGTCATCGTCCTCGAAGGGAATGGCAAGATAGGCAAGGAAGGAGGCGAGAAACAGGAAAGCCAGCGAAAGCGCTTCGGATATCGCGGCCCATTGCAGGCGTTCGCCGGTCGCGACGAACAACAGGAAGGGCATGGAGGCCACAAACCACAGGGTTACCGGCAGCCCCCAAAGCCGCAGCAGCGAAAGGTAGCTCAGCCGCAGCAGCGCAGCGCCAAACAGAATCCCGATCGCAATCCACACGCCTGCAGTTTTCAGCGTACCGGCCATGAACTGCACCACCGGCATGCAGGAGCCGGCCATTTCCACACAATTGGAGAGCTGGACCGCAAGCCAGGTGAAGTAATCGAAGCAGAGCGTAAAGAACATCAGGAGGGTGATGCCAGTCAGCATCCACCACAAATAGCGGCCTGCGAACATGTTCTGCCCCCGCAGATCAGGAGGAACCGTATTCATGCGCTCCGTCGCGGCGAAGACACGGCTGACCGCCGGACGTGCCTCCATTTATATTAGGCAATTCTTATTTTTTTATAACTTATATATTTAACAATGCAGCGATTGGGGCAGCGATCAGGCAAAGGCATCTGTCACCCTGACATCACCGACATGGATGCCGTTCCAGTTGCGCATCGATTTATTTGCCAGAGCGCTCAGCGCGGCATGTTCCTTGCCGCCCTTCTCGAAATATCGTGCAAGCGTCGCGGCAACCATGGCCTCGGCAGCGCGCGTGGTGCCGTCATCACACTTCAATGCGATCGCAATTCCCTGGTCCGGGATAGCCGCGCAGAAGACGCCTTCCGCGCCCGTCTTGCAAAAGATCCGTCCGGGGGCGATCTGCATCAGTTCGGTGCAGGCACGGCCGGTGCCGGCCACATAGAACGGCTCGACCATGCAGGCTTCGATGAGCCGGCGGGAAGCTTTCGCGCGTTCGGGGCCGAGGCCATGACCCGTCGCCATCTTCGCAAAGCCATGAGCAAGTGCTTTCAGCGGCACGGCATAGGTCGGAATGGAGCAGCCGTCGGTGCCGCAGACATCATGACCGAGTGTGGCGCCCGTCAGGTCCCCCATGGCGTCTCGGATCTGCTGCTGCAGCGGATGATCGTAGCCGACATAACCCTTGCTATCGATACCCTGATGGCAGCAGACGCAGATGAAACCGGAATGCTTGCCGGAGCAATTGTTATGAAGCGCCATCGGCTTCTCCAGCGTGCGCGCCTGATGGATCAGCGTCTTCTGGTCCGAGGACCAATGCGCGCCGCATTCCAGCGCCCCCACGTCACGGCCGGCACGCGAGAGCATGGAGGCGGCAAGCGCCACATGTTCATCCTCGCCGCTATGCGAGGAACAGGCGAGCGCCAACTCCCTGTTGCCGAAGCCATAGGCATCCGCCGCGCCGCTTTCGAGCAGCGGCAGGGCCTGCATGGCCTTGCAGGCCGAGCGCGGGAAGACACTTGCTTCGATATCGCCACGCGAAAAGGCGACACGGCCATCGCCATCCACGACCGCAACAGAACCGCTGTGACGGCTTTCGACAAGGAGGCCCCTGGTGACTTCGACGAGGACGGGATTGGGCATGGCAAGGATCCGGATGTGGGTAAAGAGACTGCAGGAGGCATAGCCCCTCCATCTCCGAAAGCCAACGGAATTCGCGCCTGATGCCGGCCAATCACAGCATCTAAACAGCGATCACACGAAGTGACCGGCGGTGCGTCAAACTATCGTTTTCCGTGTGGACGCTATGGGGCTAAAGGTGGGGTATCAGGACTCGTTTTCATGCCATCCTCATTCTCTTCCATCATCCGCGACAGCCGCATCCGCATTCCAACCGTCACGCTGGTGGCGCTCGCCTTCACCTATGCGTCGACCGTTCCCTACCAGTCGATTATCGGCATCAGCGAACTCGGCATGAGTGACGGCGCCTATTCGGCGCTGGTCTTCTTTGCTGCCATCGTCAATGTCTCGATCAGCCTGACGCTCGGCATATGGTCGGACAGGCTGACGGAAAGGCGACCGCTGGTGCTTGCGCTTTCCATTGCCGGTATGATCGGCTTCGGATCGATCGCGCTCATCCATAGTCCCGCTGTCTTCATCTTCTCGGTGCTGTTCCTCGTGCCGATGAGCAATTCCACCTATTCGCTGCTCTTTGCCAGCGTGCGGGCGCGCACCAACCAGCTGGTCCGCAGCGAAGCGGTCGCCATCACCTCGACAGTGCGCGCACTCTATTCGGGGTCCTGGGCGGTGGCGCCTGGGCTGGTCGGGCTTGCGCTGGTCACTTCGCCATCGATGACGCCGGCTTATGGCGTGGCGGCGGTGGCAAGCCTCATCTGCTTCTGTCTCTATTTCTTCTTTGCGCCCGGCAATGGACCGGTACGCGAAACGATCCCCAACCAGCCGGGCTTCTTCGCTTCACTGAAGCGGGTCTTTGCGCCCGATGTTTTCATCCGTGTTTTCGTCATGTCGCTGCTGCTCGGCCTGCAGCGGCTGAGCGGCATGGTTTCGCCGCTCATCGTCGTGCACAAGATCGGCGGCAGCGTCGTCGATGTCGGCTTTCTCTCGGGCCTGACGGCTTTTCTCGAAATGCCCTTCATGATGATGTGGGGGCTTGTACAGCGACGTTTCCGCACTGTGCATGTATTGGCTTTCGGCTCGGTGCTCTACTGCCTCTATCTGGTGCTGCTCGGCTTTGCCACCGCACCCTGGCAGCTCTATGCGCTGCTCGGTCTCAATGCCTGTGGGGCTGCTGCCATCCTCAGCCTGCCGATCACCTATCTGCAGGACCTCATCGCCGACCGGCCGGGTCTCGGCAGTTCACTCATCTCGCTCAACACCTTTATCGGCATTGGCGTTGCCGCAGGTCTTTTCGCGCTCGGAACAGCGGTAACGGATTATTCCGGTACGGCCTTTGTCGGGGCGGCGACAGGCATCGCCACCATCGTGATCCTGCTCTATCTGGAAAGCGGCAGCGGCGTGCGCCAGCCTGCCTAAGTCATCGCGGTGTGATGCGATAGGCGCAGCGTCGTGCCCCAAGCAGGATGTGTTCGCTGCGCTCGACCCTGGCCGAAAGCACGCTGCGGAAAGTATCGAGTTCGGAACGGCAAAAACCGGCGCAGGCGGTTGCCGCCGCGCAGATCGGACAATGGTTCTCGACCAGCATCAATGATCCATCCTCCTCCTGCCAGCTATCGGCCATATAGCCCTCGCGGCTGCGGATGGCGGCCAGCCCCTCCACGCGGGCAGCAAGATCCGGCTTGTCTGCGAGTTCGTCGCGATAGCGCTGCAGCGTTTCGTTTTCGCGCGCAGTTATGACGGCATCGAGTGCTGCGGGGCCAAGTTGCTGAACCACCGTTGTCAGCAACGTCGCCGTCAGCTCGGCGTGGCCGTCAGGGAAATGACTGTTACCTTCCGCTGTCAGATGCCAGAGCTGGCTCGGACGCCCCCTGCCCCTGGCGGCGACGCTGACGGGCTCCACCAGCCCTTCCTCCGCCATCTTCGCAAGCTGCTGGCGAGCGGCTTCGCCGGAAATGCCGAGCGCATTGCCGAGCGCGGCAGCAAGCTGCGGCCCTTCTGTCTTCAACAGGATCAGGATACGATTGACAGGGGACTGGCGCATATTTTCCAAGTTATCTCTTGTTTTAATCCGGTGCTCATGCAATTTTCCAATTCATAACTTGGAAAATAATCACGGGTCAGGAAAAACGCAAGGATTCATCATGTCCGAGACCGCCTTGGAACCGTCAGGCTCGACCACTTCCGTCTTCCAGCTATTTTCTCCCACGCTTCTGCCGGCGACGCTGATGCTTGGCGGCGGTATGACAATCTCTGCCGTGGAAAGCTATATTACAGCAACGATCGCGCCGAGCATCGTGCGCGATGTCGGCGGGCTGGAGCTGTTTTCACTGGTCACGACGCTTTATATCGCCGCCACCATATTGGGCGCGATCTTCATAGCCATGCGGCCAAGGACTATCGGGCTGCGCAGCGTCTATGTCATCGCGGCTGTAATCTTCGGCGTCGGCAGCCTGCTTTGTGCGGCTGCACCTTCAATGCCGGTCGTACTGATCGGCCGAACGGTGCAGGGTTTCGGCACCGGCGCACTCGCCGCCCTTTGTTACGCCTTCATCCGCTTTGTCTATCCAGAACCGCTCTGGCCCAAGGCGTCCACGCTCTATGCGGCGATCTGGGGTATTTCGACCGTCATTGGCCCGACGCTCGGCGGCTTCTTTGCGCATGGCAGCGCCTGGCGCTACGCCTTCGCCGTGCTTGTCCCGCTCGGCGTATTGATGGCGGTGCTGGCGCCGCGGCTCCTGCCGCAGGCCAAGGACGACCGGGAACACACAAAAATGCCGGTCGCGCAGATCTGCCTGCTGCTTGCAGCGGTGCTGCTGGTCTGCACCGCTGGCACAATCGAGTTGACGACTGCCAAGATTGGGCTGATCGGCGTTTCAATCGTCGCCGTCGGCGCCATGCTCGTCATGGAACGCAGGGGAAACAACCGGTTGCTGCCCTTGGGCGCGGTGACACTGAGCCAGCCGATATCGCGTGTCTATCTGACGATGCTCGGCCTCAACTTCGTTCTCGTCAGCGATATCTTCATTCCCTATTTCCTGCAGGTTCTGCACGGTGTAACGCCGCTGATTTCGGGCTATCTGGTGGCTCTCGTCGCGCTCGGCTGGACGGTGGCGGCCTTTTTCAGCGGCTCCTTCTCCGGCAGGAAAGCCAACGCCGCGATCATTGCGGGCTGTTCGACCGAAGCCGCAGCGACAGCCATGCTGGCCGTCTTCCTTGCCCGCGAGAACCCTGAGGCGCGCCTCATCGTCCTCGCACCGGCGGCCATCGCCATGTTCATGATGGGTTTTGGTGTCGGCCTCGGCTGGGCACATCTCGTCGCCAAGGTGCTGAAGCTGGTAGCCGACAGCGAGCAGGACAAGGCTTCAGCCGCCATCCCGACCATAAGCTCGCTCGGCAGCGCTTTCGGCGCGGCCTTCGCCGGTGTCATTGCCAACGGCACGGGACTGGTTGAGCCGGGCGGCATTGCGGGTGCATTGTCTGCGGCGAGCTGGCTCTATCTCATCATGGCATTGCCCGGGCTGATTGCGACAGGCGCAGCGCTGTCGCTCACAGCATCGAACCGAAAATCGGAATCGATTTTCGGAAAGCCCGATGCGTAGATTCAAAGAGTTAGAGTATGTCGCGATCGCAAAACCGCTATACACTCTTGTGCGACACGCTTCAGCCGAGTTTCAGCATGATCTTGCCGATGTGGTTGCTGCTCTCCATCAGCCGATGAGCGGCCGCTACATCCTCGAATGCAAAGGTCTCGTAGATGACGGGTGCGACCGTGCCGGCTTCCAGAAGCGGCCAGACCTCGGAGAGAAGATCGTCGCGGATCGCCCGCTTCTCCTCCGCCGTGCGCGGGCGCATGGTGGAGCCTGTCACAGTCAGGCGCTTGACCATGATCGGCGCCAGATTGACCTTTTCGGCAACCGCGCCCTGCAGGAAGGCGATGATGGAGAGGCAGCCGTCCTTGGCCAGCGAGGCGATGTTCTTCTCGAAATAGGCCGCGCCAATCATATCGAGGACGATATCGACGCCATGGCCGGTTTCTTCCCTGATGACGGCAGCGAAATCTTCCTGCCTGTAGTTGATGGCGCGCCTGGCGCCAAGCCTCTCGCAGGCATCACACTTTTCCTTCGAGCCGGCGGTCGCATAGACCTCGGCGCCGAAAGCCTTGGCGAGCTGGATCGCGGTCGTGCCGATGCCGCTGGAACCGCCATGGATCAGCACTTTTTCGCCTTCCGTCAGGCCGGCCATCTGAAAAAGGTTTGCCCAGACGGTAAAGAAGGTCTCGGGAAGGGCCGCTGCCTTCACCGCATCGAAACCTCTCGGGAAGGGCAGAGCCTGACCGGCCGGCAGAAGGCAATACTCGGCATAAGCGCCGCCATTGGCGAGGCCGCAGACCTTTTCGCCCAGCGAATAACCCGTCACGCCAGGTCCGATCGCGACCACCTCCCCCGCAAGTTCGAGGCCGAGAATGGGGCTTGCATCTTTCGGCGGCGGATAGCTGCCCTGGCGCTGCGAAATATCGGGCCGGTTAATGCCGACCGCTTCGGTGCGGACAAGGATCTGACCTTCCGACGGCGCCGGCACAGGTCCATCCGCAACGACCATCGCCTCCGGCCCACCGAACGAGGGCACATCGACAAAACGCATACGCGACGGCAACGACATGACCGGCTCTCCCTATTCCTAAGCAATGGAGATAAATCAGGGTCCGTAGCTTGGGAAGGCCGGAAGTGGCAGAGGCGTCAATTCGCCTCGCCTAAGGTATGGAATACGAGGCCTTCGTCGCTCTCCTTGGCGCTCGACTTCACCTGGGCGATCTCGGCGCTGACCCGATTGATATCGTCGATAACCAGACCCTCGGACAGTTCCAGTACGCCGATCGAGCAGCGCATCAGTGGGAACAAGGCTTCCGCACCGGCACGATCGTGCCCGCGGATGCGGCCGGCGGCGCGGTCCTCATCCGAATAGAGATCGAGCACGTCATCATGGAAGTCGCTGATGAGACGATCGAGGATTTCCGTCAGTTCCTCCTTCGTCCAGCCGACGACGCCGATGAAGAAGTCATCGCCGCCGACATGGCCGAGGAAGTGGCGCTCGGCGAAGAAGTAGCGGCGCATCAGCGCGGCGAAGAGCGAGATCGCATGGTCGCCGAGGTGGAAGCCGTAGGCATCGTTGAAGGGCTTGAAGTTGTCGAAGTCGCAATAGCAGAAGTGGCGCACTTCATCGCCGTCACGTCCGGAATGGCGCATGAAGTCGCGGATGGCGCGGTTGCCCGGCAGGCCGGTCAGCGGGTTCTGATCCTGCGCCGTTTTCAGTTGCTTCTCGTTGATGACCTTGATCAGCGAGGCGGCGGAAACGACACCGGCATAGCGCATGTTGTCGGTCAGGATCAGGCAGTTGCTGCCTTCCATATTGGCGAAGATCGCCATCAGCTGATCGGCGTCGCTGTCGAGGCCGACGATCGGCGCGCGCTCGACGAAATGCGATATGGCGCGCTCGTAGACCTTGTTCTTCAGAAGATCGCGGCCGAAGGGCTGGTAGATATATTCCTTCAGGTGGTGCTCGTGGATGATGCCGCGCGGCTCACCATTGGCATTCAGGACCGGGAAATAGGCCTGGCGGGGATTGCGGCGGAAGAGCTCGAAGACCGTATCGATGGCGTCGCTCTCGTAGACGGTCGGCAGCATTTCGATCTGCTTGCGGATGAGGATTTCGTCGAGCGACTGGCTGGTGCCCTTGTTCTTGCCGAGTTCCTGCAGATGCGGGAAGGCCGGCACCAGTTCCGAAAGATGCGTGGAAGGGCGGGAGATGAACCAGCCCTGCACGAGATCGACGCCATAATCTCGGCAGACGATGAATTCGGCTTCCGTCTCGATACCCTCGGCGATCACGCGGGTGCCGAGGACATGGGCCATGTTGACGATACTCTTCAGCAGGTGCCGCTTGCGCGGGCTGCGATCGATATCGGCGACGAAGTGGCGGTCGATCTTCAGGTAATCGACGGAATAGTCGCAGAGCAGTTTCATTTCGCCGTGACCGACACCGAAATCGTCGATCGCCAGTTTGAAACCGGCCTTGCGCAGGCGCGAGACGAGCTCGGCGAATTCGGGTACGCTGGTATTGTCGAAGCGCTCGGAGAATTCGAAGCAGACGGAGGACGGTGGGATATTGGCCGTTTTCAACTGCAGAAGCAGGCTCTCGAGAAGGCGATTGCCAAGCGGGATCAGGCGGACATCGAGATTGAGAAACAGCGTCGCGGTTGCGAAGTTCGACAGCGTGGCAAATTTGGCGAGCGCGCGGCTGGCCACCATCTGCTCGAGCTGCAGAAGCTGTCCGTTCTCATGGGCTTCATCCAGGATTTCGATCGGCGTCTCGAAGCCGATACGCTCCTGCCCGCGCATGAGGGATTCATAACCGAAAACCGTGCCGGTACCGGCTTCGACAATCGGCTGAAACGCATTTTCAATGACGAGTTTGGCGAGGGTGACGATCTGATCGCTGGCGTAACGACGCACGACACCCGGTTTGACGCTGGCAGCCAAAGACATGCCAATCTCCACTGTGACCTTTTCTTTTTCGGCCGGACAATGGAGCAGAAGGGTCAACGAACCCTTTCGTCAGTGTGAAACTTTCATGACCGCGCAAACGCTTATGCACGCTGCGCGCTTATTAGATTTTTTGATCTTACAATCAACGGCTTGGCTAGGCCGAACGGCGATGCTCGGCTTCGTGATCGGCGAACATATCGGCGACGCATCTGCCGCTGCCGGGTGCGCTTTCGTCAGCAAGGACTTCGCTGCTGTATTCGCCCAGTTTGCGGGCGGCATCCCACAGTCGCAGTGCCTCGCGCACGACTTCGCTGCTCGATGCATATCCACCTTGATCGACAGCATCGCGGATGCCGGCTGCCTGGAGCGGTGAGATGGAAACGGTGACCATCGGCATGGAATTCTCCTCCCATTCTATTTCGGCAGAGACTGCCTCGGGGGTCCATTTTCGGCTTCTCAAGGCGACAAGCGCCAATGCCGAAGTGCCTGAGCACAGGAGGCGGCTCTTCTGCGAAGCCGATCTCCAGTGGGGAACATTAGTCCCCCGTCATGACCTTGTCAAAAAAGAAACGGCCGGATCGAACCATCAGCCCGCCTCTCTCCAAAGTTTCAAGAGCGGATACCTAGGCCGAAGGCGAGCATTGTCCAGCCCTGAACGATGAGATCGATTGCCAGGAAGAGGCCAAGGATCCAGAGGCTGTTGACAGGCCAGCCAAGCGCGATCACGAAGCCTGCGAGAGCAGTGATGAGGCCGCTCGCAACAATCCAGGCCCAGCCCTTGAGGGGCCGCATGCGGATGCCGACGAAGAGCCGGAAGACACCGGCAATGAGCAGCGCGATGGCCAGAAACAGGGTCAAGGCGGCAGATGTGAGGATGGGATTGATGAAAGCACAGATGCCGGCGAGCACATAGAGCACGCCGCTCAACGCCCAGAAGAGCACATGATCCCAACCACGCACCTGGAAGGCATGGACGAGATAGATGACACCGCCTGCCAGCATCAGCATGCCGACATAAAAGACCGAAGCGACGGTCGCCATCAGCAGGTTGCTGACAGCGATGAGACCGCAAATGAGAAGCAGCACGCCGAGACCGGCGAACCAGGCCCACTTCGACCGCAGCGGGGATGCGGACATTCCGTCATAAATATTGGCCATTTGCGCACCTCCTGATTGCCGGAGATATGCTGCAACAATTTTGCACGGAAAGAGATGAGCGAGATCAATCTGGCGAAAGATTTTTATTGATTGATCAGTCAATCAAAAATACGTTGCTTATATTCTCGGGAGAAATTGGCTTGCCGAAGGTTGGAATGGAACCGGTGCGCCGCAAGGCGCTTGTGGATGCGGCACTGCGAGTGATCGGCGATCACGGCTCGCTCACCGTCACCATGTCTGATATCGCCCGGCGGGCCGGCGTCTCGCCGGCGCTTGCACATCATTATTTCGGCAGCAAGGAGCAATTGCTGATCGAGACGGTTCGCTTCCTTCTACGCCAGTTGCGCAACGATGCGGTGACGGCGCTGAGAGAAGCAGCGACACCGCGCGAAAAGGTCTCAGCCATTATCCGCGTCAGCTTCCAGGCCGACCAGTTTGCGCCGCAGACGATCGCCGCCTGGCTTGCTTTCTATGCCGAGGCCCAGCGATCCGAGGAGACACGGCGTTTCCTTGTCATCTATGCCCGGCGCCTGCGCTCCAACCTGCTGGCACCGCTGAGGTCGCTCTGCGCTGCCGATGCCGCAGAACGCATCGCCGAAGGCGCGGCCGCGATGATCGACGGGCTCTATATTCGGCAAAGTCTGAAATCGGCGCCGATCGGCATTACAGCCTCGATCGCCCTGACGGAGGATTATGTCACGACACAACTCGCCCGTATCGGGGGCATGAACCAAGCAACATCAAGCCAGGGACCAGCGACATGAAAGCCCAGCCGAAAGCATCGCACTTCATCGACGGGGAATATGTCGAGGATGAAGGCGGCACCGTCATCGAAAGCATCTATCCGGCAACCGGCGAAGTGATCGCCCGGCTCCATGCCGCAACACCCGCCATCGTCGAAAAGGCGGTTGCGGCCGCCAAGCGCGCGCAGCCGGAATGGGCGGCGCTGAGCCCGATGGCGCGTGGGCGCATCCTGAAGCGCGCGGCCGAGATCATGCGCGAGCGCAACCGCGAACTTTCGGAATTGGAAACGCTGGATACCGGCAAGCCGATACAGGAAACGATCGTTGCCGACCCGACCTCGGGCGCCGATGCCTTCGAATTCTTCGGCGGTGTGGCACCCGCCGGCCTGAATGGCTCGCATATCCCGCTCGGCCAGGATTTTGCCTATACGAAACGCGTGCCGCTCGGCGTCTGCGTCGGCATCGGCGCCTGGAACTATCCGCAGCAGATCGCCTGCTGGAAGGGCGCGCCGGCACTGGTCGCCGGCAATGCCATGGTCTTCAAGCCATCTGAAACCACGCCGCTCGGTGCGCTCAAGATCGCCGAGATCCTGCATGAGGCCGGCCTCCCGAAGGGGCTTTACAACGTCATCCAGGGAGACAGGGACACCGGACCGCTGCTCGTCAACCACCCTGATGTCGCCAAGGTGTCGCTGACGGGCTCGGTACCAACAGGGCGCAAGGTGGCGGCTGCGGCTGCGGGCCAGCTCAAGCATGTGACGATGGAACTCGGCGGCAAGTCGCCGCTGATCGTCTTCGACGACGCCGATCTCGACAGCGCCGTCGGCGGAGCGATGCTCGGCAATTTTTATTCGACGGGCCAGGTCTGTTCCAACGGCACGCGCGTCTTCGTGCAGAAGAAGATCAAGGGCGAGTTCCTGAAGCGATTGAAGACGCGGACCGAGGCGATCCTCATCGGCGACCCCATGGACGAAGCCAGCCAGCTCGGCCCGATGGTGTCCTGGACGCAGCGCGAAAAGGTGTTGTCCTATATCGAAAAGGGCAAGGCCGAGGGCGCAACGCTGGTGACCGGCGGCGGCATTCCCAATCACGTGACCGGCGAAGGCTACTATGTGCAGCCAACCGTCTTTGCCGATGTGACCGATGGCATGACGATTGCCCGCGAAGAAATCTTCGGCCCAGTCATGTGCGTTCTCGATTTCGACGACGAGGCGGAGGTGATCAAGCGCGCCAACACGACCGAATTCGGCCTTTCCGGCGGCGTCTTCACTGCCGATCTGACCCGCGCGCACCGCGTCGTCGATCAGCTGGAAGCCGGCACGCTCTGGATCAATACCTACAATCTTTGCCCGGTCGAAATCCCGTTCGGGGGGTCGAAGCAATCGGGCTTCGGGCGCGAGAATTCGCTGGCAGCACTCGAACATTATAGCGAGCTGAAGACGGTTTATGTCGGCATGGGGCCAGTCGTCTCACCCTACTGAGCCCATCCAAAATCGACGCATCCGTTGCACACGACAATCCAAAGGGAACAGCATGCAACAGGCAGATTTCGTCATCGTCGGCTCCGGCTCGGCAGGCTCGGCGCTTGCCTACCGGCTTTCGGAAGACGGCAAGAACACGGTCATCGTCATCGAGGCTGGCGGCTCGGATTTCGGGCCGTTCATCCAGATGCCGGCGGCCCTTGCCTGGCCGATGAGCATGAAGCGCTATAATTGGGGTTATCTTTCCGAGCCCGAGCCGAACCTCAACAACCGGCGCATTACAGCCCCGCGCGGCAAGGTGATCGGCGGCTCCTCCTCCATCAACGGCATGGTCTATGTGCGCGGCCATGCGGAAGACTACAACCGATGGGAAGAGCTCGGCGCCAACGGCTGGGCCTATGCGGATGTGCTGCCCTATTTCAAGCGCATGGAGCATTCGCACGGCGGAGAAGAAGGCTGGCGCGGCACGGACGGGCCGCTCCATGTGCAGCGCGGCGTGCTGAAGAATCCACTGTTTCACGCCTTCATTGATGCCGGCAAACAGGCTGGTTTCGAGACGACCGAGGATTATAACGGCTCGAAGCAGGAAGGCTTCGGGCTGATGGAACAGACCATCCATCGCGGCCGGCGCTGGTCGGCGGCAAGCGCCTATCTGAAGCCGGCGCTGAAGCGGCCGAACGTTGAACTCGTCAAGGGTTTTGCGCACAGGATCATCATCGAGAAGGGCCGCGCCACAGGCGTGGAAATCGAGCGCGGCGGCGCAACCGAGATCGTCAAGGCCAATCGCGAGGTGATCGTCTCAGCTTCCGCCTTCAACTCTCCGAAGGTGTTGATGCTGTCAGGCATCGGACCCGGTGGCCATCTGCAGGACATGGGCATCGAGGTAAAGGTCGACCGGCCGGGCGTCGGCGCCAATCTGCAGGACCATATGGAATTCTATTTCCAGCAGATCTCGACGAAGCCGGTGTCGCTCTATTCCTGGCTGCCGTGGTTCTGGCAAGGTGTCGCCGGCGCGCAATGGCTGCTTTCCAAGGGCGGCCTCGGCGCATCCAACCAGTTCGAAGCCTGCGCCTTCCTGCGTTCCGCACCGGGGCTGAAGCAGCCTGATATCCAATATCATTTCCTGCCGGTCGCCATCAGCTATGACGGCAAGGCGGCTGCCAATACGCACGGTTTCCAGGTGCATGTCGGCTACAATCTTTCCAAGTCACGGGGCAATGTCACGCTGCGCTCGGCCGACCCGAAGGCGGACCCGGTGCTGCGCTTCAATTATATGAGCCATGCCGAAGACTGGCAGAAATTCCGCCATTGCGTGCGCCTCACCCGCGAAATCTTCGGCCAGAAGGCCTTCGACCACTATCGCGGCCCGGAAATCCAACCAGGCGAGAAGGTCCAGACGGATGATGAGATCGACGCCTTCCTGCGCGAACACCTTGAAAGCGCCTATCACCCCTGCGGTACCTGCCGGATGGGCGCGAAGAACGATCCGATGGCGGTGGTCGATCCTGATACGCGGGTCATCGGCGTCGACGGCCTGCGGGTCGCAGACAGCTCGATCTTCCCGCATGTCACCTATGGCAATCTGAATGGTCCATCGATCATGACGGGCGAGAAGGCCGCAGACCATATTCTCGGCAAACAGCTGATAGCCCGCTCCAATCAGGAACCGTGGATCAATCCACGTGCGGCGGTGAGCGACCGGTAAGGCTGCACAAAAAACTGGACAGCGTGTCACAAATCGCTGCCTCATCTCGTCCAGCCTTCTCGAATGGACAAGATGAAGGAAATGGCGACGGCAATGGCGAAGCTGGATCAGATGACAGCGGCAGAGGGAGATGCGATTACCGCTTTCAATCCGCTGCGCCCGCGGCTGACGCGGGTTGCCTATCGCATGCTAGGATCCGTCGCAGAGGCGGAAGACATTGTGCAAGAGGCTTTCCTGCGGTGGCTCGATGCCGACCGCAGCGGTGTCCGCGAGCCGGCCGCCTTCCTGCATCGGGTCGTGACGCGGCTTTGCCTCGATCAGCTGAAATCGGCACGGCGCCGGCGTGAGACCTATATCGGCCCGTGGCTGCCGGAGCCTATCGTGGTCGCGGCCGAGGAGGAAGTCGACGACGTTACGCTGCCGCTGATGCTGGCGCTGGAACGGCTCTCGCCGCTCGAGCGCGCGGTCTTTGTGCTGCATGATGTCTTTGGGGTCGGTTTCGAGGAGATCGCAGCGACGATCGGGCGCAAACCGGCGGCCTGTCGCCAGCTTGCCAGCCGGGCACGGGCCAATGTCCGGAGCGCGCGGCCGCGTTATGCCCTGCCGCCCGAGCACGGAATGCAGATCGCCTCTGCGTTCTTCACGGCATCGCGCAGCGGCAATATCCAGGAATTGCAGGCGCTGCTTGCCGAGGATGCGACCGTCTATACGGACGGTGGCGGCAAGGCAGTGGCGCCGCGGAAGCCGATCATCGGTCGCGACAAGGTGACAAGGCTTTTTGTAGCACTGGCACCGATCTTCACCGCGCATATGTCGCAACTGCTGCATTACGGCTTGATCAACGGATTGCCGGGCTTTGTCAGCATCGAGGAAGACGGCTGGCTGCAGACTACAGCCCTTCAGATCGAGGCTGAGAGGATTACCGCGATCTATGTGACGCGCAATCCCGAGAAGCTCGCGCATCTGGAACAGAACGCCCTGCACTAGGGCGCATCACGCTCACAATCTGCCCATTTCACCATCCGCAGTCCACTGCGGAGGCAGGCACCCGTTTTCACATCGGAGGAGATCGCCCCATGACAGAGACACGTATCGCCATCGTCTATCACAGCGGCTACGGCCATACGGCGCGACAGGCAGAAGCGGTAAAGGCGGGCATCGACCGGGTCGCTGCTGTCAGCGGTCTGCTGCTGACAGTGGAGGAAGCGCCGAACCGTTGGGATGATCTCGCCGCAGCGGAGGCGATCATCTTCGGCGCGCCGACCTATGTCGCCGGACCCTCTGCCGCATTCAAGGCCTTTCAGGAGGCAAGTTCGCGCGCGGTCATGGCGGCCGGTTATCGCTGGAAGGACAAGATTGCCGCCGGTTTCACCAATTCGGGTTCGCAGGCGGGCGACAAGCTCGCCACCCTGATGCAGATCGCGCTGTTTGCCGCTCAACACGGCATGCATTGGATCAATCTCGACTTGCCGCCAGCCAACAATTCCTCCTTCGGCTCCAAGGAGGAGCTCAACCGGCTGGGCTTCTGGCTCGGCGCAGCCGCGCAATCGAATGTCGACGAAGGCGCTGACATCGTGCCGCCCGAAGCGGACCTCGCGACCGCCCGCCATCTCGGCCAGCGGGTCGCCGAAGCAACGTTGCAATTCGTGCGTGGACGCGGCTGGGCAACATCAGACGGGTGATTGGGTCAGAGAAAACCGATCCACCTTCCGGCTATGACGGCCGCGATCCATATGATCGCCGAGAGAGTTGCGGAGAACCGCACAACGGGGCGGATAATGCCGATCGTGACTGCGGTTCGCCAAGCCCGCCCGGCATGTACTGCCAGCACATTCAGAATGCCGAAAGCGATCAGCCCGAGCTTGGCAAGAAAGGCAGGATTGGCGGCATATTCGATCGGACGAACGCTAAAGAGACAGAAGCCGGTGAGCAGCGCCAGGGCGAGGCCGACGCCGGCCGAGCGGGACAGGAATGGCGCAACGACCTCCACAGGCACCTTGCCAAAGAAACCGGCGAGCCTGAGATCAAGCGGCAGGATGGCGCCGACCAGGAGGCCAATCGCCAGGATATGGGCGGCATTGACGAACATATAGAGCGTTGCGGAGCGGCGAAGCTCGACCGCAAGCGTGGTGGCAGCCAGCCATTCGAGAAGCTCCATGACGAGGCGTCAGTTCGTCTGGATGCGTTCCGGATAGATATCGTAGCGCTTTTCACCGACAGTGATGCGCACCGCCTTCATCCGCTTCTCGGTGCGGTCCTGTGAGCGGTTTCCGAGCGCTGTGACCTGATCGCCGGGCTTTGCGACACCTTCGACGAAGCCCGCGCGCTCCGTCTGGCGCGGATTGCCGAGCTCGACGCGCCAGACACCGTCGTCAACGGTTGCGACATCGAGCGTCGGGTGCGGCCCGCCCATGGAAATCTGCTTGATGGTGCCGCGAAGCTCGATCTGATCGGCTTCCGCCCACGACCAGCCGTGATGGGCCGCGGCACCGGTTGCGACTGTCGCCGACAGCAGGACGGCTGCCAGCGCTCTCTTTGTCGAAAGTGCAAACATCATATTTCTCCCTACCCGAATGCACGGGCAGGTGGAGCATGTCAGGCAGATGGAAAGGTCACTCACCGAATCTTGAAGGCCGGTGAGAGGAGGTCAGGCAAGCAGCCGGGTGACTTCGGCGCCGCGCTTGGTACCGACGGCATCGGCGATCGTCGTGGAGAACAGCACCTTGCGTGTGGCATCCGCCACCTTGGCGAAGACGTGGCGAATTTGGCAGGTCTGCTCGCCTTCGCAATCATCGCACTTGCGGTAAGCGGTGATCGACAGGCAGGGCAGCGGGGCGATCGGGCCGTCGATGATGCGCAGGATCTCGCCGAAGGTGATGCTGTGGGCTGGCTTCAACAGCAGGTACCCGCCCTGCTTGCCGCGGCGGCTGACGACGATGCCGTGGTGTTTGAGGTCGAGCAGGATCTGTTCGAGAAACTTCTTCGGGATCTTTTGCTGCACAGCAATGTCGGAAATCATGACCGGTTCGTCGGCCGCAGCTTCCGCCAGAACCGTGAGCGCCCGCAGCGCATATTTTGCCTTTTGCGTAATCATCTCGGACCGTCGACACACACAGGGCGGTGTCGAATCCGACATCGCGAAAAAAGCTAATTGCCTCTATTGCACGGCCAGCATGAACGGAATTTGAACGCGCTGGAAAAAGCCTTGAGAGACAAGTATTTTGGCCCTGTTTTTTACCCTCGGCCAACAGCTGGTAATCTATTACAAAAGAGGGCAATTTTCATCATCCGTGCCATCAATTCAGATTTCCAATTGACAGGCGCCGTGTAACACTACTATTTCTATAGACATTAAGTTCGAGGTGCGATTTCTGCGCCTGCGGCTGCTTTTCTGCATTGCGGCAGGATGGGAGAGATATTTGCTCCGCTAAGCAGTCCTTTCGAAATCCCTTTTTCTGTCCGATCCATCTTTGAGCTGCGATACTCCGGCCAATATCAAGGACAGGATCCCCCATGACTGTTATCAATCCGATCGAAGAAGCCGAGGCTTTGGCTGACAAGCTTTCGGGTCTCGACCTTGCCGGCCGGCTTTCGTTCGTCGCCGGCCTTGGCGGGCGTGTGGTCTTCACCACCTCGCTCGGCATCGAGGACCAGGTCATATCAGCCGAGATCGGCACGCATCGCCTGCCGATCGACGTCGTGACGCTGCAGACAGGCCGGCTTTTC
>Ga0209758_1000155_pt1 | contig 160455 bp, 153 predicted proteins | sample AraplaMF_Col_mMF_FD_184258 | JGI IMG/M metagenome (GOLD analysis project Ga0209758, IMG submission 184258) | Arabidopsis root microbial communities from the University of North Carolina, USA - plate scrape MF_Col_mMF (SPAdes) (version 2) | ecosystem: Host-associated > Plants > Roots >...
GCCGGCGATGCGGCCGACCTTGACGACCGGAAGCTGGGCGCCATAGGTCAGGACGACGGCCATCTGCAGGAACGAGCGGAAGAAGTCGCGGATGTTGTCCGCGCCGTGCTCGACGAAGCTTTCGGCACAGTCGCCGCCCTGCAGCAGGAAGGCATTGCCTTCCGCGACGCTGGCGAGCTGCTTCTTCAGGCGGCGGGCTTCACCGGCAAAGACGAGCGGTGGGAAGGTCGCGAGCTGAGCTTCCGTCGCGGCCAGCGCGGCCTTGTCCGGAAATTCCGGGACCTGCTGGATCGGTTTTTGCCGCCAACTGCTGGGGGTCCAATTCTGTGCCATCTCACTCACCTGTCTCGGCCGCGGCATCCTCTGCCTGGCAAACGCCCTTAAAATCGAGGCGGCTTATAAACCTTAACAGCCGCCTTGCATAGCCGGTTTGCGCCGCCGCCTGCCCCGATCCACCTCGAGCGGGCTGCCCCCGTTGGGGCAAAAGGCGCCCCGCTGCGGAGGCCTTCCCGGCGGCCCTCCATGCTTCCGGCGGCCGGTCGATCGCCTGCAGTACGAAATCGGCGCATGAGCGGGATTTTATTGCCGTTCTTAGCCACAATTTCACGATTTTGGGCGAGGTTTCGCCCAAGGTCTTCTTGCTGGGGAGCAGGCGATGCATCCGATGATACGTTTCTGGAAAGATCGCCGGGGCAATTTCGGCGTCATGACTGCCTTTCTGCTGGTTCCGCTGATCGGAACTGCCGGCATAGCGCTTGATTTCGGCCACGCCCTTACCGTCAAGCAGCAACTCGTCGGCGCAGCCGATGCGGCTGCCGTCGGCGCGATCGCCGAGAAGTCCAAGGCGGTCGCCCAGGCGATGCAGCTGCAGGGCGACGGCAGCGTGTCGCTCGATCCCGCGGAGGCCCGAGGCATCTTCCTCGGCCAGATGTCCGGCGAACTTTCCACCCTGCCCGTCAGCGTCGATATCGACGTGTTGAAGAACAACGGTGTCCTGACCTCGCGCGTATCGTTCAGCGCCACGCTGCCGACCATGTTCATGTCGATCCTCGGCAAGGACGACATCACCGTGTCGGGCCAGGCCACCGCGCAATACCAGACACCATCGTTCATCGACTTCTTCATGCTGCTCGACAACACGCCCTCGATGGGCGTCGGCGCGACGCCTGCTGACGTGACCAAAATGCAGTATGCCACGCGCCTGGGCTCAGATGGCAACGGCAAGGACGCGAATTGCGCCTTTGCCTGCCACATTGTCTCAGAGGATGGCGTCGAGGATCTCAACAGCTATTACAATGTCGCCAAGAACAACAATGTCACGACCCGTATCGACGTCGTCGCAGCCGCGACCAAGGCGCTGATGGCGAAGGCCACCGATACCCAGACCGTTGCAAACCAGTTTCGCATGGCCGCCTACACGTTCGGCAAGACGGCCATGGATGCAAAGCTCTTCAAGGTCGCAAACCTCGACTACAATCTGAGCGAGGTCAGCAAGGCCACCAACCAGATCACCCTGATGAGCATTCCCCGCCAGAATTACAACAATGACCAGCAGACGAGTTTCGACGACGCGCTGAAGGGCATCAATACCGAAATCCAGGGCGTGCCTGGAAACGGCACCAGCAATGCCGACCGGCAGAAGATCGTCTTCTTTGTCGCGGACGGTGTGGGCGACAGCTACAAACCAAAGGGCTGCACCAGCCCCAAAGGGGCCAAGGACGGCACGCGCTGCATCGAGCCGATCGACATCACGGCTTGCGACGCGCTCAAGCTTCGTGGTGTGCGCATCGCAGTTCTTTACACGACCTATCTGGAACTGCCCGACAACGGCTTCTACAAGAGCTGGGTTGCGCCCTTCCAGAGCACGATCGCCTCCAAGATGGAGGCATGCGCCACGCCGGGCCTCTATTTCGAAGTCAGCCCGACACAGGGCATCACGCAGGCCATGCAGACGCTGTTCCTGAAGATCGTCGCCAGCCCGCGCATCACCAGCTGATGCCACACCGAAGCCGGGAGCGCGTCAGACGCGCTCGCCGTTCTTCACCCGGTAGCTCGGGTTGTACATGGTGACAAGTTCTTCCGCCGCCGTCGGATGAACGGCCATGGTGCGGTCGAAATCGTCCTTGGTGACGCCGGCCTTCAGCGAGATGCCGAGAAGCTGCGCCATCTCGCCGGCATCGTGACCGAGGACGTGGGCGCCAACCACCCTGCGGCTTGCCGCATCGACGATGAGCTTCATGATCATCTTCTCGGCCCGTCCCGACAGCGTCGCCTTCATCGGCCGGAATTCGGCGCGGTAAATCTCGATCTCCGGATAGCGCCTGGCGGCCTCCTCTTCCGACAGGCCGACCGTGCCGATCTCCGGCTGCGAGAACACGGCGGTGGCGATCAGGTCGTGGTCGGGGGCGGTCGGATTGTTCTTGTATTCGGTTTCGATGAAGCACATCGCCTCGTGGATCGCGACCGGCGTCAGCTGTACCCGGTCGGTGACATCGCCGAGCGCATAGATATGCGGCACGCTGGTGCGCGAATATTTGTCGACGACGATGGCGCCCCTATCGTTCACCTCGACGCCCGCGGCCTCCAGGCCGAGACCGTGCGTGTTCGGATCACGGCCGAGCGCCAGCATGACCGTGTCGACGGCGAGCGTTTCGCCGCACATGGTTTTCGCCACCAGACCGCTGGCCGCCGTCTTCGTCACCTCCTCGATCACGTCGGTCAGAATGATACGGATGCCCTTTTCCACCATCGCCTTGTGCAGGCCCTGGCGCATGTCGTGATCGAAGCGCGACAGGATTTCCTTGCCGCGATAGATCAGCGTCACATCGACGCCGAGGCCATGGAAGATGTTGGCGAATTCGACCGCGATGTAGCCGCCGCCGGCGATCAGGATCGAACGCGGCAGTTCAGGCAGATGGAAGGCCTCGTTGGAGGAGATGCAGAACTCGTGACCGGGCAGCGCGGCATGCGGGTTGGGAGCGCCGCCGGTCGCGATGACGATCTTTTCGGCGGTCACCGTCTTGCCGGTCTTCACAAGCCGGATCGTATGGGGGCCGACCAGTTCGGCGCGGGTCTCGAGGATTTCCGCACCGTTGTTCTCAAGGCCCTTGCGATAGAGGCCTTCGAGGCGGGCAATCTCCTTGTCCTTGGCGGCGATCAGCTTCTTCCAGTCGAACGTGCTTTCGCCGACTTCCCAGCCGTAACCTGCGGCATCCTCGAAATGCTCGTGATATTGCGAGGCATAAACGAACAGCTTCTTCGGCACGCAGCCGCGGATGACGCAGGTGCCGCCGAACCGATATTCCTCGGCGATCGCCACCCGCTTGCCGAGCGACGCGGCCACGCGCCCGGCCCTCACGCCACCCGATCCGCCGCCAATCACGAAGAGATCATAGTCATAGGCGGTCATGGCATTCTCCTTGGAAGCAGGCGGCTGGATGTGGCTCACATATAGTGACGGAAGCCCCCAAAGGAAAAGCCCGGATTGCTCCGGGCTTCCATAAATTCAGCGGGTCGCGGATGCGATCAGGGCTTCGGCGCGGGAGCCGGAGCCGGAGCGGGCTTGGCGGCCGGAGCAGCAGGCTTGGCCGGCGCGGCTGCTGCCGGGGCGGCGGGCTTGGCGGCAGGCGCGGCAGCGGGCTTGGCCGGCGGCGCAGCGGGCTTTGCCGGGGCTGGTGCTGCCTGGGCTTCGGCGGGAGCCGGATCGACGACCGGCGGCTTGATCGGGTTTGCGTCGATGATGCCGCGCAGCTTTTCGGAGCTCTGGTTGGTCAGGTCGCGGGAAATGCCGTTTGCCCAGATTTCAGCGGCCTTGGTCAGTTCGCGGCTGACGAGCGGCTGGTTGGTCAGCAGCTTCTTGCCGGCTTCCGTGTTGAAGAAGGTGGAGATCGACTTCAGCTCGTCGACCGAGAAGCTCTTGGCGTAGATGGTCGCGGCTTCCTTTTCCAGGTCGGCACGGCGCGGCGCAAGCACCAGCGCCTGTTCGTCGACGACGTTGGAGATCTGCCCCTGGAAGTTCGGAGAGGCCTGGATGAACTGGGCCTTCAGACGCTCTGCGAGGTTGGGCAGGATGTTGTCGTAGCGATCGGTAACATTGAGCGCCGCGATGGCATCGCGCGCAGCGGCAAGCTGGGCTTCCGAAACTTCCTGTGCGCGAGCCGATACCGTGAAGGCGCCGGAGAAGAGGATCGCCACAGCGGCGGCACGGCCGAGAACCGCGAATCTGATCATGAGTGTGTTGCTCCTAGTTATTTCGCCTCGAGCGTCCGCGCTCCAGCCTCACCGGCAATGATCGCTAAGGACGCCATGTGGATGAACAGCCCGTGTTCCACGACACCGGGAATGAAATTAAGCTCCGCCGACAGAGCGTCTGCATCAGGAATGCGGCCAAAAGATGCGTCCAGAATGTAGTGGCCACCGTCCGTCATGAAGATATCGGCGCCGGATTTGCGCAGATTCAGCGCGCCGCTCAGCCCCAGCCTGGAGGCAGCCTTTTCGATCGCGATCTGGGTCGCCGCCAGGCCGAAGGGATTGACCTCGATCGGCAGCGGATAGGCTCCGAGCATGCCGACAAGCTTGCTTTCGTCGGCAATCACGATCATGCGAGCAGACGCCGCGGCGACGATCTTCTCGCGCAGCAATGCACCGCCGCCGCCCTTGATCAGGGTCAGGTTGGCATCGACCTCGTCGGCGCCGTCGATGGTCAGATCGAGCTCCGGAAGTTCGTCGAGCGATTTCAGCGGGATACCGAGCTCGACGCAGAGCCTTGCGGTGCGCTCCGACGTCGGTACGCCTTCGACCTTGAAGCCCCCATCAACCTTTTCGGCGAGTAGCCTGACGAATTCGTCCGCCGTCGAACCGGTGCCGATGCCAAGCCTCATGCCGTCCTCGACATAGGCCAGTGCCGCTTGCGCCGCCTTGACTTTCATTTCCCGGGCGTCCATCCGCCAAAAGCTCCCCGCTGTTTTTGCCGACCCGCTGTTTACACGCCTCTCCCGGCAAACGAAAGTCCCCTTGCAGCGGGTTTTACGAAGGGTCGCGAATCTCGCATATTTGCTTTTCACGGCAGCATTGCTTAATCCGGGACATCTCCCGAACGACGTTCACGAGGTTCCATTGACCGCTCCACTCGTCATTTTCGACCTCGACGGCACACTGATCGACACCGCACCGGATCTGATCGACAGCCTCAACCACACGATTTCGGCGGTCGACCTTGCGCCCGTCACCTTCGAGGACCTTACCCATCTGGTCGGCCAGGGCGTGCGCGTAATGATCCGCCGCGCCTTCGAACTTCGCCGGGCGCCGCTCGACGAACCGACCGCCGCAAAGCTGTTCGACCGCTACATGGAGCATTACGAGGCGCAGATGCCAGGCAGGAGCCGCCCCTATGACGGCGTCGTCGCCTGCCTGGACCGCCTGTCGGCGGCGGGAATGCGGCTCGCCGTCTGCACCAACAAGTCCGGACAGCTCGCCTTCCCGCTTCTCCAGAAGCTCGGCCTGCTCGATCGTTTCGTCGCAATGACCTGCGGCGATACGTTCGCCGTCCGCAAGCCGGATGCACGGCATATTTTCGGCACGATCGAACGGGCCGGCGGCGATCCCGCGAGGAGCGTCATGATCGGCGACAGCGTCAACGACATCCTGGCCGCGCAGAATGCGGGCATCGCCTCGGTCGCCGTGACCTTCGGTTATTCCGACGTCGCCGTCGAGACGCTCAACCCCGATCGCGTGATCAGCGGCTATGACCAGCTGACCGTGGAGATGGTGGAAACCCTGATTTCCGCCGACGTGAAGCGGGTGGCGGCAGCCAAATAAGAAGAGGGCGGCACCAGGCCGCCCTACTCCGCAATCCGAAACTCGGTCCGGCCGAAACTCAGCTCTGTGCCGCACGCACCTTGGTGGTTGCGGCAAAAGCCTTCACCGTCGCGTCGTCGCGGCCATAGACGTCGTCGAAATATTCGACCTTGCCGTCCTTGTTCGGCCAGGCGGTGAAGTACGAGACGTAGACCGGGATCTTGACCGGCACCTTGGTGGCGACGTTCTGGCCGGCGGCGATACGTCCGTTGACGTCGTCGATCGTCGTGCCGAGCACGGCGGCCGCCATCTTGCGCGGTTCCGCGAGACGGACGCAACCGTGGCTCAACGCCCGCATGTCGCGCTGGAAGAAGCTCTTCGAGGGCGTGTCATGCATGTAGATCGCGTGGCTGTTCGGGAAGAGGATCTTCAGGTCGCCGAGCGCATTGTCGCTCGACGGCGGCTGGCGGACGGAAACCTTCTCGGTGGATCCGAACCAGTTGACGCTGCTCGACGGAACGGCCTTGCCGCCGATCGAGACCTCGTAACCCAGACGATCGAGATAGCTCGGGTCCTGGCGCAGCTTCGGCAGCATCTCGTTGATGATGATCGACTGCGGCACGCCCCAATAGGGGTTGAACTCGACCGTCTCGATCTCGTCCTGGAAGAAATAGGTCTGGTTGGCCTTGCCGCCGACCACGACGCGCATCGAGAACTGTTCGGCGCCGCGATCGTGGTAATAGACCATGAAGGCCGGCTGATTGATGAAGACGTAACGCTGGCCGAGATCGTCCGGCAGCCAGCGCGCCTGTTCCATGGCGACCTCGACCTTCTCGATCTTGTCCTTCGAGGTATGGCCGACCATCCTGCGCACCGTCGCATTGCCGATGACGCCGTCGGCCTTTAGGCCGACTTCGGCCTGGAAGGATTTGACCACCTCGACGAGTTCCGGCGTGTAGTCCGGGGTCTGCTGATAGGCCGCAAACGTCGCCGCGTGCTTGGTCTTCAGCGCCTCGGAGCCGGTGTGCTGGATGGCGGCGATGATGCTTGCCATATCCGGGCTGCTCTTGCCCGGCTTCAGGAGAATGTCGTTGGGCAGCGAGATGCGGGGGCCATCGTTGGCGGCAGCGGCACGCAGCGTTGCGAGTTCGGCCTTCAGCGCCTGGAACTGGGGGCCCTGCGGCGCAAGGCCCTGAAGGTAGGCCGCGACGTCCGTGCCGGTCTGCGCGAAAGGCAGGACGAGCGAAAGCTTGACGTCCTTGCGCTTGAAATCGTGGTAACCCGACAGCTTGTTCGGATCGATGCGGCCGCGCATCATATCCTGCGCGAACATCAGCACCTTTTCCGACAGGGCCAGTTCGAACTGCATCAGGGCGCGGTCATGGCTGTCGGCGGCTGCAACCGGAGCCGGGGTCGACGCAGCCCCCGTAGCGACAGCCATAGCCGTCGCCGAAGCGTTGACCGGCGTTGCCGCATCGGTCGGCGCCGCGACGCTTGCCGTGGTCAGCGCCGGGACCGGCAGGATGTAATCGGCGGGCTCCAGGCCGTATTCGCCGGCGCGTTCGAAGAGCGCCAGGACGCCCCTCGCCTTTTCATTGACGTCTCCGCCGGAGATCCAGACGGGTTGGGCGGCCTTGGCGTAGAAGGCCTCGAGGGCGGTCGCGATTTCGGCGGGCGCCGAAACCTTGGCCTCGGCGATCAGGCGGCTGCCATCCGTCGCCGATACCGCCGCAAAACCCGCCGTCTTCACGAGGCGTTCGGCATCCGGCTTGTAGGTGTAATAACGAGGACCGGAAACTTTCGGCAGCGGCTCCGGATCGGCAAGGCTGCGCTCCGTCGGCAGGGCCGCGTTGCCGCCGACACCCGGCAGGCCGTTATCGACGCGTCTCGCCCGGTCGGCGCCGGGACCGCCCCGCAGAATGTCGAGAAGGGTTACGGCATGTGCGGGAACGGCCGCTCCGGCGAAGATCGAGATGCCCGAAACAAGCGCCAAGGCGATCGAAGTTTTCTTGTGTCTGTATTGCAATGTCGTCCCCGTCACCTGCATCCGCGTCTTAAATTCGCGGGCTCGAATATGTATCACGCCATCTAACCGATCGCGTGAGGGATGGAAAGAAACGCCCGTGTGTCCAGCCAGTTCGGGCTCCGCCAAAAAAGCATCGGTGCGCAGCCGGAAGGTTAAGAAACTATTCGTTAAATTTTTACTGACGGCCATCGACGAGCCGCGGGTGGACAGGCGGATTTTACTGCATAATTCCGCGGCCCGTGTCATAAAAGGCACGGCGAAAGAACGCCAAAAACCCTGTTTCCCCGGCTTGCGGACGCGCCGCAATCGTATAGTAATGCCGCCGGCCGGCGCGGACGCGGTAACGCGTTGTTGATCTTCTGAAACACCGGCAGCGACCACGAGCAAAAAGAGGCAGCGAAGATGGCATCGACCCGCACCGAAACCGATACGTTTGGCCCGATCGACGTGGCAGGCGACCGTTATTGGGGCGCCCAGGCGCAGCGCTCGCTCGGCAACTTCAAGATCGGCTGGGAAAAGCAGCCGCTTCCGGTCGTGCGCGCGCTCGGCATCGTCAAGCAGGCCGCCGCCCGCGCCAACATGGAACTCGCCGGCCTCGACGCCGGGCTCGGCAAGGCAATCATCGACGCCGCCCAGGAAGTCATCGACGGCAAGCTCAACGATCACTTCCCGCTCGTCGTCTGGCAGACCGGTTCCGGCACCCAGTCGAACATGAACGCCAACGAGGTCATCTCCAACCGCGCGATCGAAATGCTCGGCGGCGTGATGGGCTCCAAGAAGCCCGTGCATCCGAACGACCACGTCAACATGAGCCAGTCGTCGAACGACACCTATCCCACGGCCATGCACATCGCCTGCGTCGAAACCATCGTGCGCCATCTCGTCCCCTCGCTGAAGCACCTGCACGAAGCGCTGGAAGCGAAGGTCAAGGCGTTCTCGCACATCATCAAGATCGGCCGCACCCACACGCAGGACGCCACGCCCTTGACGCTCGGCCAGGAATTCTCCGGCTATGCGGCGCAGGTCGGCTCGGCGATCGCCAATATCGAACTGACGCTGCCGGCGCTTTCCAAGCTCGCCCAGGGCGGCACAGCGGTCGGCACGGGCCTCAACGCTCCCGTCGGCTTTGCCGAAAAGGTCGCCGAGGAGATCTCCAAGATCACCGGCCTGCCCTTCGTAACCGCGCCGAACAAGTTCGAGGCGCTCGCCTCGCACGACTCGATGGTTTTCGCGCATGGCGCGATCAACGCCGCCGCGGCCGCGCTCTTCAAGATCGCCAACGACATCCGCTTCCTCGGCTCCGGCCCGCGCGCCGGCCTTGGCGAACTGTCGCTGCCGGAAAACGAGCCGGGCTCGTCGATCATGCCGGGCAAGGTCAACCCGACCCAGTCGGAGGCGCTCACCCAGGTCTGCGCCCACATCTTCGGAAATCATGCGGCGCTGACCTTCGCCGGCAGCCAGGGCCATTTCGAGCTCAACGTCTACAATCCGATGATGGCCTATAATTTCCTGCAGTCGGTGCAGCTGCTCGGCGACGCTGCCGTTTCCTTCACCGACAATTGCGTCGTCGGCATCGAGGCGCGCGAAGACAATATCAGACGCGGCGTGGAAAACTCGCTGATGCTGGTAACCGCGCTTAACACCAGACTGGGCTACGACATCTGCGCCAAGATCGCCAAGACCGCCCACAAGAACGGCACCACCCTGCGCGACGAGGCGGTCGGCGGCGGATACCTGACGAACGAGGAATTCGATCAGTATGTCCGCCCGGAAAACATGATCGGCCCCAAATAAGCATAGCTATCTGATAATATAACGGAAAAAGCCCGCCTCTCGAATGGCGGGCTTTCTCTTGAGGGCAGTCCAATTGATTAATTTCGAGAATATATCAAATTTTACAAAGTGAATATCTTGTCGGCCCTAAAGTCCGGAAACCCATTAATTTTGAGGGAAAATGGGGAAATTCAGAAATGCGAGTTAAATTTAAGAATAAGCTCTTCCGCTGGTACCCCTTAATTCTTTTCCAACATTTTTCACATACTACTTCGCTTCATAGCATACGGGTGGGATCTAGTGGGGATCGTCGATGACGACGGCAACGGCGCCGAGGGCGCAATCTAGCGATCTGATCGGCCAGATCATCTATGCGGTGCGATCGATGGGCGTCGCGCCGATCCCTCGTAACTATCAGCTTTTCTACGAAGCCTATATCGGCTCCAATCCCGATCTGACCCGCGACCTGGCGGCGCTCGGCAGCCGTGCGACGCAGGAAGAGCTGGACGCGCTTTCGCATCGCTACCTTGGAACGGGCCAGGTGGCCGTCATCGAAGACGCCCATAGCAAGCTTCTCAGCGAACTGGACGCGCTCCTGAAACTGTTGCGCCAGGAACAGAGCTCGCTCGAAAGCTACGGCCGGCTGCTTGGAGAGACCGCCCAGCGGATCAACTCCAAGAGCAATTTTTCCAACGACCTTTTGACCAGCGCGCTGATGCTCCTGAGCGAGGCGACGGGCAATACCATGGCGCATGGCGAGAAGACCGTCGGCGGCGTTGTCCAGCGCAGCCAAGAAATGGACCAGGTCCGCCGCGAACTCGACGAATACAAGCGCATTGCCAACACCGATTCGCTCACCCGCATCGCCAACCGCCGGGCCTTCGACGAGCGCCTTGCCGCGACCTACGACAATTCGGCGGTATTGCCGGTCACCGCGCTGGTGCTGGCCGATATCGACAATTTCAAGAAGATCAACGACAGCTACGGCCATCCGGTCGGCGACAAGATCCTCGCGACGGTCGCCTCGGTCATCCGCTCGAACGTTCGCAAGGACGTGTTCGTCGCCCGCTCGGGCGGCGAGGAATTCGCGATCATCGTCGAGGGCAATACGCCGGAAGAAGTGATGATCATCTGCGAGCGGGTCCGCCGGGCGCTGGAAACCCGGACCTTCCGCAATTCGCGCTCCGGCGTCGACTACGGGCCGGTCACCATTTCCCTCGGCTTCGCGATGGGCTCGCAGGCGAGCGACCCGGGCGAACTCTACGCCAACGCCGATACGGCCCTCTATACCGCCAAGAATTCCGGCCGCAACCGGTCGGTGTTCTTCGAGGACGGCATGAAGAAGGACTATGTCGGCAAGAGCTGGCTGATCTACAGGAAGTAGATTCCCCTCGGTCGCAGGCCGTGATGCCCAGGCATCACGGCAACCGCTTGCAAAAACGGCCTGTCAATACACCAGGACATTGACGTAATCGCCGCGCGGCCCCCGAAAAATCCGCACGTTGATCATGACGTTGCCGCGAACGATGGCGCTACGGGCGCTGCGCTCGATGGTACCGCGGCTGATCATGCGCTCGACAAGTTCGCGATTGCCTGCGTCGGCGAAGAAACTGTCGCTCTGGTCGCCGCGCTGCGAGACACCGAAGCGGTGAAAATTGGCGCGGTCCTGGCGGATGATCTGCCAGGGCTCCTGCAGGCGCGCGTTGCTGGAATTGTAGAGGTCATCCTCGCCGATGAAGGCGTTGTATTCCTCGATCAACTGGTCGGCCCGTGCCGCATGGGCGCCGAACATCGTCGCGGCCAGAATCACCGCCGCAAAGCCGGTTCCAAACTTCATGAAATCCCCCGTGCCCGTCCCCTATGGCGGGTCGACTAGATTGTTGCCCTGACCGCGACAAATGTCCATGACGACGCCGGGCGGCCGGCTGCTTCTTCAAAAATGATACGCCGTCATGACCGCGAATGGACCGGCGGTGCTACCACATGGTCCTGGCGGCGCGTTCCGGCCATTCGCGGTCGTAGGTTTCCTTGTCGAAATCGGCCTTGGCGGCCTTCAGGAGCGTGCCGGGCGTCGGCAGGCCCTTCGGATCGACGAAACGCTCCGGGTTCCAGAGCTCCGCCCGCATCAGGGCGCGGGCACACTGGAAATAGACCTCGTTGATGGTGATGACCGTGACGCTGCGCGGATGCCGGCCGTCCATCTCGAAGCTCAGCAGCAGTTCGGGTTCCACCGAAATCACGGCGCGGCCGTTGATGCGCATCGCCGTGTTGGAGCCGGGGATCAGGAACATCAGCGCCACGCGCGGGTCGCGGACGATATTGATCAGCGAATCGATGCGGTTGTTGCCGCGCCAGTCGGGCAGAAGCAGCGTCGCTTCGTCCTTTATCCGCACCGCGCCGCCGAGATCGCCGCGCGGCGAACAGTCGAGCCCTTCCGGCCCGACTGTGGCAAACGCGACGAAGGGAGACGCCTCGATCATCTGCCGGTATTCCGCGGTCAGCGTCTTCGTCACCTTGGCGATCGAGGCTTCCGACACGCCGTCATAGATCGCCTTCAACTGCTCGACGGATGTGATGATGGTCATGATTCGCCCCCGATTTCGGCGGGCCGTAACCCACGCGGGCGACAGTATGATGACGGTTCCCGTGGATCAAGCGGCCGCGTCGCCGCCCGGCCTCTCAACTCCGGAGATCTGGCGTCCCGGGCGGTCATCTCCGGTCAGGAACGCGGCGATCGTCGCGATCACGCCGCGGTCGCTGACAATACGGCGATGACCCAGCCCGTTGGCCCATTCGAGCCGCGCCGTTCCAAGTCCTTCGAAACGGCGGGCGTGGTCGGCTGCGACCTCCTTGTCCTCCTCGGCATGCACGACCAGCAGAGGCGTGCCAAGCCGCGCGGCGCTCGCGACCGTGTCGAAATCGTCGAGCGAGGCGCCGGCCACGTGCTCCGCCCGCCGGATCAGCTGCGCCTTGACGCGCGGCGGCAGGCCGACCATCCGCGAAAAATCGTCGAACAGCCAATGGATATGGCTCGGCGCGCCGATCACCACCAGTTTCGACGGCGAGATCGCGCCGACGGCCTTCATCACCCCGCCGGCGGCCAGCATCATGCTCGCGCCGCCGAAGGAATGTCCGATGGCTGCGTCGAAATGGCCGGAACGTCTTTCCGCCTCGACGATTGACTCGACCGCCTGGCGCATGTTGAGGCTGCGGCCGCTGGAAAGCCCGTGTCCTGGAAAATCGAGCACCACGACCTCGGCGCCGGTATCGGCAAGGCCCGCTGGCAGCGCCGCGATATAGGCGGCGCTCGAACCCCAGCCGTGCACGACCAGGTAACGCGGCCGGCCGGGCTTGCCGTCGCCGTTGAAGCGATAGGCCATCACCGTCGACGCTCCGACCGTAAACGGCATCTTCTGGGCCTTCGAGAGCCGGTCCCGGCCCTCCTTCTCCATCGCCTGCGCCTTGTCGCCCCTGGGGCGGCGCGAGGGTGTCAGGCAGAAAAGCCGAAAGGCGAGCCTTGCGGCCGCGGCAGGGAAAGGCCGGCCTAAGGCGGCAAATCCGAAACGGGTGACCTTGAGTGCAAAGGGTGGCATAGTGGGAAAATCCAATAATGTTCAATCATGAACAATAAAGTACAGCAATGAACAAAAATCAATCCCTCCCCTGGGATCATCCTCGTTTTCGCAGTTGGATTGCCACGGCCCGCGCCTGCCAGCTGATGCAGACCGTGCTGACCCGCGAGCTCGCCGAACTGGACATCAAGCCGCCGCATCTCGACATCCTGATCAATCTCTACCGGTTCGAGGGGATCTCCCAGCAGGAGCTCGCCCACAAGCTGCTGGTGGGGCGCTCCAACATGAGCATGGCGCTGCCGCAGATGGAAAAGCGCGGACTGATCGAGCGGCGCGGCGACAAGAAGGACAAGCGCGTGCTTCGCCTCTACCTGACCCCGGAAGGCCGTTCGGCGACCGAAAGGGCAATGGCGATCCAGACGGCCCTGATCGAGCGGACGCTCTCCTCCGAGCCGCTGGACCAATGCATGGCGATGGCGGAGTCGATGGAGCGCCTGATCGTCACCCTGCAATCGGATATTCGCGAGGACAGCCGCGAACCGGCCTGATCCCGATCTGCTTAGCGGGTCCGTCGGGGCGGATCGCGCGAAAGGCCCTTGTCGGCGAGATCCCGCTCATAGTCGGCAAACAGTTCGGTGCCGCGCTCGCCGAGTTCCCGCAGATAGGGCCAGGTGAAGATGCCGCTGTCATGGCCGTCATCGAAACGGATCCGCACCGCATAATTGCCGGCCGGCGTGATGGCCGCGATGCCGACATCGCGCTTGCCCGGCACGGTGACCTTCTGGCCCGGGCCATGCCCCTGCACTTCCGCGGAAGGGGAAAGCACGCGCATCGTCTCGGCCGGCAAGGGATAAGCCGTACCGTCGCTGAAGGTGACGTTCAGCGTGTGGCGGTCCTTGGAAACCCGCAGTTCCGTCGGCCAGATGTCGCTCATGCTTTTAGGCTCCCGATTGTCATGTCTATGGCGGAGGATTATGAGCTACGGCGTTTCGCCGCAAGCGGTTTCGCGTCCGGTGCTGGCCTGTCGCGACCGAGTGTCGTAGACTTGACGTGCGGGCTCGAAACCCCCACTTTCCGGGTAAGGGAGAATAGCACGTGAACAGTTTCGCAGGACCGGTCGCAGGCGCAGCGCCGATCGTCGCCGACAAGGGGCCGATGATCGATCCGTTCGGCCGCGCCGTCACCTATCTGCGCGTCTCGGTCACCGACCGGTGCGATTTCCGCTGCACCTATTGCATGGCGGAAAACATGACCTTCCTGCCGAAAAAGGACCTGCTGACGCTGGAGGAGCTCAACCGGCTCTGTTCCACCTTCATCTCCAAGGGCGTGCGCAAGATCCGCCTGACGGGCGGCGAGCCGCTGGTGCGCAAGAACATCATGTTCCTGGTGCGCGAACTCGGGCAGCACGTGAAGGCGGGCGCGCTCGACGAACTGACGCTGACCACCAACGGCTCCCAGCTCGCCAAATACGCCGACGAGCTCTTTGACAGCGGCGTGCGCCGCATCAACGTCTCGCTCGACACGCTGAACCCGGAAAAATTCAAGGCGATCACCCGCTGGGGGGATTTCCACAAGGTCATGGAAGGCATAGACGCCGCCCAGAGGGCCGGGCTGAAGATCAAGCTGAACGCCGTGGCACTCAAGGATTTCAACGAGTTCGAGATCGCCGACATGCTGCGTTTCGCCCATGGCCGCGGCATGGACATGACGGTCATCGAAACCATGCCGATGGGCGAGATCGACGAGGACCGCACCGACCAGTATCTGCCGCTCTCCAAGCTGCGCGCCGACCTCGAAGAACAGTTCACGCTGACCGACATCCCCTACAAGACCGGCGGCCCCGCCCGCTATGTCGAGGTAAAGGAAACCGGCGGCCGCCTCGGCTTCATCACGCCGATGACCCATAATTTCTGCGAGAGCTGCAACCGCGTGCGCCTGACCTGCACCGGCACGCTCTACATGTGCCTCGGCCAGAATGACGCCGCCGACCTGCGCACGGCGCTGCGCGCCTCCGAGAGCGACGACTACCTGTCGGCCGCGATCGACGAGGCGATCACCCGCAAGCCCAAGGGCCACGACTTCATCATCGACCGCACCCACAAACGCCCCGCCGTCGCCCGCCACATGAGCGTCACCGGCGGCTAGGGCGATGGACAAGCACCGTCCTGTTCGCTAGTTTTGCAGGGAAATCGGCTTCGCGAAGGTGTCCATGACAATATCGATCAAAATCGATGACGATCTGGAAAACCGGGTCCAGAATCTGGCGACCTCCCGGCAGCAGTCGCCGGACGGCATCATGCGGGAAGCCATCCAGCAATATGTCGAGCGCGAAGAAGCACGCGAGCATTTCAGGCAGGAGGCTTTGGCGTCCTGGGACGATTATCAGGAAACCGGCCTGCATCTCACCGGCGACGAACTCCGCACATGGCTGAGCACTTGGGGCACCGACGCTGAAACGGAGCCGCCGGAGTGCCACAAGTAATCATTACCCGCCGAGCGATCGTGGTATCGAACGGTGTCGGGCGTTTCTGAAAAATGCCGGCGTCCGGGTCCTTCGCCGTGCCAGCGAGGCGATAGACAAGCAGGTCACCCTTTTGGAAACATCGCCGCAGATCGGCCGCCCTTTTCTGGGTGACGGGCAATTGCGCGAGCTGCTCATTCCTTTCGGCGATTCCGGCTACGTCGCCCTTTATCGATACGATGGTGAGAACGACGCGGTTCATGTCCTGGCATTTCGCCATCAGAAGGAAGCCGGCTACTAAACTGGGCCGACCCGACCGCCGGTCCAGCGCTTCCTTCTCATGCTCTACCCGTCGAAACGGCCCAAGACACCCGTTTCCTGGCGCTCAACAAAAAAGCCGGAACTCGCGTCCCGGCTTTCGAAGGCATATGACGCGGCGTCTCAGGCCGCGTTGCTGCGGCGGAAGGCCTGGCGGCGGTCGGTGGCGCCGGCGTGAAAGCTGACGTTCGGATCGCGCGTCTTGAAGCGCTCGATCTTTTCCGACAGCATTTCCACGCGCCGGCGCAGGCCGTGGATCTCGGCATTGTTTTCCTCGACCATGGCGGCGTTGCGCTGGGTGATCAGCTCGACCTCCTGCACCGCCTTGGTGACCTCGTTGATGCCGGTCGACTGCTCGCCGGTCGCTGCCGAAATCTGGGCGACGAGCTTACGGACGTCGGTGATGTGGGTGATGATCTCGGTCAGCGCCGATCCCGTCTCCTCTACGAGATGCACGCCATTGCTGACCTGGGTCGAGCTTGCCGAGATCAGGCCCTTGATTTCGCGGGCAGCACCGGCGCAACGCTGCGCCAGCTCGCGGACCTCCTGGGCGACGACCGCAAAGCCGCGGCCCGCTTCGCCCGCACGGGCAGCCTCGACGCCCGCGTTCAGCGCCAGCAGGTTGGTCTGGAAGGCGATTTCGTCGATGACGCCGATGATCGTCGCGATCTTTTCGGAGGAGCGGCTGATCTCGCCCATGGCATCGACAGCACGCGACACGACCTCGCCGGAGCGGACGGCGAAATCTTCGGTCTCGTTGACAGACACCGACGTCTGCTTGGCGCTTTCGGCCGTCGAGCGGACGATGTCGCTCAGATGGCGAAGGGCGCGCGAGCTTTCTTCGAGAGCTGCCGCCTGCTGTTCGGTGCGGCGGGCAAGATCGTCGGCCGAAGACGCCAGGTTGCCGGTGCCGCCGTCGATCTCCTCGGCGGTGGAGCGCACGTCGGCAAGCGTGGCGCGCAGCGCCTCGACGGCCTGGTTGTAGGTGCGCGCCATTTCGATGAAGTCTTCCGGCAGGTTCTCGTCCATGCTGCGTTCGAGGTCGCCCTCGGCGAGCTTGCCGAGCACTTCGTTGAGCGCGGTCAGCGCCTGGCGCTGCTCGCCGGCAATGCGTGCCCGTTCGGCCGCACGGCGCTCGGCTTCCGCCGTCGAGAGCTCGCGGGCGGCAGCGGCATCCTGTTCGAGACGGACGTTTTCGACTGCCGCATCGCGGAAGACGGTGACCGAACGGACCATGTCGCCGATTTCGTCGCCGCGCTCGCGGCCCTCGATCCTGACCTCGAGATCGCCGTCGGCGAGGCGTTTCATCACTTCGGTGACGCGACGCAGCGGGCCGCGCAGCGTTTCCACCAGCATCAGGCCGCCGGCAATGGCGAGCAGCGTGCCGACCACCATGGCGACGAGCGACAGCTGGGCGGAACGCTCGCTGTCTTCCTTGCCGACCTCCTGGGCCTGGGCCACGAAATTCTTGAGGCCGGCCATACCGGCCGTCAGCGTCTCATTGGCAGCAGTCCGGGCCTTCCTCCAGTCGGCTGCGATGGACAGAAGCCGGGCGGTATCGTCCTCGATCGACTTCAGGCGCGGCTGAAGCTGGGTTGCGAATTCACGCATGGCGGGATTTCTCGCCAGTTCCGATACTTCGGCGCTGGCATCCTTCAGCTTTGCCATGACATCGAGGACGACCTTGCGGGCCTCCTCCGTCTGCGTGGCGCGCAGCCGCTCGACATAGAGCTGCATGGCATCGATCAGCCGCAGCGCCTCGGCGCTGCGGTCGAGAAGCGTGCGCAGGCTCGCGACCTCGCCTTCGATGCTGGCGAAACGAGACGCCGCGTTGCCCGCCTTGCTGGTGACCTCCGCCTCCATTTTCGCCTGGAGCGGCTCCATGCCCGCAACGGTGTCGCGCACCGCCTTCGCCTTTTCCGCGACATCCTTGTTGCCCTTGATGGTGGCCGCAAGGGCATTGATCGCGTCGTTGATCGGCTTCAGCTGCTTGATCCCGTTCGGGGTCAGGAAGGCCTGCACCTCCTGGAACGTCTTGTCCAGGATGCCGAGATACATGTCCGCGGTGCCGATCGCGCCGTCGTCCGTACCGGTCTCCTTGACCGAATTGCGGAGTTCGCCGATCTGTTCGGCGATCGCCTTGTAGGCATAGGCTTCCAGCACCATGCTCTTGGCGAATTTTTCCTTGCCTTCGAACTGCTTGCGGACGTTGGCGACCTGGTCCGAAACCCCCGTCGCCACGGTTCGCACGTCGTCGATGCTGGAGTCGACCGCTGCCGCGTTCTCATCGCGCTTCTGCTTGATCTTCCAGAGCACGTCCGTGGCGGCGCGCATCTTGGGCGCGAGACCCGTCACCACGGCAACGCGCTCGCGGTCGCCATCGGTCACCAGCAGACCTTCAAGCGTGCGCACGCCGCTCTCCTGCTTGTCGATGGCGGCCTTCAATGCCGCGAGCGAGGTATTGTCCGGCTTGCTGTTGAACTCCTGGAGGACCGCCTGGAGGTTTTCGAAATCGCCGATATTCTCGATCGTCGCGCGCGTCACGGTCATATGGCCGTTCAGCATGCTGGCCGTATAGTAGCCGGCAAGGCCGACACCCGCGATCAGAAGCACCAGCGGGATGACGAAAAGCAGGACCTTGGTGACGATCCTGCGGCTCTGAAGAAGACGATCGATAAAAGACATTTTTCCCCCACTGCAAACCAGATGCGGCTTTCGCGTCAGCGGCATTCGCGAAACGGCAACGGCACGATCCCAGCGTCATGCGGGAATGAATGGCATTCACAATCGTCAAATTCGGTTGAGCAAGGGTTAATTCGGGACCCTTACATTTACTACATCCTGCCGCATATCGCGATTTTCTCTTTCTACCCAAAAGAGTACCGCCTGCGGGCCAACCGGACTGGCGATGCGTAAGCCGTTGCTTTAAGAGAACCGGGTACCGGAGGAAACTTGGAATGACATCGTCGGAAAATTCGCGGGGCGCGCTGTTCATGGCGCTCGCCATGGCGGCTTTCACCTGCAACGATGCGCTCGTCAAGTCGGTCACCCCGGAGCTCGGCATCGGCCAGATCATGGCGGTGCGCGGCGTCATGGCAACGACGCTGATCTACTGCGTGGCGCGGTATATGGGCGTCACCCTCTCGCTGAAGGCGGTCATGCAGCCGCTGGTGCTGCTGCGCACAGTCTTCGAGCTTGGCGCGACGCTGACCTTTCTCTCGGCGCTGGCCCATATCGAATTCGCCGCCATCTCCTCGATCATGCAGGCATTGCCGCTTGCCGTAACGTTAGGCGCGGCTCTCTTTCTCGGCGAACCCGTCGGCTGGCGGCGCTGGACGGCGATCGGCATCGGCTTCCTCGGCGTGCTGATCATCATCCGCCCCGGTCCGGAAGGTTTTACGCCGGCGGCGCTGCTTGCCGTCGTCGCCTGCTGTTGCACGGCATGCCGCGATCTCACCACCAAGCGCATCAGGGCCGACACCCCCAGTTTGACGCTGACCCTGTTCACGTCGCTCGCCAATACGGTTCTCGGAGCGATCCTGATCGTGCCGATGGGCGGCTGGCAGCCGGTCAGCACCTATGCGCTCGGGCACCTGGCGGTCGCTTCGGTGCTGGTCTTTGCCGGCTATCAGGCGGTGATCCAGTCGATGCGGACAGGCGAGATCTCCTTCATCGCGCCGTTCCGCTATACCGGCCTGCTCTGGGCCCTGTTCATCGGCTTTTTCGCCTTCGGCGAACGTCCGAACGCCTATATGCTGGTCGGCGCGGCGGTCGTCATCGGCTCCGGCCTCTATACCTTCTACCGCGAGCGCAAGCGCCAGAACGGCATCGCCGAGAAGGCAACGGCCGGCCTGACCGGCGGCCGGAGCTGAAGCGCCGGACGGAAGGGCGAAAGACAGGCGTGAAAGGACAGGACGACGTGCAGCAAAGCCGATTTCTCGACAGACGAACCCCGCCCCATATTCTGACGCTCGTCGTCTGCGCCGGTCTTGCCGCCCTCTCGCTCAACGTCTTCCTGCCGTCGCTCTCCGCCATGGCGACCCATTTCGGTACCGAATACGCCGTCATGCAGCTCGCCGTCTCCGGCTACATCGCCGGCACCGCCGTGCTGCAACTGGTCCTCGGCCCGCTGTCCGACCTCCTCGGCCGCCGCCGCGTGATGATCGGCAGCATCCTGATCATGCTGGCGGGCACGCTGATCTGCCTGTTCGCCGCCAATGTCACCGTCTTCATGATCGGGCGGCTGTTGCAGACGGCGGTCGTCGCCGGCTTCGTCCTGCCGCGCGCTATCATCCGCGATACCGTGCCGATGGAAAGCGCCGCCTCGATGATCGCCTACGTGACCATGGGCATGTCGCTGGTGCCGATGGTCAGCCCGACGATCGGCGGCGCGCTCAACGACTTGTTCGGCTGGGAGGCGAATTTCGCCCTGATGCTCGGGCTCGGCCTGCTGACGCTGACGCTGGTCTTTTCCGATCTCGGCGAGACCAACCGCGCGCCGGCCAGCAGCTTCACCGCGCAGTTCCGCAGCTGGCCGGACCTTTTCCGCTCGCGCCGCTTCTGGGGTTATACGTTCACCTCGACCTTTTCTTCCGGCGTATTCTTCTCGTTCCTCGGCGGGGCGCCCTTCGTCGGCACCGCGATCTACCATCTGTCGCCGACCATGCTCGGCGTGCAGTTCTTCCTGATCGCCGCCGGCTACATGGTCGGCAACTTCATTTCGGGACGCTACACCCGTCATTTCGGCACCATGTCGATGATGATCTCCGGCAGCGTGGTCAGCCTGATCGGTGTCGCCATCACCGCCGTCTTCCTGCTCTTCGAGGCACCCTGGCCGTTTGCGTTCTTCGCACCGCTGGCGCTCACCGGCGTCGGCAACGGCCTTACCCTTCCCAGCTCCAATGCCGGCATCGTCAGCGTGCGGCCGCATCTTGCCGGCTCGGCGTCCGGCCTTGGCGGGGCGATCACCGTCGGCGGCGGTGCGGCGCTTTCGACACTTGCAGCCGCGGTGCTGAAGGAAGAAGGTGGCGCCATGCCGCTTCTCGTCGTTATGGGCGTCACCACCGTCCTCGCGCTTTTCGCCACCGCCTATGTCCGGCAGATCGACCGGCGCGAGGGCGCGATCCCGACGAAGGAGGACGGCTGATGGCTGCGCCCGTCTCCACCCGACCTCCCGGCCTGATCCTTGCCGGCGGCAGATCGAGCCGCATGGGCGCCGACAAGGCCTTCCTGGACATCGGCGGCGAGACGATCCTCGCCCATGTGGTGCGGCGCCTTGCCCCTCAGGTTTCGGAAATCACCCTGAACGCGCCGGCGGAGTTTCCCAATCCGCTCGGCTTGCGCCTGCTGCCCGACCGGATCGGCGGCCAGATCGGCCCGCTCGCGGGGGTGTTCTCCGGCCTGCGCGACATGCGCGCCCGCGGCCCCGGCGCAACGCATCTCCTCACGGTCCCCTCCGACAGCCCTTTTGTCCCCCTCGATCTCGTGCGCCGACTTGAAGCGGGAGCGTACGATCCGAACGCGATCGTCATCGCCGTCTCGGACGGCCGCGATCATCCGGTATTCGGGCTCTGGCCGGTCTCGATCGCCGACGATCTGGGGAGATGGCTCGCCGGGCCCGACAACCGCCGCATCAGGGATTTTCTCCAACGTCACCCCCTGGTGACCGTCGAGTTCGCGATGATCGGGACGCCGCACGGATTGCTCGATCCCTTCTTCAACATCAACACGCCCGAGGACCTTCAGGAGGCCCGCCGTTTCGCTCAGGAGCTTTCATGACCCCTCCCCGCGTCTTCGGCATTTCCGGCTGGAAAAATTCCGGCAAGACGGGTCTGGCGGTGCGGCTGGTGGCGGAATTCACCCGCCGCGGCTATGCGATCTCGACGATCAAGCACGCCCACCACGATTTCGACATCGACAAGGTGGGTGCCGATTCCTTCCGCCACCGCCAAGCCGGCGCCCATGAGGTGGCGATCGTTTCCGGCACCCGCTTTGCGATCATGCACGAGCTGCGCGGCGCGCCGGAACCGAGTTTCGAGGAAATCCTCTCGCGCCTCGCCCCGTGCGATCTGGTTCTCATCGAGGGCTACAAGCGTGAGCCGGTCCCGAAGATCGAAGCTCGTCGCCTCGAGAGCAACAATCGCGAACCGCTCGCACCCGGCGATCCCCATATCGTCGCCATCGCCGCCGACCACCCGGTCACGGATGCCGGCATCCCGGTCTTCGACCTCGACGACACGACCGCGATCGCCGATTTCATCGCCAAGGTGACCGGGCTTCCAGACACGTGAAAAAGCCGCCGGATCGCTCCGGCGGCTTGGCTTGAAGTGCCTGAAACCGCTTACCGGTTCGAGGCGACCGGTTTGACGAGCGGGGTGATGCGGCGCACGGTCACGCGGCGGTTTTCCTGTTCCGGGCCGTCGGTGCGGACCTTGAGGTAACGCTCGCCATAACCCTGGGTCGCCAGGTTTTCCGGCGGAATGTTGAACGCATCGGTCAGCACCCGGGCGACGCTTTCGGCGCGCTCATCCGAAAGAACGAGGTTGCTGTCGTCGCTGCCGACGGCATCCGTATGACCTTCGATCAGGAAGGTTTCGGAAGGATCCCGCTTCAGAACCTTGTTGATCGCGTCCGCGACCTTGCGCAGCGAGCTCGCCTGGTTCATCGGGATTTCGGCACTGCCGGTGGCAAAGGTGATGGTATCGAGGTCGATACGCGGCACCTTGTCCCGGATGCGGGCGGAGTAGCGCACTTCGTCGAGCGAATAGACCCGTTCGACCCGCTCGACCGGCGGCTGTTCCAGGAATTCGTAATAATCCCGGTCCGGTTCGGTCGAGGTATCGATGATGTAGTCGTCGAGCGGCACGCTGAGGCGCATCGGCGGCAGATCGTCGCCCGGGTCGCGCCAGACATAGTCGCGGCCGCGACGGTTATCCACCAGCTCCGGCGCATAATAGAGCACGTATTCCTCACCGCCCTTCACCACCCGCGAGCGCTGGACGATCTCGCCATAGCTGTTGCGGACGGTGACGATCCGCGTGCCGTCGTCACGCACGATGACCTCGCGCACCCGGCCGTCGCGAAGCTGCTCGTATTGCGGCGCCCGGCCACGGTCGTCGTAGAAACGACGGCTGTCGTCGTGACGAACCACGGTCTGGTTGTCGATCGAGATGATCACCCGGCCGCCATCCCGGTCGCGGCCTCCGTTGCGGTCACGGCTGCCGTTCAAGCCGGCCGCATCGCGGAATTCCCAGCCGCGAGGCCGTTCGAACTGCGGACGCTGATCGAGGCGCTGGCCCCGCTCTTCCGACAGCTGGCGGAATTCCTGCTGCTGTTCGCGGGTGGCGCGGGTGCCGGCCTGGGCCTCGGCATCGGATTTCGGCGGCGCGAGCTGCTGCTGGTCGGCCTGCTGGGGAGCCGGACGGCGCGGACGCTCTCCGTCGCGTGGCGGACGGGCCGACGGCGCTTCCTTGGCGCTGTCGAGCACGGCTGCGCCGTTCTGAACGGGCAGCACGACCTGTTCGCCGCTCTTGGCCGCAGCCGGATCCTTGGCAAGTTCCTTGGCGCGTTCGACCTGCTGGGGCGTGGTTGCCGTCTGGGGAGCGGTCGGCTGCGCGCCGGGCTGGGCGCCGGTCGCCTGCTGGCCCTGGGGCTGGCCGGGGAGCTGCTGACCGGAAGGCGCGACCGGAGGCTGTCCTTCGGTCGTCTGCCGGCGGGGCGCCTCACCCGGAACCGGCTGGCCGGGAACCTGCTGGCCCGGGGCGGCCTGGCCGGTTGCGGCCGGCGGCTGGTTGCGCCTGTCCTGCGCGGTGCCGGTGCCCGGAGCCTGGCCTGGAGCCTGGGCCGGAGCTTGTCCGGTTGCGGTGCCGCGAGCCGGATTTTCAGGGGCTGCACCGGGCGTCGCGGCGCGATCGGTTGCCGGCGGCTGCGAAGGCTTCGGCGTTTCGGCCTGGTTCTGTGCCGGGGCGGCGTTGCGCTCCTGCGCATTGCGGCCGGCCGGAGCCTGCGGCGCGGTTTCCGGCGTCGCGGCGCGGTTGGTCGCAGGCGGCAGCGGCTTCGGCGTTTCAGCCTGTTTTTCGGCCGGAGCGGCTTTCGGCTGCTGGGCATCGCGGCGAGCGGGAGCCTCCGGCGCGGCGTCCGGGGTGGCGGCGCGATTGGTGGCCGGCCGTTCCGGCTTCGGCGTTTCGGCCTGCTTTTCTACCGGAGCCGCCTTCGGCTGCTGCGCTTCCCTTGCGGCCGGCTGCTCGGTCTGCGGCGTGGCCTGCTCGCGCTGGCGGCGCGGCTGGGCGTCGTTTCCGCCCTGACCTTGCCCTTGGCCGGCATCCTGCTGCTGACGGCGCGGACGCTCCTGTGCGGGCGCCTCGGCGGCGGGTCGCTCGGCCTGCGGGGCCTGGCGGGGTGCTGCTTCGCGAGGGGCAGCGTCGGGTTCCGCCGGTTTCTGACGCCGCGGCTGTTCGGCCTGGGCCGGCTGCTGGGCTTGCGGCTGCTGGGCTTGCGCCGGAGCCTGCTGTTGCTCCTCCTGCGGCTTGCGGCGGGGGCGCGGCTGTCCCTCGCCCTCCTGGGCGCCCGGAGCGCCCGGCGGGAGGATCTGTTGCTGCACCTGGATGACGCCCGGCGCCTGGCCGGCATCGATAACAGGTCTCACGGGGGCGGCACCGGCTGGCTGCAGCATCAGCGGCAGCGACACTAAAGGCGCTGCGACGCTGGCGAACAGTCTGAATTTTTGCGACATGGACATTTCCTCTTCTAGGGGTGTCATCCCTTTCATGCGCGTCCTTTATTGCCGTTTTTCGGCGGACTTGCGCGGCACCTCAACTGAATTGCACCAAAATGGTTCCGCGCAGCCTGTTGCGGCCGGCCTGAACCTCGCATGAATGTGTTGTTCATGAACTGAAAGCACCTGAACGTGCACGTAAAATGCCGTTGCAATTTTTCCCGAGCAGGTATCTAAAAATCCACTCGGGCCGTGCGGTTGCGCGCGTCCCGTCTCCCTGCGGCCGAAAAAGACCAACACCCGCAGGTTGCCAACAGAGAGGATCAACATGAACATTTCCACCCGATTCCTTGCTGCCGCCTCGATCGCCGCCCTGTCTCTGTTCGCCGGTTCGGCAATGGCCCAGGAGAAACTCGTGATCGGCACCGAAGGCGCCTATCCGCCCTTCAACAACCTCGAAGCCAACGGCCAGCTCACCGGTTTCGACATCGATATCGCCAAGGCTCTGTGCGACCAGATGAAGGTCACCTGCACCTTCGTCACCAACGACTGGGACGGCATCATCCCGGCGCTGCAGTCGAAGAAGTTCGACGCCATCGTCGCTTCCATGTCGATCACCCCCGAGCGGAAGGAGCAGGTCACCTTCTCGAAGAAATATTACAACACGCCGCCGGCCATCGCCGTGCCGAAGGATTCGCCGATCAAGGATGCCTCGCCTGCATCGCTGAAGGGCAAGACGCTCGGCGCCCAGGGCTCGACGACCCATTCGAACTATGCGGAAAAACACATGCCGGATGCCGAGCTGAAGCTCTATCCGACCGCCGACGAATACAAGCTCGACCTGTCCAATGGCCGTATTGACGGCGTGGTGGACGATATCGTCGTGCTGTCGGCATGGGTCAAGTCCGATGCCGGCAAGTGCTGCAAGATCCTCTCGGCGCTGCCGATCGACGTCGAGATCAATGGCGAAGGCGCCGGCATCGCCGTTCGCAAGGGCGAACAGGCACTCGCCGACAAGTTCACGGCGGCGATTGCCGCGATCCGCGCCAACGGCACTTACAAGAAGATCCAGGACAAGTACTTCGACTTCGACGTCTACGGCGAAAAGTAAGCGACGAGTTCGGTGCATCAATCCGGCGGAAGGCTTGCCCTTCCGCCGTTTTTCTTTTTAATGAAGCAAAGTTAAGAGCGGCCCGACAGAAGCCGCAGGGGAAAACCATCATATGAGCGGATTCTTTTCCGCCCTTTTCAGCGCACTCGATCCGCTCTGCGGTCCTGTCGGCGTTTTTTCCCTGTTCGGCTCGGGCTCGCTCGTCGCCTGCGGCGATGCGGGCTGGGGCGACGAGATTGCGTTCGGGGTGAAGATCACCATCGGCCTGGCGGTCGTCACCCTGCCCGTCGGGCTGGTGATCGGCTTCCTGATTGCGCTTGCGGCGCAGTCGGAGGAAAAGTTGCTGAGGCTCGCCGCCGGCATTTACACGACGATCTTCCGCGGCCTGCCGGAGCTGCTCACTCTTTTCATCATCTATTACGGCCTGCAGATTCTCATCCAGGCTGTGCTGGCGTGGTTCGGCTATCAGGAACGCGTCGAGATCAATGCCTTCCTGGCTGGCGTCGTCGCGCTTTCGGTGGTCTTCTCCTCCTATTCGTCGGAAGTGATGCTGTCGGCCTTCCGGGCGATCCCGCGCGGCCAGTACGAGGCGGGCGACGCGCTCGGGCTCCACCGCTCGCGGACGATGATCCTGGTCGTCCTGCCGCAGCTCATCCGCATCGCGCTGCCCGGCCTCACCAATCTCTGGCTGATCCTCCTCAAGGACACGTCCTACGCATCAGCAATCGGGCTTGCGGAGATCCTGCGCCAGACCAGCATTGCGGCACGGGTCAGCAAGGAAGCCTTCTTCTTCTATTTCATCGCCTGCCTGCTCTATCTGACGCTTGCCACCATCTCGTCTGTCGGGCTTGGCTTCCTGGAGCGTTGGGCGAAACGCTCGGAGGTCCGCCGATGACGGCCGTCAGCCAGCTGATCCCGCCGCGCCCCGCGCCAGCCATCGCCAAGCGCAGGATCACCGGCGCCCGGATCGCCGCCCTGGCCGTGCTCGCACTCTGGGCCCTGCTTGCCCTGGCGCTCGTCCTGACGGTCATCAACGGCTGGGACGAGCAGAAATTCCTGCGTTACGGTCCGCGCTACCTGCACGGCCTGTGGACGACGGTTTCCCTGGTCGTGCTGGGGATCGTCTTCGGCGCCGTCTTGTCTTTGCCGATCGCGTTCGCGCGCATGTCGAAGAGCAGCGTGCTGAACACCGTCGCTTATGCGTATGTCTATATCTTCCGCAGCACGCCGTTGCTCGCCCAGCTTTTCCTGATCTATTACGGGCTCGGCAGCTTCCGGCCGGAACTGGAATCGGTTGGCCTCTGGTGGTTCTTCCGCGAGGCCTGGTATTGCGGATTGCTCTCGTTTGTCCTCAATACCGCCGCCTATCAGGCCGAGATCCTGCGCGGCGCGATCGAGAGCGTACCGCGCGGCCAGCACGAGGGTGCAGCGGCACTCGGTCTTTCGAAATACGTCGCCTTTCGCAAGGTCATCCTTCCGCAGGCCCTCATCGTGGCACTGCGTCCTTATGGCAACGAGATCATCCTGATGATCAAAGGCTCGGCCGTCGTGTCGATCGTCACCGTCTACGACCTGATGGGCGAGACGCGTTATGCCTTCTCGCGCACGTTCGATTACCAGACCTACCTCTGGGCAGCGATCTTCTACCTCGCCATCGTCGAGGCGCTGCGGCACCTGTGGGCCTTCCTCGAAGCGCGCCTGACGCGCCACCTGAAGCGTTAGCAGCACTCGCGGAAAACGGCTGCTAACATACTGTAATTTATCACGAATGTGCTCTTAAGGCGCAATTGTAAAGCTTCGGTTAAACATGGCATGTTCTCCTATCGGCTGACGCAACGACGTCAGCTCGAAACAACAAACGGGAACTGCTGCATGTCTGAAATGGAAATGATGCTGAAAGGTTATGGTCTCACGACCGCCCAGATCTTCTACCGCCTGCCGGACCATCCGGCGCTGCTGCAAAGCTATGTCTGGCAGAACTACGACCTCGCCCCGGATTTCCCGGAGATGAACGGCTTTCTGAAATTCTGGCAGGAGAAGCTCGACGGCCCGCTGCATTCCGTTCGCTACGTTCATCGCAAGCTGATCTCGGCCACCGAGTGGCGGGCGGTCAAGGGCGAGATCATCCTGCACTGACCTTCGCCGCGACTTGAGACAAACGCTCAGACATGCACCTCGCCATGGGCGAATTCGCCTTCGTCCGGCTCGCGGTGGACGGCTGCGAAGAGGACCGCAGCATAAAGAAGGGCGACGAGCGCAATCACGCTCCATCCCGGCAGCGGCCCGAGCGCGGCATTGTGGACGGCCTCCGTCCATGAAAAGACGACATCCGCCTGCGTATCGTTGGGCAGGAGCTTCGGCGTCGAGATCTTCAAAAGCCAGGCCATCAGCAGGATGGCATACATCCAGACATAGTTGCGCCGGACGCGCCGAAAAAGCGCCTCGCGATAGCTGATCAGGAAACACGGATTGCGAAGGCTGTTGGCGATCGCCTGCGCCCAATCCGGCTTGAGATCCGCCTGCGGATGGAGCGCCTGGGCGAAATAATGCCGCTCCAGCTTGCGAACCCTTGCCCGGTAGACGTCGAAGAAGCGGTAGCGCCGCGCCTCGATCAGCAGGAGCAGCGACACCAGCAACATGCCGAACACGACCACACCATGGTGAGAGGTCGGCGTCGAGAGCGATACCGACAACAGCGCCGCCACCACGGTGATCGCCCAGTTGGTGGTCCGGTCGATGCGGTCGCGCCAGCTCGTCATCCGCCCGAGTTCGCCGCGATAGTAATGGATGATCACATTGGCTTTTTCCGCAGAGGTGATCGGCAGCGAGGGCGCCCGCCGTTCCAGGTTCTGCTCCAGCGCGTTCTGGCCCTGATCGGCTGGCATGCCGTTCCTCCCAAGGCAATGGGTTGTTTCCCTGTTCCTTCAACGAATGAACATGCGTCACGTTCCGCTGATGGACAAACGGGCGCCATCGGCTTAAAGGCGCAGCAAACGAAGGATATGGCGATGAAGAAGATCGACGAAGACGCATTGGCGGAGGCCTATAACCGCGCGCTGGCGCTGGAAAAGGCGGGCGATATCGACGCCGCGGTCAAGGCCTACGAAGAAGTGCTGGAGATCGATCCCGAGGACCACGGTGGCGCGGCCGTGCGTATTGCCGCCATGGGTCGCGGCGAGACGCCTCCCAGGGCGCCTGATGCCTATGTGGAAACCCTGTTCGACCAGCATGCCGAAAGTTTCGAGGACATTCTCGTCGAGCAGCTCGGTTATGCCGTGCCGGTCATCGTGCGCCAGCGCCTGCAGGAATTGAAGCTCGGACCTTTCAAGCGCATGCTCGATCTCGGCTGCGGCACGGGGCTGACCGGCGGCACGCTGCGCGACATGGTCGACGACATCACCGGCATCGACATTTCCGAGAACATGGTCGAGATCGCACACGAAAAGGATCTCTACGAGACGCTTTACGTGGCGGAAGTCGAGGATTTCCTCGAAGACAACGACGACGAGCCCTTTGATCTCGTGACCGCCACCGACGTGCTGCCCTATCTCGGCGCGCTGGAGCCGCTGTTCTTCGGCGCAGCGGAAAACATGACGCCCGGCGGCCTGTTCGTCTTTTCGTCCGAAACCCTGCCCGGCGAGACCTTCGCCGGCCGCCCGTACATGGTCGGCCCGCACCAGCGTTTCGCCCATGCCGAAAGCTACGTCCGCGAGCGCCTCGCCGCCACCGGCTTCGAAATCCTCGAAATCTCCGACATCAACGTGCGCATGCAGGATGGCCATCCGACGCCGGGGCATCTGGTGATTGCGAAATTGCAGAGCCATCAGTGAACATGACGAGAGACGGGAAATCGGCATCAGCCGCCTGATGGCGTGCAATGCCGATCTCCGGGTTGGACAACCGGTTCGGGAAGCGCCCCGCAGCCGCGACATCATAAGCCGTCCAAGCCATCTTCTCATCGCGGTTGATCACCGATAATTTGCGCTCCGCAACGGAGGGATTCGGATGACGCCGCAGCGCTATCTTCTTGCCCAGGCCTATAACAATGCCTGGGCAAACCACCGGCTGCTGAAAGCCTGCGCGGAGCTTTCGCCCGAAGAGCTGGATGCGACGCGGATCGGCTTCTTCCCGTCGATCATCCACACGCTCAACCATATCCTGACCGTCGACTGGCTCTATATCAGCGCGCTCGAAGGCGATTGCGTGGGTGCTGCGGCCTTCGAGCCGGAAATCCCGTTTCCCGCCTTTGCCGATCTCGATCGCGAGCAGCGCGCCGCCGACCGTCGGCTCATCGATCACTGTCGACGCCTGGACGAGAAAACCATCGCCGAGGAAATCCGCATTCCCCGCGCCGAACATGTGCAGGTGGAACGGGCCGACCGGATATTGCTGCATCTCTTCCAGCACCAGGTCCACCATCGCGGCCAGGTGCATGCGATGCTGTCCGGAACCTCCGTCGCCCCGCCGCAGCTCGACGAGTTTTTCGCCGCCGACGAAGAAAAGCTGCGCGCACAGGATTTTGCCGAACTCGGCTTCACCGAAGCCATGATCTGGAGTTGACCATGCTTTATTTCGTCATCAAGGCCCTGCACATCCTTTCCGACTTCCTGCTGATCGGCGGCATGCTGATCAATGCCTTCGTCATCGGCATGGTGCCGCCGACCATCCGCACCGGCGTGATCTCGGCGCTCAGGAAATACGACCGTACCGTCACCACCGCGGCCCTCGGCGGCGCCTGGCTGTTCGGCCTCTGGCTCGCCTTCGGCTACGGCTTCTATACGTCCGGCTGGTTCGGCTTCAAATTCCTGATCGTCCTCATGCTGTCGGCGCTGCACGGCATGCAGGGCGCCTGGATGCGCCGCATGGAAGCCGATCCGCATCTCGACCCGCCGGCCTTCGTGCGTGCCGGCCTGCCGATCGTCCTCGGCTCGGTGGTCGTCATCGTCGCGCTCGCGGTCATCAAGCCGTTCTGAGCCCCGGCCCAGTCGTTGGCAATTTTCAGCGTCCGGCCAACAGAACCGCCGATCGAAATCTGCGCTTTTCGCCGAACTGCGCTTTTCCGCAGGGCCGCTTTGCTCTAATCCTCTGCCCAACAAAATCGTGGAGGTTCAGCATGGCGAAAGTGGCATTCATCGGTCTCGGGGTGATGGGTTATCCGATGGCCGGGCATCTCAAGGTCAAGGGCGGCCATGACGTGACCGTCTATAACCGCACCGCCGCCAAGGCCGGGGACTGGGCGACGAAGTTCGGCGGCAAGGCCGCCGCGACGCCGGCCGAAGCGGCCAAGGATGCCGACTTCGTGTTCGTCTGCGTCGGCAATGACGACGATCTCCGCTCGGTGACAATCACCGAAACCGGCGTTCTCGCCGGCATGAAACCGGGCTCGATCCTGATCGACAACACCACCGCCAGCGCCGAAGTCGCCCGCGAGCTCGATGCCGCGGCACGGGAAAAGGGCGTCGGCTTCATCGACGCTCCGGTCTCCGGCGGCCAGGCTGGCGCCGAAAACGGCGTGCTGACCGTGATGTGCGGCGGCGACGAGGCGACCTTCGACAAGGCAAAGCCGGTGATCGACGCCTATGCCCGCATGGTCGGCCTCATGGGCCCGGCCGGCGCCGGCCAGCTCACCAAGATGATGAACCAGATCTGCATTGCCGGCCTCGTCCAGGGGCTGGCGGAATCGATCCATTTCGGCAAGCAGGCCGGCCTCGACATCGAAAAGGTCATCGAGGTGATTTCCAAGGGCGCGGCCGGCTCCTGGCAGATGGAGAACCGCTACAAGACCATGAATGCCGGCAAATACGATTTTGGCTTCGCTGTCGACTGGATGCGCAAGGATCTCGACATCGTGCTGACCGAAGCCCGCCGCAACGGCGCCAAGCTGCCGGTCACGGCACTCGTCGACCAGTTCTACGGCGATGTCCAGGCGATGGGCGGCAAGCGCTGGGACACGTCCTCGCTGCTGGTGCGGCTGGAAAAGAAATAGTCCGGCCATGATCGGCCCCTCCTCCGACGTCGCCGGGATCGTCGCGCATCTCGAAACGTTGCGCTCGGAGGAGAATATTTCCGGCATGTCCCGGTTCGGCATCGTCACCGACCGGGCGATCGGTATTTCCAATCCCGACCTGCAGAAGGTCGCCCGGATCGTCAAACGCGATCACGGCCGGGCGCTGGACCTCTGGCGCACCGGCATTCGCGAGGCGCGCATGCTGGCGATCTACACCGCCGATCCCGCATCGCTGACGCCTGCCGAGGCACGCGGATGGTCGGAGGATTTTGTCTCCTGGGAAATCGTCGACACGGCCGCCGACCTTTTTACCGAGACGCCGTTCTGGCAGCAGCTCGTCGCGGATTTCGCCGCGGACGAGCGCGAATTTATCCGCCGCACCGCGTTTGCGATGATCGCCGGTGCCGCCGTGCACCGTAAGAAGGAGCCGGACGGCACGTTCATCGCCTATCTGCCGCTGATCGAGGCGCAATCCGGCGACCCGCGCAATTTCGTGAAAAAGGCGGTCAACTGGGCGCTCCGCAATATCGGCAAACGCAACCGCGCCTGCCACGCCCCTGCCCTGGCGCTCTCCGAAAAGCTCGCGGCCTCGCCGGACAAGACCGCCCGCTGGATCGGCAAGGATGCCGTCAAGGAATTGTCGGGCGAGAAGCTTCTGGCGCGGCTGAAGGCTTAGCCGGCTTTCCCCATCCGATACTGACGCGGCGTCGCGCCCGCAAACGTCCGGAACGCCTTGATGAAGGAACTCGTGCTTTCGAACCCGCAGGCAAGGCCGATTTCCGTTATCGGTTCCCGCCCGGCCAACAGCATCTCCTTGGCCTTCACCATCCGCGCCCGATGCCGAAAATCGCGAAAACTCATGCCGAGCTCCGCATCGAAGCGCCGTGACAACGTCCGTTCCGAAAGGCGGGCAGCCTCCGCCAGGGCACCGAAATCAAGATCCCGGTCGAGCTGCTCCAGCATCCGGTCGACGGCGACCGCCATGCCCGGCGACTGCGGTTTCGGCAGCCACGTCTCGTCTTCCTCGGCGGCCAGTTCCTCCGCAGCGGAGGCGAGTGCCCTGAAGAAGGCGTTCGCGGCTCCGTCAGCCGCATCACGCCCGGCATCCCAGCGCATGACATGCAGGATCATCTGCCGCGCCAGTTCCGATAGGCCGAAGACCCGGCAGGCCGACAGCGGCGTCCCGAATTCCCCGTCGCCGAAGAGTACGGAGGACGCCGTGGCCGCCCCCTTGCTGCGAACGGCAATCACCGTTCCCCGCGCGATCAGCGCCGCCCGTTGCGGCGGCAGGATCCAGCGGCGGTCGCCGATATCGAGAATGAAGGTGCCGGCTGAAGCATAGAGGAGGTAATCGGCATCGAAGGCCCGTTCGATCTCGAAAGGTTCGTCAAAGATCCGATGATAGGCATGAGAAATTGTCGCCATCGCTGCCGGACTTGTTTAAGCCGCCTGCTGTCCCCGCATCTGCTTTAGCAGTTCGGCGGTATCGAGCAACGCGGAATGGCGGACGATCTTTCCGTCCTCTAAAACGAAGGTCCGGTAGGCGCGGACCCGGATGGAATTGCCGGAAGCTTCGACACCCTTGAAAGCCGCCTGGTGCGTGCCGTGCAATGTCAGCTCGCAGATGACGGCATCGCCTTCGGCGGTCATACGTTCGACCGTCCAGACCGCATCCGGCATGATGCGCTTCTGCACCGCCACCATGGCGCAATGTCCTTCCGCATTGGCCGGTGAATAGACGGCTTCTTCGTAATCGTCAGCGAAAAAATCCGCGAACCGTTCGGTCATGCCGCGGTTCCAGATCTCTTCTATATATCCGCCGACGATCGCCTTGTTGGCCTTGGCCTGGTCCTGCATGTCGCGCTCCATCTGTTTCGATGAAGCCCAGATACGACAAAACGGGCCGTTTCAACTCGGCCCGTCCTGCCAGAAAATGATCCCGGTCCGCCAATCGGCGGATTATTCCTCGCCCGACTTCTGATTATCCAGCATCATGTAGTCGAGCGGCAGTTCGGTCGTGTACTTGATCTGCTCCATCGCGAAGGCGGACGACACGTCGCGGATTTCGATCTTGGCGATCAGGCGCTTGTAGAAGGCGTCATAGGCGCCGATATCCGGAACGACGACGCGCAGCAGGTAGTCCACGTCGCCGCTCATGCGGTAGAACTCGACCACTTCGGGGAAATCCACCACCACTTCCGAAAACCGCTTCAGCCATTCGATCGAGTGGCTGGCAGTGCGGATCGAAACGAAAACCGTGACCTTGGTGTTGACCTTGACCGGATCGAGCAGCGCCACGCGGCGGCGGATGACACCATCCTCTTCCATCTTCTGGATGCGGCGCCAGCAAGGCGTGGTCGAGAGACCGACCTTCTTCGCGAGGTCCGCGACGGCCAGAGTGGAATCTTCCTGCAGAATACGAAGGATCTTGCGATCGAGGCGGTCCATTCAGTTCCCTTTCGAAATCATTTTTCGTTATACACGGAATTCGTGGCAGTTAACCGAAATTTGTTTCACGTATCAAGCTATCCACATGCTGTCGCAGCACCGGCAGCAAATCCGCCTCGAACCACGGATTCTTTTTGAGCCAGCCGGTATTGCGCCAGCTGGGATGCGGCAATGGCAGGATCCGTGGCCCCTGATTGGCAAGGAGATATTCGCGCCAGTTCCGGACCGTCTCCGTCATGCCCTTTCTGCGGCGGCGGCCCAGATGCCAGGCCTGCGCATAACCGCCGACGGCGAGAACGAGTTCGATCTGCGGCATCGCGGCAATCACCCGGGCGCGCCACAGCGGCGCACATTCGAGCCGCGGCGGCAGGTCGCTGCCCTTGGCGTCATAGCCCGGAAAACAGAAGCCCATCGGCACGATCGCGAACTTTTGCGGATCATAAAATTCCTCGCGGGTCACCGCCATCCAGTCGCGCAGCCGGTTTCCCGAGGCATCGTTGAACGGCAGCCCGCTTTCGTGCACCCGAAGCCCCGGCGCCTGCCCGGCGATCAGCACCCTCGCCGTCTTCGATAACACGGCGACCGGCCGCGGCTCATGCGGCAGACGGTCGCTCTCGCCCTTCGCGGGCGCGTCCCGACAGATGCGGCAAGCCGCGATCGCGCCGGCGAGCCCGCCGATATCTTCGCCATTGACGATGCCATCCATGCTCATTGCCATCCGGTCACTCGCTTCATCCAGTCGGCGAACGCCTGCACGAAACTCGTATCGTCCATCATCCCGCGGCTGGCGCGCCAGTCGCGTGGGCTTTCGAACCGGCCGGCCCACAGCCCCTGCCGTTCGCGCCGCGCCGTCTCCTGTTCCTCGGCATAGCGTCCCGAGGCGATGGCGAGGCCTTGCCTTACCAGCGCCCCGTTGATGCTCGTCGCACCCGAATGGCAGCGCACCAGAAGCCGATGATATTTGTCGCGCTCGCGGCCGAGGCACTCGACCTCGCCATTCCCGACGAGCCGTATCAGCAACCGTCTTGCCTCGTCCCCGCAGGCCCAGGGCTTGCCGCGGCCATCCTCGCAGGTCTGGTCGAGCTCCGGCGCATCCATGCCCTGCAGCCGCAACCGCTCCCCGCCCGCCGAGAGCGTATCGCCGTCGATCACATGGAACGGGCCATACACGACGCTGTCGGCTGCCTCGTCCAGCTTGGCGGCGATCAGCACCAGAAGGATGAAGAAGGCGACGAGAAACGCGCCATCGCGAAAAATCCTGAACGTTCTGGCCACAATCCAGCCTTATTGGAAAACGGAAGCTTCAGGAAAATGGCAAACAAAACCTTTCCCGGCAGTACTCTCTTAAGGTTTTGGACATATTCTCTCAACACCCGGGGTATCAGTTCAGTGGCCATGAGTAGCGGCGTCAGCACATCGACCGACAAAAACATCGTTGATCGCTCGCGCGGCCACCGCAACAAGGCCGTTTCCAAAGCCGTTCGCGCCACGCGGGAGCGCCTGCAGTCCAGCTCCCAGGGCAACCAGATCTTCGACCGCGACATGATCGCCATGCACGTCAACACCGTGCTGCAGGGCGCATCCGTGATGCCCCTCTTCATCGTCGTGGTGACGGCGATCGGCGTCTATCTCAATCCGAATGCCAATCTCTTCGCCTGGGCACTGCTGATGCTCAGCGTCCACGCCATCAACGTGCTGCTTGCCCGCCGCGCAAGCCGCAAGGAAATCACCGCGGCCGAGGTGCAGAAATGGCGCCGCCGCCTGCTTGCCGCACAGGTCATCGTCGGCGTCGGCTGGGCCCTGTTTGCGCTGCAGAACTGCAATGCCTGCTCCGGCGACAGCTATTATTTCTACAAGGGGGCAGCGCTCCTTTTCGCGATCTCGATTACCGCGATGAGCAGCTTCATGCTGCGCCTCGGCGTGCTCTTCGGCTTCCTGCCGATGATTCTGGCGCTGCTCGCCACCGCCATCCTGACGCGGAACGTGCTCGATATCGGCATGATCGCGATCTGCGCCGTCGCGGTCGTCTTCTTCCATTATATCGCCGACCGGCTCTATCGCTCCAACCTGACGCTGATGTCCTATCAGTCGGAAAAGGACGACCTCATCGCCGAGCTGGAAGTGGCGAAATCCATGTCAGACGAGGCCCGCCGCCGGGCGGAAGAGGCAAACCTTGCCAAATCCCGCTTCCTCGCCTCGATGTCGCACGAGCTGCGCACGCCGCTCAACGCCATTCTCGGCTTTTCCGAAGTCATGAGTTCGGAGGTCCTGGGGCCGCTCGCCAACCCGACCTACAAGGAATATGCCGGCGACATCCACCGCTCCGGCCAGCATCTCCTCAACCTCATCAACGAGATCCTCGACCTGTCGCGCATCGAGGCCGGCCGCTATGATCTTGCCGAGGAATCGCTGTCGCTGCTGGAGATCGCCGAGGATTGCATCGGCATGGTGCAGCTGCGCGCCAGCGCCAAGAACATCTCGATCAGCCAGCAGTTCGAACCGCAGCTGCCGCAGGTCTGGGTGGACGAGAAATCGATGCGCCAGGTGCTCCTGAACCTGTTGTCGAACGCCGTCAAGTTCACCCCGCAGGGCGGCGAGATCACCGTCAAGGTCGGCTGGACGGCCGGCGGCGGCCAGTATGTGGCGATCAAGGACAACGGGCCGGGCATTCCGGAAGACGAAATCCCGGTCGTTCTCTCGGCCTTCGGCCAGGGTTCGATCGCCATCAAGAGCGCCGAACAGGGCACCGGGCTTGGCCTGCCGATCGTCCAGGCGATTCTTGCCAAGCACGACGGGCAGTTCATCCTGCGCTCCAAGCTGCGCGAAGGCACCGAGGCGATCGCCATCCTGCCGGCAACGCGCGTGCTGCAGAGCGTGCCGGCCGTCGCCGACGCCCAGACGGTCGCCCGCCGCCGCAAGAGCTTTGCCTGAGGCGATCGACCTCTTTTGCACCGGCCGATTTGCGTGCATACTGCCGCCATGACCAAACTTCTCGACCGCGCCATCGAAGCAGCCAGGGAACTTCCTGCCGAAATGCAGGATGAGATCGCGGGTATTCTTCTGAGGCTCATGGGTGAGGACGACGGAGCCGTCTATCAGCTTACCCCGGAGGAAGAGGCTGACCTGGAAGAGGCTGATCGGGAGATCGAACGCGGGGAGATTGCGACCGAGGAAGAGGTCCGCGCCATGTGGGCAAAGTACGGCCTGTGAAGCTTCGATACACGACCAGAGCTCTCCGTGAAATCGACGAGGCGATCTCCTATATCGGCAGCCACTCTCCGCAAGGTGCAGACAATGTCGCTGCACGCATCCGTGGCGCACTTATGTTCTTGAGCGAGCAACCGTTCGCGGGAAGCACCACGCCAAGAAAAAATACCCGCCGCTTTTTTCTGAAACCCTATCCCTACACGGTCTACTACCGTGTTGGCGTCGACGAAATCATAATTCAGCGCTTCCGCCATACGTCTCGCAAAATCCAGTCTTAATCGCCAACCTTAGGTCCATACACTCCTGACCACCACATAAAGCGCGAAAAATCCGTTGGCGCAGAGCAGGCAGAAGACCGCGAAGGAGCCGAGATCCTTGGCGTGGCGGCCGACGGTGGAGATTTCCGGCGAGATGCGGTCGACCAGTTCCTCGATCGCGGTATTCAGCGATTCGACCGCAAACAGCACCAGCATCAGGATGGCGAACACGAAATAGTCGAGCGCGCTGGCGCCGACCAGCGCGAACAGCAAGACACCGGCCGCGCCGGCGATCAGCTCGTGGCGAAAGGCCTCCTCCTGCCACAGGCGCGTCAGGCCCTGCATGGAATAGCGGAATGCCGCCACCACCCGGCGGATGCCGGTCGCCCTTTCGATATTGCTGTCGACCGGCGTCTTTTCCATGAGGGCTCAGTGGCTCTTGTTGCTGACGCCGGCCTGTTCGAAGGTCGCCATGCCGGAATGGCAGGCCGCCGCCGCCTTGACGATGCCGGCGGCAAGTGCTGCGCCCGTTCCCTCGCCGAGCCGCATGCCGAGTGCCAGAAGCGGCGTCTTGCCGAGCTGTTCGATGGCTCGCAGGTGTCCCGGCTCGCCGGAGACATGACCGATCAGGCAGTGGTCGAGCGCTGCCGGGTTGGCGGCCTTGAGGATCGAGGCGGCCGCCGTCACCACATAGCCGTCGAGCAGGACCGGGATCTTTTCGACACGCGCGGCAAGGATGGCGCCGGCGATCGCGGCAATCTCGCGGCCGCCGAGGCGGCGCAGGATTTCCAGCGGATCGTTCAGGTGGTCCTTGTGGAACTCGACCGCCGCCTTCACCGCGGCGATCTTGCGCTCCATGAATTCGCCATGCGAACCGGTGCCCGGGCCGACCCAGTCCTCCGCCTCGCCGCCATAGAGCGCGAGGTTGATGGCGGCGGCGATCGTGGTGTTGCCGATGCCCATTTCGCCGATGCACAGAAGATCGGTACCGCCGGCGATCGCCTCCATGCCGAAGGCCATCGTCGCGGCGCAGTCACGCTCGGAAAGGGCGGCCTCGCTGGTGATGTCGCCGGTCGGGTAATCGAGCGCCAGGTCGAAGATCTTCAGGCCGAGATCATGGGTGACGCAGATCTGGTTGATGGCAGCGCCGCCGGCCGCAAAGTTCTCGACCATCTGCTGGGTCACCGACGAGGGGAAAGGCGTGACCCCGTGCCGCGTCACGCCGTGATTGCCGGCGAAGATCGCCACCAGCGGCCGGTTGACGGCCGGGGCCCGGCCCGTCCAGGCGGCCAGCCAGAAGGCGATCTCCTCGAGGCGTCCCAGGGCGCCCGGCGGCTTGGTGAGCTGCGCGTCGCGCTCGCGCGCCGCCACCAGCGCCCGCGGATCGGGACCCGGAAGGTTCTGCAGCAGGGCACGGAAATCGTCGAAAGGCAGGCCGCTCACGCTCATGGAAAGTCTCTCTTGTAGCTCGCTCTGGTATCGCGGCAGGAAAACTTGTCTTTCCCCGCAAATCGCGCTTCTGTGCGCAAACTCATAATCGGGTAAGCACGGAGGAACAACTGCCAAACGCGACGGATTTCATCGCCGACCTCGCCCGCTCTGTCGGGTTCCTCAGCCGCCTGCCGGTGCCGGACCGATTCTTCCGCGGCCATGACGGCACGATCTCGCGGGCGGTGCGGGCTTTTCCCCTCGCGGGACTGATCGTCGCGGCCATCCCGGCGCTCGTTCTCGTCGTCCTGCAGTCCGGCGATCCGCTGCTGGTCAGCCTGTTGGCGCTTGCCCTGCTGACGCTTCTGACCGGCGCGCTGCACGAGGACGGACTTGCCGACGCGGCGGACGGCCTTGGCGGCGGGCGGGACAAGGAGCATGCGCTTCATATCATGAAGGACAGCCGCGTCGGCGCCTACGGCGTCGTAGCGCTCGTGCTGACGTTTGCCTTGCGCGCCGCAGCGCTTGCCGCGCTGTTTCGGCAGGATGCCGTCACGGCGGCGCTCGGCGTCCTTGCCGTTGCGGCCGTCAGCCGTGCCCTCATGGTCGCCCATTGGCGCGCACTGCCGTCAGCCCGAGAAGGCGGAGTGGCGGCCGGCGCCGGCTTTCCGGAAGACGGCGCCCGCAATCTCGCGCTGTTCACCGGGGCGGCCGTCGCGCTCGTCCTGCTCGTCCCGGTTCTCGGCCTGCCGAAGGTTCTGTTGGCGCTGGTCGCGGCGGCGCTCGCCGGGTTCGGCTTCACCCGGTTCGTGGCCCGCAAGCTCGGCGGCCATACGGGCGATACGATCGGCGCTACCCAACAATTGAGCGAGATCGCCATGCTCGCCACTCTTGCTCTTGCCGCGTGAAACCCCGATATACTGACGCATGATTTCGCCCTGTACCCTCGTCTGTTCGATCGACCTCAAGACCGGCTATTGCTTCGGCTGCGGACGCACCCGCGACGAGATCGCCGGCTGGATGGATTATACCGACATGGAGCGCCGCGCGCTGATGGAAGCCCTGCCCGCACGGCTCGAAACCGTCGAGCGAAAGCCGCGGCGGGAAACGCGCCGCCAGCGTCTTGCAAAGGAACGCGACACCGCATGAACGCGCTCACCGGCATTCTCATCGTACTTGGCATCGGCCTGGCGTTCCTGATCTTCAATCACGATACCGGACAGACCTTCGGCATCGACAACGACAGTTTCGGCCGGGTCATCTACCTGCTGCCGATCGCCGGCCTGCTCGCCGCGGGCATTCTCGCCGGCCGGCGCGGCCATGCCGGAGAGGTGCTGCGCAATCTCGCCATCTGGCTCTTGATCATCCTCGGGCTGGTGACCGCCTATCTTTATCGCGACGATGCCCGCAATGTCGCGGCAAGGGTGACCGCCGGCCTGCTGCCCGGCACGGCCGTGGTGATGACGACCAGCGAAGGCGGCGACGAGGTGGTGATCCACAAAACCCGGGGCAGCCATTTCCAGACCAATGTCAGCGTCGAGGGCAAGGTGCTGGCGATGCTGGTCGATACCGGCGCCAGTACCGTGGTGCTGTCCTACGACGACGCCCGCAGGGTCGGTCTCAATCCGCAAAACCTCAATTTTACGGTCACGGTGATGACCGCCAACGGCCGGGCGATGGCCGCACCGGTCAGGCTCGACGAAGTCGGCATCGGCCCGATCGTGCGCAAGAACATCCGCGCGATGGTCGCCGAAGACGGAAAGCTCGGGGAAAGCCTGCTCGGCATGAGCTTCCTCTCTACCCTCGGTTCCCTGCAGATGCAGACGGATGAGCTAAGACTGCGGGACTGACTTCAGCCGAAATCCCGAATGCCTTCGCCCATGCCACCCTTGCGGAACTGGCTCGGCGGCGTGCCGATGATGCGTTTGAAGGCGCGGCTGAAGGAAGCTTCGGCATCGTAACCGAGACGCTCGGCGACGGTCGCGACCCGCTCGCCGTCGCGCAGCCATTGCCGTGCCTGATGCATGCGCACCCGCGCGACGTAGCGCGCCGGCGTCTCTCCGACAACTTTGAGGAAACGCTCGGCAAAGCCCGACCGCGAAGCGCCCATCAGTCTTGCCAGAGAAGCAACGGTCCAGTCCCGGTCCGGCTGCAGATGGATGGCGGCCAGCACGCGGCCGACTTCGGGATTGCGCACCGCCGCGATCCAGCCGGTCGTGTCGCCGCAGCCGTGCTCGACCCAGGTGCGGATCAGCGTCGCGGTCAAAACATCGGCGAGCCGGGCGAGAATGCCGCCGGCACCGACCCGATCCATGTCCACCTCGCGCGCCATGGCATCGAGAAGATGCGGGATGGCCGGCTCGTTGCGGGCGAGATCGCTGGTCAGCATCGCCTCAGGCATCAGTTGCAGCAGCGGATGCAGCTTGTCGATGTTGAAGCGCATCGAGGCGGTCAGCGCCACGGTGCCGCCGCAGGCGTCGGCGCATTGCACGTCGAACACGCCCTGGCAGACTTCCTTGCGCCCGAACCGGCCGAAGGGCAGCGGCGTCAGACCGGGGACGCTTGCCAGCACATGCGCATCGCCACGCGGAAGAAGAGCCGCATCGCCCGCCCGCAATTCCAGCCATTCGCCCGACGGCGTCTGCAGCCATGCGGAGCCCGATGAAATGAAGTGGAAACGCGCCGCCTCCTGGGCCGGAAAGGACGTCGCCCAGGGTTCCGGCAACCGGCAGCGCCCGTATTCGACACCGTCGAGCCGAAGGCCGCGCAGCATCTCGGTGAGCGGATCGGAGAAGTCTTGGGGGATTTCTTTGGACGAACGGTCAAGCATATCGGACTTTCTAGCATGGAAAGTACAGGCTGTCACGCCTAAGTCTGGGTCAACCTTCCGGTACGGTCCTCCGTACCTCCTCCTCCCAAGACAGGAAACGATCATGACAGACAGTACTTTCGAAGAGGACGATGTCGTGCGCGATTCGTCCAGCCCGGATTCATCGGCGAAGGCCCGCTGGGATGCGGTCGTCGCGCTTACCCTCGGCGTCTTCGGGCTCGTGACGGCGGAGTTTCTGCCGGCAAGCCTTCTCACGCCGATTTCCGCCGACCTCGGCATCAGCTCCGGCGTCGCCGGCCAGACGGTGACGGTCACGGCCGTCGTCGCCGCCTTTGCCGGCCCCGGCGTCGTCATCGGCACCCGCAGCCTCGACCGCCGCTGGACGCTGTTCGGGCTGACCGCCCTTCTCATCCTCTCCTGCGCGCTCGCCGCCTTCGCCAACGGCCTGACCCTGCTCCTCGTGTCGCGCGTGCTGCTCGGCATCGGGCTTGGCGGCTTCTGGGCGATGTCGGGCGCGCTCGCCATGCGGCTCGTGCCCATGGATCACCTGCCGCGCGCCATGGCGATGATCTTCACCGGGGTTTCGGTGGCAACCGTCATGGCCGCCCCGCTCGGCGCCTATATCGGCTCCACGCTCGGCTGGCGGGCGGCCTTCGTGCTGGCGGGCGCCGTCGGCGTGCTGGCGCTCCTTTCGCAGGCGGTCACCGTACCATCGCTGCCGCCGGCCGGACATGCCGGGCTCGGCACGCTGGCGGCCGTCCTCAAGCGCCCGAAAATCCGCATCGGCCTCATCGCGACGCTGCTGATCGTCGCCGGCCACTTTGCGGGCTTCACCTATATCCGCCCCTACCTGGAAGACGTTCCCCGGCTGAACGTCGAGATGATCTCGCTCGTCCTGCTTGCCTACGGCGTCGGCGGCTTCTTCGGCAATATCGTCGGCGGCATCATCACCGAACGCAGCTCGGCGCTCGGCGTCGTGTTCGCTTCCAGCCTGATTGCCGTCTCCGCCGTGATCCTCGTCTCCATCGGAGCATCGACGACGGCCGCGGCGGTCGCCATCACGCTCTGGGGTTTTGCCTTCGGCGCCCTGCCCGTCAGCATCCAGAGCTATATCACCCGGGCTGCCCAGGATGAGGCGGAAAGCGCCGGCGCCCTGCTGCTGACGACCTTCCAGATCGCCATATCCAGCGGCGCCGTGCTCGGCGGCCTGCTGATAGACGCCCAAGGCCCGCTCGGCGTCATGACCTTCCTCGGCATCGCCTCCGTTCTCGGTGCGTCCGTGATGGTCATGCGCGGCGGACGTCAGGTCCAGCTCAGCGAGGGCTGAAGCCAAACCCGGTTATCGGCTGCGGTCAGTTGCGCAGCCGGTAACCCGTCTTGAAGATCCAGCCGAGGATCGACAGGCAGATCACCAGGAACAGGCCGATCATGCCGAGGCTGACCATCGGGTTGACGTCGGCAATCTCGTAGAAGCTCCAGCGGAAGCCGGAAACGAGATAGAGGACCGGGTTGAAATGGCTGACCGTCTGCCAGAAGGGCGGCAGCATGTTGATCGAATAGAAGCTGCCGCCGAGGAAGGTCAAAGGCGGCACGACCAGCATCGGGATGACGTTGAGCTGTTCGAAATTCTTCGCCCAGATGCCGATGATGAAGCCGAACAAGCTGAAGGTGATCGCCGTCAGCACCAGGAAAAGCACCATCATGAATGGATGGGCGATCTGGATGTCGACGAAAAACGAGGCGGTCGCAAGGATGATCAGGCCGATGATCAGCCCCTTGCTGGCGGCAGCACCGACATAACCGAGCAGGATCTCGGTCATCGCCACCGGTGCCGACAGGATCTCGTAGATGGTGCCGGTGAATTTCGGGAAATAGATGCCGATCGAGCCGTTGCTGATGCATTGCGTCAGAAGCGTCAGCATGATCAGGCCGGGTGTGATGAACGATCCGTAGGATACGCCCTCGACCGTCTGGATGCGCGAACCGATCGCGGTGCCGAAGACGATGAAATAAAGCGAGGTGGTAATGACGGGCGAAATGACGCTCTGCAGCAGGGTGCGCCGCAGCCGGGCCATCTCGAAGACATAGATCGACTTGATCGCTTCGAAGTTCATGCGTCTTCTCCCACCAGGGCCACGAAAATATCCTCAAGCGAGCTCTGTCGCGTGGAAAGATCGCGGAAATGAATGTCCTGCGCGGCAAGCGTCGACAGCAGCGATGCGATCGTGCCCTGCCCTTCCTCGCCCTGGTATTCGTGGATCAGCGCGGTGCCGTCTTCGGAAAGCGCCAGGTTGTAGGCACCGAGGCTGTCAGGCAGCGCCTTCAGCGGCTCCGACAGTTCGAGCCTGAGCTGCTTGCGGCCGAGCTTCTTCATCAGCGCCGCCTTTTCCTCGATCAAAAGCAGCTTGCCGCCGTTGATGACGCCCACCCGGTCGGCGATCTCTTCCGCCTCCTCGATATAGTGGGTGGTGAGGATGATGGTGACGCCGCTCGCGCGCAGCTTCTCGACCAGCTGCCACATCTCGCGGCGCAGGTTGACATCGACGCCGGCGGTCGGCTCGTCGAGGAAGAGGATCTGCGGCTCGTGGGCGAGCGCCTTGGCGATCATCACCCGACGCTTCATGCCGCCCGAAAGTTCGCGCAGCATGTTGTCCTTCTTGCTCCACAGCGACAGGTCCTTGAGGATGCCCTCGACCAGCGCCGGATTGGGCTTTTTGCCGTAGACGCCGCGGGAAAAGTTCACCGTGTTCCAGACCGTCTCGAACATGTCGGTCGTCAGTTCCTGCGGCACCAGCCCGATCAGCGACCGCGTCTGGCGAAAGTCCCTGACGACATCCTTGCCGCCGACCAGCACCTTGCCGGTCGAAGGGTTGACGATGCCGCAGATGATCGAGATCAGGGTGGTCTTGCCGGCGCCGTTCGGACCGAGCAGCGCGAGGATCTCGCCTTCCTCGATTTCGAGATCGACGCCCTTCAGCGCCTGAAACCCGTTCTCGTAGGTCTTGGTAAGCTTGTCTATGGAAACGACTGACGCCATGGGGAACGGTCTTCTCAAGGAATCGATTTTCGGGATGCGCCGCGAATATAGGCACGCAAACCTTCGAAACCATCCCTCATGGAAGAATATTGCTGACGGTTTCGCAGGATAATCGACAGGAACGGTCGCACCGGGATGATCGTCACGACATTGCCGACGCCGCAGTCCCGCGCATCGCATGCCAGGAAGGATGTCTATCCACCGCTTCTGTCATTTTTCCGTGACGTTCGTACAGCATTGTCCCACCAGGCAAGCAACGGTCCCGCTCTTTACGCCGCACGTAACCCCTCGCGCGACCGTCATGACCATCGTGTTTCAGCGCTTTTTATTTCCGCTTGCCGCATGCCTGGTGTTTTCAAGTATGAGTTCTTGAGTAACCGGAAGTCCGGCTCATCCCCGCGAGCCCCGCCTCCGCCCTTGCCGGCTCCCTGAGCCGGCTTTCTTTTTTTGCAGGCGCTGCCAGCGGGGCCACCTTTCGAAAGCTTCGATCGGGAATGCGGCCTATGCTTCACCCAGCATTTTGCGGATGGTCGCGACCGGGCGCTGGGGTGAGACCCGGCATGCGTCATGGGCTTGATGCGCGTGCCGGGTCTCGTGCCGCAGTAGGGGTAGTCGGGGGGACGGACTGCGGCGTCACCACTCATGCTTCGCCGCCGCTTATGGTTCCAGTTTGGTTGCCGGATATGGTTTATGGATCTTTAATGTCCACAGGCTCGCGGGAGTTGCAGGTGCCGGCTGTATCCGAGGAAGCATGCCGGCATCGGCTGCCGCCGGGCGTCAGTCGCAGTATCGCTTGCCGCTCCGGCGGGAACGCAGGTCGAAGTGGAAGTGGTTCCAGTGTTCCGCGTTGCTGCCCGGTCCGAGGACGGTGTTGAAATACTTGCAGCTGTCGCTGCGCACCGCCTTCAGGAGGCCGCCCTCGCGCAGCGAGAACAGGCCCTTCTTGCGCACGTCGATCTCATGGCCGTCCTTGAGCACGATCTGGCCGATGTCGATGGCATTGCCCTTGGCGTGTTCGGACATCGGGTTGTAGCGCTGGCTGCTGTTGTTCATCCGCCGGCAGGAATAACCACCCATCGGCACGATCTTCTGGACGCCGGTGAGGTAGCGGTAACGCGCCGAGGGAGCGAGTTCGTTCTTCACCCATTTGGCGAAGGCGAGCGTCGTCTGGCAATTGAGCGTGACGGAAGGCTTGACGTCGATATTGCCGGAAAGGCCCGAGAGCTTGACCGGATAGGGCACGCTGCAGCTCGGGCCGGCGTCGATGGACGGTCTGTCTTCGAACTCGACGCCGAGACGGCGCAGTTCGGCGCGGCAGCTCACTTCCGACTGCGGCATCACTTCGCGCTGCCAGGGCATATCGCGCTGGCTCATCGGGCCGCTGTCGTTCATCGGATTGTTGGGCCGCAGCATCGCCACCTGCTGGGTGCCGGCGGCCGACCGGCTGCCGGGCGGCGCGATGCTCGGCTGATTGCCCCACGCCATGCCGCGATTGGCCATGCTGCCGTTCGAAAGGTCGCCCTGCAAGCCGGCGCCCTGGCGCTTCGGCGGCGCCAGCACGCGGTCGTCGTTCATCGGCTGCGAGATCGGCTGGCGGCGCGGCTGCAGCGCGCGCGGATTGTCGGTGCCGATGCCGTCGACGACGGGCTGGTTGCCGACACCTTCGGCAATATCGGAATCCTCCTCCTCGGCAAGCCCCGTCACGTCGCTCTCGTCGGGCCCGAAACCGAGCTCGGCGTCGATATTGACGCCCTCTTCCGGAATGGTCATCGGCCCGGCATTGCGGGTCGTGTTGCGCCGGCCGAGAGAGGCCTGCTGCTGCATCGCCTCGTCGCTGTCGATCATCGGCAGGCGGCCCTGGCGCGCGGCCGGCGACTGCTGCGCCATCGGTGCATTCAACGATGTATTCTGGGGTGCATTGAGGGATGCACTCAGGGGCGCGGACTGCACCTGCGCCGGCGCCCGCAGGTAGTGCCCGCCGTCATCGGGATAGGCCGAAGCCGAATTGCGGCCGTTCGTATTGGGATAACCGGTGCCGGCGAGGTTCGGCGTGTTCACATAGTCGACTCTCGCCTGGGAGACCGGTGCGGCGCCGGCGGGATAGGGCTGCTGCGAGAGGGGTTCGCGCGGGATGTCGCGCATCGGCTGGATCGCCCCGACGCGGCCGTTGTCGATCGACGCAGGCGGAACGAGATCCCCGGCGGAACAGGCGGCCAGCAGTGTCGGGATCATCAGCGAGCCAATCACCCGCCGAGAAAAGGAAGCATACGCCATACCAGTTGCCACTCTTCCGGTGCCGAAATGACACAGGCTCCGAGTTTAGGCAAAGTCGGTAAATGAACCTTTGAGAAATCAAGGCTCTTTCGTGACCTTTCGGTGCAATTCCAGCCCGTTTCAGGACGCCCGCTGCCCCAGAACCTCCATTTTGGCGATCCATTTCGCGCCACCGAAATTGCGGGCGTTGACCGCGCCCACCAGGGCCGCGCGAACGGGCCGGATGCCGACGAAATGCAGGATGCCCACCTTCAGCGCCTTGAGGCTGTGGCTGCCGTAGACGAGCCGGTAATACCAGGCCGGCATGCCCATGGTGATCACCACCCGCGCCGACTTGCCGCCGAGAAGGCCGCTGTTGAACGGTCCGAGCGACGTGTCGTAGGCAAAGCCCGGCCGCGCCACCTGTTCCAGGAACGCCTTCAGCAGGGCGGGCATCGAGCCGAGCCAGAGCGGGTAGACGAAAACCAGGTGGTCCGCCCGGCCGATCTTCAACTGCGCATCGACGATCGGCGGGCTCACCGTCCCGTGTTGCTGTTCCTTCTGCGAGGTCAGGAATGCCACGCCGATGCGGGCAAGCTCGATGCGCTCGACGGAATGCCCGCCTTTCCCGGCACCCCTGGCATAGGCATCCGCCAGCGCATGACAGAGATGCGGCTCGCCGGCGTCCGGATGTCCCTGGATGATCACGATCCTCGTCATCGTCATTCTCCGTTGAAGATGCCCGAGCGTTAGAGGCAACCGAAGCCGGCCTGTTTGACCCTCGTCAATTCAACCGGCGTCAAAAGGCCGCCGGGCTTGTCGCTCCGGCGGCCTCTGGTGTTTCGGAGATGGATCCTGCGGATCAGGCAGCGCGGGCGTGGGCCCCGTAACCGGAGGCTGCGCCGCGGCCGCCGTCGCCGAGCCTGAAGGCCGAAAGCAGGCCCTGCAGGTGCAGGCTCTGTTCGGCGAGAGTCTGGCTCGCCGCGGTGGTTTCCTCGACCATCGCCGCGTTCTGCTGGGTCATCTGGTCCATGTGGTTGACCGAGGAGTTGATCTCCTGAAGCCCGGTCGCCTGTTCGCGGGCAGCCGTGGCAATCGTATCCACATGGGCGTTGACCCGCTCGACCAGCGTGGCGATCTCGACCAGCGCATCGCCGGTGGAGCGCACCAGCGCCACGCCACCTTCCACCTCGCGGGCGGAATTGCCGATCAGGGTCTTGATCTCCTTGGCGGCATTGGCGGAGCGTTGCGCCAGTTCGCGCACTTCCTGCGCGACGACCGCAAAGCCCCTGCCCGCCTCGCCGGCCCGCGCCGCCTCGACGCCGGCGTTCAGCGCCAGGAGGTTGGTCTGGAAGGCGATTTCGTCGATCACCGAGATGATCTGGTTGATGCGGTTGGAGCTCTCCTCGATCCGGCCCATGGCGTCGATCGCATTGCGGACGATCTCGCCCGAACGGCCGGCGCTGTCCTTGGTCTCGCTGACCATGGTGCGGGCCTCCACCGCCCGGTCCGACGCGGTGCGGACGGTCGCGGTGATCTCGTCGAGCGCGGCCGCGGTTTCTTCAAGAGCCGCCGCCTGCTGTTCGGTGCGCTTGGCCAGGTGTCCCGTCGCGCCCGAAATGTCCGAGGCGCTGTCGCGCACCACGAGGCTGGTTTCGGAAATCGCCGCGATCGCCTGGTGCAGCGAACCGACCGCCGCGTTGAAGTCGTGGCGGAGTTTCGCATAGTCCTCGCCGAGGTCGGCGAGCGATACGGAAAGGTCGCCCGTCGCCAGCGCCTCGAGCGCCCGGCCAAGCTCGGTGATTGCCCGTCCCTGCCGCTCGGCGGCCGCCGTCATCGTCCGCTCGTTGTCGGAGCGCTCGCTGGCGATCGTGCGGGCCTGCTCGGCCTCGCGCGCCTGCAGCTGGGCGCGTTCCTCGACCGAGTCGCGCAGCACGGAAAGCGCCCGGGCCATCTCGCCGATCTCGTTGTTCTGCTCGGTGCAGGGCACGGTGACGCGCGCTTCGCCCGAGGCGATCGACTGCAGCGCCTGCTTGATCTTGCCGATCGGGCCGGTCACGGTCTTGACGACGAAGGTGGCGCCGGCGATCAGCACCAATGCGCCGATACCGAACATCGAGGCGAAGTTGATCGCGTCGCGGCGGAACATGGCATGCAGGTCGTCGACATAGACGCCGGTGCCGACGATCCATCCCCAGGGCGCGAAACCGGCCACGTGCGAATATTTCTCGACCGGCTGCTCGGCGCCCGGCTTCGGCCAGTAATAGTCGACGAAACCCTTGCCCGTGGGGCTTGCCTTGACGGCGTTGACGAACTCGACGAACAGGAACTTGCCGTTCGGGTCCTTGTCGTTCGACAGGTCCTTGCCGTTCAACTCCGCCTTGATCGGATGCATGATCATCCGCGGCAGCATGTCGTTGATCCAGAAATAGCCGCTGCCGTCGCCGTAGCGCATCACCGAAATGACCCCCTTGGCCTCGGTCTGGGCCTGTTCGCGGGTCATGGCGCCGGAGGCTTCCATCGCCTGGTATTTCTTGAGCACGGTCAGCGCCACGTCGTTCATCTGGGCAAGGCCCGCCTTACGCTCCCGTTCCGACGAGGCATAACTCTGGAACAGGCTGAAGACCATGGCGCCGCCGAGGATGACGAGCGACAACAGCACCAGACTATAAAGGCGCCAGGAAATGGCGAGACGTTGCATGGGACCCCCTTATTCGCAATTCGCCTTAAATACTAACCGGCGTTGGTTACTAGGTAGTGAAGCACTTACGAATCGCGCCCAGCGTGAATTAGTCCGGCCTAAATTATTGATATGAAACGCTTTTTTCCCGGAGTTTTCTTCTCCCGCGCTTGCCGCTACTCTGGGATCGGAGGAATCGTTCCAGAACCAGAGAGACGACATGACCGAAAACGCCAAACCAACCGGCGAACTGACCCTGCGAACGCTCGCCATGCCGGCGGACGCCAATGCTGCCGGCGATATCTTCGGCGGCTGGGTGATGGCGCAGATGGACCTGGCGAGCGGCATCCGCGCCGCCGAGCGCGCCCGGGGCCGCGTGGTCACCGCCGCGGTCAAGGAAATGGCGTTCGAACTGCCGGTCAAGATCGGCGACACGCTCAACATCTACACGGAAATCACCCGCGTCGGACGCTCGTCGATCACGCTGACGGTGGAAGCCTGGGCGCAACGGGCACGCCACCGGATGATCGAGAAGGTCACGGCCGGAACCTTCATCATGGTCGCGCTCGACGAGGACGGCCGTCCGGTGCCGGTCCCGGCCGAGGAATAGATCGAGGGCGAACATGGACGCTGCGACCGCCGCCGAAACCTTCACGCATATCCGCGTTGTCATGGGCATGGTCGTCAGCCTCAGCCTGGCGCGGCTCTTGAACGGCCTCGCCGGCATCGTCCAGCATCCGCAGGCGACGCGCATCTACCCGGTCCATCTCGGCTGGGTGGCGTTCATGTTCCTGTTCCTGGTGCATTTCTGGTGGTGGGAATACCGTCTGCACGCCCTGCCGGTGATCGGCTTTGCAGCCTATCTCTTCCTGATCGCCTTCTGCGCGCTGTTCTTCTTCCTCTGCGCCCTGCTGTTTCCGACCTCGATGCAGGATTACGACGGTTACGAGCACTATTTCCTGTCCCGCCGGAAATGGTTCTTCGGGATTTTCGCCGGGCTTCTCGTCACCGACCTCGTCGATACCGCTCTCAAGGGCCAGGACTACTTTATGTCGCTCGGCTGGGAATATCCGGCGCGCACCGCGATCTATGTCGCGCTCGGCATCATCGCCGCGATCACCGCCGACCGGCGTTATCACGCCGCATTCGTCGTCTTTGCGCTCGCCTACCAGTTCTACTGGATATTCCGCGTCTACGACATCCTGACTTAGAGCGTTTCCTTGTCAGATTGAAGCATTCTGCCGGAGCAGGTTTTCGTTGGGGCAAAGGCGATTGGCGCAGGGCATACCTAATGGTACGTCCAAGCCGATCGCCTTTGATCCCGGCGGAAAGATGCCCGGCCCTTCGGGTTGGCTCAATCTAACAAGGAAACGCTCCAGGCCGGCGGGATCAGCCGCGCAGGAAAAGCGAGCCCTTGTCGAAACCCAATCCCGGAAAGACCTTGGCGGTGAGATCGCCGGGCTCGACGCCGAACTGCTTGTAGAGCATGGCGGCGGCCACTTCGCGCACGTCGCCGGTCGGCATCAGGTCGCGGCGATCGAGCAGCTTGTCTTCGGAAAGGCCCGGCCATTTGCCCAGAACCTTGCCGCCCGGGACCGCCCCGCCGGCGAGCACCGCAAGCCCGCCGGTTCCGTGGTCGGTGCCGTTGGTGCCGTTCTCGCGCGCCGTGCGGCCGAATTCGGTCATCGCCAGCACCACCGTCTTCTTCCACGCATCTTCGCCGAGCTCGTCCTTCAGCGTGACGATGGCGGTCGAAAGAGCTCCGACCGCCTTCCTGAACTGCCCCTGCTGGCCGACATGGGTGTCCCAGCCGTTGATCGAGAAGCTGGCGATCCGGTAATCCTCGCGCAACATGCCGCCGGCAAGCCGCGCCATGTCGGTTATGCCCGCGCCGCGCCTGCCGTCGGCGTATAGGGAGTCCGCCGACATGTCGGTCTTCTTCGCCTCCTCCATGGCTTTTGCAAAGGCCGGGTCGCCGGCATAAAGACGGTCGAGAAAGGCGATCTCGTCTTCCGCAAGCGCGAAATTGCTCTGCGACGACCAGGAATCCGCCTGGTTCGGCCCGCTCAGGATCAGTTCCATCGACGTATTGATGTCGATCGCCTTGCGGGAACCGGAGCGCGGGATCACCGCCAGCGTGCGGTTCAGCCAGCCGGTGCGCTCACCCTTGCCGTTGCCGCCGGTCTCCAGCATGTCCTGTCCGTCGAAATGGCTGCGCTGGTCGCGATAGGGCGTCGAGACCGCATGCACGAAGGAGAGTTCGCCCGCCTGCCACAGCGGCATCAGGGCGGCGGCCGCCGGATTGAGGCCGAAGAAACCGTCGAGATCGATCAGGCCGGTATCGGGCCTCAGGCCGAGCTTCGGCCTCAGCGCGGCAAATGCCGGATCGCCATAGGGCTGGACGAGATCGAGACCGTCCATGGCACCGCGCAGGATGATCGTCACCAAGCGGTTGTCGCCGGGCATGGCGGCGAAGCTCACCGGCGTCACGATCGGTGCCGCCGCGGCGCAACAGGCGCCGGCCAGAAAACCGCGGCGGGACAACAGGAAGCCATTGTCGAAGCTCATCGTCTATCTCCTGTTGAATTCGGGGGATGCCAGCACCATCGTGATGCCGTGCACCTTGCTGGGCGCCTGGGCGATGACCCTGCCCGTCTCCGGATGGGCGGCATCGGCAAGCGCGGCCTCAAGGAAAGCCGATGGCTCCATCTTCTGCCCGAAGATGCGCGCGACCGTGCGCGCCCACGAAATCCGCTCGCTCAACTGGCTCGGGGTCAGCCATACGCTTTCCTCGTCCGGGAAACCTGCGGGGCTCGGCGGCTGCCAGACCGGCTGGCCCATGCGCTGCAGGGCGCCGAGCGTCAGGGCGTTGGCGCGCCCCGCCTTCTTCCTGGTATCCTGCCTGGCCGCCATGCCGGCCATGTCCATGGCCTTCTGGACCGGGCTCTCGTCTTCGTCGCCATCGTCCATGTCGCGCAGCAGGTTGGCGAAATTCCGCTCCGGCAGGTCGAGTGCCCGGAAGCCCGATACCATGAACTCGAACGGCCGCTTGATCTTCCGGCCGGGATCAGACCAGGCACGCGGGTGCCCAAGCATGGCGCGGTAGACTTCGGTCAGGTTGCCATGGCTCTTCGTCCAGGCCGCAACCATCGCGCCGACCAGTTCCTCCGGTGCGTTGTCGGCGATGAAATGCCGGACGAGCTTGCCGCAGATATGCTGCGCCGTCTTCGGATTGGCGGCAAGGTCCTCGAGCATCAGCACGTGGTCCTGACCGTCGCCCTCGTCGTCCTGATAGGTCCGGCCGAGCAGGCTGACAGGCCCCGCCTCCGCGAACCGGGGCTCGTAGACGACCTGCATGGCGCGATTGTCCACGGACAGTCCCGTCAGGATCAGCGCCGCGGCCCGCACGTCGTCCTGGGTATAGCCGCTGCCGGCACCGAGCGTGTGGAGTTCCAGCAGTTCACGGCCGAGGTTTTCGTTAAGTCCCCGGCCGGTCCTGCGCGCGACCGCCGAATCCGGTCCGACGCTCTTGTCCTGGTCGAGATAGATCAGCATGGCCGGATGCAGGATGGCGGCCGACAGCAGTCCGGTAAAGGAGCCGCCGATACGCGGGCGGATCGCCTGGGCCTCGTAGAGCGGCACGATCATCCGCATCGGCAGCGACTTCATGACGCTGGTCGAGAAATGGTCGACCCAGAAGCTCGCGAGACGTTCGTAGAAGCCGAGGGGCGAATGGATCGCCTGGGCAAGCCGCGCCATGGCATCCTGGCGATAGATCCGCCGCGCCTCGCCCTGGGTCGCCTTGCGGACGTCCTCGTTCGGATTGCCGGCCCTGCGGGCCTTGGCCTCGGCGGCGAGCAGCGAGATGACGCGAGTGGCGGTGTCCAGCCGCCCGCTCAGCCCCTCGCGCGGAAAGCGGGGCCTTTCGGAAGCGCCTTGTCCGATCTGGGCCAGCAGCGCCTCGACATCGCGAGGCGGCTCTTCGCCGGGACGAAGGCCATAACCATAGCGGATGGCGGCCAGGGTCGGGTTGGGAAGAGCCATGGAACTACTCCTCGTTTCACCCGCTCAGATTCCCCAACAAATGTGGTGGAAACCAACAGGAATTGCGGCCATTTCGTGATATGGACAATTTGTAATTCGATGCCGGCGGGAAAGTTCCGGCCCATTCCAGGCCAGGCAAAAGATTTCCGATCTGCTGGCCCGCCCAAGATCAATTCGAGGGCATTCGCCTGATATTGAGGCGTCGGCGGGCGGCAATTACCCCTTTGTTTAGGATAGCCCGGGCAAGTTGCAGAAAGCCGCCTGATATCAAGACTTTCTTATCGCCGCCATTGGATAGTGCGGCCATTCGTCAGCAACTCCAGCCTCGAGCGGAACGATGGAAGCCGAACTCAGATCTGGCCAGACCGACCCGGCCCTCGCACTGGACGTGAAGCGCGCACAGGCATCGGCGATTCTTGACCGCCTGACCTCGACACTTGTCGCCAATGCCGGCGTCTCGGCCTCGGCGCTGTTTGTCACGACCATCGGACGGGGCCTCACCTTCGCCGCGACGATCTGGTTCCTGACGGTCATCGGCAGCCTGTTGCTGCGCGCCTTCATGGCATCGCTCCTGAAACGCTGGGGAACCGTGGCGCATGCGCCGCAATCGGCGCTCGACGCGATGACGGTCGGCGCCCTGCTCAGCGGCCTCGCCTGGGCGGCGCTTCCCTTCGCGCTGCCGGGTTTCGAGGCGATCGGCAGGGATGGCGGCCTCTACCTGATGATGCTCGGCATGGCGACCGGCGCGGTACTGATGGGCGTCGGCTACAGCCCCAGCTCGCTCGCCTTCGCCCTGCCGCCGCACGCATCCGTCATGATATCGCTGGCCTCCAGCGGCGGACCTGGCGGCTGGCTGCTGGCGCTGAACGTCGTGGCGCTGACGATCATCCTGATCCGCAGCAGCCGCACCAGCGCGGCCACGTTCGCCGGCAACGTGCTCGGCAAGCTGAAGGCGACGGCGCTTGCCGACTCCCTCTCCTCCGCAAATTCGGACATTCTGCGCGCCAATTACCGGCTGGAAGTGCTCGCCAGCTGCGATCCGCTGACCAGCCTCGCCAACCGCACCGCCTTCAACACCGCCCTCCACGAGGGGATAACCTCGGCGCGCGCCGCAGAGGAGCAGCTCGCCCTGCTGATCCTCGATCTCGACCGTTTCAAGATGGTCAACGATACGCTCGGCCACAGCGCCGGCGATGCCCTGCTCGTCGAGGTCAGCGACCGGCTGCGCTCGGCCGTCGGCGGCACCGGCGTCATCGCCCGGCTCGGCGGCGACGAGTTCGCGATCATCCTCGGCGGCACCGATGCGGCCGAGATCGCCCGTAACCTTGCCCGGCGCATCCTCGAGCGCAGCCGCCAGCCGGTCATGCTGGAAGGCCAGCCGACCGTGGTCGGCACCTCGATCGGTCTTGCCCTCTTTCCGCTGCATGCGGACACGGCCGAGGACCTGTTCATCAGCGCCGACATGGCGCTCTACCGGGCCAAGGACGGCGGTCGCCGCCAGTGGCGCGAATTCGAGCCGGCCTTCCGCTCCCAGGCCGACCGCCAGAACCAGATCGAGCAGGAACTCGCCGATGCGCTGGATGCCGGCCATATCGAAGCCTGGTTCCAGCCGCAGATCGATCTCGCCTCCCGGGAGATCACCGGCTTCGAGGCCCTGGTGCGCTGGCACCATCCCTATCTCGGGCCGATCGCGCCCCCGGAAATCGTCTCGGCCGCCCAGGCCGCCAATCTCGCCGACCGGCTGACCGCGACCGTCGCCGAAGCCGCCTGCCGGCTGCTCACCCGCCTGCCCGCGCTCGGCCTGCCGCGCGCGACCGTCGCCATCAACGTCTCGCCGCGCGAATTCGACCTCTATTCGGTCACCGACGTGCTCGACCGCATCACCAGCGCCCATCGCATCGATCCGGCCCTGTTCGAGATCGAGATCACCGAGGAAGCAATCCTCGACACGCTGGTCGCCGGCGAGCAGCTGAAACGCATCGAGCGCTCCGGCTACAAGCTTGCGGTCGACGATTTCGGCGCCGGCCATTCCTCGCTCGCCTATCTGGTGGCGCTGAAGGTCGACCGGCTGAAACTCGACCGCCGCTTCATCAGCGGCGTGCATCTCAGCCGCCAGAACCAGGAGATCGTCGGCGCAATGGTCGGGCTCGGCCGGGCGCTGTCGATGGAAGTGGTGGTCGAAGGCGTCGAGAGCGAGGAGGAGGCCAATGCGCTTTCCGCCCTCGGCTGCGCGATCGCCCAGGGCTATTTCTTCAGCCGCCCGATGCCGGCCGAACGCATTCCCGGCTGGATCGAAAGCCGGCGCATGCTCGCCGAACGGCAGGTGGCCTGACACCGCCGCCCCTCTCGGCACCCCAAAATCCGTTTCCCTTTTGTACTCGTTTTGTGACCTGACCCTCTTCACTTTCGCGATGACTCCCTCCATATTCGCGGCATGGCCAGATCACCGAAAAAATCGCCCGCCTCGAACCCGCACGCTCACGACGGTTTCGAGGAAGCCCCGCAATCGTCGTTCGAAGGCGCACCGCTTTCCGGTCCCCTTGCCGGCAGCGTTTCCGACTGGGTGAAGCAGCTCGAGGCGGAGGCGGAAGCGTCCGGGGTCGAGACGCAGCGCGAGATCGCCTCCAAGGCCGGCAAACACCGCAAGAAGATCGAGATCGCGGCGCGTGAGGAGGCGATCAAGGCCGCCGCCAGGTCGGCTCCCACCACCGCGAAGAATACGACCGCCTCGAAGACGGCCCGCGGCGTCTCGATCGGCGCCTCCTCCGATCCGAAGACCCGCGCCCGCGCCGGGCTGAACCCGGTCGCCGGCCTCGACGTGTCGCTCGAGGATGCCGAAAAGATCGCGCCGAACGGCGTCACCGCCACCGTCGAGGCGCTGTCGGCACTGATCGAGAGCGGCAATCCGCTGTTCAAGGACGGCAAGCTGTGGACGCCGCACCGCCCCGCCCGCCCGGAAAAATCCGAGGGCGGCGTGACGATCCGCATGGCGTCCGACTACCAGCCCGCCGGCGACCAGCCGACCGCGATCGCCGATCTCGTGGCCGGCATCAACGACAACGAGCGTTCCCAGGTGCTGCTCGGCGTCACCGGCTCGGGAAAAACCTTCACCATGGCCAAGGTGATCGAGGCGACCCAGCGCCCCGCCGTGATCCTCGCCCCGAACAAGACGCTGGCCGCGCAGCTCTATTCCGAGTTCAAGAACTTCTTCCCCGACAACGCGGTCGAATATTTCGTTTCCTATTACGACTATTACCAGCCGGAAGCCTATGTGCCGCGCTCCGACACCTTCATCGAGAAGGAGAGTTCGATCAACGAACAGATCGACCGGATGCGCCACTCGGCCACCCGCTCGCTGCTGGAGCGCGACGACTGCATCATCGTCGCCTCGGTCTCCTGCATCTACGGTATCGGCTCGGTCGAGACCTATACGGCGATGACCTTCCAGATGTCGGTCGGCGACCGATTGGATCAACGTCAATTGCTCGCCGACCTCGTCGCCCAGCAATACAAGCGCCAGGACATCAATTTCGTGCGCGGCTCGTTCCGGGTCCGCGGCGATACCATTGAAATCTTCCCGGCCCACCTTGAAGACGCGGCCTGGCGCATCTCGATGTTCGGCGACGAGATCGACGCGATCACCGAATTCGACCCACTCACCGGCCAGAAGACCGGCGACCTGAAGAGCGTGAAAATCTACGCCAATTCGCACTACGTCACCCCGCGCCCGACCCTCAACGGCGCCATCAAGGCGATCAAGGAGGAGCTGAAGCACCGGCTCGCCGAGCTCGAAAAAGGCGGCCGCCTGCTCGAGGCGCAGCGGCTGGAACAGCGCACCCGCTACGATATCGAGATGCTGGAGGCGACCGGCTCCTGCGCCGGCATCGAGAACTATTCGCGTTACCTCACCGGCCGCAATCCCGGCGAGCCGCCGCCGACCCTGTTCGAATACATCCCCGACAACGCGCTTTTGTTCATCGACGAAAGCCATGTCTCGGTCAGCCAGATCGGCGGCATGTATCGCGGCGACTTCCGCCGCAAGGCGACGCTTGCCGAATACGGTTTTCGCCTGCCCTCGTGTATGGATAACCGGCCGCTGCGTTTCGAGGAATGGGATGCGATGCGCCCGCTCACCGTCGCCGTGTCGGCCACCCCGGGCGCCTGGGAAATGGAACAGTCCGGCGGCGTGTTCGCCGAACAGGTGATCCGCCCGACCGGCCTGATCGACCCGCCGGTGGAGGTGCGCTCCGCCCGTTCCCAGGTCGACGACGTGCTCGGCGAGATCCGCGAGACCGCCCAGAAGGGTTACCGCACGCTGTGCACGGTGCTGACCAAGCGCATGGCGGAAGACCTCACCGAATACCTGCATGAACAGGGTGTTCGCGTGCGCTACATGCATTCGGACATCGACACGCTGGAGCGCATCGAGATCATCCGCGACCTGCGTCTCGGCGCCTTCGACGTGCTGGTCGGCATCAACCTTCTGCGCGAAGGCCTCGACATTCCCGAATGCGGCTTCGTCGCCATCCTCGACGCCGACAAGGAAGGTTTTTTGCGCTCGGAGACGTCCCTCATCCAGACCATCGGGCGCGCGGCGCGAAACGTCGACGGCAAGGTCATCCTCTATGCCGACAAGATCACCGGCTCGATGCAGCGCGCCATGGACGAAACCGCCCGCCGCCGCGAAAAGCAGATGGCGTACAATATCGAGAACGGCATCACGCCGGAATCGGTGAAGGCCAGGATCTCCGACATCCTCGACTCGGTCTACGAACGCGACCACGTCCGCGCCGACATTTCCGGCGCCGCCGGCAAGGGTTTTGCGGATGGCGGCCACCTGGTCGGCAACAATCTGCAGGCCCATCTCAACGCGCTGGAAAAATCCATGCGCGACGCCGCCGCCGACCTCGACTTCGAAAAGGCCGCCCGCCTGCGCGACGAGATCAAGCGCCTCAAGGCCGCGGAACTGGCGGTCATGGACGACCCGATCGCCCGCGACGAGGCCCGCGCCGTCGAAGGCGGCGGTGGCAAGGCCAAAGGTGGAGCAAAGGGCCGCTCCGGGTCAATCTCCCCCCTTGAGGCGGGGTCCGAAGGACGGGGCGAGACCCGTGGCTCGACCCAAGCCGGCAGGACAGAGGGGGGTGTCTCACCCTCCGAGGCTGCGGCTACCCCCCCCTCTACCCCTGCCGGGGCATCTCCCCCTCAAGGGGGGAGATCGACTCGCGGCTCCCTCTTCGCCAAACCCGACCTCGACGACATGGGCCCGGGCACCGACACCGCGACGCCGCTGTTCCGCAAGCCGCAATTGGACGAAATGGGCCGCGACATCGCCGAACCCTCGAAAAAATCGCTGTTCCGCAGGAACGACCTCGACGAAATGACCGTCGGCCGCACCGAAAAACCGGTCACCGGCAAGCTGCCGCCGAAACCGTCATCGCCGCCGCCGTCATCGGCAACCTCTCCGTCGTCATCCTCGGGCCCGACCCGAGGATCCACCGACGACCCCCGCCCCCTCGTGCGCGGCAAGATCGGCGCGGGAAGTTATGAGGATGGTGGGGAGCAGAAGCGGAAGGGTCGGACGAAGGGGAAAACCGGTAGGCCGGGGCGGTGAGTCATAGCACCTCTTCATCACGCCTATACGATCATCCGGCCAGATAGATCGTATGCTTCGCAATTGCAGTGGTAAAAATAGGTGAGATGCCACCGAGTTCGAGGGAAGCACAGAAAGTCAACCTCTTGGAGGCTCTGCTGGCCGCCAAATACAACCTAGATAGATTTCGCCTCCTACGTAGGGGACCCAGATCATTTTCATCTACAGTTCGGCGATCCGCATGAATTACTATAACATCATCGAACTGTAATCCAGCTACGAACTCGGGGGAACTATAGATAAAACGTTTTCCAGCGTACCTAATACCATTCAAATCCTCTCTGCTCTCAATTGAAATAAACGAACCACCGTGGCGGCCAGCATCCCTGTAAACAGAATAGAGGTTCTCATTCATACAAATTATAGATACTCTCCTGCCGCTCCCTAGAGATGCAGCACGGCCGTTGGCGTATGCGAAAGCCCACTCATACATTTTCTGATTGGTGTTAAATTCTCTTAGTTCAGGCACATCCCCATCATCAACCAAGCTCTCGCCGGTATGCCGATCCATTTGATCCAAAAACTCCACCTCGGCAAACGAAACCGCCATATCCGCGATACAGTGCGCAATCTGAGGCGTAAACCTGAACACCTCATTCAACTCAACAAGATCACTCCCATCGGCCGTCCTTCCTATCCAGCTAGAGGTCGATTTGCCGTCAGTTACGAGGTTCGAAAAGTAGTCGCGCGTTGTCTGCTTCAGATCGTAGGCCATAAACATAGGTTGACGCCCGCCGAAAACCCCAGTCTGTCGCATTAAAGGTTTGAGGGCCATCCGCTCAAGAGGAGTAAAGAGATGAAGCTCGTCGACGAAGAGAGCATCATACCCCTCTCGTTCGATCAAATTGTCCCATACGTTTGAGCTTAGGAATGATACAAAATCTGCAATGAGCTGGTCGACACTAATGACCCGCATTTCTCGAAGCTGTTCCCGATATCGGCGATGAATATCTAGTAATATCTTTCGCTCACCAGGCTTCTCAAGCGAAACCATCCATTCCGGACGAGGCGCATTTATGTAATCAATGGCCTTGCTATTCCCGGACCTAATCCCTTCAGCATCCAGAACTGCCATTATTTCATTCATAACCTCATATAGGAATCTATCCTTTGAGGAGGGCTCGTCAGTCAGCATCCGGTTAATGAAATCAGGCGACGATTCATCTGCAAACTGCGTGGCAAGTGTAAGTCGAGCCGACATAATAATGGATTCAACTAATTCTCTCTGCATAATTCGGCCGGAATACGCGTCAATGTCGATTGGGCTGACACCTCTTTGCTCCCTCTGCACGAAGTCGGACGCAATTTCGAATATAGTTGCCACTTTTGCAGACGCGAACACTGCCTTTCCCCTAGCGTCCTCTTTATCTAGTTGATGAATAAGGTCCTTAACTAGATCCGCGGTTACCTTGGAATGAGTAAGGAAAAGCATTCTAACATTTTGGCCATCAGATTCAAAAGACATAAAATCTCGGAGGAATTTCACTATAAGCGAAATTGTTTTACCTGTTCCAGCCGCCCCGCGGAGTCGAACCGACTGAGAATAATCTTTGTTTATAAATATTCTTTGGGCATTAGTTAATCTACGATCCACCCACTCCTCTAACGACCATCCGTGACCTATAACATTACTTGGTGATTCGATCTCCACCAATCCATCAAACTCTTTCTTCTTAAAATCAAGCGATTCATATTTTATAAATGCGTCAACTATACCACTATTGAACTCTTCATATGTATTTTTCTCAACTATAACACTATCAAACTCAATATTTTTACTTGTTATACTATAAACATAAATATTATTCCCCCCATTGAAGCGGTCCTCGTAAAATATTCTTGCTCCACTACCTTTTGCAGCCGTGTAAGCGAAGAAAGACCCTCGTCTCCCTCCGTCCGTATACAAACCCCATTTCACAGGCAGCGAAACATCATTCTCAAATTTGCTTATGGCTAACGTGATTATACGTTCGAATGGGTCATAACTGTTTGGCTTGGCAGTAGAGAGAGCGCATCTCGCACCGTTGATTACGATAAACCTTCCCTCCAGTTTGGAATTTCTGCAAAGAAGAAAAATCGTGTTTCCCACGGTGATAGACGCTAGACCTGAATCCGGTTCGTAAAGAGTGAAGCTTTTGAAAAAGCCTTCAGACACTGGTGACCGCGCTATTATACGAGCAGCGTTTTCCTCGATGGCAATGTTCAAATCAGGCATCTACTTTGTCCGGGTTATAAGCGTCACAAATCATAGAAATAATCTCAGATCTATCGGCTTCGAAATTTGTAGCCAAACCTATGCGGGAAAACACATTTGCGAATGCTTGTGCAACAGCGTAACGGACAGCATCGCTTAGGGATCCAGTCTTGAAGGCTTGGTAGTACTGACCTTTTTCGGGTACTCCATCTCGGCTAAGCGCCACAGAATCCACGGGAAAGGATTGAGGTAACCTCAGCATAGCCACGAAACCCAAGCCCGGAGCGCCGGGCAAATCATTGAGGAAGAAGTACTCTAGCTTCATCGATGTAAGCGATTGACGGACTTTACTATCAAATTTAATGTTTCTCATTTGGCAAATTCTCAAGAATGACTGAATAGCAGTCATATTTCCTGAAGCATACTGTTGAAGAATTTTCAAAATAGGTATCGTCCCCAAACCGATATAGCGCCGTTCCAATACATCCGGAGGCGTATCGAAAATATATGTGTGAAAGAATTCCTCGTCTATCTCATAACCAGGCAGATCACAAAATCTCTGGCATAACTTCTCTATTTCTCTTTGACATTGCTCTTGGAAATAAACGTCTTCAATATATTCTTTGACGGAAAGTATCGGGACTATAGTTAGGAATTTACCAAATTTATCGTTCCATAAGTCGCAGTCGGCGGTTAAAACAAACGCATAACTCCAGCCAGTTCGGCTTATGTCTGTGCTTGATAATATATCGCCCTGCCTAAGGTTAATGTAGTCTCTTTTCAATCGCCCCTCCTACAACCATAAACTGCATATTGAGCACCTCAGCGAACGGTGTCAACTATGTTCGTTGCGAGCACCCACTCCCCTTGCGGGTGAAATATTCACTTTTAGGAAGCTGGGAATCCATGCGCTCACCCCGGTTAAGATCCTACCCCAATTGCTGATCCCTCTATCCTTGCACCCCTCCCTCGCGTAACCATCCCCTCGCATCCAACCGGGGCCTCCTCACCCATGCGCCGACTCGCCCTCGTCTTCGCCCTGTTAGCCGCCACCGCCGCCCAAGCCCGCACCTACACCTCCCCGCAGGCGCTGATCAATTGCCTCTATGCCGAGACGTTCGATTCCGCCTATTCTTCCGAGGCGCTCAACGAGAGCCTGACGGCGAATGGCGAGGCGGTGGATTTCGATCCTATCCTTGCCGGGCAGGATGGCGTCGCCAGCAATGTCCGGCTTTCCCCGCCGATCATCCTCGGCGATATGGCCGAACTGCAAGTGTCGTTCCGCAACGGCAACCGTTCGGCGACGCTCTATTCCACGCTGGTGCGCGAAAACGGCGGCTGGAAGGTGGACGACATCGCCGACCAGTCCGGCGACGCCCCCTGGAGTGTTCGCGAGCTTCTGGGGCAGTAGCGGGCTGGGTTTTACGCGGGGGTACCACCCTCCTTTCTCCGGCCATAACTTTCCTCCGCGGCCTTTTGGCGGTCCCTTTCCTCCCTCATTCCTGTGCTTGTCACAGGAATCCAGCAGCGCCGCGTCGGCGGCGCGGAAGACTCTACTTGCCTCGACCCCACACGAAAATGTCTCTCGCCGTGCAGACGCACGGCGGATGGATCCTCGGGTCGAGCCCGAGGATGACGCCGATGGGTGGTGTGCTCCGCCCCTTCCTCCGTGATCCTCGGGCTCTCAGGTCGTCATCCTCGGGCTCGACCCGAGGAATCCACCCTCCAGGCACCACCCTATCCGGGTATATTCAGCACTTCCCTCTCAGCTCCGTCAAACACTTAACCTCCACGTCATCCCCGCCCTCCCAACCCATGCCTACAATCTCCCCGTTCCGTCGCGGATACACCGCAAGGCGTTGCGGCGAGGCGGGACCGGCGCCGGGTGGGAGGAAACGACGTAAGTCCTCCCATCCGGGGTTCGCGGAAAATGGTCTCCCTCCGGCGACACGGGGAGAGGCGGAGGCAAACGGACCGGGCCTTCGTCTCTTGATGCCCGAAAGAGCGCGCCGGGCGTGCCTGTGCGGCACACAGGGTGGTCGACCGGATGGTTTCGCCGGGCTCATGGAAGTCCGTCCGTCCTTGTCCTCGCGTCTGACCCGAGGACAAGGACGGAAAGTCCGGCAGCAGGGAACCGTCCGGAAAGGCCACGGCAGAGGGACCGGAGTCGCGGATAAAAACCGCCGAACGGGGCGCTGAGAGGTGTCACTTATAATTTAACTTACGAGGCAGCTTTCAGCGCCCCGTCCGACAGAAATCATCGAGATCGCCAAGGGATCATCATGTCCGACAGAAAGCCGCCGCCCCTCGAAACCTATCTCGCCGCCCGCACCGCCGAAATGCTCGCCCTGCCCCAGATGGCCTGCCGGCGCCGCGACTGCCGCCGCCGGAATGAATGTTACTGGCATTTCAACGCGAATGGCGAGCCCTGCTGCCTGAAGAACCTGAATGCCGGGCAGCGCCGGGCCTTCGACGAACTCTACGATCAGGCCCGCCGCATCCGCGATCATGGCGGCTGGAACGAACGGCTGATGTACGCGTCCCGCTACCCCATCCGCCGCGCCCTGGAAGACGCCGGCCTCGATATCGCCAACACCATGATTCACAAGAGCGACCGCAAGCGCTGGAATGCGTTTCGCAGGAAACGCGAGGCGCTGGCGCCGGAGGAGCTTGATTGAGGTGGGCGGGCGTGGGGACGGTGCAAGGGGATCGCGTATGACGCACCGCCCCCCGGCCCTTCGCTTTGGCTCACGGCGTTCGAAGCTCAAGACGCTCCACTGGAGCGTTGCCGAGTGAGGCGAGGTCTTGACGGGGCCGAGTGTGACGCACCGCCCCCGGCCCTTCGCTTGGGCTCAGGGCGTTCGAAGCTCAAAACGCTCCAGTGGAGCGTTTTGCCGGGTGAGGCGAGGTCGCGATGGGGTCGAGTTTGACGCACCGCCCCCCGGCCCTTCGCTTGGGCTCAGGGCGTTCGAAGCTCAAAACGCTCCACTGGAGCGTTTTGCCGGCCGCAGGCCGTCGCTTCTCACCCCACAAACGCCCTTTCGATGACGAATTCGCCGGGCTTGTTGTTGGAGCCTTCGACGAGGCCCGCCTTTTCGAGCAGGTCCTTGGTGTCCTTCAGCATCGCCGAGGAGCCGCAGATCATGCCGCGGTCGACGGCCGGGTTGAGTGCCGGGACGCCGAGGTCGGAAAACAGCTTGCCGTTCTCGATCAGGTCGGTGATGCGGCCCTTGTGGGAAAACTCCTCGCGGGTCACGGTCGGGTAGTGCTTCAGCTTGTCCCCGACCAGGTCCGCCAGGAATTCGTGGTTCCTGATCTCCGCGATGAGGTCGAAGCCGTATTTCAGCTCGGCGACGTCGCGGCAGGTATGCGTCAGGATGACTTCCTCGAACTTTTCGTAGGTCTCGGGGTCGCGGATCAGGCTCGCGAAGGGGGCGATGCCGGTGCCGGTCGAGAACATGTAGAGCCGCTTGCCGGGCGTCAGCGCATCGAGCACCAGCGTGCCGGTCGGCTTCTTGCGCATCAGCACCGTGTCACCGGGCTTGATCGCCTGCAGATGCGAGGTCAGCGGGCCGTCCGGCACCTTGATCGAGAAAAATTCCAGCTCCTCGTCCCAGGCCGGGCTGGCGATCGAATAGGCGCGGTAGACCGGCTTGTCGCCGACCATCAGGCCGATCATCGCGAACTCGCCGGAGCGGAAGCGGAAACCGGCCGGCCGGGTCATGCGGAAGCGGAACAGGCGGTCGGTGTAATGCTCGACGGCAAGCACCGTCTCGGCATAAACGCCGTCCGGGATCTTTGCCGCCGCCGGGGCCGCAGCCTGGTTCTCAGCCACTACGAAATCGTCGGTCTTTGCTGGAGCGTTCATGCCTGCCCGTCTTTCCGTCCTAAGAAGTCTCTTCGTCTCGTCGTTTTTCGCAAAAGCGAAATATACCATATGGTCCCGCATTTGAAGGCATCCGCGTGTCTTTGTCGCAGAGCTTCAGGAAAAATATGTGCGGGAAACTCACCTTTGTCCGGTCTTCCCAGGGCCTCAGGCGGTCACTGTCCGGCGGCGCCAGCTATAGCCCTCGCCCTTTTCGGCGTGGCGGGCCGTCGGCTGGTAGTGTTCGGCGATGCCCGGCAGCCGGCCCTCTTCGAGCCGCTTCAGCGCCGTGGCGTTCTTCACCGAAAAGCTGTCGATGCCACAGCGCAGCATCAGCGGCACCTGGTCGATCAGCACGTCGCCGACCGCGCGCAGCTCGTTCCTGTAGCCGAGCCGGTCGCGCAGCAGCGAGGCATGCGAAAAGGCGCGGCCGTCGTTGAAGGCCGGGAAATCCACCGCGACGATCTCGATGCGGTAGAGATAAGGTTCCAGCTTGCGTACGTCGTCGGCCGGGCGGATCAGCACGCCGAGGCCGACATCGTTGCTTTCCTCGGCCCGGGCGATCATCTCGTCGAGCGGCAGCAGCGGCTTCTGGTCCTCGGTCGCCTTGACCTCCTCGGTCTCGATCACCCAGGGGTCGTTCTCGACGAAGCCGGTTTCTCTCCAGATACGGGTCATTTACGCAGCCTCCGCCTTGGCGTCGCCATAGAGCGCTTCCTTGAAAGGCTGTGGCCCGACGCGGCGATAGGCCTCGAGGAAGGTTTCCTCATTCGACGTACGAAGGCCGAGATAGGTATCGACGATCGTCTCGACGGCGTCGGTCACCTTGTTCGGCTCGAAGCCGCGGCCGATGATTTCGCCGATCGAGGTATTTTCATCCCCGGAGCCTCCAAGCGTGATCTGATAGAGCTCGGCGCCCTTCTTCTCGACGCCCAGGAGACCGATATGGCCGACATGGTGATGGCCGCAGGCGTTGATGCAGCCGGAAATCTTGATCTTGAGCTCGCCGATTTCCGCCTGCCGCTCGGCCGCGCCGAACCGGGAGGAGATTTCCTGCGCCAGCGGGATCGAACGGGCGTTCGCCAGCGCGCAATAGTCGAGCCCGGGACAGGCGATGATGTCGGTGATCAGGCCGGCATTGGCGGTCGCCAGGTTCTGCGCCACCAGCGCCCGGTAGAGCGGCTCAAGATCGGCCAGCGCCACATGCGGCAGGATGACGTTCTGCTCGTGGCTGATGCGGATCTCGTCGAAGGCGAACTCTTCCGCCAGGTCGGCGATCGCGTCCATCTGCACGTCGGAGGCATCGCCCGGAATGCCGCCGATCGGCTTCAGGGAAATGGTCACCATGCCGTAGTCGGGATGTTTGTGTGGCTTGACGTTCTGGTCCACCCAGCGTGCGAAGGCCTCGTCCTGCTTCTTCCAGCCGGCAAGCTGCGGCCAGCCTTCCGCGCGGTCGGCCAAAGCCGGCGGCGCGAAATAGGCGGCGATCGCCTGGATGTCGGCGTCCGGCAGCTTCAGTTCGGTGCCCTGAAGGTGGGAGAACTCCTCCTCCACCTGGCGGGCCAGTTCCTCGGCGCCGGTCTCGTGGACAAGGATCTTGATGCGCGCCTTGTACTTGTTGTCGCGGCGGCCATGCAGGTTATAAACGCGCATGATCGCGGTCGTGTAGGAGAGCAGGTCCTCCTCGGGAAGAAAGTCCTTGATCTTCTTGGCGATCATCGGGGTGCGCCCCTGCCCGCCGCCAACATAGACGGCAAAACCGATCTCGCCTTCCTCGTTCTTCTTCAGGTGCAGTCCGATATCGTGCACCTGGATCGCGGCACGGTCGCGCTCGGCGCCGGTGACGGCGATCTTGAATTTGCGCGGCAGGAACGAGAATTCCGGGTGGACGGAGGACCACTGGCGCAGGATTTCGGCGTAGGGTCTGGGATCGGCAACCTCGTCGGCGGCGGCACCGGCGAAATGGTCGGCAGTGACATTGCGGATGCAGTTGCCCGAGGTCTGCAGCGCGTGCATCTCGACGCTTGCGAGCTCGGCCAGGATATCCGGCGTGTCGGAAAGTTTCGGCCAGTTGTACTGGATGTTCTGGCGGGTGGTGAAATGGCCGTAACCGCGGTCGTACTTGCGGGCGATGTGGGCGAGCATGCGCATCTGCTTGCCGTTCAGCGTTCCATAGGGGATCGCGACGCGCAGCATGTAGGCGTGCAACTGGAGGTAGACGCCGTTCATCAGGCGCAGCGGCTTGAAGGCGTCCTCGGCCAGTTCACCGGCGAGGCGGCGGCCGACCTGATCGCGGAACTGCTCCACGCGGCTCGAAACAAAAGCGTGGTCGAATTCGTCGTAACGGTACATGACTTCCCCGAACTTTCGGTATCAGACTGCGATAAAAGCCGGATCGGCGGCGCGATATCCGGCAGCATATTCCATGGTCGGGCCCTGGGCACGGATCCGTTCGCGAAGGCGCAGCGGCCAGAGCTTTCCGTCCTGCTCCTGCACCTCGACGACAGCCACGTCAACCACCCGGTTCTCGGCAAAATCGCGCTTGCCGATCGCCTCCAGCGAGGCGACGGCCTCGGCATGGCGGGCGACGATCGCCTCCTGCAGGTCTTCCACCCAATGGCCATTCGCGTCGAGCCAGACGGCGATGCCGTCGGACAGGCGGTTGGCGGTCAGAACCTTGTCGGTCATCTTTTACAGTCCCACTTCCTCGCGAACCAGAACCTTTCCGGCGGAAAGCGGTTCGGACTTCCTGAAATTCGCACCGGCGACGGCTTCGCCGATGATTACCATGACCGGGCCGGACAGATCGTCGCGCGCTTCCAGATCCGGCAGTTCCCGCAGAACGCCGTGGAAAAGCCGGCGGTCGGCGCGGCTGGCATTTTCGATCACCGCGACCGTGGTTTCCGGCGCAAGGCCGGCGTCCATCAACCGTCCGGCGACCGAGGCCGCAACCGTGCGACCCATATAGACGGCGATCGTCGCGCCGGAAATGGCAAGGCTTGCCCAGTCGGGCAGGACGTCGCCGGTCAGGTCGTGGCCGGTGGTGAAGATCAGCGACGAGGCGACGCCGCGCAGCGTCAGCGGCAGGTCGAAATCGGCGGCGGCGGCAAAGGCCGACGTGATGCCGGGCACGATCTCGTAACTGACGCCGGCTTCGCGGAGCGCGGCCATTTCCTCGCCGGCGCGGCCATAAACGAGCGGATCGCCGGACTTCAGCCGCACGACGCGCTTGCCTTCGCGGCCGAGCCTGACGAGCAGCCTGTTGATCTCTTCCTGGGATTTCGAATGGCAGTTCTTGCGCTTGCCGACCGACAGGCGCTCGGCATCGCGGCGCCCCATGTCGACGATCGCCTGCGGCACCAGCGCGTCGTAGACGATCGCATCGGCTTCCATCAGCACGCGCTGGGCCCGCAGCGTCAACAGGTCCTCGGCGCCCGGACCGGCGCCGACCAGCCAGATATGGCCCTGGGCGCGGCCGGGGGTGGACAGAAGTGCGTTGGCGGAGCGACGGGCGGCCGCGATATCGTTGGCATCGACGGCGCTCGCGACATCCGCGGAGAAAAAGCGGCGCCAGAAGATGCGGCGCGACACGCCGCGCGGCACCAGGCGCTCGGCAGCATCGCGGTATTCGGCGGCAAGGCGCGCCAGCGCGCCGAGCGACGGCGACAGCATCCGGTCGATGCGGGCGCGGATCATCTGGGCGAGGACCGGGCCTGCGCCTTCGGTGCCGATGGCGATGGCGACCGGCGCGCGGTTGACGAGGGCCGGCGTGTAGAAATCGCAGAAATCAGGCTGATCGACCGCATTGGCGGGGATTTTTTTGGCGCGGGCGGCGGTGACGATCGCCCGGTCCAGCGCGGCGTCGCCGGTCGCGGCGAACACCATGACGGCGCCGCCGATCTGCTCTCCAATCCGGTCCGTCGAGAAATCCGACCGCACGGTCTCGATGCCTTCGGAGGCCAGCCACGCGGCATAGTCCTTTTCCGGTGCGGAGGCGCAGGCGACGATATCCGCCTCGGTGTTGCGCAACAGGCGGGCCTTGGCATAGGCTTCGTCTCCATTGCCGAACACGACAACGCTCCGTCCGCTGACGCGGAAGAAGGCCGGAAAGACCGACAGGCGTTGTTGGCTTGGGGACATGCGGTTATCCTGAATCATATAACAGCAATATCCACAATAAGGCGCCGGAATTGAAGGAATGGATATGCGAAGTGGGTTGCGACCGGGTATTTCTGTTTTACGATCAACCGGTTCTTGAGCAAAAGCCACCGCGGACGATATTTCTCCAGTATTTCAGTAGACTAAGATGTTTTGTCCCGATCCACGCGTTCCGCGCCATAAACTGCCTAGACACATCACGATAAAGAGTTCCCATGACAATCGCCGCCCGCCTTCTCGACGTCATCGAAAACGATATCCTGCCCCTCACGGAACGGGGTGTCGCTGCCGGCAACAAGGTTTTCGGCGCGGCGATCCTCAGGAAATCCGACCTGTCGCTGGTGATTGCCGAGACCAATAACGAGCTCGAGAATCCGCTCTGGCATGGTGAAGTGCACACGCTGAAGCGCTTTTACGAAACCACGCGAGAACTTGCGACCAAGGATTTGATTTTCCTGTCAACTCATGAACCGTGCACGATGTGCATGTCGGCGATCACCTGGGCGGGGTTCGACAATTTCTACTATTTTTTCAGCCACGAGGACTCGCGCGACGCCTTCGCCATTCCGCATGACCTGAAGATCCTGAAAGAGGTGTTCGGGCTGGAGCCCGGCGGTTATCGGCGCAACAACGCCTTCTGGCATTCCTATGCGATTGCCGATCTGGTCGGCAGCGAAGACGAGACGCTCCGCACCGACCTCCAGACCCAAACAGCCCGCATCAAGGCGCGTTATGACGGGCTTTCCGGCGTCTACCAGTCCGGCAAGGACAAGAACGACATTCCGCTCGCCTGACATTCCGGCATTGAAGGACAAAGACAGATGGAAGCATCGAAGGATATTTCGCGGCTGATCGAAATCATGGCGGCGCTCAGGACACCGGTCACCGGCTGCCCCTGGGACCTCGAGCAGAATTTTTCGACTATCAAGCCCTACACGATCGAGGAAGCCTATGAGGTGGGCGACGCGATCGAGCGCAACGACATGGACGACCTCTGCGAGGAGCTGGGCGATCTCTTGCTGCAGGTCGTGTTTCATGCCCGCATGGCCGAGGAAGCCGGAGAATTCGCATTTGGCGACGTGGTGCAGGCGATCACCAGAAAGATGATTCGCCGGCATCCGCATGTGTTTGCCGTTTCGGACGCCGCGACGCCGGATGCGGTGAAGCTGCAATGGGACTACATCAAGACGGAAGAGAAGCGCGAGCGGGCCGAACGGAGGGCGCGGCGCGGCATTACCGAAGACTTCAAGCTCGGATATCTCGGCAGCGTGCATCGCGCCCAGCCGGCTTTGACCGAAGCGCTGAAGCTGCAGCAGAGAGCCGCCAAGGTCGGTTTCGACTGGTCGGAGGCCGAGCCCATCCTCGACAAGATCGAGGAAGAGGTCGGCGAACTGCGCGAGGCGCTGCGCGACGGAAACCACGCCAAGATCTCGGACGAACTCGGCGACCTGATCTTCGCGCTGGTCAATATCGGCCGTCACGTCAAGGCCGATCCGGAAGAGGCGCTGCGCGGCACCAACACGAAATTCAGGCGACGATTCAACTACATCGAGACATCGCTTGAAAAGTCGAGTCAGACGCTGGAAGAGGCAACCCTGGAGCGCATGGAGGAGCTCTGGCAGGCGGCAAAGGCGATCGAGCGGCAGATCGGCTGACAATCCGGGCCGAGGAGTCGGCCCGGCGCGACGGAGAATGAGGTCGCGAACTGCATGGCTTGACGCCGCACCACCTGCCGCCTGGCGAACGGTGGCACGGTTACGCGCTTCCTATACCAGCGGGTTCAGCGAGCGGTTCATCGCCACAATGTCGGCATGGGTGGCATTGGGTCCAAGCGCTCCCATCTTTTCGAGCAGCTGGTCGCGCTTGGCAGGCGCTTCGCCCTTGACCGCAGCAGCCAGTGCCTTTCGCATGGTGGCCGCGTCGTAATCGCAGCAATAACCCGGTGTGGAGGGCTGTTGCCGCCACGACTCCGTCAGCGGCCCGCCATCGACCGGATCGAACCCAACCTCGTTCACGATGCCCATGACAAGCTGCTTGGCCGCGGCATCGTCTCCGGCAACGGCCACGGCCAGCCTCCCCGGCGTACCTTCGGGCTGACCGAGTTGCGTCAGGGACCGGGCGAGGATGTTGTTGAACGCCTTGATGACGGGACGGCCGAGCTTTTTGGAAACCCACACGCTCTCGACTTCGCCCGCGTCGAGTTCGGCGATCTGCGGGTCGCGCATGCCCGGATAGTAGTTGGCGGTATCCACCACGGGAACGCCCGCCGGCACATCCTCGAAAAGGTCCCTGGGCAGCTTTGCGATGGCCGGGAGCGGAATGGACATGATGACCAGATCCGCGCCGGAGACGGCTCCACGCGTGTCGGCCGCGGTGGCTCCGATTTCCTCCGCGAACGGTCGCACGGCCTCAGCCCCCTTCGAGTTCGCCACCCTCACCTCGTGCCCGGCCGCTGCGAGCTTGCGGGCCAGCGTGCCGCCGATATTGCCGATGCCGATAATGCCGATTTTCATCCTGTTACTCCTGTTGTTCTGCTCCCCAAAGTAATGGATACTGCGACAGCAACAAGAACAGACGGAAAAGTGGGTTACCCACCAAAAGGTAAGTATGGCGCAGGAACGGGACTGGAAGTGCGGCGATCCGCATCAGCATCTTATCTGGGCGGAAGCGACCACCGACGCCCTGAGGGTGCTGGAAGGCAAATGGAAGATCGTCATCATCTGCCAGTTGTTCGGGGCAAAGGACGCGCTGCGTTTTTCGGAACTCGAGAGGCGTGTCGAGGGCGTCAACCAGAAGATGCTCATCCAGCAGCTCAAGGAGCTGGAGAAGGACGGCATCGTGACGCGAACTGTTTATCCGCAGGTCCCGCCGAAGGTGGAATACGCGCTGACCGAGATGGGCAAGGCTCTGGGGCCCTCGATGGCGGAACTCATCGACTGGGCCTACAAGCGCCGGGATTGGATGGCTGAACAAGCAGCGAGGTGAGCATCATCAGGCAGTCCCCTGTGTCTCGGGGCGCAGCTTTTCGCAAAACCTGCCTAGACCGCGCGGCCGGCGGCGGCGACCTTCCCTGCCCGGTTCTGGAAGACGCGGTTGAGCGCCCTGCGGGCCGGCTTTTCCACGAGATAGAAACTGGCGAGGGCGGTCGCGAGGGCGGCCAGAAGCAGCAAAGGGGTCGGCGCCGCGCCTTCGCGGTAGAGCTTGTAGAAGGGCTGCTGCCACAGATAAAGCGAGAAGGACCACAGGCCCGCATAGGTGAGGACCTTCGCGGACAGGACCTTGCGGAAGATCGGGGCCGCGCTGTCGATCGTGGTGATCGACAGCGCCAGCATGGCGGTCGACAGGCCGAACGAGAGAAACTGAGACGGCGCGCCCTTGGCCACGACAGCGATCAGCAGCGCCAGCGGAGATATCCACCACGGGGCCCGGCGATTGCGCAGCAGCAGCCAAAGGCCGCCGGCCAAAAATATCCCGGCCACGGAGACGTCGCTTCGCCAATGGGTATAGAGGACGCTGGCGCCGAGTTCCGTGCGAATGATGCCGTTCAGCATCGCCGCAGCGCCGAGCGCGATGACGAGGGCGGCGACCGGAAACAGTCTGCGCCGGGACAGGAATGCGATGCCGGCCAGAAGAATATAGGCATGCTCCTCGACGCAGAGCGACCACAGGTGATCGAGCAGCGCCACCGGATGCGTGTAGACCATGGCGTAGTTGATCGTGAACGTCAGCGCCAGCAAGGCGGCGACCGGACCGTGAGAAATCTCGCTGCCCTGGAAAGCAAGGGTGGTAATGACCACGAAGACGAACAGCGCCGGATAGATGCGCGAAAAACGCCGGAAAAAGAAGGTCGGCAATTCCGCCCGCCTGACGAACAGGATTTCTGCCATCAGCCGGCCGGACAGGACGAAGAACAGGTCCACGCCGAACGTGCTGACCCCGGGCTTGAAATCATCCAGCCAGAAGTGGCCGACGATCACGAAGATGACCGCTATGCCCCGCCATCCGTCGAGATAGTCGAGGTGCTTTCCGGTCTCTTCGTGCGGCGGGCTCTGTAGCATCGGACACCATCGTTGCCGGCCGGGAATGACAATGGGGGATCCGCGGCCGTTTTCGTCGGCCCATGTTGCAACGCAAAAACCGGGCAACATCATGACGCCGCCCGCCGACACCCAAACAGGCGGCGGGGCACATTTAGCGTTCCCAGTCTTCCTTGGCGGCCTTCGGGCCGTTGCCGAGCTTGCGTTCGAACTCGGCCGCCTCGGCTTCGGACATGCGCACGTCGAGCGTGACGGAGCCGTCCTCGTTGTCCTCGCGGCCATCGACGATGGCGTTGCCATAGACCCAGGAAAGGATGGAGAGCTGGTCGGCCGGGATGACGATCGAGGTTTCGGTGAGCACGCCGGAAAGACGCTTCGAAATCTCGTCCATCAGGGCATCGACGCCCTCGCCCGAAATCGCCGAGACGGCCATGACGTTCTCGCGGCCGGCAGCGCGTTCGGCGATCGCCTCGTGGGCCTCCGGGTCGAGCCGGTCGATCTTGTTCCAGACCTCGATGATCCGCTTGGCGGCTGCCTTCTCGTCGATGCCGAGATCGGCAAGGATGCGCATCACGTCGCCGGCCTGGGCGGCGTTGTCCGGGTCGGACATGTCGCGCACATGCAGGACGAGATCGGCTTCCAGCACCTCTTCCAGCGTGGCGCGGAAGGCGGCGACCAGATGGGTCGGCAGGTCGGAGATGAAACCGACCGTATCGGAAAGGATCACCGTGCGGCCGTGCGGCAGCTTCATGCGGCGCAGCGTCGGGTCGAGGGTGGCAAACAGCATGTCCTCGGCGAGCACGCCGGCGCCGGTGATGCGGTTGAACAGCGTCGACTTGCCGGCATTGGTATAACCGACCAGCGCCACGATCGGGTGCGGCACCTTGCGGCGCTTGGCGCGGTGGAGCTGGCGGGTGCGCACGACCTGCTCGAGCTCGCGCTCCAGCTTGACGATACGTTCCTGCAGCAGCCGGCGGTCGGCTTCGATCTGGGTTTCACCCGGGCCGCCCATGAAGCCGGCGCCACCGCGCTGGCGCTCAAGGTGGGTCCAGCTACGGACCAGGCGGCCCTTCTGGTAATTCAGATGCGCCAGATCGACCTGCAGCGTGCCTTCCTTGGTGGAGGCGCGGCGGCCGAAGATTTCGAGGATCAGGCCGGTGCGGTCGATGACCTTGGCCTGCCATTCCTTCTCCAGATTGCGCTGCTGCACCGGCGTCAGCGGATGATCGACAATGACGAGGCCGGCATCGTGCTCGTCGAGCAGCGCCTTGATCTCCTCGATCTTGCCGGTGCCCATCAGGGTGGCCGGGCGCGGCTGGCTGACCGGCACGATCAGCCCCTGGACGATCTCAAGGTCGATCGCCTTGGCAAGGCCGATCGCCTCTTCGAGTCGAGCCTCGTTGGAGCGCTGGGGTGCAGGCGCCGGGCTCGAGTCGCCCTGCCCGGCTTTCGGCCTGACCTGCTTGAGGACCGGCACGATGACGAGCGCCCGCATGTCGTCCCGGCGCTTTTCAGCCTCCGGGACCATGGATTCGTTGGAAGTATCGCGATTTGAAATCTGTTCTGTCCTGTTAGGCGGCGTTCTCTTCGGTTTCGAACATCTGCATGGGCTGGCCCGGCATGATGGTCGAGATCGCGTGCTTATACACGAGTTGAGAATGGCCGTCACGGCGAAGCAGGACGCAGAAGTTGTCGAACGATGTCACGACACCTGTCAGCTTGACCCCGTTGATCAGGAAGATCGTCAGGGAAATCTTCTGCTTGCGAACAGTATTGAGAAATAAATCCTGCAGGTTCTGAGAACGTTCCGCCATAGCGCCGCTTCTTTCTTTTTTGCCGGCCGATAGCCGGAATCATGATCAAGCTTGATAAGAGCGACAGGGAAGCGCCCCGTGCTTCCCTTCCCCCGATGTTTGACTATCAAATCGCCGTCTTTTCCGCAACGTCGAAAAAGGCGTCGCGGATACTTGACGACACGGTTCCGGGATGGCCGTTGGCGACGGGCTTTCCGTCGATTTCGACGATCGGCACGCAGATCCCGGTGGCGGAGGTGAAAAACACCTCGCGGGCAGCCAGCATATCTTCCGTCCTGAACTCGCGCTCGACGGCCTTGAGGCCGAGCTTTCCGGCGACATCGATAAGGGTCGTGCGGGTGATTCCCTTGAGGATGCCGTGTTCGGCCGGTCGGGTCACCAGTTCGCCGTCCGGCGTGATGATCCAGACGTTGGAGGACGCGCCTTCCATGACGATGCCGTTGTGGTCGATGAAGATGGCGTCCTGGGCGCCTGCCTCCTTCGCCTGCTGCTTGGCGAGCACGTTCGGCAGCAGGCCGACCGTCTTGATGTCGACGCGGTCCCAGCGATTCTCCGGCAGAGTGATGACCTTGATGCCGCTTGCATATTTCCGTGCCGCGACCGACGGGTCGGTGCTCTTGGCGGTGATGGTGATGGTCGGCGGCGTGCCCTCGGCCGGGAAGTAGTGGTCGCGGCGGGCCGCGCCGCGGGTAACCTGCATGTAGAAGATGCCGTTCCTGACCCGGTTGCGGCGGAGCACTTCGCGGATGACGAAGGTCAGCGCCGCCCGGCTCATCGGCGAGGCCATCCTCAATTCGCTCAGCGAGCGGTCGAGCCGGTTCAGATGGCGCGTCAGGTCGACGATCATGCCGTGGCGGACTTCGCAGACTTCGTAGACGCCGTCCGCGAACTGGAAACCGCGATCCTCCACATGCACCGCGGCTTCGGAATGGCGAACATATTGTCCGTTCACATAGGCAATTCTCGACATCGGATGTCCCTGCTCTTTTCGAAAATCGGGTCAGAAATACTGGATGGAAACGCGGAAAAGCTGCTCCACATGGCGTACGGCTTCGGCGGCTGCAAACAGCACCACACGGTCTCGCGCCTTGATTTTCGTATCGCCGTTCGGGCGGATCACCGCCTCGCCGCGGTAGATGGCGCCTATGCGCACGCCGTCGGGCAGGTCGAGTTCGCGGAACGGCCGGCCGACCAGCGGCGAGGTTTCGAGCGCCTCCGCCTCGATGACCTCGGCGGCGCCGTTCTCGACCGCATAAACCGAGCGGATGCGGCCCTTGCGGACATGCTGCAGCACCCGCGAGATCGTCACCGCGCGCGGATTGATCTGTGCGTCGATGCCGAGCGCGTCGGTGACCTGATGGAAGGAAGTGGAGTTGATCAGCACCAGGTTCGACTTACAGCCCAGCGATTTGGCGAGCACGGCGCTGAGGATATTGATCTGGTCGTTGTTGGTGAGGGTGATCATCAGGTCGGTATCCTGGATATCGGCCTGGGTCAGGATATTCTGGTCGAGCGCCGAGCCGTGCAGCACGATGGTGTTGCGCAGCTTTTCGGAAACGGCGAGCGCCTTTTCCCGGTCGCTCTCGATGATCTTCAGCCGCGTTCTCGGCTGGTGTTCCTCGATGGTGCGGGCGACGTAATAACCGATATTGCCGCCGCCGGCGATGATGATGCGGCGCGCCTCCTGCTCCTCGTGGCCGAACAGGCCGAGCGTGCGGCGGATGTGCTCGCGCTGGCAGATGACATAGGCGAGATCGCCGACCTCGAGCTCGTCGGCGGAGCGGGCGACCGTCAGGACACCATTGCGGACGATGCCGACGACGGTCGCCATCAGGTCCGGGAAGAGATCGGAGAGCTGGTGGAGAGGCGTGGCGACGACCGGGCAATCCTCCATGCACTCGATCGCCACCATGGCGATGTGATCGTCGGCGAATTTCACGATGTCGGTGGCGCCGGGAAAGGAGATGCGCCGCAGCACCATCTTGCCGACCTCGATCTCCGGGGAGATCGTCACGTCGATCGACATGTGCTGACGGCTGAAGAGATCGGCATATTCCGGCTTCAGGTAGCTCTGGGCGCGGATGCGGGCGATCTTGGTCGGCACCGAGAAGAGCGCATGCGCGACCTCGCAGGCGACGATGTTGACCTCGTCGTAGAGGGTCACCGCGATGATCATGTCGGCGTCTTCGGCACCGGCTTTTTCCAGCATGTCCGGATGGGCGCCGTGGCCGACATAGCCCTTGACGTCGAGGGTCTCGGTGATGGCGGCGATCAATGCGGCGGAGGTATCGATGACCGAGACGTCATTGTCCTCCTGCGACAGCCGTTCGGCGATGCCGTAGCCCACCTGCCCCGCGCCGCATATGATCACCTTCATGGATTAAACACCGAGCGACTTGAGCTTGCGGTGCAGGGCCGAGCGTTCCATGCCGACGAATTCCGCGGTGCGGGAAATATTGCCGCCGAACCGGTTGATCTGAGCGATCAGGTAGTCGCGCTCGAACATTTCGCGGGCTTCGCGCAGCGGCAGCGTCATGATGTGGTAGTCGCCCTTGGCCGACACCTTGGGCAGCATGTCGCCGAGGTCGGTCGGCAGCATGTCGGCGGAAATCGGCGAATCCGGGCCGTCCGAGCGGGCAAGGATCATCAGCCGCTCGATATTGTTGCGGAGCTGGCGGATGTTTCCGGGCCAGTCATGGGCCTGGAGAACGGCCATGGCGTCCTCGCCGATCCGGCGCGGACGGATGCCGGCCTGTTCGGAAATCTGGCGCATGAACATGTCGACCAGGAAGGGAATGTCCTCGCGGCGTTCGGCAAGTGCCGGCACCTTGACCGGCACGACGGCCAGGCGGTGATAGAGGTCCTCGCGGAACGAACCGTCGGCGATCAGGCTTTCGAGATTGTAGGCGGTGGACGAGATGATGCGGACATCGACCTTGACGCGCTTGGAGCCGCCGACGCGCTCGAATTGCTGGTCGACCAGCACGCGAAGGATCTTGTTCTGCGTCTCGCGCGGCATTTCGCCGACTTCGTCGAGATAGAGGATGCCGCGATGCGCCTCCTCCAGCGCGCCGATCTTGCGGGCCTGGCCGGGGCCGCCTTCGGTGCCGAACAGCGCGATCTCCATGCGGTCGGGCGTAATCGTCGCAGCGTTCAGCGCCACGAAGGGACCGGCGGCACGCGACGAGCGCTTGTGGATCATACGGGCGACGAGTTCCTTACCGGAGCCCGAGGGGCCGAGGATCATCACGCGGCTGTTGGTGGGCGCCACCTTCTCGATCGTCTGGCGCAGCTGCGAGACGGCGACCGAGGTGCCGACCAGTTCGGCCGCGTCGCCGGTGCGTTTCTTGAGCTCCGTCACCTCGCGCTTGAGCTTGGAGTTTTCGAGCGCCCGCTCGGCGATCAGGATCAGCCGGTCGGCCTTGAACGGCTTTTCGATGAAATCGAAGGCGCCGCGCTTGATCGCCGATACCGCCGTCTCGACATTGCCGTGGCCGGAGATCATCACGACGGGCAGATCGGGATGCCGGCTCTTGACCTCGTCGAGCAGCGCCAGGCCGTCGAGCTTGGAGCCCTGCATCCAGATATCCAGGAAGACCAGTCGCGGCACGCGGTCCGAGATCGCGGCAAGCGCGCTGTCGCTGTCGTGGGCCGTGCGGGTTTCGTGTCCCTCGTCGGACAGAATTCCCGACACGATATCGCGGATATCCGCCTCGTCATCTACGACCAGAATATCAGACGCCATAAGCCAATTCCTTGTTATTATCCGTTCCCGGCACCGCCACCCGCTCCAGATGCGGCAGCAGCACCCTGATCATGGCGCCCTTGCCATGATCGAAATCGGCGGGAGCATCGTGCAGCTCGAGCTGCCCGCCGTGTTCTTCGATGATCTTCTTGACGATGGCGAGCCCCAGACCCGTGCCCTTCTCGCGCATGGTCATGTAGGGCTCCAGAATGCGGTGCCGGTTTTCGCTCGGCAGGCCGCTGCCGTTGTCGATGATATCCACCACATAGGTGTCGCTCGCCGCATCGTAGACCGAGCGTACCTTGACCTTGCGGCCGTCGCGTTCCTGATCGCTCGCCACCGCCTCAATCGCCTCGACGGCGTTCTTGATCAGATTGCCGAAGGCCTGGCCGAGCATGCGCGCATCGAACATGCCCTTCAGCGGCTCGTCGCCGAGCTCGCGGATGAAATCCACATGGGTGGTGCCCATCTCGCGCAGGAAGATCGCGTCGCGCAGGATGTCACGCAGATCGGCCTCTTCCTTGGCGGGTTTCGGCATGCGGGCGAAAGAGGAGAACTCGTCGACCATGCGACCGATATCGCCGACCTGACGCACGATCGTATCGGTGCACTGATCGAAGACCGCGCGGTCGTCCTCGGCGATCTGCTTGCCGTAACGCCGCTTGAGGCGCTCGGCGGACAGCTGGATCGGGGTGAGCGGGTTCTTGATCTCGTGGGCGATGCGGCGCGCGACATCCGCCCAGGCGGTCGAACGCTGGGCGATGACGAGGTCGGTGATATCGTCGAGCGTCACCACGTAGCTGTCGTGGGCGGTACGCTGTTCCTCGCGGGTGACCTGAACCGACAGCGTCCGCTCCTTGCCGCCGCGCATCAGGTTCACCTGCTTGCGGAACTCGCCGCGGGCCCTGCTGCGCGCCTCGGTCAGGACGAGGTCGATCTCCGGTGCGACATCCTCCAGCTTCTCGCCGATCAGCTTTTCGGCGGGAACGCCGAGGAAATGTTCCGCCGACGGATTGACGATGGTGATGCGGCGATCCTCCTCGACGCCGATGACGGCGGCGGTGACGCCCGACAGCACCGCCTCGATGAAGCGGCGGCGGTCATCCACCTCGTCCTTGGCTTCGAGGATCTCGTCGCGCTGGCTGCGGATTTCTGAAATCATCTTGTTGAAGGTGCGCGACAGGCTGCCGACATCGCCATCTGCGGCACGCACCGGCACCACGACATTGAGATTGCCGGTCGCCACGCTGTCGGCGGCGCTGATCAACAGCCGGATCGGCCGGACGATGCGGTCGGCGACCGCGATCGCGGTCCAGATCGCCGCGAGCAGCACGATCAGGGCGAAACCGAGATAGAGGACGGCAAAGGCGATCTGCAGCGAGGTTCGGCCGGCCTCCATCGCCTGGTATTCGGCGGTATTCTCCTCCATCAGCCGCATGGCCGAGATGACCTTCGGATCGACGGCGCGGATCGTATAGAGATAGGAGCCCGGGATGGCGTCGAGCTTGATCACGGCGCCGACGAGATTGGTGACACCCGGCGGGATCAGCGTCGGCTGGCCGGCGGCCGCCGTCTTCAGCGCATCCGCCGGGATCGCCGGCAGCGGTTTTTCGGTCTTGATGTCGGCCTGAACGATCGCCTGGCCGTCCTCGCGCACCAGGAAGGCGCCGAGCATGCCGCGGCCGCGCGCCTGGCGGGTCATCAGTTCCACGAAGCCGGTGCGGTCGAGATAGAACATCGGCCGGTTGCGTTCGAGGTCGTTCGACATCGACACCGTCTGGCCCTGGAGGTAGCTGGCATTCTCGAGCATGTAGGCGCGGGCGACATCCTGGGACGACTGCACGATCGACTGGGTGCGCAGCGAGAACCAGCGGTCGAGGCCGACATTCAGCGTCAGGCTGGCGAAGATCGCCACCAGCACCGCCGGCGTGATCGCCACGATCGAAAACAGGACGACGATGCGGACATGCAGCCGGGCGGCCGCGCGGCCACGGTTGCGGGCCCTGACCAGCCGGACGATCTCGCGGCCGATCAGATACATCAGGCCGAGGATGAACAGCGAATTGAGCGCCGCCGAAGCGATCACCACATTGGTGGTCGGGGCGATCGGTGTCAGGCCGAGCAGGATGAAAAGCGTCACCGACGCGCAGATCAAAGCTCCGCCGGCAAGCAGAAGGCCGGGGAGCGCAAACGACGCGCGCCGATCCTGCACTGACACCGCTGGCTCGTCATCGGCCATCGGCGCTGTTACGCCTTCCGTCATCGAATCCACTCCGATCCCCAAACCCTCGCGGGAGATCATTCCAACCCGGTCAGACCGAGCGAAGCGACAGCCACTTTCCCAGAAAAAGGGCCGGTCGACCCCCTCGACGGCCGCCACTCCGTCGAGCATTCGCCAAACCCTGCGTGACCTTTAAGCAACGCATTGTGGCGAAAATGCAACGATGAGCGGAAGGTGTCAAGAAGCCCGGAACAAACTATCGTGTCAGTTGCCACGCGAACTGCGATAGACCGAGACCCCCAGTTCGCGGATCTTCTTGCGCAGGGTGTTGCGGTTGAGGCCGAGGAGATCGGCCGCCTTGATCTGGTTGCCGCGGGTGGCCGTCAGCGCCGCAAGGATCAGCGGATATTCCAGCTCCGTCAGGACGCGATCGTAGAGGCCGGGCGGCGGCAGGTTGTCGCCGAAGCTCGCGAAATAGGTGCGCATGTTTTCTTCCACCGCCTGGGCGATGGTCAGCGAACCGTTGCGCGTGCCCATCTTGTCGATCGGGCTGTCGGGAACGTCGGAGCGCAGTTCGGCATCGATGATCTCGCGGCTGATGACATCCTGCGGATAAAGCGCCATCAGGCGGCGGACGAGGTTTTCCAGCTCGCGCACGTTGCCCGGCCAGGCATAGGCTTTCATCAGGTCGAGCGCCTCGTTGTCGAAACGCTTGCCGTCGAGCCCTTCCTTTTCGGCCATCTGCATGAAATGGCGCACGAGGTCGGGAATGTCCTCGGCGCGGTCGCGCAGCGGCGGCAAGCGCAGCGGCACGACGTTGAGGCGGTAATACAGGTCCTCTCGGAAAAGACCCTGGTTGATCAGGTGCTTGAGATCCTTGTTGGTGGCTGCGACGATGCGCACGTCGGTGCGTATGGGCGTGCGGCCGCCGACGGTCGTGTATTCGCCCTGCTGCAGGACGCGCAGCAGGCGCGTCTGGGCGTCCATCGGCATGTCGCCAATTTCGTCGAGGAAAAGCGTGCCGCCTTCGGCCTGCTCGAAACGGCCGGTGGAGCGGTTCTGGGCGCCGGTGAAGGCGCCCTTCTCGTGGCCGAACAGTTCCGATTCGATCAGGTCGCGCGGGATGGCGGCCATGTTGATCGCCACGAACGGGCCGTTGCGGCGCTTGCCGTAGTCATGCAGCGCGCGGGCGACCAGCTCTTTGCCGGTGCCGGACTCGCCGGTGATCATCAGCGTCAGGTCGGTCTGCATCAGGCGCGCCAGCACGCGGTAGATTTCCTGCATGGCGGCGGAGCGGCCGACCAGCGGCATGCCGTCCTGCATGTCGTCGTCGAGGCGGGCCGGCTTGCGCTTCGGTTCGGCCAGCGCCCGGCCGATGATGGCGATCAGTTCGGTAAGGTCGAACGGCTTCGGCAGGTAGTCGTAGGCGCCCTTTTCCGAGGCCTTGATGGCGGTCATGAAGGTGTTCTGGGCGCTCATGACCAGAACCGGCAATTCCGGCCTTGCCTTCTTGATACGCGGCAAAAGGTCGAAGGCGTTCTCGTCGGGCATGATGACGTCGGTGACGACGAGGTCGCCCTCGCCGGCCGCGATCCAGCGCCAAAGGGTGGCGGCATTGGAGGTGATACGCACTTCGTAGCCAGCCCTGGTCAAGGCCTGGTTCAGAACGGTGCGGATGGCCGCGTCGTCGTCGGCGACAAGGATCGTGGCAGTCATTTTACGTTTCCTGTGGAGTTCAAGGCGCGGCCGTCCATGGCCTCTTCCTTGTGCATGGGCATCAGAACGCGGAAGATCGTGCGGCGCGCCTGGCTGTCGCATTCGACGATGCCGCCATGGCCGCCGATGATCTTGGCGACCAGGGCCAAGCCCAGGCCGGAGCCGTTCGTCTTGGTGGTGATGAAGGGGTCGAAGAGATGCGGCACGAGATCGGTCGGGACGCCTGGCCCGTTGTCGATGACGCAGAATTCGAGCGGCAGGGAAATCTTGTCGCGCGTGCCGGCGACCGAAAGCTTGATGCCCGGGCGATAGGCGGTGGTCAGCATGATCTCGCCATCCTGCTGGTCGCCGACGGCTTCGGCCGCATTCTTGATGAGGTTCAAAAAGACCTGCACGAGCTGGTCGCGGTTGGCGAAGACCGGCGGCAGCGACGGGTCGTACATTTCGGAAATCTTGATGTTGCGGGCAAAACCGGCCTTGGCGACCGCCTTCACGTGATCGAGCACCGAATGGATGTTGAGCGGCACCCGGTCGACCGGCCGTTCGTCGGAAAACACCTCCATGCGATCGACCAGCGAGACGATGCGGTCGGTCTCGTCGCAGATCAGCTGGGTCAGTGCCCGGTCGTCGTCGGGCACCACGGTTTCCAGAAGCTGGGCGGCGCCGCGGATGCCGGACAGCGGGTTCTTGATCTCATGCGCCAGCATCGAGGCAAGGCCGGTGACCGAACGGGCGGCGGCGCGGTGGGTGAGCTGGCGGTCGATCTTGTCGGCCATCGACCGTTCCTGGAAAACGACGACGACCGAACCCGGCTCGCTGACGACAGGCGCGACATAAAGATCGACCAGCTTGTCCTGGCCGAGGCGCGGCGACGACAGGTCGACGCGGTATTCGTTGACCGGAGCCCTGCGCTCGCGCACCTGGTCGATCAGGGCGAGAAGCGGGCTGCCGAAGGGAATGAAGGTCGAGATCTTGTTCTTGGCGAGATGGGGGGCGCTGGCGCCGAAGAAGGCCTCCGCCTCCCAGTTGGCGAATGCGACCTTGCCCGCACCATCCACCAGGATCACCGGGTTCTGTACCGAGTTGAGGACGGCCATGGCAAGCGTATTGCCGATCGCCGCATCCTGCGCCTGGGACTTGCTCATGCGGCCTCCTTCTGCGCGGCGACGGGCTTTTGGGCATCGGCAGATTGGCCGCCGAGCGCTGCAATCATCCGGCGCGAAACATCGGCCGGGTCTTTCGAAATCATGATGGCGGCCTTGTCTTCGACCGGCAGGTCGGCCGCGTAGCGGTCGAGATACCAGCCGAGCTGTTTTCGCGCATGGCGGAGGCCGGCCTCGCGGCCGTAAAGCTCCAGCATGGCTTCATAGTGTTCGACGACCAGAGCGGGTATCTCGGCCGGCGACGGCGCGGCATGACCGGCAAGCCAGCCGATATGCCAGGGCCTGCCTTGCGCGCCGCGGCCGACCATGACCGCGTCGGCGCCGGACCGTGCGAGAATGTCCTGGGCGTCCTCGGGCGATTCGACGTCGCCGTTGGCGATCAGCGGAATGGAGATCGCGTCGCGCACCGCGCGGATCGCATCCCAGTCCGCCCTGCCCTCGTAGAATTGCATGCGGGTGCGGCCGTGGATGGTCACCAGCCGGATGCCGGCCTGTTCGGCGCGGCGGGCGATCTCAGGCGCGTTGATGGAGTTTTCGTCCCAGCCGAGCCGCATCTTCAGGGTCACCGGAACGGAGACGGCATTAACGGTCGCCTCGATCATCGACAGGGCGTGATCGGGATCGCGCATCAGCGCGGAACCGGAATAACCGCCCGTCACCTTCTTGGCCGGGCATCCCATGTTGATATCGATGATGTCGGCGCCGTTATCGGCGGCGATCTTCGCGGCCAAGGCCATGGGAGCCGCCTCGCGGCCTGCGAGCTGGACCATATGCGGCGAGATGCCGGCGCCTTTCAGCCGCGCCCATGATTCGCCGCGGTTCAGAATGAGTTCGCCGCTGGCGACCATTTCCGTCACGACCAGCCCGGCGCCATAACGCCAGGCGAGCTGTCGGAACGGCAGATCGGTGACGCCGGACATCGGCGCCAGGACGACGCGATTACGAATGGCGACAGGCCCGATCTGGAAAGGCTTGGCAAGATCCTGAGAATTCAAATGATGATCTTTCGGGCACACGAGATTATTGCACTATTTTTATTCAGGTCTCGGGCGTTTGCCAAGAGCGATTCCTGAACTGCGTTATTTTTGAGCGGCATGCTGGAATTCAGGCTTTTGGTCCTATAGTTCTGCGCCTGTCAATCCACAACGAGTTACGGGTCGGGGACGACAAATCCATGACAATCGGTTCCAGGACAATCGGTATCGTCATCGTCGCCGCAGGCCGCGGGGAGCGGGCCGGCTCGGCCGAGGAAGGCCCCAAGCAGTATCGCCGGATCGGGTCCAAACCGGTGATCGCCCATACGCTCGAACGGTTTCTGACCTGGTCCCGAAGCGGCCCCATCGTGGTCGTCATCCACCCGGACGACGAGGCGCTGTTTGCGGCGGCGACCGCGGGCGTCAGGGGTGCTGCCGGCGTGATCACCACATTCGGCGGAGAGACGCGGCAGCGGTCGGTCTATGAGGGTTTGCGCGCCCTTTCCGGCACCGAGGCCACCCATGTGATGATCCATGACGCGGCGCGGCCCTTCGTCGACCACGGCGTGCTCGACCGGGTGGCGCGGGCGCTCGACGAGGGGCAGGATGGCGTGCTGCCGGCCATTCCCGTCAGCGACACGCTGAAGCGGGGCGGTTCCGATGGGCTGGTGCACGAGACGGTGCCGCGCGCAGGGCTTTATGCCGCACAGACGCCGCAGAGCTTCCTTCTCTCGGAAATCCGCACCGCGCACGAAAAGGCTGCGGCGCTGCGTCGCGAGGATTTCACCGACGACGCCTCCATCGCCGAATGGGCCGGACTGCCGGTCACACTGGTTGAGGGATCGGTCGACAATATCAAACTCACCGTGAAGCGGGATCTCGCCATGGCCGACGAAAAACTCTCGCAGAACCGGTCCCCGGCCGCCCTTCCGGACGTGCGGACCGGCAACGGCTACGACGTGCATCAGCTGGAGCCCGGCGACGGGGTGACGCTGTGCGGCGTGTTCATTCCCCACGACCAGAAGCTCAGCGGCCATTCGGACGCCGACGTCGCGCTGCACGCCCTGACGGATGCGCTGCTCGCCACCTGCGGCGCCGGCGATATCGGCGACCATTTTCCGCCATCCGACATGCAATGGCGCGGTGCGCCGTCGAAAATCTTCCTCGACCATGCGGCGAAGGTCGTGCGCGAACATGGCGGCACGATCATGAATGCCGATATATCGCTGATCGCCGAAGCGCCGAAGATCGCCCCTCACCGGCAGGCGATGCGGGAGAACCTCTCCGAGATCCTCGGCATTTCGCTCGACCGCTGCTCGGTGAAGGCGACCACCAACGAGAAGATCGGCTTCATCGGCCGCCGCGAGGGGATCGCCGCGATTGCCACGGCGACCGTCGTTTTTCGCGGAGACGCTGCATGAGCCTGTTTCCGGCCGATATCGTGGAGCAGGCACAGCGGATCATCACGGATTTCACCGCGCGCGGGCTGATGGTCGCGACCGCCGAATCCTGCACCGGCGGGCTGATCGCAGGCGCACTGACGGAAATCTCCGGCTCGTCGGCCGTCGTCGACCGGGGTTTCGTCACCTATACGAACCAGGCGAAGATGGACATGCTCGGCGTGACCGACGCCACGCTCGCGACGCATGGCGCGGTGTCGAGGGAAACGGCGCTACAGATGGTGCATGGCGCGCTTTTTCGCTCGCAGGCGGCCATGGCGGTGGCGGTGACCGGCATCGCCGGCCCCGGTGGCGGTTCGGTCGACAAGCCGGTCGGGCTGGTGCATCTGGCCGCGAAAAGCCGGTCGGGGAAAATCCTGCACCGGGAAATGCGCTATGGCGATATCGGCCGCACCGAGGTGCGGCTGGCGACCGTGCGTACCGCGCTCGCGATGCTGGCCGAGGCGGCGGACCGGGACGATATTCAGGCGTAGATCTTGTCCGCCCTTGCCTCGAAGGCTTCGGCGAACATGCGGAAGGCGCGGTCGAACATCGAGCCCATCAGGGCGCCGAGGATCATGCTCTTGAACTCGTAGTCGATGAAGAAATGCACCGTGCAGGCGTTCGGCGAACCCTCCCCCGCCGGCTCGAAGCTCCAGCGGTTGTTGAGGTATTTGAACGGCCCCTCGATATATTTGACGTCGATGATCCGCTCGGCGGGATTGAGCAGGACCTGGGTGGTGAAAGTCTCGCGGATCGCCTTGTAGCCGACGGTCATATCGGCCACGAGCAACGTCTTGCCGTCGCGCTCCTTGGTGGAACGCACGGTCAACGCCTCGCAGAGCGGCAGGAATTGCGGATATTTTTCGACATCGGCAACGAGCGCGTACATCTTTTCGGCGCTGTGCTTGACGGGACGGCGGATTTCGAACTTGGGCATAGTCCGCAGTTAAGCGCGGGATCCGAGAAGATCAAGAAGATCGCGCATCTGCGCCCTCGATTTCAACATCAGAACCGGCTTGCCCGCCGCATGCGCCGCCAGCCCGGCAAGCACGCGCGGGCCATAGACCTTTTCCCAGGTCCAGACGAAGCGGATGAAATCGAGATCGATCTTTTCCGGGCAGCCGGGCGCCATTTCCGGGCGGGTGCCGCCCCTGTTGGTAATCCAGCGGCTGAGAATGCCCCAGATGCACAGCCAGCGCGGCATGCGCACCCAGATGACGAGATCGCTGCGCGGCACGCGAATGTCGAACGTCGAGGTATTGGTGCCGTCCATGATCCAGCGTTCGCCGGCACTGAGCGCGACGAGAAGCCGATGCTGTTCCGGCTTCCCGCGCTGCACCCAGCCGGGCAGCCAGAGCACGTCGCGATCGATCGAGACGTAAGTCAATCCGAAGCGGCGGGCGATCCTCTGCGACAGCGTCGATTTGCCGCCGCCGGAACAGCCGATGACGAGGATGCGATCCGCTTGGCGGACCTTTTCCGCGGCTTCGGCAATTTCTATGTAACGGATCGCATTCGGGCCAGATTCCATATCCATTATGATCTCCCGGGAATCAGGATCGCAGTATCGTGACCGGCGGTAGCCGCCGAAGATGACAGGAGGATTTCAATGTCGGGCAGACGGCGTTATAGAGATCGCCGGATGCCATTGTAACAAGCCGCCGACAGGGCCTTCGGATCGACCGGTTCAACCGCCGGTCATTTGTTGATGTCAGATGGCATTCAGATTAATAAGATTTAATGTAGGATTCATTCGGTTGTATGGTCTATTGCCGCCCATGGTGGGACAATGGCATTATTCAACCGATAGCAGACCGGGCGCACCCGAAAGAAGCATCCATGGACGATTTCTCGCAGATGATAAAGCTGCTCGAATCCGCAAAGCAGCTCGCAGACATGAACCAGCTTCCCATGCTGGTCTATCTTATTGAAATGGCGAAGAGTGAAGCGCGCGGACACCGTTTCACGCTGCGCGAACGCCGGCGTGGCCAGGACAAGCACGAAAAGATCCAGGCAGCCGAATAAGGCTTGAAGCAGGCTCGCCGCCCTATTCGGCGGCGGCCAGGACTTTCTTCTCGCGTGCAGCCCTGAGGCGAGCGAAATCGTCTCCGGCGTGATGCGAAGACCGGGTCAGCGGGCTCGAAGACACCATCAGAAAACCCTTAGTATAGGCAACCGTCTCGTAGGACTTGAACTCCTCGGGCGTGACGAAGCTCTCTACTTTATGGTGCTTGCGGGTCGGCTGCAGGTACTGGCCGATGGTCAGGAAATCGACGTCCGCGGTGCGCAGGTCGTCCATCAGCTGCAGCACTTCGTTGCGCTCCTCGCCGAGCCCCACCATGATGCCCGACTTGGTGAACATGGTCGGATCCAGCTCCTTCACCCGCTGCAGCAGCCGGATGGAGTGGAAATAACGGGCGCCGGGGCGCACCGTCAGATAGTTGCCGGGGACGGTTTCCATATTGTGGTTGAAGACATCCGGCTTGGCGGCGACGACACGCTCCAGCGCGCCTGGCTTCTTCAGGAAGTCCGGGGTGAGGATTTCGATCGTCGTCGTCGGAGACGCGGCGCGGATCGCCCAGATCACCTTCTCGAAATGCTCGGCGCCGCCGTCCGCCAGGTCATCGCGGTCGACGGAGGTGATGACGACATGGGACAGGCCCATCTGCTTGACGGCCTTGGCGACGTTTTCCGGTTCTTCCATGTCGAGCGCGTTCGGCTTGCCGGTCGCGACGTTGCAGAAGGCGCAGGCGCGGGTGCAGATCTCGCCCATGATCATGAAGGTGGCGTGCTTCTTGTCCCAGCACTCGCCGATATTGGGGCAGCCCGCTTCCTCGCAGACCGTCACCAGCTTGTTTTCCTTCACGATCGAGCGGGTTTCCTGGTAGCCCTTGGAGACCGGCGCACGGACGCGGATCCATTCGGGCTTGCGCATCACTTCCTGGTCGGGCCGGTGGGCCTTTTCCGGGTGACGCACGCGCTTTTCATCGCCGGATGCGATCGTGTCGAGAATGGTGACCATAGATACCTGCTTTCAACCGCTTGGAACGCGGGTTTCGTCAACGCCTGACGAGCTTGGCAACAAATAGCAAAATGCAGGAGCCGATGAAACCTGCAACCAGGTAACCCAGCCATCCGTCTGCAACATGGATGTTGAGCCTGTTGAAGATGCCGTTGGCGAGAACCGCGCCGACAATGCCGATGACGATGTTCATGAAAATGCCGAAGCGGACATCCATCAGCTTGCCCGCCAGCCAACCCGCCAGGCCGCCGATGATGATCGCCGCAATCCAACCTACACCCATGAGAACCCCCGTTAAAACCAAGTTCGAAAGATATGGGCGACCACTCGCCCGTTCGCAATATTGGTGGACAGGCCGGCCCCACCTAAATCGTTATCCTCGGGTCATCCTCGGGTTAAACCCGAGGACGAGGATAACGGCGGATGGGGCACGTCCCCATCCATCCCAAACGCAGGCAGCGAGCAATGCAGAGCCTGTTACGCATTCAGCGCCCGGCCGTAGGCATCCAGCACGCTTTCCTTCATCGTTTCGGAAATGGTCGGATGCGGGAAGATCGTGTGCATCAGCTCCTCTTCGGTCGTCTCCAGGTTCATGGCGACGACGAAGCCCTGGATGAGTTCGGTGACTTCCGCACCGACCATGTGGGCGCCGATGAGTTCACCGGTCTTCTTGTCGAAGATGGTCTTGACTAGGCCCTGGTCTTCGCCGAGCGCGATCGCCTTGCCGTTTGCCACGAACGGGAAGCGGCCGACGCGGATGTCGCGGCCCTGTTCCTTCGCCTTGGCTTCGGTGAGGCCGACGGAAGCGACCTGCGGGTTGCAATAGGTGCAGCCCGGGATCTTGTTCTTCTCCATCGGGTGAACGTTCGGCAGGCCGGCGATCTTTTCGACGCAGATGACCGCCTCGTGTTCGGCCTTGTGGGCGAGCAGCGGCGGGCCGGCGACATCGCCGATCGCGTAGAGGCCGGGCACGTTGGTCTTGCCGTAGCCGTCGATGACGATGAAGCCGCGATCGGTCTTGACGCCGACGACCTCGAGGCCGATGCCTTCAATATTGGCCTGGACGCCGACGGCCGAAATCATCCGGTCGGCGGTGATCTCTTGCGTCTTGCCGTCCTTGAGTTCGATCGTCGCGGTGACCGAGTTGCCCCCCTTCACCACCTTGGCGACCTTGGCCTCAAGCAGGATCTTCATGCCCTGGCGCTCGAACTGCTTCTTGGCGAGGGCGGAGATTTCCGCATCCTCGACCGGCATGACCTGGCTCATGATCTCGACGACGGTGACCTCGACGCCCATGGTGCGGTAGAAGCTCGCAAACTCGATGCCGATGGCGCCCGAGCCCATGACCAGCAGCGATTTGGGCATTTCTTCCGGCTTCATCGCCTCGAAATAGGTCCAGATCAGCTTGCCATCCGGCTCGATGCCCGGAAGCGCGCGCGGACGGGCGCCGGTCGCGATGATGATGTGCTTGGCGGTATAGGTGCCCTCGCCGAGCGTGTTCTTCGGGATCGGGCCCTGCGGCTGGACAACCGGCTTGGTCGACTTGCCGACAACGATCTCACCGGGTTTGGTGATCTTGGCTTCACCCCAGATGATGTCGACCTTGTTCTTCTTGAACAGGAAACCGACGCCGTTGTTCATGCGCTGCGCGATGCCGCGCGAGCGGTCGACGATCGCCTTGACGTCCGGCTTGATCGTGCCTTCCAGCGTCAGACCATAATCCTTGGCGTGGGTGGCCGTATGCATGACGTCGGCCGAGCGCAGCAGCGCCTTGGTCGGGATGCAGCCCCAGTTGGAGCAGATGCCGGCGAGATGCTCGCGCTCGACGACCGCGACTTTCAGCCCGAGCTGGGATGCCCGGATGGCGGCGATATAACCGCCCGGACCGGAACCGATAACGATGACGTCGTAAGCATTGGCCATAGGCGCTTCACTCCTTGGTTTTGAGCGGGCACGGAGTGACCGCAAGCCCTGCCCTGTTTCTTCGGGAGCGAAGCGCCGGCTTCCGGTGTCAGACGTCGGTCTCTTCGACGACCGGTTCCACCCGCGTCAGCATCCCGTATATCTCGTCCTTCAGGGCCAGCCGCCGCTTGCGCAGCTCGACCATGCGAATATCGTCGCATGGTTGCATTCCGGTCTCGGCCTTGTGGACCTCGTGGTTCACATCCTCGTATTCACTGCAAATCCGGTGAAAATGCCCGTCCGTTTCGCGCAGGTAGCGCATCTGGACGAGATATTCCGGAAACTCTTCCGCAAGATGGTGTGGCGTGCTCGACATTTCTATCAACTCCATGCTGATGACATGGAGAGGTAGACCGCACCCCTTCCCGCTACTCCTTGACCCTCGTCAACCGTCCCATACTCATCACAGCCCCAGCATCATCCGGACGATCGGCTCGAGGCCGCGTCCAATGGCACGGGTATTTTCTGCATCCAGATGCACGCCGTCGATAGGCGTCGTTTTCGCGACCGAACCCGCATCGAAAAAACCACAGCCGGTTTCGTCGGCGAGATCCCGGTAGAGCGACGCGAGCATCGACGATTCTTCTATGCCGCCCCGGAACAGCGCGCCGGTCATCGGATTGGCGGTTTCGCAAAGGGTCGGCGGCGAGACGATGAGAATTTCCGGCGCCTCGCATTCCCGGCCCCAGTCGTGGAAGCGCACCAGGCTCACCAGCTTCTTCACGCCCTGCCGGGCGCCCATCGCCGTGCCATGGATGATCGGCTTCAGGTCGTTGGTGCCGAGCATGACGATCACCAGTTCGAGCGGACCATGGCTATGAAGGACGGTCGGCAACAATGTCGCGCCGTTGCGGTCACAATCGGCGAGATTGTCGTCATAGGCCGTGGTACGGCCGCCGAGACCCTCGGCGACCACGTTGACCGCGGGACCGAGCGCTGCCTGCAGCACGCTCGGCCACCGATCTTGGAAGGCATGGCGGCCGCCGGTCGCGGCATCCGTGCCCCAGGTCAGTGAATCGCCATAGCAGAGAACGGTTTTCATGAACGCACCTCCGACACCCACACCCGTCCGCGGACGCGGACACCCTCCCCGCAAGGGGGAGGGAAAGACCGGACTACACCAGCATCGCCATCGGGTTTTCGATGTAGCGCTTGAAGGCGGACGCGAGTTCCGCTCCGAGCGCGCCGTCGATGACGCGGTGGTCGAAGGCGAAGGTTGCGGTCATCACCGTGCCCACTTCGATCTTGCCGCCGCGGACGACCGGCTTTTCGACGCCGGCGCCGATCGAGACGATCGAGGCCTGCGGCAGGTTGATGATCGAGGTGAAGTTGGAGACGCCGAACATGCCGAGGTTGGACACGGATGTCGTGCCGCCCTGGTATTCTTCCGGCTTCAGCTTCTTGTCGCGGGCGCGCTTGGCAAGATCCTTCACCTCGTTGGAGATGACGGACAGCGTCTTGGTCTCGGCCTTGCGGACGATCGGGGTGATCAGGCCGTCCGGGATCGATACGGCAACGCCGACATCCGCATTCTTGTGCAGCACGCGGGCCGTCGAGGTCCAGGAGGCGTTGGCCATCGGGACGTCGCGCAGAGCCAGCGCCATCGCCTTGATGATGAAGTCGTTGACGGAAAGCTTGAAGGCCGGCACTTCGCCCTTCTCCGTCTTCTTCACCGGCGCCGATGCATTGATCTCGCCGCGCAGCTTCAGCAGTGCGTCGATCTCGCAATCCATCGAGATGAAGTAGGACGGGACCGTCTGGCTCGACTCGGTGAGGCGCGAGGCGATCGTCTTGCGCATGCCGTCATGCGGCAGAAGCTCGTAGGAGCCCTCGGGGAAGAGCTTGAGTGTGGCGTCATCAGACGGACCCTTGGCGAGGGCCGGGGCCGGAGCCGCGGCAGCAGCCTGAGGCGCTGCGGCCGGAGCAACCTTGGCACCGCCAGAGGCAACGGCTTTCTCGACATCCGCCTTGACGACACGGCCATGCGGGCCGGTGCCGGTAACGGCGGAGAGGTCGAGGCCGGCTTCCTTGGCAAGGCGCCGAGCGAGCGGCGACGAGAACAAACCGTTTCCGACCCGTTCTCCGTTGTCGGCAACCTTAGAAGCCGGAGCGGCTTCAGCGGTCTTGGCTGCCGGAGCGGCTTCCGCCTTCGGCGCAGGTGCAGCCTCGGCCTTCGGAGCCGGGGCGGCAGCGCCACCGCCGGAAGAGGCGGCGGCAGACACATCCTCGCCATCGGCGGCGAGGATGGCGATCAGGGCGTTGACCTTTACCGCTTCGGTGCCGGCCGGCACGACGAGCTTGGCGACGGTGCCCTCATCGACGGCTTCCACTTCCATGGTCGCCTTGTCGGTCTCGATCTCGGCGATCACGTCGCCGGACTTGACCTTGTCGCCTTCCTTGACGAGCCACTTGGAAAGATTGCCCTCTTCCATGGTTGGAGACAGGGCAGGCATGGTGATGTTGATCGGCATTATGTTCTCTCCCCGAAAGCATCGGCTGCAACGACCTCAAGTCGTTTGTTGCCAATTTGCTTTCCGATTGCCCGAGCCAGGAAAAAATTGAAGCAGAAGAACGATGCCAGCATGCCCGCCAGAAAGCCGAGTATCGCTATGACCTGCGACAAGACTGCCTTGTCCACACCAAGCATCGCACCTGTAAAGCCAAGAATGAAACCGACAACAAAACCTGCGACATACCCAGTGAGGGCACCAGCCAGTGCTGTCTTCCAGAAGATAGACCAGGCGATCTTTCTGATCTGTTTCATCCGCGACATCGTTCCCCCACCTTATTTATAGCAGACGGTTTTCACCGCCTGGACGACTTCGCCGACATTCGGCAGAGCCAGCTTTTCGAGGTTGGCCGCGTAAGGCATGGGCACGTCCTTGCCGGCGATCGTGAGCACCGGCGCATCGAGGTAATCGAAAGCCTGCTGCATGACGCGGGTGGCGATTTCGGCGCCGACCGAGTTCTGCGGATAACCTTCCTCGACGGTGACGAGGCGGCCGGTCTTCTTGACCGACTCGATGACGGTCGGAAGGTCCATCGGGCGCAGCGTGCGAAGATCGATCAGTTCGACGTCGATGCCTTCCTTTTCCAGTTCGGCAACGGCCTTGGTCGCATAGGTCATGCCGATGCCGAAGGAAACGACGGTGGCGTCCTTGCCCTTGCGGTGGATGCGCGCCTTGCCGATCGGCAGGACGAAATCGTCGAGCTTCGGAACCTCGAAGGACTGGCCGTAGAGGATTTCGTTTTCCAGGAAGACGACCGGGTTCGGATCTCGAATGGCGGCCTTCAGCAGGCCCTTGGCGTCGGCGGCCGTATACGGCATGACGACCTTGAGGCCCGGGATCTGGCTGTACCAGGAGGCATAATCCTGGCTGTGCTGGGCGCCGACGCGGGCAGCGGCGCCGTTCGGGCCGCGGAACACGATCGGCGCGCCCATCTGGCCGCCGGACATGTAGAGCGTCTTGGCGGCAGAGTTGATGATCTGGTCGATCGCCTGCATGGCGAAGTTGAAGGTCATGAACTCGACGATCGGCTTCAGGCCCGCCATGGCGGCACCGACGCCGACGCCGGCAAAGCCGTGTTCGGTAATCGGGGTATCGACGACGCGGCGGGGGCCGAATTCCTGCAGCAGACCTTGCGTGATCTTGTAGGCGCCCTGGTATTCGGCGACTTCCTCGCCCATGACGAAGACGTCCTCGTCGCGGCGCATTTCCTCGGCCATGGCGTCGCGAAGCGCTTCGCGGACCGTGGTCATCACCATTTCGGTGCCGGCCGGGATATCCGGGTCGGCAGCGGTTTCGACCTTCGGCTGAGCCGGCACGGGAGCGGAAGCGGCGCTTGCAGCGGGCGCTTCTGCCGCCGCCGGAGCGGCAGTCTTCGGAGCCTCGGCAGGAGCGGCGGAACCGATCGCATCGGCGCTTTCGCCATCGGCCAGAAGCACGGCGATCTTGGTGTTGACCTTGACGTTTTCGGTGCCGGCTTCGACCAGAAGCTTGCCGATCACGCCCTCGTCGACGGCTTCCACTTCCATGGTCGCCTTGTCGGTCTCGATTTCGGCGATCACGTCGCCGGAGGTGACCTTGTCACCTTCTTTTTTCAGCCACTTGCTGAGCGTGCCTTCCTCCATGGTCGGAGAAAGCGCGGGCATCAGGATATCGATTGGCATGGGTTCCCTCCCGCGATCAGAGCAGAATGTCGGTGTAGAGCTCGGACGCATCCGGCTCCGGATCGGCCTGGGCGAAATCGGCGCTATCCGAAACGACGTCGCGGATATCCTTGTCGATCGCCTTCAGCTCGTCCTCGGTGGCCCAGCCCTTTTCGAGAAGGCGCAGGCGCACCTGCTCGATCGGGTCATGCTCGGAGCGCATCTTCTGCACTTCGTCCTTGGAGCGATATTTCGCCGGGTCGGACATGGAGTGGCCGCGATAACGGTAGGTGAGCATTTCGAGGATGATCGGGCCCTTGCCGGAGCGGCAATGCTCGAGCGCCTCGTCGGCGGCGGCCTTCACGGCGCGAACGTCCATGCCATCGACCTGGACGCCTGGAATGCCGAAGCCGGAACCGCGCAGCGAGTAGTTCGACTGCGCCGTGGCGCGGGCCGTCGAGGTGCCCATCGCATAACGGTTGTTCTCGACGATATAGACGATCGGCAGTTTCCAGAGGGCTGCCATGTTGAAGCTCTCGTAGACCTGGCCCTGGTTGGCCGCGCCGTCACCGAAATAGGCGACGGAGACGCTGTCGTTGTTGCGGTAGCGGTTGGCGAAGGCCAGGCCGGTTCCGAGCGAAACCTGGGCGCCGACGATGCCGTGGCCGCCGTAGAAATGCTTTTCCTTGGAGAACATGTGCATCGAGCCGCCCTTCCCCCTGGAATAGCCGCCCCTGCGCCCCGTCAGCTCCGCCATGACGCCGCGCGCGCTCATGCCGGTTGCCAGCATGTGCCCGTGGTCGCGATAGGCGGTGATGACCTGATCACCCTCCTGCTGCGCCATCTGCATGCCGACGACGACCGCTTCCTGGCCGATATAGAGGTGACAGAACCCACCGATGAAGCCCATGCCGTAAAGCTGGCCGGCCTTTTCCTCGAAACGGCGGATCAGCAGCATTTCACGGTAGGCGTGAAGATCCTGGTCCTTGCCGAAATCCGGGGTGTTCTTGCCCGTGAACTCCTTGGCGGAGGCTTTCGAGGCTGATTTGATTGCAGACTTTGCCGCTGGTTTACGGCCGGATACAGACGCGGTTTTGGTCGGCGCCATTCATCCCTCCCTTTGAGTTCTGCGTTGAGAGCGAGAATACGCCCTGACAATGTGTCGCCAGATTCCCACTCTGGTTTCGGGGAATACCATAGGCAAGAAAAGCTGCCCCAGCAATGCCATAAACGCATGGCTCACATTCCGTGTAACACGATGAAAAGGTTACAGAAATGTGAAATTAACCGGATTTCGGTTAATTCAGAAGTAGTTGTTGAAGATGACGATTTCGTCGCCGCGCGAGACATTCAGCTGATAACGGGCAATCTCGTCGAGCATGTCCTTGTCGAGCGAACCGTCGCTCATCAGCTGAACCTGCCGCTCCAGCGTTTCGCGCTTGGCGGTCAGCTTTGCGAGTTCCTCCGCCCGCGCCTGCCGCTGACGCTCGAATTCCTCCGTGGCGATCAGACCGAGATCGCCGTGGATGGAATGATAGCCGAAGTAGGAGAGAAACGCGACTGTTATGGCGGGAAGGACAAAACGGCCAAATTTTCTTTTCTTATGATGCTTTGTCCACATGCCGCTCTAACGCCTTGCCACGCTTACGGGATCTCAAATCGATCCGAAACAGAGCATCAAATTCGCAGAACTTGCTTAAACAATCGTTGACCAGAATCGAGTCCGAAAAAAGCCCGCGTCTTTCGGCGCGGGCTTTGGAATTATGGTGCAATGATTTTGCCGGCCCTTCGCTTGAGCTCAGGGCGTACGTCCTTCGAAACGATTCACTGGATCGTTTCGTTGGCTTCGCCAAACAGTCCTTAACCCTTCAGGATGCCGCGGCCGGCATAAGCGGCCTGCGGGCCGAGCATTTCCTCGATGCGGATCAGCTGGTTGTACTTGGCGAGCCGGTCGGAACGCGACAGCGAACCGGTCTTGATCTGCCCGCAATTGGTGGCGACGGCGAGATCGGCGATCGTCGAGTCCTCGGTTTCGCCCGAGCGGTGCGACATGACGGCCGTGTAGGCGGCCTTGTGGGCGGTCTCGACGGCATCGAGCGTTTCCGACAGCGAGCCGATCTGGTTGACCTTGACGAGGATGGAGTTGGCGACGCCCATTTTGATGCCGTCGCGCAGGCGAGCCGAGTTGGTGACGAACAGATCGTCGCCGACGAGCTGGCACTTGGCGCCGATCTTGTCGGTCAGGTACTTCCAGCCGGCCCAATCGTCTTCGGCCATGCCGTCTTCGATCGAGATGATCGGATACTTGGCGGCAAGCTCGGCGAGGTAATCGGCCATGGCTTCCGGCTCGAGCGTGCGGCCCTCGCCTTCCATCTCGTACTTGCCGTTCTTGAAGAATTCGGTCGAAGCGCAGTCGAGCGCGAGGCACACGTCGTCGCCCGGCTTGTAACCGGCCTTCTCGACCGACTTCATGATGAAGTCGAGGGCTTCGGGCGCGCTCTTGAGGCCCGGCGCGAAACCGCCTTCGTCGCCGACATTGGTGTTGTGGCCCTGGGCTGCCAGTTCCTTCTTGAGGACATGGAAGATTTCCGAGCCCATGCGCACGGCGTCCTTCAGCGTTTCAGCGCCGACCGGCATGATCATGAATTCCTGGAAATCGATCGGGTTGTCGGCATGGGCGCCGCCGTTGATGATGTTCATCATCGGAACCGGCAGGACATGGGCGTTCGGGCCGCCGACATAACGGTAGAGCGGCAGGCCGGAGGTTTCGGCCGCGGCCTTGGCGACGGCGAGCGAGACGCCGAGGATGGCATTGGCGCCGAGACGCGACTTGTTCGGCGTGCCGTCGAGGGCGATCATCGTCTTGTCGATATGGATCTGGCTTTCGGCGTCGAAGCCACCGATCGCGTCGAAGATCTCGGTATTGACCGCTTCGACCGCCTTTTCGACGCCCTTGCCGTGATAACGCTTGCCGCCGTCACGCAGCTCGACGGCTTCGTGCGCGCCGGTGGAGGCGCCCGACGGAACGGCCGCGCGGCCCATCGTGCCGTCTTCCAGATAGACATCCACCTCGACGGTCGGATTGCCGCGGCTGTCGAGGATTTCGCGGGCGATGATATCGGTGATGGCGGTCAAGGGTCTCTCCCTGGGTTTGGACGTCGGTTTCAGGCGTCATGAGGTCACTGAAAATGTCTCATAATCAATGACACGAAAATTACAATCGACGCAGTTTGCGTGCTTTTTGGGGTCGGCTTCACGCCGCCTTGGCGACGGCATCGAGGGCAAGCAGCTTTTCGAGCAGCCGCGGCATATCCTTCAGATGCACCATGTTCGGACCATCGGACGGAGCGTTGTCCGGATCCTCGTGGGTTTCAATGAACAGGCCCGCAATGCCGACGGCAACCGCCGCCCGCGCGAGGACCGGCACCATGGTACGGTCTCCCCCTGTGGATGCCCCCTGCCCGCCGGGCTGCTGCACCGAATGGGTGGCGTCGAAGATGACCGGGGCGCCCATCGCCGCCATGATCGGCAGCGAGCGCATGTCCGACACCAGCGTGTTGTAGCCGAAGGACGCGCCGCGCTCGCACAGCAACACGTTGGGATTGCCGCTCGCGGTGATTTTCCCCAGCACGTTCTTCATGTCCCAGGGCGCCAGGAACTGGCCCTTCTTGACGTTGATGACGCGGCCGGTCTTGGCGGCGGCGACAAGCAGATCCGTCTGGCGGGACAGGAAGGCCGGGATCTGCAGGATGTCCACGGTCTTTGCGACAACGGCGCACTGTTCCTCCGTGTGAATGTCGGTCAGAACGGGGAAACCGAACTCCTGCTTGAGCTCCGCAAAGATTTCCATGGACTCTTCGAGACCGATGCCGCGCTTGCCGGAAATCGACGTGCGGTTGGCCTTGTCATAGGAGGACTTGTAGACGAGGCCGATGCCGAGCTTGCCGCAGAGTTCCTTCAATGCGTCCGCCATCATGAAGGCGTGGTCGCGGCTCTCCATCTGGCAGGGGCCGGCGATCAGCGACAGTTTTGCGTCCTGCGCGAAAACCACCTTGCCGTCTCCTTCGCCGACGGAGACGCTGGGATTTGCGGTAACGTCCATGAACCTATTCCTCGAAGCCGAACAAAACACCCTGGCCGGGTGCCGCCGAGACGAGAACGCGGCCCTCCCGGCGGACGAATGCGACGTCATTAGCAGCAAGGGTGATCTCTGTCACGGCAAGATCGGCCGTCTTGAAGATGATCGCCCGGCCGCGCAGCCCTTCGGCGCCGGGCATAGACGGAAGCGCAAATTCCGCCTGGAGTTCCTGATCATCAAGGATGCGGATGCGGGCATTGGCCGCGGCAAGCTCGAGCGGTGCCGCCTCCGGCGCTGCCTTCGTCAGCAGCACCTGTTCGACAAGCGGGGCGAAGTCGGACGGCGCCGAGGCCGACAGGATGATTTCGCTGAGGCCCGTGACCGCATTGGCGTGCCGCTCCAGTTCGCCGCGATTGGCGGGCAGCGGATTGATGCGCTGGCAGGAAAACAGCAGGAAATCGGGCGCACGGTCATCGCCGGCAAACGCCAGCCGAAAGCTCGCTTCCGTTTCCGAACCGTCAGGCAGCGTCATGCCGCGCGAAAACTCCAGCACCTCGCCTGCCGAAATGCCGCGCATCTTGAAACGCGCATGATCGGCCATCGCGTCGCGGGTGGCGACCACGAGCGCGGAAAAACCCTGCCGGTTGCGGGCATTGCGGAAAGCGAGATCGCGGGCCGTGAAGACATTGCCGCGCTTTGCCGCGACACCCGCATGGCGCCGGTTGGCAAGCGCCAGCGGCTCCAGGTAGGTCCCATCGGAGAAGAACACGCAAGCATTGGCCGTGCCGAAAGGATGAAAAGCGTCCGGCGCAACTGTAAAACCAAGCTCCGTGAGCCGGGAGCGCGCAGCGGTAAGTTCCGCCACCGGCAGCACGAGATGATCGATCGGTCTTGCGTTCACGCGAGGGCCCCCAGAATTGGAATCGCAAAGCTACTTTGGCAGCAGGCTCGCGCCGCGCAAGTGGTGTGAGACCAGATATCTGGCACGCATCTATGAAGAAAAAATCATCATACTTCACAGAAATTTAGGGACTTGCAGAACACATATGGAACATATAGTGTCCGTTCTGGATTTGTTTCCGACTCTCAGGGTGCCAAAAGATGCTCACGCGCAAACAACAGGAATTGCTTCTGTTCATTCACGAACGCATGAAGGAATCCGGCGTCCCGCCGTCATTCGACGAAATGAAGGATGCTCTGGACCTTGCTTCCAAGTCCGGCATCCACCGGCTGATCACGGCGCTCGAGGAACGCGGCTTCATCCGCCGCCTGCCCAACCGGGCGCGCGCACTCGAGGTCATCAAGCTGCCGGAAGCCTATTCGCCGAGCATGCAGCCGCGACGCGGCTTCTCGCCGAGCGTCATCGAAGGCAGCCTTGGCAAGCCGCAGCCGGTCGCCACCCCTCCGAAACCGGTCGCCAACGACGATGTGTCGAACGCCACGACCGTTCCGGTCATGGGCCGCATCGCCGCCGGCGTGCCGATCTCGGCGATCCAGAACAACACCCATGATATCGCCGTGCCGGCCGAGATGCTCGGCTCCGGCGAACATTATGCACTTGAGGTCAAGGGCGATTCGATGATCGAGGCCGGCATTCTCGACGGCGACACAGTGATCATCCGCAACGGCAATACCGCCAATCCCGGCGACATCATCGTCGCGCTGGTCGACGACGAGGAAGCGACGCTGAAGCGTTTTCGCCGCCGCGGCGCCTCGATTGCGCTGGAAGCCGCCAATCCCGCCTATGAGACCCGCATCTTCGGGCCGGACCGGGTGAAGATCCAGGGCAAGCTCGTCGGCCTCATCCGCCGGTATCACTGATCAGCTGCCTGACTGGCTCCGGCAGGGACCGGTCGAAACGCTGGCTTCGCCAATCATAGTGGCGGTGCCTGCTCCAGGGACGGTCCTCGCCCGCCATGGCCGCCCGAACCTGCCAGCGCCCATAGTCGGCGGCGCCGTTGAGGGAAATCTCTAGCGCGCCGGTTTTTCGGAGCGTGCTGCCATTGATCATCAGCGCGCCGGACCGGCATCGGTCGAAGCGGGCACTCGGGGCAATGACGAGACTGGCGACGTCGCAGGCGGCCCCGGCATATCGGCCGTCTTCGACGGCAATGACAATCCCCTCGCCGGTGCTTGCAGCGCACCAGGCCTTGGATTCGCAGGTGAAGCGGCCGGGAGGCGCTTGTTTCATCCGCGACTTCGCCGCTTCGATCTGCTGCGTGGTCAGTTCGCGGCGCTCCTTGTTTTTTGCGCCGGTGGACTTGTCGTCGTTTTTTGCCCCGGTGGACTTGTCGTCCGGCGGCTTGTCCCTGGAGCGAGACATTTCCGGCTTTGCCGGATCGCCGATGAGAAGCGCCCTCTTCCATTGATCGTAGATGAAGTCGGGCGGGCGGGCGCGGTTGGTGGCAACCGTCTCCCCGTTCAGAAGCGCCACCAGCGTTCCATCTTCCGAGACCAGCATATCCGGCAGGGGCGTCGATCGCTCGTGCCACGAGAGCAGCAGGGCAGCGATCATCAGGGGCAGGCCGATCACTCTCAACCTCGTTCTCAAAAGCGTCAGCAGCAGGAATCCCGCCGTCGAGACCGTCAGGAACCAGGGATGCTGGCGGCCGATGCCGACATCGCCACCCCAGGCCGCCACATGCCTGGCGATTGCGATCACCGCTTCCAGACCAAGGCCCATGAGCTTCATGAAGGGAGCGTCGAGGCCGAAAGGCATCAGCAGCATGCCGGCGAGCCCGGCCGGCATGACCACGAAGGAAATGATCGGCATGGCGGCAAGGTTGGCGGCAAGGCCGTAGGTGGCGATGCGGTGAAAATGCTCGACCGAGAAGAGCGCCGTCGAGATGCCGCCGATCAGCGATGTCGCGAAGATCCCGGCCACGAAATTCCAGGATGCCAGCACGGGCTTCACCACAGGGTGACGAAACGGCAGAGGCTCCGGATCGCGGCCTTCGGCCCGAAGTTTCCAGAGGGCGAAGCCGGCGACCAGGGCGACGGTGGCGGCAAACGACATCTGGAAGCTTGGGCCCAATATTTCCGAGGGCGACATCGCGATGATGACGAGCGCGGACAGGGCGACATTGCGCAGGCTGATCGATGGCCGGTCGAAGAGGACGGCGGCCAGCATGATCGCCATCATGATATAGGCCCGTTCGGCCGAAACGCCGAAACCGGAGATCAGATAGTAGGCAGTCACCATCATCAGGGCGCCGAAGGCGGCGAATTTCTTGACCGGATACGTCTGCGCGAACCCCGTGAAGACCGAAAGCACGGTGCGGACGCCAACGAAGAAAATGCCGGCGGCGAGCGCCATGTTGAGCCCTGAAATGGCGACGATATGCGCAAGCCCAGAGAGCCGCAGCGCTTCCGTCGTCTCCTTGGAAATCGCCCTGCGTTCGTCGGTCACGATTGCAGCGGCAAAGGCGCCCGGATCGCCGGGCACAGTCGCGCGAATACGGGTGGCGATCGTGCTGCGCAGATCGAAAAGCCGGCTTTCGATGTCCGCGATCCAGTTCCCGGCCGAGAGTAACGCGGCCTGTTTTTTTGGCGCCGCATAGAAAAATCCTACCCCGCCGATGCCGTCGAAATAGGAGGAGAAGGCGAAGTCGTTGAGGGCGGGCAGAGCCGGCCCGGATGGCGGCGAGATGCGCGCGCGGCCGGTGATCGTGTCACCGATCTGCGCCGGTTCATGACGGGCCCTTGCCAGCAGCGATACCCGTTCCGGCGGACGCCTGATCTGCGGATTGGCGGTGCGCTCGATGCGGACCATATAACGCCAGCGCCCCTGGCTGTCGATCTCCCTGCGCTCGACGACCCCTGCAAGCTCGGTCGTCACCGGCCCGTCCAGGATGACGGTAGCCCGACGCCAGGTCTCGATTTGCGCCAGCATCATCCCGCCCAGGAAAAGAGCGAGACCAAGCGGCAATAGACGCTTCGGGCCGGGCCGATGCCGCAACACGATAGCACCCAGGGTGCAGACGCAAAAAAGCAGGAAAAATGGCCAGAAAGCCGGGGTCTCCGGCAGCACGAACCAGCAGGTGGCCCCCGCCCCGACGAGCACCGGCAGGAAGAGGAAGCCATGTCCATAGGCCGCCTCCTCCTCCAGCATGACCGGCAGACGGCGCAGCAGCCGAGCGAGGCGGTCGCCCGAGCGGCGAAAGGTCCTGTCTTGCGTCCGGACCACGGGCAGATGTTCGACGGCCGGAAAAAGCCTGGACAGATCCCGGAGCTTGGCCGAGTCGGGCGGGCTTCGGTGCAGGCGGGAATCCGGCGGCCGGGATGTCAGTCTCCCTGCCTCGGCACGCGTCGGAAATGCATCTTCCTCCTGCATGAAACGCTCTGTCCGCCCACCCGCCAAACACGCGGCAATGCAACCTGCGCGTTTCCTCCGCCGCCGTCAACTGGCGGTTAAACATCGGGAATTTCAAAGGTCGAACAGGGCCTGCACCAGAAAGTTGGACATCCAAGCAAAAGCCGTTGCCCAATAATTTTTCGCGCTGCACAAAATGCCGTCACGACAGCTTGGCATCAGCTTTCGGATCATATAGCTAAACGGTGGACGCTTAATTCTTGTGGCGCTTTTAGGGCGCCATGCCGCCAAAAGGTTGGAGGATCAGCATGACGGATACAAGCGCAAATCTGGTAATCGGTGACAAGAAAGTCGACCTGCCGGTCAAGTCCGGCACTATCGGTCCTGACGTGGTCGATATCGGCGCTCTCTACAAGCACACCGGCACCTTCACCTACGACCCCGGCTTCACCTCGACGGCGTCTTGCGAATCCAAGATCACCTATATCGACGGTGACGAGGGCATCCTGCTGCATCGCGGCTATCCGATCGAACAGCTCGCCGAGCATGGCGACTTCCTGGAGACCTGCTACCTTCTGCTGTACGGGGAACTGCCGACCGCTGCCCAGAAGAAGGACTTCGACTATCGCGTGACCCATCACACGATGGTGCATGAGCAGATGAGCCGCTTCTTCACCGGCTTCCGCCGCGACGCCCATCCGATGGCCGTCATGTGCGGCTGCGTCGGCGCGCTGTCTGCCTTCTATCACGACTCGACCGACATCACCGATCCGCACCAGCGCATGGTCGCTTCGCTGCGCATGATCGCCAAGATGCCGACGCTTGCAGCGATGGCCTATAAGTACCATATCGGCCAGCCCTTCGTTTATCCGCAGAACAACCTGGACTATGCGTCCAACTTCCTGCGCATGTGCTTTGCCGTTCCTTGCGAGGAATACGTGGTCAATCCGGTGCTCGCACGCGCCATGGACCGTATCTTCATCCTGCATGCCGATCATGAGCAGAACGCATCGACCTCGACGGTCCGCCTCGCCGGTTCCTCGGGCGCCAACCCGTTCGCCTGCATCGCTGCCGGCATTGCCTGCCTCTGGGGCCCTGCTCACGGCGGCGCCAACGAAGCGGCGCTCAACATGCTGATGGAAATCGGCACGGTCGACAAGATCCCGGAATATATCGCCCGCGCCAAGGACAAGAACGATCCGTTCCGTCTGATGGGCTTCGGTCACCGGGTCTACAAGAACTACGATCCGCGCGCCAAGATCATGCAGAAGACCACGCATGAAGTTCTCGGCGAACTTGGCCACAAGGACGACCCGCTCCTGCAGGTCGCGATGGAACTTGAGCGTATCGCGCTCACCGACGAGTATTTCATCGAGAAGAAGCTCTACCCGAACATCGATTTCTATTCGGGCATCACGCTGAAGGCGATGGGCTTCCCCACCACCATGTTCACCGTGCTCTTCGCCCTCGCCCGCACCGTCGGCTGGATCGCCCAGTGGGCCGAAATGATCGAAGATCCGCAGCAGCGCATCGGCCGCCCGCGCCAGCTCTATACCGGCGAAGCGCAGCGTGACTACGTTCCGGTTTCCAAGCGTTGATCGGATAAAGCCAAACAAAAACCCGGTCAGAAATGACCGGGTTTTTTATTGTCCAGAACCTCAAGAACGATGCCGGCGGCCGCCTCGCCGGGCGGCACGGGCACCTGCAGCCGCTCCCAGGTGAGATCGAAACCTTCGATCATGGCGCGGCGCTGCAGCGTGTCGGATGACAGCCGCTCCGCCCAGCGGCAGAGGCTTGCCGGGCGCACCACATCGTTCACATATTCGGGCACCACCGCGTAATCGGCGATCAGGTTCGGCAGCGCGCCGGACCAGGTCTTGATGCGTTTCGCGAGCATGGTGATCAGCCAGTCGGTCTTGTAGGCCGAGACGACCGGAATTCCGGCAAGGCCGAGTTCGAGGATGACCGTTCCGGACGCCGCAAGTGCCGCATCCGCCTCGGCGAATGCCGCCCATTTGCCATCCGTATCGGCGGTGATCTCGAGCTTCACCTCGAAACCGGCGGCGATCTCGCGCACCAGCTTCTCCTGGCGGGGGACCGTGGGCAGCAGGAAACGGGCCGGGCCGTTGCGGGCGACGAACTCGCGGGCGGCGTCCCCGAAGGCCGGCAGCAGCGCCTTGATCTCGGCCGAACGCGAACCCGGCAGAAGCATGATCGTCTTTTCCTCACCCTGCCCCTTCACCGGACGCCCGGCCCGGATGCCGCGGACCTTGAGGAGTGACGGATCGGCGGTCAGCCGGTGGCCGACGAAGGTGGTTTCCGGCCCGCCGAGACGCTTCATCGCCGCCGGTTCGAAAGGCAGCACGGCCAGAACGTGATCGACATAGGGAAGCATCGCCTTGGCGCGATATTCCTTCCACGCCCAGACGCTGGGGCAGACGTAATTGACGACCGGCAGGCCCGGCAAAGCGGCACGCACTTTTTTCGCGACGCGATGGGTGAAATCGGGGCTGTCGATGATGATCAGCACATCCGGCTTTGCCGCGGCAATGGCGGCCGCCGTCTGGTTGATCCGCCTGATCAGGTTTGGCAGGCGGGCGATCACCTGGGTCAGCCCCATGATCGATAGTTCGGAAAAATCAAAGAGCGAGGTAAGGCCCTGCGCCTCCAGGGCATCGCCGCCGACGCCGACGAGTTCGACAGGGCCGTCATAGGCCGCCTTCAGGGCCGCGATCAGATCGCCGCCGAGAAGATCGCCGGAGACTTCGCCGGCGATGACGCCGACCCTCAGGGTCCTGACCATCACAATCCTCCTTGCGGCAGACCGGTATCGATGCCGCAGACGAAAAGCCCGGCGGCGTCGGCGGCGGCAATCATCTTTGCTTCTTCCAGCACGAGCGCCCGTCCAGCCTCGACCGCGATGCCGGCGAGCCCGGCCCTGACGGCGTTCTCGACAGTGGACGGGCCGATCGTCGGCAGGTCGGCGCGCATGTCCTGCTGCGGTTTGCAGAGCTTGACGAGCACGCCCTTGCGGCGGGCCGAAATGCGGCCCTCGGCGCGCAGGGCCGCCACCCGTTCCAGCATCCGATCGGTGCCCTCGACGCCTTCCAGCGCCACGACACGTCCGCCGACGCAGACCGCGCCCTGGCCGATATCCAGTTCGCCGAGGCGTTTGGCGGCTTCCGAGGCCCGGCCGATATCGCGGCGGTCGTCGTCTGAGGGCACGTGGGCGCCGAGCGGCCCCACCTTCGCGAGCAGGCCGGGGACGATCTCGTGGGCGCCCAGCACCTGGCAGCCCATTGCCTCGATAAGCTTGATGACCATCTGCAGCACCGAATCGTCACCGCCGGACAGCAGCGTGCGGACCACCGACGGGACTTTCAGGATGGTGCGGAAGGTGGGATGGATGTCGCGCCAGTCGGGCCTGCGCGCCACGCCGCCCGAGAGGATGACGCGGGTTATGCCCTTGTCGCGAAACAGGCGCTCGATCGCCGACAAATCGCCGACGCCGACGGAAACCGCTTCGAAACCATCGAAACTGTGGTCGGATTCATTGGCGAGCGCGACAATCAGCGGCGTTTCACCGGCCTGCTGCGCAGCCCTCGCCACATAGAGGGGTAAAAACCCCTTCCCGGCGATGATTGCCAGCCGGCCCTTCGGCGCAAGGCTCGGGAGGCCGGCCATGCGGGATCAGCCTTTGCCGCGGAAGGTCGAGGAAATGGCGCGATCGCTGTCGGCCGCGATGAAATCCAGGATCTCCATCGCTTCCTTGCAATCGGCGTAGTCGTTGCGGATGGCCGCTGCGTTGGCGCGAACATTGCCCTCGCCCTCGAAGATCTGCTTGAAGGCGCGGCGCACCGTGTGGATCGTCGCCCGCTCGATCCCGGCGCGGGTCATGCCGACGACATTCAGGCCGCCAAGGACGCCGGGATTGCCGTTGAGCATGCCATAAGGAATGACGTCGTAATTGACGGCGGACAGCCCGCCGATAAAGGCCTGGCGGCCGATGCGGGTGAACTGATGCACGGCGCAGCCGCCGCCGAGGATCGCCCGGTCCGCCACATGAACATGGCCGGCCAACATGACATTGTTCGACATGATGATGTCGCTGCCGAGCTGACAGTCATGCGCGACATGGGAATTGGCGAGGAACAGGCAGTTGTTGCCGACGACCGTCTTGCCGCCGCCGCCCACCGTGCCGCAGTTCATCGTCACGCCTTCGCGCATCGTGCAATTGTCGCCGACCGTCAGCGTCGAATCCTCGCCGGCCTCGTGGAGGCTCTGGGAAACGCCGCCGATCACGGCCATCGGGAAAATCCGGCAATTGCGGCCGATCTCGGTGCGGCCGGACACGACGGCATGCGACAGCAACTCGACGCCATCCTTCAGCACAACGCGCGGACCGACATGCGAGAACGGACCGACGACGACGTTTTCGCCGATGACGGCGCCGTCCTCGACCAAAGCTAACGGATGGATGCGCGCGCTGGCTGCGATGCTGCTCATTCTTCGTCCTTGCGCCGGATCATCGCGCCGATATCGGCTTCGGCAACAAGTACGCCGTCCACCTTCGCGTCACAATGGAATTTCCAGATATTGCCGCGCTGCTTCTGCTTGGTGACGTGGAATTCGACCCGATCGCCCGGCACGACCGGTTTGCGGAAGCGGGCATTGTCGATGGTCATGAAGTAGACGAGATTGCCGCCCTCGCCTTCCTTGCGGGCACAGATGGCACCGGCGGTCTGCGCCATGCCCTCGACCAGAAGCACGCCCGGCATGATCGGCTGCTCCGGGAAATGCCCGGTGAAATGCGGCTCGTTGGCGGTGACGTTCTTGATGCCGACCGCGGAATTGTCGCCATCGATCTCGACGATCTTGTCGACCAGAAGAAAAGGATAGCGGTGCGGCAGCAGCTTCATGATTTCCTGAATATCGGCCGCGCCGAGCACCGGCTTGGTCTCATCAGTCATTCTTCTTCTCTCCTCTGCGTTTCGCCCGCTCATCCGAACGCATCATGATTTCCGCGATATCGCGGAGGAAATCCGGCATCGGGCGGGCGGGTATGCCGCCATAACGCGCGCCGGCCGGGATATCCGCCACAACGCCGCTCATCGCCGCGATCTGGACGCCGTCGCCAATCGAGATGTGTCCATTAATACCGGATGCGCCGCCGATCAAGACGCCGTCGCCGATCCGGGTCGACCCGGCAATACCGGCGCCGCTCGCGATGCCGCAATGACGACCGATGCGCACGTTATGGGCGATCTGAACCTGATTGTCGATCTTCGTGCCTTCGCCGATGACCGTATCGTCCATGGCGCCGCGGTCGACGGTCGTATTGGCGCCGATCTCGACATTGTCCTGGATGATGACGCGGCCGATCTGGACGATCTTCAGCATTCCCCGTGGCCCCGGCGCAAAACCGAAACCGTCCTGGCCGATGCGGACGCCGTTGTGGATGATCACGCCATTGCCGATGAGGGCCGCAACCACGCTCGCGCCGGCGGCGATCGTACAGTCGCGGCCGATCTTGACGTCGGCGCCGATGACGCTGCCGGCCCCGATGCGGGTTCCGGTGCCGATTTCCGCCCGCGCGCCGATCACGGCCATGGGTTCGATCTCAACGCCGGGTTCGAGCTTGGCGGTCGGATCCACGAAGGCGGCCGGCGAGATCCCCGGCGCGGCCGAGGTAACCGGCGAAGGCCGCATCGCGATCGGATGCAGGATGGCGCCCGCCTGCGCAAAGGCAGCATGCGGCGCCCTGGTCAAGAGAACCGGAATATGGGCCGGAATGATCGAACGGATCGCGGCATCGCAGATGATCGCGGAAGCCTTGCAGCTTTCGAGTTCGTGACGGCTTTTCCGGGACAGGATATAGCAGATCTCGCCCTCGCCGGCCCGCGCAACGGGCGCAACGGAACGGATCAACCGATCGCCGGCGCTGCCATCAAGCAGTTCGGCCCCAAGAAGGGCGGCCAACTCGCGCAGGCTCACGCCATCATGGGGCGGAAAGAATTCGTTGTGGTCCATAAAGCCAAAGCTCCAGAACAGATTTCCGCCCGCAATCGCGAGCGGAGATGATCAGAACTGGTTCGCCATGCTGAACCGGAATTCCTGGGTTTCGTCGAAGTCTTCCTTGACGACCGGATGCGCGTAGTCAAAGCGGATGTTACCGAACGGCGACGCCCACATGATACCCGCGCCGACCGAAGCACGCCAGGACATGCCCGTGCCCTGCGCGGTGCTGGTGCCGAGCGGGACGTCGTTCCCGTAAAGCGTACCGGCATCGGCAAAGACGGCGGCGCGCAGACCGAAGTCTTCCGGAACAGCCGGCATCGGCATCGACATTTCGGCGGAAGCCGTAAAGTAGGTCGTGCCGCCAAGCGCGTCGCCATGATCGGTGGTGCGCGGACCGATACCGTCGTTCTCGAAACCGCGGATCTGACGGCCGCCGACCGTGAACTGGTCGAAGACATGCAGGTTGTCGCCGGTGGACACCACATGGCCGGCGCCCACTGCGATGGAGCCGATCAGATCGGCTTCGGTCGACAGAAGCTGGAAGTAACGGGCACGACCGGAGATCTTGTAGAAGTCGGAATCGCCACCGAGACCTGCATATTCATGCGTGATCGACGCGTAGATACCTTCGCGCGGCAGCGTCTGGCTGTCGAGCGTGTTGTAGGTCAGCGTCTGCGAGACCGACGACTGGACGAACTTGCCCTGGTCGATCATCGAAACGTAAGGCGACGAAAGGTTGTCGTCGCCCGTGCCGGGAACGCCGTCGGCACCGAAGGCGCCGTCGTTGTCGTAGTTGATTTCCTTGTAGGTGTAACGGAACGTCGTCGCCAGATTTTCGGTGATCGGCGCCGTCACGCGCAGGGTGACACCCTGTTCGTCATAGTCGTAATAGCTGTTCGACGAGGTTTTGCTCTTGAACAGGTCGAAACCGGCCGCCAGACGGTAACCGAGGAAATAGGGCTCGGTGAACGAAAGGTTGTAGCTGCGTGCTTCGTCGAGACCGCCGCCGACCGCAACGCGGATGAACTGGCCGCGGCCGAGGAAGTTCTTCTCTTCGATCGAGGCTTCGAGCAGGAAGCCGTCGCCGCCCGCCGAGTAACCGGCGCCGATACCGAACGAACCGGTCGGCTGATCTTCCACGTCGACAACGACGACGACGCGGTCAGGCGAACTGCCCTGCGAGGTCGAGATGTTGACCGAGGTGAAGTAACCGAGCGCCTCAAGGCGGCGCTTGGCGCGCGAGATCATTTCCTGGTTGAAGGCGTCGCCTTCGCTGAAATCGAATTCGCGACGGATGACATAGTCACGCGTGCGGGTGTTGCCGCGGATCTCGATGCGTTCGACATAGGCGCGCTCGCCCTGGTCGACCAGGTAGGAAACGCCGACCGTGTGGCTTCCCATGTTGCGGTCGCCGCGCGGCGTGACGCGGGCGAACGGATAACCGGCCGCAGCGACGCGCTTGGAGATCGCTTCCATCGTCTTCTGGATTTCGCGGGCGTCATAGACGTTGCCGGCGCGGGTCTGAACGAGACCCTGGAGGTCCTCGCTGCTGATGCCCTGAACCGTCGATTCGACCGAGATGTTGCCGTACTCGTAACGCTGACCTTCCTCGACCGTGAAGGTGATGTTGTACTTGTTGCCCGAGGCGTCGAGCACGGCTTCCGACGAGATGACGCGGAAGTCAGGATAACCGTGGTTGTAATAGAACTGGCGCAGCGCTTCCTCGTCGGCGCGCAGCTTGTCCTCGCTGTAAACGTCCTTGCGGGTCAGGAAGGACAGCGGGCCGGATTCCTTGGTGACGATCACCGACTTCAGGCGGCCATCGCCATAAGCCTGGTTGCCGTTGAAATTGATGTCGGCGATCTTGGTGCGGTCACCTTCGTTGATGACGAAAGCGAGGTTGACGCGACCCTGGCCGACATCGGCGGTCTGCGTGGTGATCTGAACGTCGCTGCGACCGATCGCGCGATAGGCTTCGCGCAGACGCTGGATATCCGCATCAATCAGGGCCTGGTTGTACGGGCCGAGCGGCTGGGTCTGCACCACAGCCTGAAGCTTGTCATCGGTGATCTTGCGGTTGCCGTTGAACACGACCTGGTTGATGAGCTGGTTTTCGCTCACCGACACGACGAGCGTGCTGCCGGAAACACTGATTTTGACATCCGAGAAATAGCCGGTCGAATAGAGCTTCCGGACCGATTCATCGATGTCGTTGTTGGAGAAGCTGACACCCGGGCGGATGGTCAGGTTGGAACGAACGGCCTCTTCGCCTGCGCGCTGAGCGCCGCGGACCTGAACACTCCGGATAACCGCCGCTTCGGCAGAAAGTGCGGAAGCAAGTACCAGTACACCTGCGCCCGATGCAACAACACTAGCAGACAGCGCAAACGCCGACACTGCGTTCAAAAACCTTGAACCAGCCTTCATTTCAATTCTTACCTTTTCCCGTTGTCCCTCGGCGGGTGGTGCCCGACTCCGGCCACGTGTGTCGTTTTACCTTCTTTTGCCCTACAAGCAAGGCATCGCGTTAATTTCTGTTTACTTACTTCCCTTGCGTGACCCAATGGCCACGCAACTGTTGGAAACATGGTGAATAAACAGTTTCTTTTACGATTTGAAGGACATCAGCCGATGAGATTGCTGATGTCGTTGAAGGTCGCGAATACCATGAGGCTCAAGACCATCGCAAGCCCGATGCGGAAGGCGATTTCCTGCGCGCCGGCGCCCAGCGGCCGGCCGCGAACGGCCTCGATCGCATAGAACACGAGGTGGCCGCCGTCCAGAACTGGCACAGGCATGAGGTTCAGGAGCCCGATCGAGACGGAAAGAACCGCAGCCAGCTGGACCACGGCCGCAAAGCCGAGGGTTGCCATCTGGCCGGACGCCTGCGCAACCCTGACCGGCCCGCCAAGCTGGTCCGCCTTCATCCGGCCGGTCACCAGATTGCCGATGTAACGGAAGGTGCCGGTGACGATATGGCCGGTCTCCGTGACGCCTTCGGCCACGGCCTGCAGCGGCGAAAACCGCTCGATGCGGAAATTGCCGCGCTGCTCGTTGGTGACGATGCCGATCAGGCCGAGCTCGACCTTGTTGCCGAACTGGTCGGTGACCTCGGAGCGCTTCGGCACCATCGGCAGATCGAGATCCTGGCCGTTGCGCTCGACCGTCACGATGATCGGGGTCTCGGGCCGGATGCTGACATAACGCCGCACGTCGTCGAAAGTCCTGATCCGCGATCCGTCGAGCGCCACCAGCCGGTCGCCGGGCAGCACGCCAGCGGCAAGGGCTGCACTTTCCGGCTGGACTTCGGCGACCACGGGATCGGCGACCACCTTGCCATAGACGCTGAACAGCACGGCGAAGATCGCGATCGCCAGAATGAAATTGGCAATCGGGCCGGCCGCGACGGTGGCGGCCCTCTTCCAGAGCCTCGCTCCGGCCAGCGTCTGGTCCTTGTCTTCCTCGCTCATGCCCGCAAGGCCGCTGGCATCCGGCATGCTCGCCGCGTCCTCGTCGCCAAAGAACTTGACATAGCCGCCGAGCGGGATAGCCGAGATCTTCCAGCGGGTGCCGTGACTATCGGTGAAGCCGACGAGTTCGGGGCCGAAGCCGACCGAAAAGGCGGTGACCCGGATGCCGCACCAGCGCCCGACGAGATAGTGACCCATCTCGTGCACGAAGACGAGCAGGGACAGGACCAGCACGAAGGGGATGATGTAGCCGGTGAAGAAGCTGAGGATGGCCATCAAAGTTTCCGTTTCAACATTGTACCGGCCGCCCAGACCTCAAAACCCGAAGAGAAAGCCCGCAACCGATATATCAAGATGGCCCGTCGCGGCCGTATAAACAAGCGTCAGCAGGAACGCCGCGAAACAGGCGAAAACGAGGCCGTCGACGCGGTCCATCACCCCGCCATGCCCCGGAATGAGGTGGCTGGAATCCTTCACCCCGAACCGGCGCTTGATGAAGGATTCGAACAGATCCCCCACCTGGCTCGCCACCGACAGCAGGAACGCGATCGCAACCGTCCAGGCGGACAGCCGCGAAAAGACGCCGAGCGTCAGCGCCGAGCTCGCGATCACCCCCGAAACGGTGCCGCCGATCGCGCCGGACCAGGTCTTGCCGGGCGAAATGCGCGGCGCCAGCTTCGGGCCTTTCAGGGCGCGGCCGACGAAATAGGCGAGGATATCGGTCGCCCAGACGACCGCGAAGACGAAGAGGGTCGCAACGAGCCCCGCCTGATCGTCGGCGCGGATCGCCGCAAGCGAAATGCCGCTCAAGCCGGCGTAGAAGATCCCGCCCGGCAGCCACCAGCTGCCCCTTCGCAAAAGCACGAGAAGAATGGCGGTGATCACCGCGCCGCCGAGAATCGGCACCGAAAGCTCGCCGTCGTCAACCACAAGGTCGACGGCGATCAGAAGAATGGCGAGCCAGCCGAAGGCATTGGTCCGGAAATCGCGCTCGGCGAGCCGCGTGATCGTCGACCATTCGTAATAGATCAGTACCGTGATGGCTGCCGCGACGACGCGGAACCACAATCCGCCATACCAGGTGGCCGCGAGAACCACGACCGCGAGAACCAGGGCAGATGCGATGCGGCGCTTCAGCTCAGCGCTCATCAACCGCCCACCGCTATCGTCTTGTCAGACAGGCCGCCGAAGCGCCGGTCGCGGGAGGCGTAGATCTTCAGGGCATCGAGAAACAGTTTCCGATCGAAATCCGGCCAGTAGTCCGGCAGAAAGACGAATTCGGAATAGGCCGCCTGCCAGAGCAGGAAGTTGGAAAGCCGCTCTTCGCCGCTGGTGCGGATGATAAGATCCGGATCCGGGATGCCGGCGGTGTCCAGCCTTGCGCTGATCTTGTCCGGGTCGATCTCGGAGGCCTTGAGAATACCGGCCTCGACATCGCGGGCAAGCATGGCGACGGCACGGGCGATCTCGTCCCGGGCGCCGTAGTTGAAGGCGATGATCAGGGTGAGCGCCGTATTGAACTTTGTCGTTTCCTCGGCTTCGAGAAGAAGCGGGAGAATGTCGCTGCGCAGCTTCTCGCGTTCGCCGATCACCCGGATGCGGACATTCTCACGGTGCAGTTCGGCCAGATCCTGGCGGATGAAGCGCCGGAGAAGACCGAGCAGGTCCCTCACCTCGGTTTCGGGCCGACTCCAGTTTTCCGAAGAAAATGCAAAAAGCGTCAGATATTTGACGCCCGCATCGCCGGCGGCCCGCACCGTTTCGCGCACCGCTTCGACGCCCTTGCTGTGTCCGACCGTCCGAGGAAGCCCGCGCTTGTTGGCCCAGCGTCCATTGCCATCCATGATGATGGCAACGTGTTGAGGGATGATTGCAAGCTCGGGGTTCACCATATTTTATGCGGCTCCTTTGGCCGCCGGAATATGGCGGCAAACCAGGCCTAAGTTAGACCTGCATGATTTCCTTTTCCTTATCCGCAAGCAAGCGGTCGACTTCGGAAATCGTATCGTCCGTCATCTTCTGCACTTTTTCCGACTGCGAGCGGCTCTCGTCCTGGCCGATGTCGCCGTCCTTTTCGGCCTTTTTCAGGCCGTCCATGCCATCGCGGCGAACGTGACGGGCCGCGACCTTGGCCTTTTCCGCATAATCATGCGCAACCTTGACCAGCGACTTGCGGCGCTCTTCGTTGAGTTCGGGCAGCGGAATACGCAGGTTCTGGCCATCGACGATCGGGTTGAGGCCGAGATGCGATTCGCGGATCGCCCGGTCGACGGCGCCGACCATCGACTTGTCCCAGATGGACACGCCGAGCATGCGCGGCTCCGGCACGGTGATGTTCGCCACCTGGTTGAGCGGCACGCGCGAACCATAGGCCTCGACCGTCACCGGATCGAGAATGTTGGCCGAAGCACGGCCGGTGCGCAGCGATGCGATATCGCTCTTGAACGCGTTGACCGCGCCTTCCATGCGGCGCTTGATGTCGTTGAGATCGATTCCACTCATCCGTCTACTCCCGTATGTTGTCTGGGCGGCCCGCGACGCCGCGCCTCAATTGTCCGCTACGATGGTCTTGCGGCCGCCGCCGGTCAAGATTTGGGCGAAACCGCCCTTCTCATGGATCGAAAAAACAATGATCGGGATGGCGTTTTCGCGGGCGAGCGCCACGGCCGCCACGTCCATCACCGCCAGACCCTTTTCGAGCACCTCTCCATGTGTCAGCGTGTCGAAGCGGGTCGCCGTCGGGTCCTTCTTGGGGTCGGCCGAATAGATGCCGTCCACCTGGGTCGCCTTGAAGATCGCTTCCGCGCCGATTTCGGCCGCGCGAAGTGCTGCTGCCGAATCGGTCGTGAAGAAAGGATTGCCGGTGCCGCCGGCGAAGATCACCACCCTGCCCTGGGCCATGTGGTGCACGGCCTGGCGCTGCGAAAAGCTTTCGCAGATTTCCGGCATCGAGATCGCCGACAGGACCACGGTGTCGACGTTCAGCTTGCGCAGCGAGGTGGCGAGCGCCAGCGCGTTGATCACCGTGCCGAGCATGCCCATGTGGTCGCCGGTCACCCGGTCGCCGCCCTTGGACGCGACCGCGACGCCGCGAAAGATATTGCCGCCGCCGACGACGACGCCGACATCCACGCCCATGGCGCGCGCTTCGGCGATATCGGAGGCGACCCGATCGGCAACTTCAACATCGATGCCGAAACCCTGGCTGCCCATCAGAGCTTCACCGGAGGCCTTGAGCAAGACACGCTTGTAGAGAGGCTGAGGCGACATGGGGGCTCCTTGAAAATCGAAATGCAATGCGGAGGGTCAAACGGGTTGCCGATACACGAAGGGCACCGGCTTGTCACCGGTGCCCTTGCGCTTTCGACAGCTTTAGCTAACGAATATCAGCCTTTGGCGACTGCCGCGACTTCAGCGGCAAAATCCGTTTCTTCCTTTTCGACGCCTTCGCCGAGCAGCAGGCGTGCCATGCCCGTGACTTCGATCGCGGCGCCGGCAAGCTTTTCAGCGTCCTTGACGGCCTGGCCGACGGTCACGTCCGGGTTGATGACGAAAGCCTGCGAGAGAAGTGCGACTTCTTCGAAGAACTTGCGCATGCGGCCGTCGACCATCTTTTCGATGATGGCGTCCGGCTTGCCGGAAGCGCGCGACTGCTCGATGAAGACGTTGCGTTCGCGCTCGGCGACAGCAGCGTCGACTTCTTCGGCGCGGATGGCGAGCGGGTTGGTGGCAGCGATGTGCATGGCGACCTGGCGGCCGAGCGAGGTCAGGACTTCCTTGTCGCCGACCGACTTCAGGGCGACCAGAACGCCGAGCTTGCCGATGCCGTCGCCGGCGGCGTTGTGGACGTAGGTCGCGACAACGCCGTGCTCGACCTCAAGCAGGGCGGAGCGACGCAGGGTCATGTTCTCGCCGATCGTGGCGATCGCATCCTTGATGGTGTCGGCAACCGGCTTGCCGGAAGCCGGATAGGTGGCAGCCGAGATCGCGTCGACGGAACCGTCGGTCGTGAGCGCAACATTGGCGATACCGCGAACGAGATCCTGGAACGCGTCGTTGCGGGCAACGAAGTCGGTTTCGGAGTTGAGCTCGATGACGACAGCCTTGTGGCCGGCGCTGGCAATGCCGATCAGGCCTTCAGCGGCGGTACGGCCGGACTTCTTGTCGGCCTTGGAGATGCCCTTGGCGCGCAGCCAGTCGATCGCCGCTTCGATGTCGCCGTTCGTTTCGGTCAGCGCCTTCTTGCAGTCCATCATGCCTGCGCCGGACTTTTCGCGCAGTTCCTTTACCAGTGCAGCGGTGATTTCAGCCATTGTTTGCCTCTTGTCGGTTCAAGTGCGTGTCGCCGGAAAAACGTCGGCGGACTCAAATGTGTTGGGACGAATGTACCCGGAAGTGTGACAGCGTGATGAAGACACCACGAAAGCGATAGCCTCGACGACGGAGCGGTGGCAGTTCGCCTTGAAACGACCAAGGCCAGGGATCGGTATCTCTGGCCTCGATCGAATTCAGAAAGGAGGAGCGGCAAGCCGCTCCATCCCGCCTCAAGCTTCTGCTTCGCCTTCGAGCGCCGGCTCGATCGGGGCTTCGGCAGATGCGCCGATGTCGCGGCCCGAAGCGCCCTGCTGGCGAGCGATACCGTCGATGGCAGCGCGAGCGATCAGGTCGGTGTAGAGAGCGATGGCGCGCGAGGCGTCGTCGTTACCCGGGATCGGATAGTCGATGAGGTCCGGATCGCAGTTCGAATCGATGATGGCGACGACCGGGATACCCAGGCGCTTGGCTTCGTCGATGGCGATCTTTTCCTTGTTGGTGTCGATGATGAACATCAGATCCGGGGTGCCGCCCATGTCGCGGATACCGCCGAGAGCCTTGTCCAGCTTCTCGCGTTCGCGCTCGAGGTTCAGGCGTTCCTTCTTGGAATAGCCGGAAGCTTCCGAATTCAGGATCTCGTCGAGCTTGCGCAGACGGGCGATCGAGTTCGAAATGGTCTTCCAGTTGGTCATCATGCCGCCGAGCCAGCGGGAGTTGACGTAGTACTGGGCCGAACGCTTGGCCGAGTCGGCGATCAGTTCGGACGCCTGGCGCTTGGTGCCGACGAACAGAACGCGGCCGCCGCGGGCGACGGTGTCGGACACGACCTGAAGGGCGCGCGACAGCATCGGAACGGTCTGGGCCAGATCGATGATGTGGATGTTGTTACGATCGCCGAAGATGTACGGCTTCATCTTCGGGTTCCAGCGGTGAGTCTGGTGGCCGAAGTGGACGCCTGCCTCGAGAAGCTGGCGCATAGAAAAATCGGGCAATGCCATGCCTAGTTATCCTTTTCCGGTTGAACCTCCGCAAAGCGAACAGCACTCTCTTCGAGAGCGCCACCGGGCGGAACAGTCCGGATTTCTCCCGGACGATCCCATGCCTTACGTGTGGAATGCGGCTGGCCATACATTCGATTTGCCGCAAAAGCAAGTGCTTTGCCGGAAATTGCCTCAGCGGGCCAGAAGATCGAGCAGCGCCAGCATGGTGCCGGCATCCGGCATCGGCAGGACCGCGTCGATATCGGCGGGCAGCAGGCCGGCGACCGCGCCGGAGGCATTGCCCGTCGGTGCTCCGAGGGGGCCGCGGAAACCGTGTTTTTCCCAGGCGAGCTGCTGCAGCGCCGGGGTGGTCAGCGCGTCGACCAGCCGCTTCGCCGCCTCGTCGACGACGATCAGCGGATGGGCGGAATAGACGGTGGGGCGCGGATAGAGCACGACAGGTTTTGCCCCCGCGCCAGCCATGATCCGGTCCCATCGGGCGCGATCGGCAAGAATCCATTCGACGAGCTGGTTCTCGTAACCGACGATCATCGGCTCACCGCCGATGCCGCCGGCCAGATATTGCTCGAACAGTTTTCCCGAGGACGGTGACTTGAAGCCCATGTTGCGGAAGATCGCCTGCGCCTTCGGGCCGAATTCGGCAAGCGATTCCGCGGTGGCGAGACTGCCGCTCAGGAGGCTCAGCACCAGGCCGGCGAACATGAAGCCGGAATTCGACCGGTTCGGATCCGTCGAGATGATGCGAGCCCGGCCGTAGAGCATGTTGACGCCGAGCTTCGACCAGTCGGTGCCGGCAAGGATGGCGTCGAGCAGCGCTTTCAGGTCGAGCTGGTAGTGCCCCTCACCCGTACGGGTCACGAGGCCCGCCTTCATCAGCCCATCGGCGACCGGCTGCCAGGAATAGACAACGACGGGGGTATTCAGCACCACCCGGTCATCCCGGATCTTCACGCCGTTGTGGCGGGCGATATCGACCATGATCGACGAGGACGGCCAGAGAAATTGCGGGTTCTGCGACAGAAGCGCCTGTTCGCGCACCATTTCCACCGAACCGGCCACCCGGCTCTGGACGGTCAGGCCACGGCTGCCGAGCGCGCGGATGACGTCGGGATCGGCGAGAAAGGCCTCCTTCTCGCCCCCGACGAAGCCGGTGAGCGTGGTGCGGTTGCCGAGCAGACCCTGTAGCTCCGGGCGATCCTTGACCGCGAAATATCCGCCGGTGCCGGCAACGCCGGTCGCCAGCAATCCCACTCCAAAGGCGCGTCTGGAAATCGCCATCAGCGTTCAAGGTCCTCTTTGAGCGATGCCTGGATGATGCGAAGGTCGGTGTTCAGGCTGTCGAGCTGTTCGTCGACCAGGCTGTCGGCGTAATGCACGAAGGCATCCTCGAGCTTGACCAAAACGCCGCCGACATCCTGCAACTGTTTTGCATCGGGGGCGCGTTTGGCCTCGATGATCGCGAAACCTTCCGCGACCTCGGCTGCGCGCGGCAGGTAATAGCTGAGAAAGCGGCGCACCGCGCCGGCACTCTGCGGATCGGCCTCCAGCTTTGCGAAGACATCGGCGGCGATCTCGGCGAGATGATTTACCCGGGCGGCGGTCGGTTTGTCGGTGATGCGGCCGGCAGCAGCTTCGAGCCGTTCGGCGGCGGGCACGGCGACCGCCATCAGTTCGCGGACGAACTCCAGCCTGCCGCGGCCGATCGTCTTTTCGTCGAGCCCTTCGAACAGCCGGCGCGGCGCCAGAAGGAACACCAGGCCGGCGAAGACGAAGGCGCCGATGCCGGCGGCCACGATGACCGGCATCAGGAACACGAAACTCAGCACGGGAACGAAAATCGCGGCGGCAAGCCCCGCCACGACCCAGTTCCAGTCATTGCCGAACCATCTACGCATTCTCGGCCTTAGTTGTAACCGCGGGCGGTGCGGAATGCCGCCGCGAGATCGGAACCGCCGTTGAATACGCGGGCGGAGGTGGCTTCCGCAAGATTGTTGAGCTGGGTCTTGTCGGCATCGCCGAAGGTGATGCCGAAGACCGGAACATGCGGCTGCGTCGAGTTCCACTGGTTCATGAACCGGCGGCTATCATCGTCCGACTTGCCGTCGGTCATGATGACGATGGCGGGCAGATAGTTCGGAAGGCCTTCGGTGCGGGCGATCTGACGCATGGCTTCGGCAGCGCAGGCATACATGTTGGTGCCGCCGCCCGGCTGCTCGCCGAGTACGGCATTCAGCAGCCCTTCCTGTTCCATGGGATCGCCGCTTCCCACCAGCGAGCGGCGCACGCTGCCGTCGAAGGGGATGACGATGATGCGATCGGCCGGCGACCACTGCACCAGGACCCGGCTCGCTTCGGCCGGCGTCAGCAGGAAACGCATGGCCTGCGTCAACTGGGTCACGCCCTCCCCGGCCATCGAACCGGAAAAATCGAGGCAGAGGGCAGTCAGCGACGGCTTGCGCAGGGCCGCCTGATAGAGCGTCAGCGCCTCGCCGATGACAGCCGGCTCCGGCATGCGGATCGCGGTCACCAGCCGTTTCGGATCGAAATTCCACAGCGGTTCGGGCGTCGCGGCGACATCGGCGAGCGGAATGCGCCGGCCGGTGGCGGCGATGCGTTTCTGGATGTCGGGTGTACGCAGATAGGCGAGCAGTTCGTTGAAGAAGGTCTGGACCTCCGCACCCCGACCATGATCGACAAAGCCGATCGGCGAATCGGCGACGGCCACGCCGTCGGCGGGATAGATGGCGTAAAGCGGATCCTGCTGCCCGATGCCCGCCAGCCTGTCGTTGGTCTCCTTCAGCACCGCCTCGTAGTTCCACATGGCGTCGTACAGCGTGCCGCGGCGGGCCTGATCCACATAGAGATCGGCGAGCCAGCCGGAGGAGCCGGACGACCGCTCGACGCCGGAGAGCAGCGACCTAACGGTGTCCTGCACCGTCTTGTCCTTGAGATCGCCGGGCTCGATCACCGGCTTGTTGCCGAGCGCGCTCGACAGCATGGCGAGATAGGCGCTGGCGCCGGAATTGGACTGCGTCGCGGACGTCATCAGGAATTTGAGCGAGCCGGAATTCACCGCTGCCAGAATGTCTTTCATGAACACGTCGCGGCCGATCCAGCCGAGCGCCTGCGCCTTCGATTTGCGGACGCCCAAGACGACCGGCGTCTGGGCGATCGAGGTCAGGTTCTTGACACGGCGGCGAGTGTCGAACATGTCGACCCAGACGCTGGAGGCCGGCCAGACCGCATCCTGTAATACGCCCGCCTCGCTCCGCAGCGCCAGGCCGATATCGAGCGTGCCCTCGTATTTGAAGGTGCAGGTGGCGTTCTTCTCTTTGCAGAACTCTTCCACGATCGGCTGCAGGACGGTGTTTTCCGATCCCGAGACGATCGAGAAATCCGGTCCCTTGCCGATATTGCAGCCGGCGAGCGAGACGACCGCCAGCAGCGCAAAAGCCAGGGAACGCACCCGCCTGATCGCCAAGGTCACGCTCCTGTCATCGCTTTCTTGAGCTCGACTGTAAGCTGTTCCATGCGGCTCTCCGCCTCGGCGCGTTTCTTGCGGCCGTCCTCCTGGACGCGCAGCACGCCGCTGATCGTATCGATAAGGTCGCGGTTTGCCGCTTCCAGCGTATCGATATCGACGATGCCGCGCTGCGACTGTTCCTCGATGGCGATCGCCTGGTCCTTCATCATCGCCGATGCCTCGCGGATCATCTGATTGGTGGCGTCGGTGACGGTCTTCTGCAGGTCGAGCGCCGATTTCTGCCGGTTGAGGCCGAGCAGGATGACCATCTTCTGCTTCCAGGCGGGAACGGTCAGCGCCGAGGTCGCCTGCAGGTTCTCGATCAGCGTCTCGTCGCCCGACTGGACGATGCGGATCTGCGGCAATTGCTGGATGCCGAGCTGGCGGGCCTGCTGCAGATAGAAGATGCGCTTTTCCAGCCGGTCGAGCGCCTGCAGGCTGTCCTGATAGGTCTGCGCCTCGATCAGGCCGCCGCCGGGATTGGCCGCGGCCTGATCGGCGGCGGCCTTCAGCCTCGGCAATTCATTGGCACGAAAATTCTCGGCGAATGCCTTGCCCGCCTGGACGTAACCGTCGAGCTTGACGATCGACTGCTTGGTCTCCTCGTGGAGATCGTCGAGCAGGGCGATATCGCGGCGAAGCGTATCCTTGTGGCGGTCGAGTTCCAGGCCGATCCGGTCGATCTGGCCGGCAACATCCTCGAATTCTTCCTTGAAGCGCTCCAGCCGCGCCTGCGCGGACTGGAACATGCGGCTGAAAAAGCCCTGTTCGCTGATCGACGCCGGATCGAGGTTCTTCGATTTGAGGATGATATCATTGAGCAGCTTGCCGACTTCGCCCATGTCGCGGTTGCGGACTTCGCGAAGGATGCGGTCGGCATAATCGGTCACCGATTGCTGCGCCCGGTCTCCGAAGACGGAGATCGACGAGCGGTCGGTCAGGTTGATATTGTCAGAAATGCGGGCGATTTCGGCCGGATCGGCAGAAACCACGGGCAGATTGAGAGTGGAAGTGGTCGCCAAGTCGGTGTCCGCCATCGTGTCATCCCCATAGCGCTCTGTTTCACCGTCAGGCCTTTTCGAGAAAGACCGTCGCGCGGGGATGGACAGGCGAGCCGGCCGGACCGAGGCCAATGCTGGCTCTCAGACGACGGCTCCGCGCAAATCATGCCCGACGCGGACACACACTAGAGAGGATTGCGTGACAGTTTCATGACAGAACGCCGCAGCGCTGATCTGCGGGGCCGGTGAACGGCAATGGCGGGTTATTTCGCCGGCGCCGGCGGGCACGCATCCTGCTGTGGCTTCAGGAGCTCCAGCTTCACCAGGCTGCCGGACAGAACGAAGTCGCCGTAGTCCATGGTGAGATCGCGGGTAATGCCGTTTTCGTAGAGCTTGAACGACATGTTGTAGACCGGGGTCGGGTCGCCGGCCGCATTCTCGTTGAAATAGGCGATCGTCACCGGCCAGAACGGGGTCTTGGCGAACTCGCCGGCCTTGTCGGCATCGACGTCATCCTTCTGTGCCGTCTGCGACTTGCCGATCACCGTCGTGGTCAGCAGCGCCTGGTCGCCGTTTTCGGAACCGTCGAAGACCCGCGCCTCGAAGAAGTTCTTGCCCTGCTTGGCATTCGCAATGACATCGAGCATGTGGCTGGTCGGAAAATCGCTCGCCGGCAGGTCGATCTCGCGGCCGTCGGGCTGGGTGATTTCCACCTTGACGCCCTTGTCGGCGATCGAGGCGTCGCCGCTCAACTGCTTGTCGAGCTGCTCGTCGGTGAAGGACTTGGTCTCGAAGTGGAACTGGTTCGCGGCCATGTCCTCGAAGGTCGTGGTCTGCTGGTCGCTGAGGCGCGTCTCCTCGCCCGTGTCGATCTTGGTGACGAGGCGGAAATTGGTGGAAAAGCCGGTGCAGGCCGAGCCGGTGAACTCATAGACCATGCGGCCGAACATGCCTTCGATGCCGGAACGTTCCGAGGCTTTCTTGAGTTTCAGGTCATAAATGGCGCGATGCGGGACGAGCAGCCGGGCGGCACCGTCGGTCGTCGCGTCCGCGGAGGTGGCGCCCAAAAGGCTCAGACCGCCGGCAAGGATCACCCCGAGGCTCATACGCAACATTCACATTCTCCTGTTGGACTCAGTCGGGGATGTTATAAGAACGCCATCTGACCAAGCTAAGGCCTTGATGCAGGATTTTTGAAGATTTTACAACAAAACGGGAGTCGAAAATGACCGAAGCCATCGAAGGCCGCCTGAAGGAACTGGGGATCGTCCTCCCCGTCGCGGCAGCGCCCGCCGCCAATTACCTGCCCTATGTGATCACCGGCAACCTGCTGTTCATCTCCGGCCAGTTGCCGAACGAAAATGGCAAAGTCGCAGTCACGGGCCTTGTCGGCGCAGATGTCGACGTGCCGGCGGCGAGCCGCGCCGCAGAGCTCTGCGCCATCAATATCCTCGCTCAGGCAAAAGCTGCGTTGGGTGGCGATCTCGGCCGGATCAAGCGGGTGGTCAAGCTTTCGAGCTTCGTCGCCTCGGCGCCCGGCTTCAGCGAGCAGCATATCGTCACCAACGGCGCATCGAACCTGATCGCCAACGTTCTCGGCGACGCCGGCAAGCATGCGCGCGCAGCCGTCGGCATGGCGGCGCTGCCGCTCAACGCCGCCGTGGAAATCGAAGCCATCATCGAGATCGAAGCATGACCGACGCCACCTGGATCAAGGACCTTCCGGTCGCCCATCGCGGCTATCACGACATGAACCGTCAGGTCTGGGAAAACACGCTCTCGGCGTTTTCCCGCGCGGTCGAGGCCGGCTTTGCGATCGAATGCGACGTGCAGCTTGCCGCCGACAGCGTGCCGGTCGTCTTCCACGACCATGATCTCGAGCGGCTCTGCGGCATCAAGGGCGATATCCGCGAGAAGACCTCGGCCGAGCTCGGCATGCTGGCGGTTGGTGGTACCAAGGACAAGGTACCGACCTTGAAGCAGATGCTTGCGCTCGTCGCCGGCAAGGTGCCTCTGGTCATCGAGATCAAGGGACGCGAAGGGGACGGCGAGGACGACGGGTTCGCCGAGGCGGTGCTGGAGGTTCTCGAGGGTTATCAGGGCAAGGTGGCTCTGATGAGCTTCGACTATCACATCCTGCGCGACCTGAAGAACGCCGGTTCGCCCTACCCGCTCGGCCTGACCGCCATGGGGGACAAGCCCGAAGAATTCTTCGAGCACGACGAAGCCATGCAACTTGGCCTCGACTTCATTTCCTACCACTATCCCCACCTGCCGAACACGTTCATCACAGCTCAGAGAGCGAGCGGAATTCCGGTCATCACCTGGACCGTGAGGGATGCAAACGGCCGCGAACATACCTATAAATATGCCGACCAGATGACCTTCGAAGGTTTTGATCCGCGGGAGGCTTCCTCCCCCTCCCTGTAAAGCAGAGCATGACCGGCAATCTTACCATCCGCATCGAAAAGTCGTTCTGCGCGATCAGCCCCGAAAGCTGGTCGCGCCTTTCGGGCACATCCAAGTCCTCCTCTTCGGAAACGCCCTACAATCCGTTCCTGTCGCACGCCTACCTGTCGGCGCTGGAAGAATCCGGATCCGCCACCGCCAAGACCGGCTGGCTCGGCCATCACCTCCTGCTGGAAGACGACAAGGGCACGCTGATCGGCGCGGTCCCCGGTTACCTGAAGAGCCACAGCCAGGGCGAATATGTCTTCGACCACGGCTGGGCCGACGCATTCGAGCGGGCCGGCGGGCGTTATTATCCAAAACTGCAATGCACCGTGCCATTCACTCCGGCAAGCGGACCGCGCCTGCTGGTGTCCGACGGTTACGACAAGGATACGACGGAGCTGACGCTGGCCGCCGGTCTCCGGGAGGTGACCCGCCAACTCGGCATCTCGTCGGCGCATGTGACCTTCGTTGCGCAAGACCAGGTCGCCGCCTTCGAAGAGGCCGACTACCTGCATCGCACCGACAAGCAATTCCATTTCATCAACGAGGGTTACGAGAACCACGACGCCTTTCTCGAAACGCTCGCCTCGCGCAAGCGCAAGGCGCTGAAGAAGGAACGCCGCGCGGCGCTCGAAAACGGCATCAGCATCGACTGGCTGACCGGCAAGGACCTGACCGAAGGCATCTGGGACCAGTTCTTCGAATTCTACATGGATACCGGCGGCCGCAAATGGGGCCGGCCTTACCTCACGCGACAATTCTATTCGCTGATCGGCGAGCGGATGGCCGACGACATCCTGCTGGTGATGGCAAAACGCGAAGGTAAATATGTCGCCGGCGCGATCAACTTCATCGGCGGCGACGCGCTCTACGGCCGGCACTGGGGCTGTATCGAGGACCACCCCTTCCTGCATTTCGAGGTCTGCTACCATCAGGCGATCGACTTTGCGCTGGAGAAGGGCCTGAAGCGCGTCGAGGCCGGAGCGCAAGGCGAACACAAGCTGGCGCGCGGCTATCTGCCTGTCACCACCCATTCGATGCATTATATCGCCCATGCGGGTCTGAGGCGCGCGATCGCCGACTATCTGGAACACGAGCGCGAAGACGTGGAGCAGATGACGGAATATCTCGCGGAACACAGCCCGTTCCGCAAGGGCGAGCGCCAGCAGGAACAGGATTAGAGCCCGGAAGGATCGGGCCGGAAAAACAAGGAGAGGACATCGCGATGAGCGGCCAGGCTTACGACAGCAACAATATCTTCGGGAAAATCCTGCGCGGCGAGATCCCGTGCCATCGGGTCTACGAGGATGCCGATACGCTCGCCTTCATGGATGTCATGCCGCAATCGCCCGGTCACCTGCTGGTGATCCCCAAGACGCCATCGCGCAACATTCTCGACGCGGATCCGGCGGTGCTTTCGAAGCTGATGCCGGTGGTGCAGAAGCTCGCCAAGGCCGCCAAGGAAGCCTTCGAGGCGGACGGCATCACGGTCATCCAGTTCAACGAACCGGCCTCAGGCCAGACCGTCTACCACCTGCATTTCCACGTCGTCCCCCGCTATGAGGGACAGGCTTTGAAGCCCCATTCGGGCCAGATGGAGAACAACGAGGTGCTGGCCGCCAACGCCGAGAAGATCATCGGCGCACTGGGCAATTAAGCTAGAAGCCCACCCACCAGAGACCGGCAACCAGCAGCGCCATCGGCACCGCAACGCCGACCGCGACCCTGCGGCCGGTTGCCAGGAAGACGGCAAAACCGATGCCGGCCGCCCCGAGCCTCAGCCACAGCGGCGAGCCGGCAAGCGTGCCGTTCGGGAAGACGATCAGCTTGGCGGTAACGGCCATGACCAGCGCGGTCGCCACCGCCCTCACCCAATAAAGCGCCTCGGAATCCTCGTCGAGGCGGTTGCCGGTGAAGACGCCCAGCCAACGCCAGATATCGGTCGCCAGGAAGCCGGCAATCACGATCACGATGAAGGTCCAGTATTCCGCGATCATCGCCGGCCACCCTTGCCCGCGCGCAACCTGTCGCGCCTTATCCGATCGACGAGATAGGCAATCGTCCCTCCGCCAAGGCCCGCGCAGAGCACATCGAATTTCGGCGTGATCAACGCAAGGGTCGGCCCGAGAACGACGCCCATGACGAAGGCGATCCTGACCACCGGCTGGCGGGCGCTCGCCCAGATCGAGGCGTTGAAATAGACCGGCGTCAGGAAGAAGAGCACGCCCGCGACGGCCGGCGGAAAGGCCGAGACGATATCGTAGAAGACCGCCACCACCAGCGTACCGGTGAGGGTCAGGGTCACGCCGAAACCGGCGAAATAGATCGCCCGGTATTCCCGAGGCACGTTGCGAAGCGTGGTGATCGCGAAGACCCAGGACGTGATGGCGATGAAATGCGACAGGATCAGCAGCAGCCAGATCGGCGTGCGCCTCGTGCGCATTTCCGGGATGACCGAGGCGACCATCGGCGTCATGCGGATCGAGGAAAGCGTCACCGCGAGGAAGCAGGCGGCGATGTTGGCGCCGCTCGCCATCGTGCCAATAAGGATGACCTGCGCCGGCAGCGCCCAGATCGCAAAGGACATGAACACCGCCTCTGCACGCGTCAGGCCCGACTCCAGCGCAAACGCACTGAAGCCGACGATCGAAATGAGCAGGATGAGCGCCGGAAGCGACAGAAGGCCCCGCATGCCGGTGAAGAACCAGAAAAAGGCGCTGCGGTCGTCACTGGCTGGAGACATCGATATTCCGGAAATGCGCGAAAAAAGAAGGCGAGTCGTCAAAAAACGACGATGCCGGGACAAGCCCGGCATCGCAAGAGTTCAATCCGAAAGCCCTATTTGGTCTTCGGCACGCGGGGCACAGTCGTGCCCTTGCGCGGCGGCGCTTTGGGCGCTTCTTCCGAAGCGATCACGTCCGCATCCACCATGGCGCGAGCCCGCGCCGGGCCACCTTCCTTGTCCTTCGGAGCCGACTTCTTCGGCGCCTTGGCCTTCACGACCTTGGCCTCGGCTTCCTCGGCCGCCTCTTCGACCTCGGCTTCCGGCTTCGGCTTCACGGGCGTCGCCTCGGGGATCGAGTCGAGGATCAGCTTGTCCTTGCCATCCTCGCCCTTGCCGACGGTGACGCGGACGACGCCGCCCTTGCGCAGCTTGCCGAACAGGATCTCGTTGGCGAGCGGCTTCTTGATGTATTCCTGGATGACGCGCGAGAGCGGACGGGCCCCCATCTTCTCGTCGTAGCCCTTTTCCGCCAGCCAGGCGATCGCATCCTGGTGGAGGTCGAAGGTGACGTTGCGTTCCGAGAGCTGCGTCTCGAGCTGCATGACGAACTTCTGCACGACCTGGTGGATGACTTCGGTCGGCAGCGGCGCGAATGCGATGATCGCATCGAGACGGTTGCGGAATTCCGGCGTGAACAGGCGGTTGATCGCCTCCTCGTCCTCGCCGGTGCGCTTGGACGAACCGAAGCCGATGGCGGCCTTGGCCATTTCCGATGCACCCGCATTGGTCGTCATGATCAGGATGACGTTACGGAAGTCGATCTTCTTGCCGTTGTGGTCGGTCAGCGAACCATGGTCCATGACCTGCAGCAGGATATTGTAGATATCCGGATGCGCCTTCTCGATCTCGTCGAGCAGGACCACCGAGTGCGGATGCTGGTCGACGCCGTCTGTCAGCAGGCCGCCCTGGTCGAAGCCGACATAACCGGGAGGTGCACCGAGCAGCCGCGAGACCGTGTGGCGTTCCATATATTCCGACATGTCGAAGCGCAGCATCTCGACGCCGAGAGAGGCGGCAAGCTGCTTGGCAACCTCCGTCTTGCCGACACCGGTCGGGCCGGAGAAGACGTAGGAGCCGATCGGCTTGTTCGGTTCGCGAAGGCCGGCACGGGCGAGCTTGATGGCCGTCGAGAGGGCCTCGATCGCCGCATCCTGGCCGTAGACGACCGAACGCAGTTCCTTTTCCAGGTTGGCGAGAACCATCTCGTCGTCCTTGGAAACGGTCTTGGCCGGAATCCGCGCCATGGTGGCGATCGTCGCTTCGATCTCCTTCTCGGTGATCAGCTTGCGGCGCTTGGAGGCCGGCAGCAGCATCTGGGCCGCACCGGTCTCGTCGATCACGTCGATCGCCTTGTCCGGCAACTTGCGGTCGGAGATGTAGCGGGCCGACAGTTCGACGGCCGACTTGATCGCCTCGTTGGTGTAACGCAGCTTGTGGTAATCCTCGAAATAGGGCTTGAGGCCCTTCATGATCTCGATCGCATCCTCGATCGACGGCTCATTGACGTCGATCTTCTGGAAGCGGCGAACCAGAGCCCGGTCCTTTTCGAAGAACTGGCGGTATTCCTTGTAGGTGGTCGAACCGATGCAGCGGATCGCGCCCGAGGACAGAGCCGGCTTCAACAGGTTCGAGGCATCCATCGCGCCGCCGGACGTAGCGCCGGCGCCGATGACCGTGTGGATCTCGTCGATGAACAGGACCGCACCCGGATACTCTTCGAGCTCCTTGACGACCTGCTTCAGACGTTCTTCGAAATCGCCGCGATAACGGGTGCCGGCGAGCAGCGTGCCCATGTCGAGCGAGAAGATGGTGGCGTCGGCGAGAGCCTCCGGCACCTTGCCTTCGATGATCCGCTTGGCCAACCCTTCGGCGATCGCCGTCTTGCCGACGCCGGGATCACCCACGTAGAGCGGGTTGTTCTTGGAGCGGCGGCACAGGACCTGGATCGTGCGGTTGACTTCGGCATGGCGGCCGATCAGCGGGTCGATCCGGCCGTCGCGGGCCTTTTCGTTCAGGTTGACGCAATAGGCCTTGAGGGCATCCTGCGGCTTCTTGGCGGAGCCTTCTTCCTGGTCGCGGGAGGAGGGCTTGGCTTCCTGCTCGTTGTCGTCAGCGCCCCGCGGAGTGCGGGTCTGGGAGGAACCGGCGCGCTTGCCGATGCCGTGCGAAATGTAGTTGACCGCGTCGTAGCGGGTCATCTCCTGCTCCTGCAGGAAGAAGGCCGCATGGCTTTCCCGTTCCGCGAAGATCGCGACGAGAACGTTGGCGCCGGTCACTTCCTCGCGGCCGGAGGACTGGACGTGGATGACGGCGCGCTGGATGACGCGCTGGAAGCCGGAGGTCGGCTTGGAGTCCTCGTCATAACCGGTGATCAGGTTGGCAAGTTCGTTATCGACATAGTCGGTGACGGTCTTGCGCAGTGTTTCCAAATTGACGTTACAAGCACCCATGACCGCGGCTGCATCGGCGTCGTCGATCAACGCCAAAAGCAGGTGCTCGAGCGTGGCATATTCGTGATGCCGCTCGTTGGCAAAGGTCAGTGCCTGATGCAGCGCCTTTTCTAAGCTAGGCGAAAATGTTGGCACGTCGGGTTCCTCACTTCTTTTCCATGACACATTGCAGCGGATGCTGGTGTTGCCGGGCGAAGTCCATGACCTGGGACACTTTGGTTTCCGCTACTTCGTATGTAAATATTCCGCATTCCCCCACGCCGTGATTGTGGACATGGAGCATGATCCGCGTTGCCGCTTCCCTGTCCTTCTGAAAGAAACGCTCCAGAATGTGGATGACGAACTCCATGGGCGTATAATCGTCATTCAGCAGCAGTACGCGGTAGAGATTTGGCTTCTTGGTTTTTGGCTTCGTGCGGGTAATGACCGAGGTACCGCGGTTCGCGTTGTCTCCGTCGCCACCCTTTTCAGCTTGCATCAAGATCGGCAGTGCGATCATCTTCATTCATTCCCCAGTCATCCGGCGGGTTCGTCCGAATGGCCGAACGGCCGGACTTCAGTCTTCCTAACTTAGTTCATTGGATGCGGATTTTAAGCCCCCTTTGCAGCCACGCAATCACTATTCCGCTAAAGAGATCATGGAACATGCCGAAATTCGGAAATTTCCGCATTGGCATGAATCAAAAAAGGCCGGCAGCGTCGAACGCCGCCGGCCTTCTGTCTGTGAAGGCGTCGCTGGGAGGGCCGCTATGCGCGTTACGCGGCGTTTGCGGTCACCACGGCGGTCGACTTTGCGACCGGCGCCTCGTAGCGTTTGTAAGCCGTCTTGGCGAGATCGGCATACATGTCGGTGATCTTGGTCGACTCGGCGATGAAGCCTTCATAAGTCGACTTCACGTATTTGGTCTGGAGTTCGAAAACCGCTTCGACGCTGCGGGTGGAGGCCAGCGCCTCCACGAAACCCGCCATGTCCTGAAAGGACTTCTTGGAATAATCGGTCGCTTCGGTCGCGATCGCCTGGAAACCCTTGGCGACCTCGGAATAGCTCTTCAGCATTCCGTCCATCGCTTCCTTGCTCTTCTTGTTGGCTTCATCGAAATTGAACATCGCCTGTCCCTTTGTTCTATTCGGATACGCTGATAGAAAGCGGCATGCCGGCAAAAGTCAAGGGTGATTTGTGCGGCGCAAAATCACCCAAGGTTGCAAAAGGATTCATGCAAATGCATGGATGGATTCAGGCTGCTGATTTTGCGAAGATATATCAGCAGCTCGCGTTGCCCGCGCAAAAACGCCGCACCCATTTTATTTCGCCCGGCGCTTTCCGCGCGAATCGAAAGGCGGGCATGGAAGCCCGCCTTCAAGTCCTGCGACGCAGCCGGTCCAAGACCGGCGCAGAGCAATCGATCAGAGATCGACGTCCAGGATCGCCATCGAAAAGTTGTAGGAGCGGTCGCCGTCCTCGTCGTCGATATAGATGACGCCGAGAAACTCGTCTCCGAGGTAAACTTCGGCCGAATCGTTCTTGCGCGGACGCGCCTTGACGATTGCCTGCGGATTGATCACGCGCTTGAAGTAGGCATCGAGCTTCTTGATTTCGTCCGGTTTCACGTTTCTCTCCGTCAGCGGTTCGGTTGCGGCGCTTTTGGCATGGGACAAAGGCGAAAGTAAAGCCGCCAGAAACAGCCTTTTCCGCTCTTTCCCCGACGTTCGGCGGACGGAGGATATTCCGTCAGCCCCATGCGGCCGAGCGGCAAGGCGAACGCAGACGAATCAGTCGTCGGCACCGAGAAGCTGGTCCATCAGGCGCGACGGTTCCGAACACCCTGCGCTCCCGACCACCTTCGCCGGCACGCCGGCCACGGTCGACTTCGGCGGAACGGCCTTCAGGACCACCGAGCCCGCGGCAACGCGCGAGCACGACCCGACCTCGATATTGCCGAGAATCTTGGCGCCGGCGCCGATGAGGACGCCGTTGGCGATCTTCGGATGGCGGTCGGCGCCCTCCTTGCCGGTGCCGCCGAGCGTCACGCCGTGCAGGATCGAAACGTTGTCGCCGATGACGGCCGTCTCGCCGACCACCAAGCCGGTGGCGTGATCGAGGAAGATGCCCTTGCCGATGCGGGCTGCCGGATTGATATCCGTCTGGAAGACGCTGGAGGAACGGCTCTGCAGATAGAGCGCGAAGTCCCGTCTGCCGCGCATGAACAGCCAATGCGCCAGCCGGTGCGTCTGGATCGCGTGAAAGCCCTTGAAATAGAGAACCGGCTCCATGAACCGCAGGCATGCGGGATCGCGGTCGTAGACGGCCTGGATATCGACGCGCATGATCGCGCCCCATTCCGGCCAGTCTTCCAGCATTTCCATGAAGGTCTGGCGCAGAAGCACGTCGGGCACGTCCGCATGGGCGAGGCGTTCGCAGATGCGGTGCACGACGCATTCTTCGAGCGAGCGATGGTTCAGCACGGCAGAATAGAGAAATGCGGCGAGCAGCGGGTCCTGCTCGGTTGCCATGCGCGCTTCCTGGCGCAACGTATCCCAGATGGGATCCACGGTCGCGAGCGACTCCTGGCGGATTTCAGTTCTTGCGGCCATCGCCGTCTCCTCGTTTGCCGTAAGGCAGAGCTTCGTGCAGCATTATATAGAATAAGTTTATGCCAAGACCAATGGCTGCAAAATCGCATTCCGTTGATGGTAAGAATGAAAGAACCTACGGCCTTGCGGAGAGTTCGGCATAGAACTCCAGAACCGCCTTTTTGAACACCCGGTCGCCGACGGCGAGCATGTGGTCGCGGCCCGGGATATCAAGGGCAATCGCATGCGGCATCAGCGCGGCGAGTTCCTGCGGGGAGCCGGCGATATCATCCTTGGTTCCGACGCCGATCAGCGTCGGCGCGTCGATACGCCCCATGTCGGCCCGGCTGACGAGGTCCCGCGAACCGCGGATACAGGCCGCCAGGGCTTGCCGGTCGCTCTTCGTCTGGTCTGCAAAGGCACGGAACATGCGGCCACGGGCGTGGCTGACGTCATCGAGCGAAGGGGCAAGCAGGGCGTCGGCGATCGGGTCCCAGTCCCCTACCCCGTCGGTCATGCCGATGCCGAGGCCCCCGAGCACCAGCGAGCGCACCCGATGCGGATGCGCGAGCGCGGAAAAGACCGAGATGCGGGCGCCCATCGAATATCCGAACAGATGCGCTTCGGGGATCCGCAAATGATCGAGCAGCGCCATCGAATCCTCGGCCATCACCCATGGCCTGTAGGCTTCCGGATCGAGCGGCTTGCCGCTTGCGCCATGCCCGCGATTGTCCATGGCAATCACCCGGTAACCGGCATCGCCGAGCGTCTTCAGCCAGCCCGGATGCACCCAGTTGACCAGCGCGCTGGAGGCAAACCCGTGGATGAGCAGCACCGGATCGCCGGACGGATCGCCTTCGTCGAAATAGGCAAGATCAAGACCATCATGGGAGAACGTGGAGAAGGCAGGCGCATTGAGATTCATCGAGGCAGTCCTTATTGACGCCGGGAAGATAAGGGATGAACGGCTGCGTTTGAACCCGTGAAAGACAGGAAATCAACGTGGCTGCGGCGGTTTTCCCACTACACAATCACTGAACGGGCGGCTAATGTCCGGCGCAAATCAGAAGCGTCGCATTCCAGTATCGGAGACCATCATGGCCGGGCACAGCATTCCCCACTTCCAGAACGACGGCGGGCATCGCTTGATCCAGATCGGCGTCAAGGAATTCATGTGCACCGGCGCTTCGGTTCCCTTCGACCATCCGCACATCTTCATCGACATGGGTGACGACAACGAGAAGGTCTGCTCCTACTGCTCGACCCTCTACCGCTACAATCCGTCGCTGAAGGCCGAACAGACCGACCCGCCGGGCTGCGTCTTCCACGTCAAGGCCGCCTGATCGGCAACCCGACATGTCCATCGAAAGAGTAGCGGTCATCGGTGCCGGCATGGCCGGGCTGACGGCCGCGCTCGCCTTCGCCCGCCACGGCATAGCCTGCGACGTTTTCGAGGAGGCCGCCGACCTGATCGAAGTGGGCGCCGGACTGCAGGTCTCGCCGAACGCCTCGCGCGTGCTTTCCGAACTCGGCGTCCTGCCGGCGCTCGAAGCCGTCTGGACCGAGCCCGAGCGGATCGCGCTCGTTTCCGGAACGTCGCTCAGGCCGCTTGCGCATGTTCCAGCCGGACGGTTTGCCCGCGAGCGCTGGGGTTCGCCCTACGGCGTTCTCCACCGCGCCACGCTGCAGAAGGCCCTGCTTGCGGCCGTGGAACGGAACCCGCTCTGCAGCGTCCATCTCGACACGCCGGTCCGGCAGGATCCGCACGGGGCGCTGACCGGGATTACCGGCAAAGCCTATCCGCTGATCGTCGGAGCCGACGGCGTCTGGTCCAATCTGCGTGCCGGCATCCCGGACAGCCCGGAGCCGGATTTTTCGCGCAACGTCGCGTGGCGCTTCACGATCCCCAGCAGCGCCCGGCCAGACTGGCTGGACGCCGGCCAGGTCACCGCCTTTCTCGGTCCCTCGACCCATGTCGTCGCCTATCCGCTGAGGGAGATCGACGGGTTCAACATCGTCGCGATCGCCTCGGGCATCAGTCCCGGCAAGACGTGGGACGCGCAGGCAAGCGACGCCCAGAGGCGCATGCTGCTCAGCCAGTTCCATCGCTGGGACCGGCGCATCGTTCGACTGATCGAAACGGCAGAGCGGCCAACCTTCTGGCCGCTTTACCAGGTGACTGCCGGGCGCTGGCACAATGGCCGCGACATGGCGCTGATCGGCGATGCGGCGCATGCGATGATGCCGTTTGCGGCGCAGGGCGCATCGATGGCGATCGAGGACGCGTTCGTGCTGGCAAACCGGGTGTCCGGTCCCCTGCCCCTAGCGCAGGCGCTGACGAATTTCGAGAGCGAACGGACGGCGCGGATCGCCAAGGTGCGCGCCCGCGGCCTGTTCAACCGCTTCGCCTACCACGCCCGCGGGCCCGTGAGGCTCGGCCGCGATATCGTGCTCTCGCTGCGTCCGCCGCAATCGCTCGCGGCGGATCTCGACTGGCTTTACGGCTTCAAGGCGGCGTGATCAGACCTCTGCGGCGGCTGCAAAGCCCGCTTCCAGATCCTTTTTCAGATCTGCGACATCCTCAAGGCCGATCTGCAGGCGGATGACCGGACCTTCCGGCGGCGCCTTGGCGATGGTGCGGTCCGACAGATTGACCGGTACGGCAAGGCTCTCGTAACCGCCCCAGGAATAACCGAGGCCGAAGAAGGTGAGCGCGTCCAGGAAAGCGTGCGCCCTGGCTTTCGCCTTGTCGCCATCCGCCTTCAGCACGAAGGAGAAGACGCCGCTAGCGCCCTTGAAGTCGCGCTTCCAGATCGCATGGCCCGGGAAGCTCGGAAGCGCCGGATGAAGGACGCGCGCGACGTCGTCACGGCTCTCCAGCCAGGTGGCGATATCGAGCGCGCTCTTCTGATGGTGCTCGAGCCGCACGCCCATGGTGCGCAGGCCGCGCAGGATCTGGTAGGAATCATCCGGCGCGCCGCAGATCCCGAGCGTGACGCGGGCTTCCTCGAGTTTCGGCCAGTGCCTGGCATTGGCCGAGACGGAACCCATGATGATGTCCGAATGGCCGGACGGATATTTCGTCGTCGCATGGATCGAGACATCGACGCCGAAATCGAGCGGCCGGAAATAAAGCGGCGTCGCCCAGGTATTGTCCATCGTGACGACGCAGTCGTGCCGGTGGGCCACCTCCGCGATCGCCCGGATATCCTGCATCTCCATGGTGTTGGAGCCTGGCGCTTCGGTATGGACCAGCCTGGTATTCGGCTTGATCAGCGCCTCGATGCCGGCGCCGATCTCCGGATCGTAATACTCGACCGAAACGCCCAGGCGCTTCAGCATCGTGTTGCAGAAATTGCGGCACGGCGCGTAAACGGAATCGACGATCAGAGCGTGGTCGCCAGCCGAGAGATAGGCGAGAAACGGCACCGAAATCGCCGCAAGCCCCGAGGGAACCAGAATGGTGCCGGCCGAACCTTCCAGTTCGTCGAAAGCGGCGCAGAGCGCATCCGTGGTCGGCGTGCTGCGCGTCCCGTAGGTGTATTTCTGGGCCCGCTTCTCCATCGTCGCGACATCGGGAAACAAGACGGTGGAAGCATGGACGACCGGCGGGTTGATAAAGCCGTGGTAGCTGGACGGGTCGTTGCCCATGTGCGCCAGACGCGTGTTCGGGCCAGCGCCGCTTAACAAGGACTCGTTCGTCTTTTTCATGTCGGGGGAGCTTTCGTTGGCAATGGAGACGGCAAGTTTTGCCGCCGGAAAAAGGCTCGGTCAACCCCAGCGCGGGCGGCCCGGACCAGCGGCATCAGGGAGCCTGCCATGCTGCGGAAAACGCATCCCTTTTGATCATATGCTGCCCAAACTTTGGGTAACTGAGCGTTTTCTGGGCCGGGTTAACGAATTTACCTCATTTCGGACGCAATTCGAAAAAGCGACACTTGACCCTGCGTTGTTTTGCGAATGAGATAGCAACGCCCGCACCGGGAGGGTTAGCGGGCGGCCTGCCGTATTCGAAAGACAGGGGAGCGGCACGGTGTCATCAAATCACAGAACACGATAGATAAAGGTTGGGAAAAATGAAAAAGACGCTTCTGTCAGCCGCGCTTGGCACTGCGGTTCTGGGCTTTGCTTCGGCGGCTTCCGCCGCGACGCTCGATGATGTGAAGGCGAAGGGCTTCGTCCAGTGCGGCGTCAACACCGGTCTTGCCGGCTTCGCACAGCCGGATTCCGCCGGTAACTGGAAGGGTTTCGACGTCGATTACTGCAAGGCGGTCGCTGCCGCCATCTTCGGCGACGCGACCAAGGTCAAGTACACGCCGACCACCGCGCAGAGCCGCTTCACGGCGCTGCAGTCCGGCGAAATCGACCTGCTCGCCCGTAACTCGACCTGGACGATCAACCGCGATACCGCGCTCGGCTTCAACTTCCGTTATGTCAACTACTATGACGGCCAGGGCTTCATGGTGCCCAAGAGCCTCAACGTGAAGTCCGCTCTCGAACTTTCCGGCGCCGCCGTCTGCGTTCAGGCAGGCACGACGACCGAACTCAACCTCGCCGACTACTTCAAGGCCAACAAGCTCGAATACAAGCCGGTCGTCTTCGAAAAGCTCGAGGAAGTGAACGCCGCCTATCAGGCCGGCCGTTGCGACGTCTACACGACCGACCAGTCCGGCCTCTATTCGCTGCGACTGTCGCTCTCCAACCCGACCGACCACGTGATCCTGCCGGAAATCATTTCCAAGGAGCCGCTCGCTCCGGCCGTGCGCCAGGGCGACGACAAGTGGTTCGACATCGTCACCTGGACCGGTTATGCGCTCGTCCAGGCCGAAGAGTTCGGCATCACCCAGGCCAATGTCGACGACATCAAGAAGAGCTCCACCAACCCGGACGTTCGCCGCTTCCTCGGCGTCGAGAAGGACACCAAGATCGGTACCGACCTCGGCCTGACCAACGACTGGGCCTACAACATCATCAAGGGCGTCGGTAACTACGGCGAAGTCTTCGAACGCAACATCGGCGCCAACACGCCCCTCAAGATCCAGCGCGGCCTGAACGCGCTCTGGACCAAGGGCGGCCTGCAATACGCTCCGCCGGTTCGCTAAGCTCCGGCCTTATGAACCCCGGCAAGGCGGCCCGCCGCCTTGCCGACTACCAAAAATAAAAAATCAAAAACAAAAAAGGCCTAAAGGCCAACGGGGAAAGGCAGTATGACAGATCACGCCATAAGTGTGTCATCTCACAGGGGAGAGCCTAGGGTTTCCCCCATATACGACCCGAAGGTGCGCAGCATCTTCTTCCAGATCCTCACAGCAGTGATCGTGGTCCTGGTCACCTGGTCGATCAGCCACAACGTCTCGGTCAATCTCGCGCGCGCCAATATCGCCTCGGGCTACAGCTTCCTGGCCGGCCGTTCCGGCTTCGACATCGGCTTTGCGATGATCTCGTATTCGAGCGACTCGACCTATGGCGACGCTCTGCTTGTCGGCCTGATCAACACGATCCTGATCGCCATCACCGGCATATTCACCGCGACGATCATCGGTTTCCTCATCGGCATCGGCCGCCTTTCCCGGAACTGGCTGATTGCCAAGCTGTGCACGGTCTATGTCGAGGTGTTCCGCAACATCCCGCCGCTGCTTGTCATCTTCTTCTGGTATTCGGGCGTGCTTTCCTCGCTGCCGCAGGTGCGCGACTCGCTGAAGCTGCCCTTCAACATGTTCCTCAACAACCGCGGCCTGGCATTCCCGAAGCCACTCTGGGGAGACGGCGCGTATCTGATCTCGGTCGCCGTCCTCGTCGGCGTCATAGCAACCCTTGCAATCGCCATGTGGGCGAAGCAGCGTCAGATGCGCACCGGCAAGCAGTTCCACACGATCTGGGCCGGTGCCGGCCTGATCGTCGGCCTGCCGCTGCTGACCTTCCTGGCGCTCGGCGCGCCGCTTTCCTTCGACTATCCGATTGCCGGGCGCTTCAATCTTTCGGGCGGATCGGTGATCGCCCCGGAATTCGTGGCCCTTTATCTGGCGCTTTCCTTCTATACCGCCGCCTTTATCGCGGAAATCATCCGCGCCGGCATCCGTGGCGTTCCGAAGGGTCAATCGGAAGCCTCCTTCGCGCTCGGCCTCCAGCCTTCGACGACCACACGCCTTGTCGTGATCCCGCAGGCGATGCGCATCATCATTCCGCCGCTGACGAGCCAGTATCTGAACCTCACCAAGAACTCCTCGCTCGGCGTTGCGATCGGCTTCCCGGAACTCGTTTCGACGGGCGGCACGACGATGAACCAGACGGGCCAGGCGGTCGAAGTCATTTCGATCTGGCTCGTCGTCTACCTGACGATCAGCATCGTAACCTCGCTGTTCATGAACTGGTTCAACGCCAAGATGGCACTGGTGGAGAGGTAAGATCATGGCCGATTCCAACCCCTCCTACGTGCGTCACGAGATGCTGCCGGCTCAGCCGGCACCGATCGCGACAGGCAATATCGTCGGCTGGATCCGGGTGAACCTGCTCGCCACGCCGAAGGATATCGTCCTCACCATCCTGGCGCTGGCCGTATTGGCCCTTGCCATTCCGCCCGCCTTGAACTGGCTGTTCCTCCAGGCCAGCTGGTTCGGCAGCGACCGGTCGGTGTGCGCCACCGTCGTTCAAGGCGGCATCCAGCCCGACGGCTGGAAGGGCGCCTGCTGGGCTTTCGTCAAGGATCGTTTCGTGCAGTTCATATTCGGGCGCTTCCCGCTCGACGAGCGCTGGCGGCCGATCCTGGTGATCGTCATGCTGATCGCCCTGCTTGTGCCGATGCTCGTCCCGAAGGTGCCGCGCAAGGGTCTCAACGCCCTCCTGCTCTTCATCGTTTTCCCGATCGTCGCCTTCTTCCTGCTGCACGGCAACGTGTTCGGCCTGGAACGGGTGGAAACGCCGCTCTGGGGCGGCCTGATGGTGACGCTGATCCTGTCCTTCATCGGGATCGGCGTATCCTTTCCGCTCGGCATCCTGCTTGCGCTGGGGCGCCGGTCGAAAATGCCGGTGATCAAGACGCTCTGCGTCACCTTCATCGAGGTGATCCGCGGCGTGCCGCTCATCACCGTGCTCTTCATGGCGAACGTGATGCTGCCGCTTTTCCTGCCGGTTGGCTGGACGATCGACAACCTTCTTCGCGCTCTGGTGGCTGTCGCCCTGTTTACCTCGGCCTATATGGCGGAAGTCATACGCGGCGGCCTGCAGGCCATCCCCAAGGGCCAGTCGGAAGGCGCCGATTCGCTCGGCCTCGGCTACTGGCAGAAGATGCGGCTGATCGTCCTGCCGCAGGCGATCAAGCTGGTCATCCCCGGCATCGTCAACACGTTTATCGGCCTTTTCAAGGATACCTCGCTCGTGTCGATCATCGGCATGTTCGACTTCCTGAACATCGTGCGCCTGAACTTTACCGACACGACCTGGATCACGCCGGTGACGCCGATCACCGGCCTGATCTTCGCAGGCTTCATTTACTGGCTGTTCTGCTTCAGCATGTCGCGCTACTCTGCCTTCATGGAGCGGCATCTCGACACGGCCCACAAGCGCTGATCGCCAAAACAGAATTACAAGGGGAAAACAATGGCTGATGCCCAACCCAAAAAAATGACCGTCTCCGCCACCGACGTCGCCGTGGAAATCATCGGCATGAACAAGTGGTACGGCGACTTCCATGTGCTGCGCGACGTCAACCTGAAGGTGATGAAGGGCGAACGCATCGTCATCGCCGGACCGTCCGGTTCCGGCAAGTCGACGATGATCCGCTGCATCAACCGCCTTGAGGAACATCAGGCCGGCAACATTATCGTCGACGGCATCGAACTTACCAACGACCTGAAGAAGATCGACGAAGTGCGCCGGGAAGTCGGCATGGTGTTCCAGCACTTCAACCTCTTCCCGCATCTGACGATCCTGGAGAATTGCACGCTCGCGCCGATTTGGGTCCGCAAGATGCCGAAGAAGCAGGCGGAAGAGATCGCGATGCACTACCTCAAGCGCGTCAAGATCCCGGAACAGGCCCATAAATATCCGGGCCAGCTATCCGGCGGCCAGCAGCAGCGCGTGGCGATCGCCCGGTCGCTGTGCATGAAGCCCAAGATCATGCTGTTCGACGAACCGACCTCGGCGCTCGACCCGGAAATGGTCAAGGAAGTGCTCGATACGATGGTGGGCCTCGCGGAAGAAGGCATGACCATGCTGTGCGTCACCCACGAGATGGGCTTCGCGCGCCAGGTCGCCCATCGGGTGATCTTCATGGACCAGGGCCAGATCGTCGAGCAGAACTCGCCGGCGGAATTCTTCGACAATCCGCAGCACGAGCGCACCAGGCTCTTCCTCAGCCAGATCCTGCACTGACCGGCTTTGCCGGCACGCAATCACGGGGCGCTTCGGCGCCCCTTTTTCGTTTCACCAGCTCAAGGAATAACGGGCGTTGACGCTTGCGACCGGCTCGGGCGCATCCGACGTCCGGTCGAGCGCGCCGCTGAGGGTCATATAACGGCCGAGCTTCTTTTCCATGGAAACACCTGCCCCGAGCGTGCGAAACCCATTGCTGCCGCTGGCACGTCCGACCAGCGCCGTTCTGCTTGGGCCATGCGACAGGCGGACCGACTGGCTGACGTCGACGCCGCACCATTGCCCCGAGGTCCCGTCATATCGCATGCCGTAGCTGCTGCGCCTCTCGATGTCGATCGTCGGCGTCGCGACCTCCTTTTCGTAATAATTCATGCTGATCCCGGCACTTCCGGTCTTGCCGTCGAGGTCGACGCCGACGCCGCGGTTCAGCTGATAGGCGGGCGTCTGGATCTTTTCGGCCGTGAAATTGCTCCAGAACTTGATGGGCGTGTCGACCGGCGTGCCGCTTGCCGTCGTATCGACGCCCATCGAAACGCCGGCCTCGGTCTCCAGCCGCGTCGGCAGTTTCAGGCCGAGCTTGACGGAGTAGCTGGTATCGGAATTGCGGGCCGGCTTCCAGATCAGCGGCTTGTCTTCCGCAAGACCCGGGCCTGCTGTCCAGAAACACGCGAGCGCAAGGACCGCGCTTGCGGATATTATCCTGTTCATATCAAATTCCCACTCGAAGGCTCAAAGACAATGCAAGGGGTCCGGGCAATCGGAACTGCCCGAATGAAAATCTTATCAATGTGTTGAAGGCGTCTGCCGGGGCCTCGCCCCGTACGCGCCGATCTGTCTTCCACCCGCGCTTCTTGGCGGCACCGACAGCGCTGATGATACTCAGCAATGCGGCCATTCCGAATCCGCAATACGGCAAGAATGGGGTTTGGGCTCTCGCAACAATGTTTGTATGCGACCTTCGATCTCAATCAAGTATTTGCAGGAAAATCGTAGCGCCCACTGTAGTTCTGTGGAGCAAAAGGGATTTCAACAACTTGCCGCCAGGTCGCCCAAACGGATTATTGAAATTACTGTTGAATTGCAGACGCGCTGTCGTACCGTGCGATGCCCTGGGAAGGCCCTTCGGCATTATCACGGCGCGGCTGAAAGACACCCTCTTCAACGGTGCCGCTGAGTGACAAAGACCAGTATCTGCTCTGCCAGATGGCGATCGAGATTCCCGTTATAAGACCTTGTTCAATCTGCCGTGCAAGCGGGCCGGAATGAAACGGAGATTCTGACGGCGATTATAGAAGTAGCCGACAATCTCATGCTGACAGCCAAGACTTATGCGGAAATCGATACGCTACCGGCGGCGCTGAAGCGGAAGTTGGAATAGATCTTGTCTCGGGACCAAGGCCGCTTGGTCCGCTTCCGGAGAAAGCGGACACCTGCCTCTGACGTCAGCTTCGCGTGGCAAAGCCGCCGAGCCGGGGCGTGGGATTCCGACTGGCGACTAATGCCCCAGATTGTCGAGTTCCGGAAACGGGTAATATTTGAGGCGGCTGTCTTGGCAACGGACATCGTTGAGCGTGTAGCCCAGAATCTTTCCGTCGCGCATGGATACGCCGTAACGGGCGGGATAATTATACCGTCGCCCGAAGCCGGAAACGCAAAAGGCGTAGATATTCTTTCCTGGATCGAGAAGGACGACGCTTGAAATCTGCCCGCCGTAGATGTCCTGGTCGCGAAAACCCACGCGATGGGCAGTTCTCAGCACTTCTCGCTTCACGGCGTCCGTGGGCGGCTTCTGCGACGACGCGACGCTTTCCGGCACGGATGTCTGACAGCCTGTCAACAGCAACAAACCAGCAAATGCCGCAATCAAAAATTTCATGAACCACCCGACTACCCTTACAAGGCGGCAGAATACAGAACCAGATCAATCGGTCTACTCGCGCCACCATTTTGGCGCGAAACTCTCAGAGGGTGTGGACATGTTGCAACTTCCGCTGCAGCCTGTCCCCTTTGACTTAGGCAGCGGGTCTGCTTCTGGCGCAACTTTGCGACAATGTTTCATGCTCGCTGGCGTCGTTGCATGCCGAACGGAATACAGGTCGCAGTCGTCGCAGGTAGTATCTATCAAGAGCTTAAATGCGATATTGGCGACCCCTGCAGGACTCGAACCTGCGACCTGCTGCTTAGAAGGCAGCTGCTCTATCCAGTTGAGCTAAGGGGCCGATCTCGGCTGCGGCGCCCGGAGGACCCGGGCGGCGGAACGTCAATGCGTCCAGGGCTGAGTACGGTTGAAGCGGAAATTGTCGGTATAGGATACGATCTGGCGATTCGGATCCTTCGGCTGGATGACGCGGTATTCGATGCCTTCGCGCTTGGCATAGGCTTCCGCCTGCTCCTGGCTCTCGAAGGTGAGCCGAAGCTGCTGCTTCATGTCGCCTGAAGATGTGTAGCCAAGGATCGGATCGATGCGGCGCGGCTGTTCCTGGTCGAACTCCAGCACCCACAGGTGGGTCTTGGCCTTGCCGGACTGCATGGCGGTCTTTGCGGGACGATAGATCTTGGCGGCCATTCCTGTAACGCTCCATGGAATGGAACGGATGAGAAGCCTCACCTGAAAGCGTGGTCGGAGTGGAGAGATTCGAACTCCCGACCCTCTGGTCCCAAACCAGATGCGCTACCAGACTGCGCTACACTCCGTTCCTACGTTGGTTGCGAGATACACGGTTCCCCCTTGTGCCGCAACAGCAAAATGGAACCTCGGTGAAGCTAAAGCAAACAGGCCGAGGATAACCGCAAGAGATCACCACTGATTGCCGATACGCTTGCTGATCACCTTGTCGCCCACCTTGAGCCCAAGCGATTTCGAGCGGCCGGCATTGAGCTCCAGCACGAATTTCACCGGTCCGTGCGAATCGATGATGTCACGTGCATAGGGCACCGCGTTCTCGCGGATATGCGAGATCGTGCCGTCGCCCTGGATGAACAGCATGTCGAGCGGCAGGATAGTGTTCTCCATCCACATGGAGACCGGTCGCGGCATGCCGAAATCGAAGAGCATGCCGGCATCCGGCGCCATGACCTTGCGGTACATCAGCCCCCGCTCGCGTTGCGCATCGGTGAAAGCAAGCTCGACCGAGAACTTGTAGGTCTGGCCGCCAGCGGTCCTGATCGACAGCTCGTCGCGCGGGAACGTGATTTCCTGCGCAACCGCACTGCCCGCCAGGATGAGAAAAAGCGCCGCAAGGGCGCTTTTGATGAAGGACGGAAACGAGATACGCATCAGTGCGACCGGCTCACGGGATTGGGATTGTCGGGATGGATTTCCGCCGCCATCAGGCCCTTGTCCCCGGGCCCGAACCGCACCAGCACGACCTGGCCCGGCCGCAGCTCGGTGAGGCCGAAGCGGCGAAGCGTTTCCATATGGACGAAAATGTCCTCGGTCCCCTCGCCGCGCGTCAGGAAGCCGAACCCCTTGGTGCGGTTGAACCATTTCACCAGCGCGCGCTCAAGGCCGCTGGTTGCCGTCACCTGCACATGGGTGCGCACCGGCGGCAGCTGCGACGGGTGAACCGCGGTCGACTGGTCCATGGAGAGTATGCGGAACGCCTGGTAGCCGCGATCCCGCTTCTGGATCATCGCGACGATGCGCGTCCCTTCCAGAATGGTCTGGTATCCGTCGCGGCGAAGGCAGGTCACGTGCAGAAGCACATCCTGCATGCCGTTGTCGGGAACAATGAAGCCGAACCCTTTCGCCACATCGAACCATTTGACGACGCCAGTGATTTCGATCAGCTCGACCGGCTCGCCCGGGAGCTCCTCGAAACTGCCAACGTCCTTCGATGACATCCTGTCTGCCATATCCTGTCGGCCCCTCGATTACGCGTTACGACGTGACGATCAACTGATTCTTAGAGGATAGATTAACATCCTGCTAACCATGCAGCGCAAGTCCCTGCCTTGGCTTTATCCACCTCCATCTCTATCTAGAGTGGCTTGCTCCAGGCTGGCGCCTGCGCCATATCCGGCACGGGGCCCCGCGGGGCTTATCGGCGACTGCTTTTGTCGGAGGGAGACATCATAATGCGTTATCTTCATACCATGGTCCGGGTGAAAGACCTGGACGCTTCGCTTCATTTCTACACCACCGTTTTCGGCCTCAAGGAGGTCCGCCGCATCGAAAACGACAAGGGGCGCTTCACGCTCGTCTTTCTCGCGGCCCCCGACGATCTCGGCAATGCCAAGGACAATCTCGCGCCCTGCGTCGAGCTGACCTACAATTGGGACACGGAAGATTATACCGGCGGCCGCAACTTTGGTCATCTCGCCTATGAGGTCGATAACATCTACGATTTCTGCCAGCACCTTTCGGACAACGGCATCACCATCAATCGTCCGCCGCGCGAAGGCCGGATGGCTTTCGTCCGCTCGCCGGACGGCATTTCGATCGAGCTCCTCCAGAAGGGCGACAACCTGCCCGTCGCCGAACCCTGGGCTTCTGCACCGAATATCGGCAGCTGGTAGGATTTTTCAACGCGGCGGCTCTCCTTTTACCGAACCGCCGCGTCCCTTCCCGCAAGCTTGCGCCAGGCTAACCTCGCCACGGCCGGCCGGGCCCAGGCGGCTTGTCCACGACGCTCTTCCGCGTGATGCTCGGAGACGATGATTCGCGGCATGACGCCCGCGAGACGAGCTGACGGGGCATACCTTGCCGAAAACACTTTTCCTTCGTTCGAATGTCCGCATGACGCTGGCGATCGTCTGTCTTTCCGCGCTGACGCTCGGCGGCTGCACCACAACGAAAAAGACCGCCGACGCCACGACGCCCGCGCCGCGGACCACGGTGCCGGCGAGCGCCAGGGGAATCCCGGCCAAGGGCACCACCGCCTCCAACCGTCATGCCGACCCCTCGACCTCCAAGGCCCCGGCGCAGCAGGCTCAGGCATCGGCCGCGTCGGCGGCGGTTCCCACGGCCGAAAACACCTTCCCTCCCGCGCCCGCCCAGCCGCAGCAGGCCTCGATTGCCGGTCTTGCGACGCAACCGACCGGCGTTCGTGCCGATAGCGGCACGATCTTTTCGTCGAGCCCGCCGATGGCCGCCGCCGCATCCTCCGGCAATGGTCCTGTTCCAGCCGATCTGCCGAGGCGGAATTTCAACGCCACCACCGCCAGCGTTTACAGCGCCCCGCAGCCCTCGCCCGCGGCAGCCTGCGGCGCCGACGCACAGGGCCATCCTTTAAGCTGCTGATTCGACGCAATTTTCGTTAAAACGACCGACATCACGAAGCCCGTCATTTTTTTGTAAAAAAGATCGTTTTGGCGCTTGCGGGAAAGAAATCCCCTCTCTATAAGAGCGCCACGAAGCGCAGGCGCCCTTCGTCTATCGGTTAGGACACCAGATTTTCATTCTGGGAAGAGGGGTTCGACTCCCCTAGGGCGTGCCACTTCTCTCTCCCCATTCATCTTCTAGTATGATGAGTTTCGGAGCGCTTCTGCTCCGCGGGGGTGCCGGTGTCGGCGGACGTCTGTTATCCATCTTTTCTCGAGTGGCAACACAGACTTTGGTGACGGCCTGCCCGGCTGGCTACGACTTATTTGCCTCCGCCCACAGGCTCCTGCATCAGGCTAATCCTTTCGGCTGATCAGCCAATTGCTTGATTGCGCTCGTATTTACGGGATTTCGCGGGACTGTATACTTTGCGCGATTACGCGGGGATGGATGGACAACGACACGTGACCGAAAACGTCTTCCGTAAATCCGATATCCCGGGCGCATCGTCTTCTGCGCCTGCAAAACCGAACCGAGCTTCAAAATCTTGATCTACAGCGCCGCCGTCATCGATTCACGATAAACCCCACCAGCCCTGGGACAGATCGGGCGCGAGAGCTTTGCAATGCCGCAGGGACAGATCATTTCGCACACCTCGATCCGAGGCATCGCCGCGTTGCTGGTGGTGGTCTATCATCTCCAGTTCGGCGCACCGTTCCGCTTCTCCTGGGAAACCGCAACTCCCTTTTTCACCAGGGGCTATCTATGGGTCGATCTGTTCTTCATTCTATCCGGCTTCATCATCAGCTATTCGACCGGGGCCAGCGAACCGGGCCGGAATAAATATTTCAAGATCAACTACTTCTATGTCAACCGCGTCGCCCGCATCCTACCCCTTCACGTGGTCACGCTGTTCCTGCTGCTGATCGTTCTTGGCGTGGAAAATACGCTGGGGCGTTTCACCGGCATTGGCGGATACAATCCCGATTTCGCCTCGCCGCTGAATATCGCCGCCTTTTTCGAGCAGTTGTTCCTGCTCAACGCCTGGGGTCTCACCGGCGTCATCGCGTGGAACGTTCCGAGTTGGTCGATCAGCGCCGAGATGGTCGCCTATCTGGTCTTTCCGTTCCTGGCAGTCGCAGTCGCGCGCTGGCGCCGGCCAAGTCTCGCGCTGATCGCGCTTGGCGCATTGCTCTTCTATCTCTGGGTCGCCTCCACCACCGGCATTCTCGACATCGTCAGCCGCACGGCGCTGCTGCGCTGCCTGTCGGGCTTCGGCCTCGGCATGATCCTCTACGCCGTCCGGGAGCGGATCTCGGCGCAGGACAACCGAACGCTCGGCGCCGTACAGGCGGTCGGAGCCGCCATTGCGCTCGGCACGATGATCGGGGGCTTCAACGATGTCTTCGCCGTTGCCGGCTTCTTCCTTCTCGTCGCCGCCACCTGGCCGGACCGGGGCTGGCTCGCAACGCTCTTGAAGCTGAAACCCCTGCCCTGGCTCGGCGACATTTCCTATTCGATCTACCTCAACCATTTCTGGGTGCTGGCAGGCTGGCATTTCGTCATACCGCGCCTGCTCAAGGTGCTTGGTGCCGATCCGGCGATAACCCGGGCCATCGTCATAGCCGGGGGGATTGCCGCCATCCTCGTCATTTCACATTTCACCTTCCAGCTGATCGAAAAACCTGCCCGCAAGGCGCTTCTCTCCGCCTACGCCGCCCGTCAGGCGCGGCCATTGCCAACGGCAGGGTAGAATCGGGCCATGGGCAGCCTAAGAAACGGGTTGGTTTGAAGCCGTTGAAACGCCATCTCCCGGCGCAACCCGGGGACACGCCGATTCTGCCTCGCTCAAGGCGTTGTTTTCGCTTCGATATCGACCTCTGGCAGAGAGTTCTGCGGCGCCTGAATTTTTTCTATTCGCATCCGCAGAAAAACTGAACTTTGCGCTTGCGGGATACAAACACCCTGACTATAAGGGCGCCACCACGAAGCGCACGCGCCCTTCGTCTATCGGTTAGGACACCAGATTTTCATTCTGGGAAGAGGGGTTCGACTCCCCTAGGGCGTGCCACTTCTCTCTCCGCGAAAGCGGCTTCTTTCCCCAAAAAAGTCGAATGTTTCCTAAGGCGCCTTCACCGCATCGAGCAGGCGAAGCTGCATCCGCCGCGTACCCTGCCACTGGTCGGCGGTAAGGCAGCCGGCAGCGTGGATCTGCGCGCCCCTGGAATTCAAGAGCATATTGCCGAGCGGCGTTTCGGCGGCCCGGAAGGCGATGCCTTCGAGGCGCGCGCCGTCCGCCGCCTCCAGCGTCACCTTGATATGCGCGGTGCCGACGAGACGGGCATCCTTCAGCCGGTGGGCCGGTATGGCAAAGACGGGCTGTGAATGGCCTGAGCCGTAAGGGCCGGCCTGTTCGAGCTGGTCGAAAAGTTCGAGCGTCGCACCGGAGGCCGAAAGCGCGCCGTCGATCTTCAGCACGTGATTGGCGACCAGCGCCGGCACGCCCTCGCCCGCCATATCCTCGAAAAATGCGCGCAGGCGACCGAGATTGCCGCGCTCGACCGTCAGCCCTGCCGCCATGGCATGGCCGCCGCCCTTGACGAGCAGGCCTGCATCGACCGCCGCCCGGACCATGCGGCCCATGTCGAAACCGTTGATCGAGCGGCCGGAGCCGGTGCCCTTGCCGGACGGATCGAAGGCGATCGCGAAAGCCGGCCGCTTGAATTTCTCCTTCAGCCGCGCGGCGATCAGCCCGACAATGCCCGGATGCCACTTGTCGCGCGCCGTGACGATGACGTTTGCCCCCTCGCCGTTGCCATATTCGGCCAGTACCTCGGCTTCCGCCTCGGCGAGCATGGCGGCCTCCATGGCCTGGCGCTCGCGGTTGAGCTCGTCCAGCCGACCGGCGATCACCTCCGCCTCGATCGGGTCCTCGAGGGTCAGCAGGCGGCTGCCGAGCGCCGCATCGCCGATGCGCCCGCCGGCATTGATGCGGGGCCCGATTAGGAAACCGAAATGATAGGGCGTCACCGGGCCGCCCAGCCCCGCCTTGCGAAACAGCGCCGCGAGCCCGGCATTGCCCATATGGCGAGCCGCGATGAGGCCCTTGACCACATAGGCGCGATTGAGGCCCTTCAACGGTACAACGTCGCAGACGGTCGCCAGCGCCACGATGTCGAGCCAGGCAAGCAGGTCGAGCGATCTCGCCCGCGGGTCGCCGATTTCGCGCAGATGCCGCGCGGCCGCGACCAGAACGAGGAAGACGACACCGGCAGCGCAAAGATGGCCCTGGCCCGAAAGGTCGTCCTCGCGGTTAGGATTGACGAGCGCCAGGCATGGCGGCAGTTCGTGGCCGAGCTGGTGGTGGTCGATGACCACGACATCGCAGCCTTCTTCGCGGGCGGCGGCGAGCGCATCATGGCTGGTCGAGCCGCAGTCGACGGTGACGATGAGGCTGGCGCCATTGGCGATCAGCTGGCGGATGGCCGTCGGGTTGGGTCCGTAACCTTCGAAGATGCGGTCGGGAATGTAGATTTCCGCCTCGACGCCGAAATGACGGAGGAACCGGTAAAGCAGCGCCGACGACGACGCGCCGTCCACGTCGTAATCGCCGAAGATCGCCACGTTCTCCCGTCCGGCGATCGCCTCCGCCAGCCGGTTCACCGCCTTTTCGCAATCGGTGAGCGTGTAGGGATCCGGCATCAACGAGCGGATGGTCGGGTCGAGGAAGGCGGGGGCATCGTCCAGTGTCACGCCGCGGCCGGCAAGCACACGGGCGACGAGATCGGGAATTCCGTGGACCTGCGCGATCGCCAGCGCCCGGTTCTGCGCCGCCTGGTCGAGACGCGACACCCAGCGCTGATCGCCCGCCGAACGTTCGACGCCGAGGAATGCGCGCGGGACGGGATCAACCGTTTCCGCCGTGGACGGCAACGCGGAGAAAATTCTGGTCATGGAGCGCTTCTAGCGTATCGCGGGTGCGAAAGGAATCGATTTGACGGGATCGGCGGATGGATCGGGCCATCTTTCGACTGCCGGTCCATCACAGCAGCGACCAGACGAATGCCGAACCGCTGATGCCGGCCGCAGCAGCGAAGAAGACGAGCAGGAAGGCAAAACTCCGTCGCCCGTCGAAACCGTCGCCGCTCGCCTGATCGTTGGCGTGGTCAAGACGCATGGACCGGCAGTCATGCGCCCTGGGGCCGACCTGGCCGAGTTTCAGCCGGTACCCCTTGTTCCCGGCGCTGTTTTTCCGCGTATTCATAGCCCGCGTCTTCATGGCGATCGCGCAAGCCTCCTCGACGGTGATTGTCGCTGACAATCTACGTCCGCAGGCCCCTCAGCGGCCAGTCGGGAAGCCTTTGCGGCATTCGTTTTCGCAGACGTTCTGGAAAGGTTCCTGCGTTTCCCACAGGAAACAGCAGGAGCGGCTTCAGAACGCAGCGTTTTTAGAAAGCCTTGGGCCGCTCGATGCGAATCACCTGCGGTTCGCCGACGAGATAGCTTTCGGCCTTGATCGCCTCGACGGCCTTGCGGACCGAGTCCTCGGTGGTCGCGTGGGTGACGAGGATGATGGTCTTCGGCGTGTCGGCCGCCGCATCCGGCTTGGGGCGCTGCATGATCGATTCCAGCGAGATGCCGTTTTCGGCCATGCGGGCGGCGATGCTGGCAAAGACGCCGGTGCGGTCGGCAACCGTCAGGCGGATGAAGTAACCGCCCTCATGGCTCTGCATGCGGGCGCGCTTGTAGGGCGCGAGAGCCGCGGCCGGCGTGCCGAGAACCGGAACCCGCTGCGCGCCCGGGCTGCTCTTGGCGATGTCGGCGATATCGCCGAGAACGGAGGACGCGGTTGCGTTGCCGCCGGCGCCGGGGCCGACCATCAGCAATTCGCCGAGGATATCGGATTCGATCGCCACCGCATTGGTGACGCCATCGACCTGCGCGATCACCGAGTCATGCGGCACCATGGTCGGATGCACGCGCTGCTCGATGCCGCTGTCGGTCTGCTGGGCGACGCCCAAGAGCTTGATGCGATAGCCGAGGTCGGCCGCCGCATGAATGTCCTCGATCGAGATATTGCTGATGCCTTCGAGATAGATCTCGTCGGCGGCGATCTGCGTGCCGAAGGCGAGCGTCGTCAGGATCGCGAGCTTGTGGGCCGTGTCGTTGCCCTCGATGTCGAAGGCGGGGTCGGCCTCGGCATAACCGAGCCGCTGGGCTTCCTTGAGGCAATCGGCGAACGACAGGCCTTCCTTCTCCATCCGGGTCAGGATGTAGTTGCAGGTGCCGTTCATGATGCCGTAGACGCGCGACACGGTATTGCCGGTCAGCGACTCGCGGAGCGCCTTGATGACCGGAATGCCGCCGGCGACGGCCGCTTCGAAATTGAGAAGGACGCTTTTTTCTTCGGCGATCCTGGCAAGCTCGACGCCGGACGCGGCAAGCAGCGCCTTGTTGGCGGTCACCACATGGAGACCGCGCATCAAGGCCGCCCGCACGGAATTTGCGGCAGCGCCCTCGGCACCGCCCACCAATTCCACGAAAACGTCGATATCGGCCTCGGCGGCCAGCTTTTCCGGCGTGTCGAACCAGGTAATGCCGGAAATGTCGATACCGCGGTCGCGGGACTTGTCGCGCGCCGTGACCGCCGTGATCTCGATCGCACGGCCGCATGTGGTCGCCAGTTCATTCGCGCGGGTCTGGATGATCCGGACGAGCGAGGCACCCACAGTGCCGAGACCCGCAATGCCGACTTTGAGGGCGTCTGCCATGCTATTCTTCCTGATTGCCTGGGAGGTGGCGGCCCAAGCGGGCCGCCGGAAATGCTGGTCCGATCAGCGGCGGGTGTTGAGCGAGATGACGTTGTGCATCGTCTCGTCGGCCGTCGACAGGAATTTCTTGATGTTGCGCGCCGCCTGGCGGATGCGGTGCTCGTTCTCGACGAGCGCCAGACGAACGTAGTCGTCGCCCATCTCGCCGAAGCCGATGCCGGGAGCGACCGCGACATCCGCCTTCTCAACCAGCAGCTTCGAGAATTCGAGGCTGCCGAGATGGCGGAACTTTTCCGGGATCTTCGCCCATGCGAACATGGTGGCGGCCGGCGGCGGCACTTCGAAACCGGCCTTGCCGAACGAATCGACCATCACGTCGCGGCGGCGCTTGTAGACGTTGCGGACTTCGGCGATGTCGGAACCGTCGCCGTTCAGCGCATGGGTCGCGGCCACCTGGATCGGCGTGAAGGCGCCGTAGTCGAGATAGGACTTCACGCGCGTCAGCGCCGAAATCAGCCGCTCGTTGCCGACGGCAAAGCCCATGCGCCAGCCGGGCATGGAGAAGGTCTTCGACATCGAGGTGAATTCGACCGCGATATCCATCGCGCCCGGAACCTGCAGGACGGACGGTGGCGGCTCGCCTTCGAAATAGATTTCCGAATAGGCCAGGTCCGACAGCACGATGATGTCGTGCTTCCGGGCAAAGCTCACCACCTCTTTATAGAAGTCCAGCGAAGCGACGTGCGCGGTGGGGTTGGACGGATAGTTGATGATCAGCGCCAGGGGCTTCGGAATCGAATGCTTCACGGCCCGCTCGAGCGGCGGAAAGAAACTGTCGTCCGGCTCGACGTTCATCGAGCGGATCACCCCGCCTGCCATCAGAAAGCCGAAGGCATGGATCGGATAGGTCGGGTTCGGGCACAGGATGACGTCGCCGGGCGCGGTGATCGCCTGCGCCATGTTGGCGAAGCCTTCCTTGGAACCGAGCGTCGCGACGACCTGGGTGTCCGGGTTCAGCTTGACGCCGAAACGGCGGGCATAATAGGCGGCCTGGGCGCGGCGCAGGCCGGGAATGCCCTTTGAAGACGAATAACGATGGGTGCGCGGGTCCTGGACCACTTCGCACAGCTTGTCGACGATCGCCTTCGGCGTCGGAAGGTCGGGATTGCCCATGCCGAGATCGATAATGTCCGCGCCACCCGCTCGCGCGCTGGCCTTCAAACGGTTGACCTGTTCGAAGACGTATGGCGGCAGGCGTCGGACTTTATGAAACTCTTCCATCTTTCTCCCCGTGGAGGGCGCGCAACGTCGAACGCGACGCGCCGGTGTCGCATGATTGGCGATTTTTTGCTTTGCGACCAAACACGCCGAAACGCAAGCGCTATTTGCCGATATGCGTTCGGCAGGACTACTTGGCGATATGGGCCAAGGCGTCCTTGCCGTGCTCGGCGGCAAGCTTGCGGTATTCGGCGACGCGGCGCTGGTATTCGGCTTCCGAAATCGAGCCTGACCTGCGCTGGCGGGCGAGCGTCGCCAGGCGCGGCTCGGCCTTGTTGTATTCCTCGTCCTCGATCTGCTCGGCCGCGGCCCGCAGCGTCGGATCGAAGCTCGGATAGGTGCCGGTGTTGCGCTTGGTGACGGGACCAGGCGGCGGCGCGGTCTTGGTCTGGACGACCACCGCGGGCGGAGCCGTGTTCGGAATGCCGTCGTCCAGCGCAAAAGTCTTGCTGTCGCAGCCGGCCAGCAGAGAGAGCGCGCCAAGACCGATGAAAACCGGTAAGCTGCCGATCCGATGCCTCAGTTTTTCCATTTCCGTAACCCAGTTTCCGCCGTCGACCAAATGCACCTGAAAGCGCCGATTGCTGGCACTTGTATTCGCTTTCAGGCACAATGTACAAACGAAAACAAACAACAAACCTGTGGGGAGGCCGTGCGTGGCGGAAAAGACCGAGGATAAGGGCAAGCCCGGCCAGGAATTTCCCGGTTTCGACCCCAAATCGGTCGAGGCCTATGTGGTCAAGGACCCGCAGGCGCTCGCGATGAACTTCGCCCGGGCGCTGGAAAACCTCGGCAAGGCAGCCTCGGAATGGCTCGGCCCCCGCGAGCGCGGCGAGATCACCGATTCGGTCGCGGACCCGGTGACCGATCTCGTGAAAACCCTTTCCAAGGTCACCGAATACTGGATTGCCGATCCGAAGCGGACCCTCGAGGCGCAGACCCTGCTGTTCTCCAGCTATATCGGCATCTGGACACGCACGCTCAATCAGTTTTCCGGCCAGTTCTCGGGCCAGCCCGCCGCGCCCGAGGCCGATACCCTGGCGAAGGACAAGCGTTTCGCCGACGACGACTGGACGAAGAACCCGTTCTTCGCCCTGCTGCGCCAGCTCTACCTCGTCACCGCCTCATGGGCCGACAAGCTGGTCACCGAAGCCGAGGGCCTCGACGAGCATACTCGCCACAAGGCCGCCTTCTACGTGAAGCAGATCACCGCCGCCCTTTCGCCGGTCAATTTCGCGCTCACCAATCCGGAGGTCTTTCGCGAAACGGTCGCCAGCAACGGCGCCAACCTGGTCGCCGGCATGAAGATGTTCGCCGAGGACATCGCGGCCGGAGGCGGCGACCTCAGGCTGCGCCAGACCGACGCGACCAAGTTCGCGATCGGCCGCAACATGGCGCTGACGCCGGGCAAGGTGATCGCCCAGAGCGAGGTCTGCGAGGTCATCCAGTACGAGGCGTCCACGGAAACGGTGCTGAAGCGCCCTCTCCTCATCTGCCCGCCCTGGATCAACAAATTCTACATCCTCGACCTCAACCCGCAGAAGAGCTTCATCAAGTGGTGCGTCGACCAGGGCCACACGGTCTTCGTGATCTCCTGGGTCAACCCGGACGAGCGCCATGCGATGAAGGACTGGGAATCCTACATGCACGAAGGCATCGACTTCGCGCTGACGACGGTGGAGAAGGCCACCGGCGAAAAACAGGTGAACGCGGTCGGTTATTGCGTCGGCGGCACGCTGCTTGCCGCGACCCTTGCCTATCACGCGCAGAAGAAGAACAGCCGCATCGCGTCTGCGACGTTCCTTACCACCCAGGTGGATTTCACCCATGCGGGCGATCTCAAGGTCTTCGTCGACGAGGAGCAGATTTCGGCGATCGAAAAGCAGATGAATGCGGTCGGTTATCTCGACGGGTCGAAGATGGCGACGGCTTTCAACATGCTGCGCGCCTCGGAACTGATCTGGCCCTATGTGGTCAGCAACTACCTGAAGGGCCAGGAGCCGATGCCGTTCGACCTGCTCTACTGGAATTCGGACAGCACCCGCATGGCGGCCGCCAACCACGCCTATTACCTGCGCAACTGCTATCTCGACAACAACCTCAGCAAGGGCGAGATGAAACTCGCCGGCAAGACGATCTCTCTGCAGGACATCAAGATCCCGATCTACAATCTTGCCACCCGCGAAGACCATATCGCGCCCCCGAAATCGGTGTTTCTCGGTTCGTCGCTGTTCGGAGGGCCGGTGGATTTCGTTTTGACCGGTTCCGGCCATATCGCCGGCGTCGTCAATCCGCCAGACAAGCAGAAGTACCAGTACTGGACCGGCGGCAAGGCCGAAGGCCAGTACGAGGACTGGATGACGGGTACCGAAGAGCACAAGGGATCGTGGTGGCCGCACTGGCATGCCTGGGTCGAAGCCAAGGACGACAGCCGCGTGCCGGCCCGCAAGCCTGGCGGCAAGGCGCTGAACGCGATCGCCGACGCACCCGGCACCTATGTTCTGGAACGCGTCTGAACCTTATTCACAGATGCGCTTCGATCCCCCATTGGTGCCTGCGACCCTGATCCAACGCTACAAGCGTTTCCTGTTCGATGCCGTGCTGGAGGACGGCACGCCGTTTACCGGCTCATGCCCGAATACCGGTTCGATGCGCGGCCTCACGACGCCCGGCTCGAAGATCTGGGTGTCGCTGCATGACAGCCCGACCCGCAAATACCGGCATATGTTCGAGATGGTCGAAGTGGACGGCGAGCGCGTCGGCATCAATACCGGGCTGCCGAACCGGCTTGCAGAGGAGGCGATCCGCGCCGGGCTCATTCCGAGCCTTGCCGGCTACCAGACGATCCTGCGCGAACAGCGTTATGGCAAAAATTCCCGCATCGACTTCCTGCTTCTGGGCGGCGAGCTGCCGAATGCCTATGTGGAGGTGAAGAACGTGCACTTCTGCCGCGAACCCGGACTGGCGGAATTTCCCGATACGGTCACCAAACGCGGTGCCAAACATCTGGAGGAACTGGGCGACATGGCGCAGGCTGGTCACCGGGCGGTGATGGTCTATCTCATCCAGCGGCACGACTGCTCGCGTTTCCGCATCTGTGGCGACCTCGATCCGCTCTACGCGCTCGCCTTCGAGCGTGCCAGGGCTCGTGGCGTCGAGGCCTATGCGGTCCATTGCCGCGTTTCGCCGGAGGAAATCGCGCCGGCGGGGCTGATCGCGATGGACGAACGGGGCTCCGCTGTTTTATGAACGGAGAGATTGCGAGAAAAGAACCATGGTCAACTATATCGAGGCGGTTTCCGCCCCCCTGAAGAATACGGGTGCGATCCGGCTCTATACGGCGGAAGACTTCGCCGGCATGCGCAAGGCCTGCCTGCTGACGGCGCGCTGCCTCGACGAGCTTGCTTCGATCGTGCAGCCCGGCGTCACCACCAATGCCATCGACCGCTTCGTCTTCGAATTCGGCATGGACCATGGCGCCCTGCCGGCGACGCTGAACTACCGGGGTTACACGAAATCCTCCTGCACCTCGATCAACCACGTGGTCTGCCACGGCATTCCGGACGACAAGCCGCTGCGCGAAGGCGATATCGTCAATATCGACGTCACCTACATCCTCGACGGCTGGCATGGGGATTCGAGCCGCATGTATCCGGTGGGGCAGATCAAGCGCGCTTCGGAGCGCCTGCTCGAAGTCACCTACGAATGCCTGATGCGCGGCATCGAGGCGGTTCGTCCCGGTGCCCGGACCGGTGCGATCGGCGAGGCGATCCAGACCTATGCGGAGTCGGAGCGCTGCTCGGTGGTGCGCGATTTCTGCGGCCATGGCGTCGGGCGTCTTTTCCACGACTCCCCGAACATCCTGCACTACGGCCGCGCCGACGAAGGCCCGGAACTGAAGGAAGGGATGATCTTCACCATCGAGCCGATGATCAATCTCGGCAAGCCGCATGTGAAGGTGCTTTCCGACGGCTGGACGGCCGTTACGCGCGACCGGTCGCTGTCGGCGCAATACGAACATGCGATCGGGGTCACCGCCACCGGCTGCGAGATCTTCACGCTCTCGCCGGGAGGCTTCGACCGGCCCGGCCTGCCGCCGCTTTCGAGGTAACGGATGGCCAACCGCCCTGCTCTTCCGCCGGACGAACAAACGTCCTTCATCGAGGATGAGCGCGGCTTTTTCGCCGAACAGATGACCAAGCCCAAGGCGCTCAAGAAGCCACCACCATCCGACAGGGACGAGCCGGCCGCCCATTATCATGGTCATCGCGAGCGGCTTCGCACCAAATATCGCGATCACGGCGACACGGCACTTGCTGACTACGAAATCCTCGAACTGATCCTTTTCCGGCTGATCCCCCGCCGCGATACCAAACCGATCGCCAAGGCGCTGATCGACCGGTTCGGCAACCTTGCGGGCGTGTTCGGCGCACCGCTCGGATTGCTGCAGGAGGTCAAGGGCGTCGGCGAAGCGGTGGCGCTCGACCTGAAGCTTGTGGCGACCGTCGGCCAGCGGATGCTGAAAAGCGAGCTGCGCGGCAAGCAGGTCCTGTCGTCCTGGTCTTCGGTGATCGACTATTGCCATGCGGTGATGGCCTACGAGCCCCGCGAGCAGTTCCGCATCCTGTTCCTCGACAAGCGCAACGCGCTGATCGCCGACGAAGTGCAGGGGCACGGAACCGTCGACCACACCCCGGTCTATCCCCGCGAAGTGGTGCGCCGGGCGCTCGAATTGTCGGCGACCGCGATCATCCTCGTGCACAACCATCCGAGCGGCGATCCGACGCCGTCGCGCGCCGACATCGACATGACGAAAACGATCGTCGACACCGCAAAGCCTCTCGGCATCACGGTGCACGACCACATCATCATCGGCAAGGATGGGCATGTCAGCTTGAAGGGTCTCAGGCTGATCTGAGTTCGCCTCAACCGGCGAAGTAGACTTCCCGATCGAGATCGGCAAGCAGCCCGGGTCCGGTAGGTTCCCAGCCGAGCTGCTCCCGTGTCGCCGCGCTCGAAGCCCGGTTGTCGATTTCCGCGAAATGCGCAAACCAGCCGAAATGTTCGGCCGCCTCATCATGAGATTTTGCGACGACCGGCAGGTTCAGGCGTTTTCCGATTACGCCGGCAATATCCTTGAACGGAATGCCCTCTTCGGCAACAGCGTGATAGCGGGCACCAGCAACACCCTTCTCCAGCGCGAGCCTGTAGAGGCGGGCAGCATCGAACCGGTGCACCGCAGGCCACTGGTTGAGCCCCTCGCCGACATAGGCCGCGGCGCCCTTCTGACGGGCCAAATTGATGAGGATCGGAACGAAGCCGTGGTCGCCGTCGCCATGAACCGAGGGCGGCAGGCGGATGACCGATACGCGCGGACCCGATGTCACCGAAAATGCCGTCTGTTCCGAAACCCGGGGAACCGGGGAGCCATGGGCAGGCGGCGTCTCTTCGGTCGCCAGCCGGCCCGGCGACAGCAGGCCGGTTGCAGACGTGACGATCAGGGGGCGGTCGGTGCCGGCGAGTGCCTCGCCGAGCGCTTCGATGGCGACCCGGTCGATCTCGCAATTCTCCTTGAATTTGGAGAAGTCGTGGATGAAGCCGGCATGGATGACGGCATCGGAGGCGGCCGCTCCGCTCTTCAGGCTGTCCGGATCCTCCAGGGTGCCGCGATGCACCTCGGCACCGGCGGCCGCAAGTGCGGCGGCGGAAGCATCGGAGCGGG